>JAESGR010000066.1_pt1 | contig 330897 bp, 299 predicted proteins | sample 9269771 | NCBI WGS metagenome assembly JAESGR01 (sample SAMN15739572, study PRJNA653492) | algae metagenome | isolation source: Chroococcus sp. CMT-3BRIN-NPC107 and co-occurring heterotrophs from well... | place: USA: Clark Mountains Wilderness, California | collected 2010-04-18
AGCGAGAACTCGTAGAACAGCGCGCCCTGATCCACCCGTCGCTCGCCCATCATGGCCGAATCCCCCGTGGCCAGGGGAGTGAATCAGCCCCAAGTCACGGCCTCAACCGGCCTTTTTCAACGAAATCGGCGCAAAGCAGACCTCACCCTGGAAGGCTGATCTCGGGCGAATGCGCGGAGACCCCGGTGTCTATTCGCGCCAGAAGCGGTCCTTGGCTCTACTCCAGCAAGTGGACGTTGGGGGTCCGCTTGGGGACCTCGCCAAACGTGTCAGGGGCAGGCGAGAACAGCCTCACCCCAACAGAGCGAGCGGGACCTTGCACGATGCGCGGCGTCCTCCGCCAGCAGCTTGCGCGAGCGGACGATGACGTCGACCCAGTCCGCGAAAGCGGTGGCAAGCTGCAGGACGACGTCTCGGAGCGGCTCGGCCTTCAGGCCGCCGTCGGCCTCGAAGCAATCTTCGGTGACGTGGCCGAGGTAGGTCCGGGCGTGAGTAAAGCTGCGTCGAAGGCTTGCCGAACCGCGGTAACGAGCCCGAGAGAAGCAGGTTTCGCAGGAATCTGGCGTCTATCCCGAATAACACTCTCATGACAGCAAGCTGCGCCGGAAAGGCGCTGAGACGGTCGTAAGGGGAGGGTGCGATGGTCCAGGGTATGGCGACGCCATGGAAGCGGGCGCTGCTGGCGGGGACTGTTCTGGCTGGCGGAGGGTTCGCCGAAGCGGACGCGCAATCTAGAGGGCAAGACCCCGCCATTGTATCGGAACTTGTGGTGACCGCGCAGCGCCGTGAGGAGCGGCTTCAGGACGTTCCGGTCTCGGTCAGCGCGTTGGGCGGGGAGGCGCTTGAGAGAGCAGGGACCAAGTCGATCGAAGACATAGCCCGAACGGTTCCCAACCTCGTGCTCCTGGGCGGGGGTTCACAGGGGTCCGCGGGGCAGCCGGTTATTCGCGGCATCTCCTCCCCGGTCGGCGCAGCGACCGTGGGCGTCTACATCGACGACACGCCAGTGCACGTTCGCCCCTCCTTCTCGGGCGGGAACGTAGATTTGCAACTGTTCGACGTGGCTCGAGTGGAGGTCCTTCGAGGCCCGCAGGGCACGCTGTATGGCGCAAGCTCCATGGGCGGCACCCTTCGCTACATCATGGCCAGTCCCTCCTTCAGCGAGTGGGACTTTCGAGGCCGGGCTGAGGTAGCCAAGATCGGCGATGGGGACTGGTCGTACGAAGTCGCTGGCGCCGGGGGCGGCCCCTTGATCGAAGACGAACTGGCGCTTCGTATCTCGGCAAGCTACCGGCACGAGGCCGGGTACATCGATCGGTTAAGTCGGATCACCGGCGATGTGATCGGTGAGGACATAAACAGCCGGTCGACCTTGACCCTCAGGGCCGCGGCCGAATGGCGTCCGATGGACGGGCTCAGCGTCACGCCCGCGTTCCTGTTCCAGCACACCGATCGGGACGATCTTCCTTTGTATGAGCCGGCGCTCGGGGATCTCAAATCCAGAGCCGTGATCTTGCAGCCGGGGGAAGACCGGTTCTATCTTGGCAGTCTGACGGTCGACTACGACCTCCCGTTCGCGACGCTGACCTCGGTCACCTCGGGCTTTAATCGGGAGAACCAACAGGTCACGGATGGATCAACCTTCCTCGCCGACCTGCTATTCGGACAAGCGGTGATCCCGCAATTTCCGAACTACAGCTCCGAGTCTCACAACGCCCTCAGGCAACAGGTTTTCACTCAAGAAGTCCGCCTCGCCTCTCCGGGGGCGCAGCGACTGAGCTGGATCGCCGGCGCTTTCTACTCCTACTCGCGTCAGACATCGAAAGAGTTCTTCACAGACGCGACCATCGAGCAAGCCGCTCCTGCCATATACGGCATCTCGGCCCTGGAACTCTTCGGCATGCCCCTGCTTCCCGGAAGCGGGGTCTATAATACTGTCGTGCCTGAACGGGACGAGCAAGCCGCGGTCTTCGCAGATGTAACCCTTGCCGTCACCGACCGGTTGAAGGTGTCGGCAGGGGCTCGGTATTCAAAGAGCAGGCTGGAATATCAAGGTTTCACACAGGGACCCGCCAACGGCGGCTCAACTATCGTGGAAGGGGCTCAGGAGGAGTCTCCGCTCACACCCAAAGCCTCGATTTCCTATCAGGCGCGGGATGATCTTATGATCTACGCGTCCGCGCAAAAGGGCTTCCGGGTCGGCGGGGTCAACCAATCAGTCCCGGCCGCGCGGTGTGCCGCCGACATCGCGCAGCTCGGGGGGCAGCGGCCGCCCGACGCCTATGACGCCGATACGCTCTGGAGCTACGAGGCGGGCGTAAAGAGCCAATGGTTTGATCGCGCCCTGACGATCAACGGGGGCGTGTTCCACATTGATTGGGAGGAGATCCAGCAACGGCTCAGCCTGCCAGGGTGTGGGTTCGGCTACATCACCAATCTCGGGACTGCCCGCAGTCGGGGCGGCGAGGTCGAGATCGTGGCCCAGCCGCTGGAGGATCTGACGCTGACCGCGTCGGTCGGCTACACTGACTCGGTCTTCACCACCGACATCCTGACCGCCCCCAATCCTAAAACCGGCGCCCGGACCGTCATTGTCCGTGAGGGTGATCGGGTGCTTGGCATACCTAAGACGACCGCGTCATTCGCAGCGGACTACCGCTGGGATCTGTCTCCGGAGCTGGAGGCCTACGCTCGAGCCGATTACCAATATGTCGGCACCTACTACCGTACGCTCCCCGCGGGCCGCGCCGGCTTCGATCCGGTCTCCCACAAGGGGCAGCACTATGACGTGGCGTCGCTGAGGATCGGCGTGACGACGCGCAGCGATCTCGACGTGTCGCTGTTCGTCTATAATGTTGCGGACAATCGGCCGGTGGTCGCCGGCTCCATTGGGCTCTCGCCCATCTCCCAGGTGCTGCGCGCCACCACCCTTCGCCCCCGGACGATCGGGGTGACGGTCACGCGCCCATTCTAGGGCACGGCGGCGTCCGGACGGACGGGAGGGTCTCGTGGCCCCCTGTTCCGCCCGGCGACGTCTCGGGGGAGCCGCTGCTAACGAATGAAGAGCTCTCGTGGAATGGAGCAGAACGACTCCGCTCCGGTTCGCTTCAGCAGGAAGCTTTCGCTGAAGACATAGGACTCTCCGGCTTCCCAGATTCCGACGATGAGGTGGCAGGTCTGGCCCTGCTCCAAAAGGACGGCGCTGTCGGCCTGAAGGCTGAATGCCCCTTCCTGCCAGTCGATGCCTAAGGAATAGCCGATCCGCGAGTCTTTGCTGACGCCTCGACCGCCGAACGCGCCGTTGAACGCCTTCCAAACATCGCCGCCAGAGGCGCCCGGCCTCAGGGCCTCGGCGGCGGCGGCGAAGCCGTCCTGGACGACGCCATGGATCTCGACCAGGCGGGGCGGAGGAGGGCCCACATGGATCGTGCGCGCCATCGAGGCAGGGTACCGATAACGGTACGCTCCCATCTCAAGGTTGATCTGGGTTCCCATCTCGATCTCGGCGCCAGACCAGCGGCGGTGGGGACCGATACCGCCTCGGCCCGCGCAGAAGAGCAGCGGCACATGCGGCCACACGCTACCGACCTTATCGCCCACGCCCTTTGCCATGCACCGCATGATCTCCGACGCGACATCGCTCTCCCTGACCCCAGGGCGAATGAGATCCAGTCCTGTCCGGAAGGCATTCTCGACGATCTCGGCGGCCTCACGCATGTACTGCACTTCAAGGTCCGACTTCACAGAGCGGACCCTGTCTACAAGGCTGCTAGTGTCTGTGAACCGGACGTTGGGCAACGTGGCTCTGAGCGCCGCGCAGCCTGCATCGCCCAGCGCGGCCGCCGATTGCTCCAGCCCGACGCGCGAGCGCCCGTCGATCAGCCCGGCCACGATCTGTCCAAGGGCTCTCCACGTGGTCTCCAACCCGGAACCCACCGCTGTCTCCTCGTAGCCGAGGATGCGCTCGTGCGGAACGTAAGCGGTGTGCCGGTAGTCGAGCACGTCGATTTTCCGGGTCACCAACCAGGGATCGGGGTCCTCCAAGGTCAGAAGCGCCACTTGCGGAGTGTTCAGCATGTGGCAGTCCGCGCCAGTCATGTAGTAGGCGCTGATGCCGGAGACGCAGAGCAGCGCCTCAAGGTTCTTGCTCCGCATCTCGTCCTGGATCCGGCGATTGCGCTGACGGAACTCCTCGATCGGGAACGGGGTCAACGCCACTCTCCATGCGGGTCGATGCTCAGGCCCCTAAGAGCTTGCATGATCCACATGCAGGAAGGTTGCGAATTCCAGACGCCCGCGCCGCCTTTGCGACCCGCCGGGAGGCGCCGGCCGGCGGCGACCGCCACCGCGCGCCGGCGAAGCCGGCGTCGGGTGCGGCCGATTTGCAGAACTCCTGCTGCACATCGGACTAGGCTCCGCGCTAAGGGAGCTTCGATTGCGGCCTGTTCGACCTTCAGAGCTGGATCTCAGCCAGCCGGGGCTAAGCCGAGCACTCGTCGATCTCAGTGTCGAGGGAGAGCCCGCGGCCGCCCGTCTCCCAGTTGTCGTCTGCAACGGAAGACCAGGTCCGTGCATCCTGCTGACCGGCGGTGTTCACGGCGATGAGCTCGAGGGCCCTCTGGCGCTACTGCACCTGTTGTCGGACCTCGATCCGAGCGCCATTTGCGGCAGGCTCATTGTCGTTCCCCACGCGAACCCGCCGGCCCTTCGAGCCAGAAGCCGCCGATCACCGGTCGATGGAGTGGATCTCAATCGAAGCTTCCCTGGGGCGAGCGACGGAACGGTGACGCGCAGGATCGCCGAGTTCATCCGTACGATCCTTCTGCCCGAAGCTGACGTGGCGCTTGATCTGCATTCGGGCGGCTCGCCGCACGAGGTGCTCCCGAGCGTCATGCTGCACTTCATCTCAGATCGGGAGCAATTCGCCGCCACATACCGGACGCTTTCTGGGATAGGGGCGCCCGCTCTGGTGCTCATTCAGGAACTCGAGTTTCAGGGCCTGTTAGACGCGGAGGCGATCGCCGCAGGTAAGGTGTTCGGCTGCGGGGAGTTCGGTGGTGGCGGCGCGCTGCGACCCGCGACGGGCGCGGTAGCCCGCGCCTGCGTGCGCAATCTGCTGTCCCATCTTGGCGTGCTCACGCCTGGCGCGGGACCGCAGGCCTGGGGTCCCGTGAAGTCTACGATGAAGCTCCTCGTCGAGGGCTCGGACTACTACTTCTTCGCGCCGCAGCCAGGGTTCTACGAACCCCTTTGCGAGTGCGGCGCCGAAATCTCCGAAAAGCAGCCGGTCGGCAATCTCTACGACGTGGAGGAGCCGTGGCGAGCGCCCCACCCCGTCCTCGCCGGGCGCGCAGGGCGCCTTTACGCGCAACACGTGGGCGGGTGGGTTGAGGCGCACAGTCTACTTGGTGTCTTCGCCGACGTGCTTGAGAGTGAGAAGGAGCTTTGGGCCCGTTACAACTCGCATTTCGCGCGACTTGCTCAAGCCGAATGACTTAGGCCTTTAGCTCGCGTGAGGAGGAGGGGCCCCGACGCTGAGCCCGGCCCCGCTTGCGGCATGACGGAGCCCCGGCTGAGCAGCCTGACGGGGCTGTTGAAAGGCTCACCGAGCATGAGCCTCAGCGCTTCTGCATCGCAGCGGCGATCCAGGACTAAGACGGGGCGAGGGCGAGGAGCTGCAGTAAGCGCAGGCAGGTGGAGACATCATGCGCGCTGGGCGCGACCGCGACTTGGACGCCCGCCAAAGAGCCCACTCCTGGGTACGGAACCGAGGCCGCGACCCAGTTCAAGTTGTTGAACATGCCAACTGCGTGCAGGAGGTGAGATCCATCGTCCAGTCCGAGCGGCGTGCGGAAAGGGTCATAATCGGCCGCGTAGTATCGGTCTGCTTGGAACGGCGATTGCGCCACCGAAGGCGAGATGACTGCGTCGAGCCGATGAGCAGAAAGAACTTCGCCGACGCGGTGGACGGCGGCAAGATAGCGGGCCTGGCGCTCTGCGGCCTCTTCCTTTGGAACGAGCTTGGCGCGGCCGGCGAGCGACAGCAAATTCGGTTCGAGGCGACTTAGGTCAGCGGCGGCGTAGCCGTCGAACCGCCGGGCGATTTCAGGAAAAAAGCCGACGAACATGTCCATGTGCTCTCCGGCCCTGAACAGAGCGGGAAGCACGATGAGCTCCGCACCGAGGCGAGCGGCGAGCCTTTCGGCCGCGGTCAGCGCCGCAGCCTCTATCGTCGAGGCTGGCCGCACGCCATCCTCCGAGGGATAAGCCAACCAGCCAAGTCGTTTCGGGAGGACAGCGCTCTGTTTGACGCCGATTGCTGCATGGTAGGCGAGGAGATCGGCCAGGGTCGGCGTGATCGGGCCTACCGCGCTGCCCATGGCTGTCGCCGCCCGCGCCTTGAAGCCAAACACCCCGCACCAAGCAGCGGGCCCGCGGATCGATCCGTAGCCGTCGCTCCCAAGGTGCAAAGGTCCAAGTCCGGCGCCTGCGGCGGCTGCGGCCCCGGCCGAGGAGCCGCCGGTCGTCAAAGCGAGATCCCGGGGGTTTCGCGTCACGCCCGACAGCGAACTGATGGAGCTGAAGGCGGCCCCGAAATCCGGCATGGTCGTCTGTCCATAAAAGACGGCCCCGCCCGCCCGGAGCTTGGCGACGGCCGGCTCGTCTTCGTCGCTCGGGGTCTCGCGAAGGAGGGCGGAGCCGAACGTGGCCGGCCACCCTCGCACGCCCAGATGATCCTTGATGCTGACAGGAACGCCGTCCAACGCCCCGAGAGCCTCCCCTCGGCGCCAGCGCCCCTCGGCCGCCTCAGCCGCCAGCCGGGCTTCGGCCTTGTGCAGGCGCGTGAACGCATTGATCGTGCCTTGGCTCTCCTCAACGCGGGCCAAGAGTTCCTGCAACACCTCCACGGGCGAGGCCTGCCGGCGTCTAAAGGCTGTGTGAAGCCCTGCGATGGTGGTCGGGAATTTTGATGCCGAGGGCCGGGCCGCCGCTCCGACACTTACCGCGCCTGCCATCGCCATCGCCGTCCGCCGCGTCATCATGCGTCCGCTCTCCACGCGCCCGCGGCTCCGTCGGGACCTGGTCCAAGCCGGCCACCTCCAGCTCAGACTTTAGAGATCTCCCGCCGCACGGAGCTGGTCGTAAACCTGGCCCGCAGCCTTGCGGGCGATGAAGACGATTTCGTCGACGTCGGTTTCAGTCGCAACGAGCGCTGGCGCGAGGCCCAAGATGTCGCCGTGCGGCATCGCCCGTGCGATCAGACCCAGATCTCTCGCTTCGGCGGCGATCCGGGCTCCGACCCGAAGGTCAGGTTCGAACCGAAGCTTTAGCTTCGGGTCGCTGACGAACTCCACCGCGGCCAGCAACCCGACTCCTCGAACCTCCGCGACCATCGGCAGGTCCGAGAAAGCGGAGCGCAGCCCCTCGATCATCCTGGCTCCGACCTTCTCGGCATTCGCAGGCAGGTTTTCGGCCTCGACTATGTCGAGCACAGCATTCGCCGCCGCGACGCCGATTGGGTGGCCGGAATAAGTGTAGCCGTGAGAGAAGGCGCCGATGCGATCGGACGCCTCCTCCATCACGCCATAAATGCGCTCGCTCACCAGAGCGGCTGACAGGGGGGCGTAGGCCGACGTCAGTCCCTTAGCGAGTGTGATGAGGTCGGGCCGCATCCCGTACAGGTCCGATCCGAACATGGCGCCGAGGCGCCCGAATCCTGAGATGACCTCGTCGGCGATCAGCAGAACGTCATAACGCTCGAGAACGGTTTGAACGGCCTCCCAGTAGCCGTCGGGCGGCGGGATGATGCCGCCTGTTCCGAGCACGGGCTCAGCGATGAAAGCGGCGACCGTGTCTGGCCCCTCGTCGAGGATGAGCTGATCCAACTCGCGAGCCCGTCGACACGAGAACTCCTGCTCCGTCTCGCCGACCGTGGCGCCCCAGTAGTGATGGGGCACGCCCGCTCTGAGCACTCCGCCCAAGGGCAGATCCATGTGATCGTGGTAGAAGCTCATCCCTGTGAGCGACCCGGAGACGATCGTGCATCCGTGATAGCCGCGATCGCGGGCGATGATCTTCTTCTTGGCATGGCGGCCTAGAAGGTTGTTGTAGTACCAAACGAGCTTGACCTGCGTCTCGTTTGCGTCGGAGCCGGACAGCCCGAAGAACGCCTTGCTCATGGTCCCTGGCGCCATGTTGACAAGCCTGCTGGCGAGGATGGCGAGCTGCTCGGTCGTGTGTCCCGCGTACGCGTGGTAGTAGGCTAGAGTTTCGGCCTGTTTTGCGATCGCCGCCGCTACTTCGGGTCGGCCGTACCCGATGTTCACGCAGTATAGTCCTGCGAACCCGTCGATGTATTCGCGTCCTCCAGCCTCTCTCACACGCAATCCTCGTCCGCCCTCAATGACGGTGGGGCCGCCGAGTTCGCGGTGGGCGAAGTCCTTTAGGTGAGTGAACGGGTGTAGCACGCTGGCTCTGTCCAAGGCCGCGATGTCATTTCGGCGGCCAGGGGACTGGCGCGAGTCCGCGCCCGCTGGAAGAGCGACGACAGAATCCACGTTCATGAAAGTCCCCCAAAGCAGACGTAGCGTGGCTCGGTGAACTCGTGGATGCCGCTGCGTCCGCCTTCCCGGCCCAGGCCTGATTGCTTCAGGCCGCCGAACGGGATGTTCGGCCCGGTGAACTTCGGCGTATTTACGCCGACCATCCCGAATTGCAGACGCTGCGTAAACAACCTGAGCCGGCGCGCATCCTCACCGTAAACATAGGCCGCCAAGCCGTATTCGGTGTCGTTGGCTCTCGCGAGAACCTCCTCATCGTCGTCGTAGGCAGTGATCGGCGCGATCGGACCGAAGGTCTCTTCGCGCATCACGCGCGCCTCATCCGGCACCCCGGAGAGCACCGTCGGCGGTGCGAACCTGGGGCCGACGGCGTTCGTTCGAAGCGTGGTGACGGCGGCGCCGCGCTGGACCGCGTCCGAAACGTGGTCGGCGCACTTATCCACGATTTCCCGCTTGGTCATCGGCCCAATCTGTGCGGCGGGGTCGAGCCCGTGACCGGAGCGAAGACTGTCCACCGCCTCGGTGAACCGCGCGGTGAAGTCGTCGTGGAGGCGACGGTGGACGTAGATCCGGTTAGCGGCGAGACAGTCCTGCCCAGATGTGGCGAACTTCGCCTTGACCGCGCCGCCCACGGCGGCGGCGAGATCGGCGTCAGCGCAGACGATGAACGGTGCGTGCCCTCCGAGTTCAAGGCTGATCCGCTTCACCGTCGCGCCGGCGTCGGCGGCGAGTTGGCGACCGGTCTCGGTGGAGCCTGTGAAGCTAAGCGCTCTGACGTCAGCGGCTTTGATGAGCGGCTTGGCCACAGCCTCGGGCAGGCCGAGCAGAACGGAGAACACCCCCGGCGGAAGCCCGGCCTGCTCGCTTAGCCCGGCCAGCGCCAGCGCAATGAGCGGCGTCTCGAGGGCCGGCTTGACGATGACGGGACAACCGCTGGCCAGCGCTGCAGCCGCCTTGCGGGTGATCATAGCCGCCGGGAAGTTCCATGGCGTAATCGCCAGAACTACGCCCACAGGGGCATAGTTGACCGTCAAGCTAGATCCCGGCAAATGGGGCGCGATCAATTGGCCGTCGAGACGTTCGGCCTCCGCCGCATACCAATCGAGGTAACTCGCGGCGTAGGCGACCTCGCCCGCCGCTTCGGCGAGCGGCTTTCCGTTTTCAAGAACGATCAGCGTCGCGAGAGACCCGGCGCGGGCACGGATCAGTTCGGCCCATCGTCGAAGAACAGCGGCCCGTTGGGTGGGGAGGGCGGTCCCCCAGGCGGATTGGATCGCGGTCGCTCGGGCCAACGCTTCAGCGGCCTCGTTCTCGCCGCCCAGCGAGACCTCCCACAAGGGCGTCTCGGTGGCGGGGTCATCGACGACCGTCCGCGCCCCACCGGTGTGCCAGCGCCCTCCAAGAAACGAACCCTGGTGAATGAGGCCTTCCCCTCGCAGCTGGGCGAAGGCGGAGCGCGCCTGACGCCGCCATTGCTCCAGATGATCGGTCTCGCCGCCGGCCAATAACGTCACCCTCATACCATCCATCAAAGGCTCGGAGCGGACCCGAACGGGAGGCGCAGCCGTGGCGTACCCAGCAGCCGTCCCGAACTGATGTTGCCACTTTCGCGTGCAGACATCCGCCGACGACACCGCCTGTGGCGCAGAGATGCGGCGCTTCAGGGTAGATGAACGCAGCGCACGCTCCGGTCAGCTGCGTGACTTGAGGTCGGACGAGGAGGGTCGCAGCGGCGTACGGAGCCGTCGCCGGCGCGCATCCTCCGAGGGTGGAGAGAATGACGGGGGGGCGAGACTGGCCCCGAGATCCCGCTGATCACTGACACTCTTCGGGGGGGACCGGTCGCCGCGGTCGTTCCGGACTCCTAAACGCGCAGCTCTTCTGCGCCGCCGCAGCCGCCCTCATCTGAAACGCAGGCCCTGGGAATGATCCGCCGCCAATCGCGATGGACCGGCAGATACCGTGACCGTTGCCGGCGCGGGTGACGAGGGACATGGGTCGCCGCCAGGGGACCTTGGCGGAATCTCGGCGCAGCGTCCGCAGCAGGGGACGACATGCGGCTGACTATCTGCAGCCGGGGCGATTGGGCGCTGCTTGACGCGGGCAGGTTGCGAGCCATCGCCGGCCCGGTCAGCGCCTGGGGGCCTCGTATGCGGGGGGGAGATCTCATCGGCGCTTCCACTGACGGGCTGCGCGGAGCGAGTTCCCGAGCGGCTGCAGCCCTGACGCGTCATCTGCGCTCCGTCCTCCGTATCGACAGCGGGCGCGGCCCCCATTGGCTCTTGCAGCGGTGATTGGCGCGCCATTGGCCGGCCGCGCCAATCCGCTTCGCAGCGTCCTTGGGTATGTCGCTGTGCGGAAGGCGCATGGCGTGACGCTCGGCGGCATTCTGGTCACGCGGGAGGAGTTCGGAGACTCGCCTCCAGCGCTCCTCGCGCCAGGCCTTGCAGACCTCCTTCCGGAACGGTTGAGACTGTTGGACTCGCACAAGTTGCTCGCCTGCTGCGCTGTCGTATTGATCGGGGCGATGCTCGCCCATGGGGTAGGGCGCTGGCGACTGCTCCAAGCCGAAGCCCCGCAGGCGCGAGCCGAGGGCGAGCGGGCGTCGGCTGAATCAGCGAGCGCGAACAACTCCGCCGCGAGTAGAGGTGGGGATCATCCGTGAAGGGTCGCACGCCCGACGCGGGGCCAGTACTCTAGGTTTCGCTGCTGGAAGGGGATTTCAGCAAGGTCCATCGTCAACGCGCCCGGAGAGGCGAGGCGGTGCATCTCGCTGGCGATAGGCGCGAACCCGTACTGATAGTGCTGTGTCGACTTCACCACCACGCCCCGGATAGTTGAGATATCGAGGCCCAAGCAGGTGAACCCGAGCGGACCCATCGGCTGGCCGCGACGGGTCGTGAGCATGATGTGAATTCCGTCAGCCTCAACCCAAGCGGCCTGGCCAAGCCCCGACCGTCCGCCGTTGTAAGTCTCCATTTGATGCTCGCCGACGCCCCGGACCGTAACCAGCAGATCGACCGGGTCGCCGGACGTGAGCCCCAGCTTGCCGCCGATCCGCAGCGCGAACCGCGCGCCGACCCCGGCTTCTGCGCAAAGCCTTACCCCGACGGGGTCCCAGAAAAAACCGATCGCAACACCCGTGATCTGTCGCTCCGCGAGCCGCCTGAGAACGAAGGTGCTGTCGGACGGCGCGCCGCCGCCGGGGTTGTCGGCCACGTCGGCGAGCACCACCAGCCCGCTTCCCGTCACGACCCGGTCGATCCCTTCATCGATGGATAGCAATCGAAGGCGCGTCTCCTCGCGAAGCTCCCAGAATGACTGGCCCACCCTTTCCGCCGTTCTCTCCGCCGTCGCCGCGTCCTCGGCGACTACGTTGATCTTGGCGCCATTGTCCCTGACGTCGCCCCAGGGGAAGCCGTGAACAACGTTGACGATGTGCACGCCGTCCTGGCCTTCCATCGCTTTCAGCTCGTCCACGAAGCCTCGCATAGGCTGCTCGAACGTCGGCCAGACACCGAGCATTCTGAGGTCCAGCGTCGCTTGCGCGAACAGCGCCTGCCCGGCCATTTTCGCCTTGCAGAGGTGGTATAAGCGTTCCAGGCGTTCCGCCCCGTCGGTGTGAGGGTACTCCTTCATCACCGCTAGAGCCGTAGCCGCGTCGGTCATCGCGGCGGTCAGATGCGAATGAGGATCAAGGACCGCGCCGATGAACGCCTTAGGCCCGAGTCGCCGCCGCATGTGCCCCAGCAGGTCGCCCTCGCAGTCGTCATAGCCGTCCGCGATCATCGCGCCATGAAGCTGAAGCAGCGCTGCGTCGAACGGACCCCGGCTGACGAGGTCTTCAAGGAGTTCGTCGCGCAGAGCCTCATAAACGGTGCGGACCGTTGGGCCAGCTGGCTGAGCGAACGTGATCAAGCCCGTCACCACCTCATCGCCCTGAGCTTCAGCCAGACGTGAGAGGAACGCCGCGCCTTCGGAGAATACATTCTTTGCATCGCGCGAGTCGCCCCTGTGCAGGCCGAATTCGCGGAAGCTCTCCCACCCAGTGGCGAACGGTGAGAAGGAGTTGGTTTCCGTGGCCAAAGTCGCCGTGAAGACCCTCATCGCCCCTACCTGCTCCACGCCGCTCGTCCGCTTGCCGCGGCAGGCTAGCAGGACGAGAAGCAGGAAACTCGTCGCGGCAAGCCGCTTGGACGCAGCTTCTCTGCGCTCCCGGGCGGCGTCAGCTTCCTGTCGCTCACGCCTCGAGCAGCCCTGCGACACCCTGAGGGCGCAGCCAAGCGTTAAGTTGTGCTGCGACATACCGAGCTGCAGGCGTCCAGAGACCCGCCAGCCTGCCTGAGACCAGCTACGCTATTCGGGTTCTCGGTTCAGTGTTGTCGTGAGCCAGCCGCGCAACGTGCGTCCGATCTCCGGCCCCGAGTCCTCTTGAATGAAGTGACTGCCTTCGACGGTCACCTCATCCTGGTTCGGCCACGTTCGGCAGAAGTCGCGAGCGGGGCCGGTCAGGATCGCGCCGGGTTCAGCGTTGATGAACAGCTTCGGCACGTCGCTCGCCGCCAGCCAGTCGGCGTAGGCCTGCACGATGTCGACGACCTCTGCAGGATCGCCGCCGATCGGGATTTGCCGGGGCCAGGTCAACGTCGGCCAGCGATCCTCCGAGCGAATGAACGGGCGGCGGTACTCCGCCATCTCCTCCGCGCTAAGCTCGCGAAGCACTGAACCGGGCAACACGCGCTCGACGAACAGGTTGCGCTCGAGCACCAGCCGCTCCCCGGCTTCCGAGCGGAACCCTTGGAAAATCGGCGTGGCCGCCTCGCTCCACTCGCGCCACCCCGCGAACGGACGAACGATGCCTTCCATGTATGCGATGCCCGCGACGCGACGCCGGTTCCGGTTGGCCCAGTGAAAGCCCAGTGCTGAGCCCCAGTCATGGAGGACGAGCACCAGCGGCTCCGTGGGCCCGACAACCGCCTCGATGAAGGCGTCAAGATAGCGGCTGTGGGTGGAAAAGCGGTAAGTATCCGGACCAGGCTCGAGTTTGTCGCTATCGCCCATGCCGATCAGGTCAGGAGCAAGGCACCGTCCGAGGTCGACCAATTCCGGGACCACGTTCCGCCAAAGGTATGATGACGTCGGGTTCCCGTGCAGGAACAGGATGGGGCGCCCTGCGCCTGTCTCAACATACGCCATCGACTTGTCGAGCACCGCTGCGCGACGCTTAAGCTCGTACCATGCCGTCATCGCGGCTCCTTCCTCATGCGCCGGTGAAACTCGGCCGTCGGCGCTCACTGAACCCGTGATGCCTTCCTGCCCGTGCGGATTCGAGGCGCAATCGGCTATGGCTCGCGCCTCGGGCTCCGTGTCCGGTTGCCACCCGGTTCGCCTTTATCTCCCGAGCGCGGCGTTCAAGCAGCCACGTCAGGAGTCCATTGGCTTGGAAATCCCGCGCAGGACAGCGCGCGATCGCAGGATGGCGGCTCCCAAGGATGGGTACCGTGAGCACAGCGGAGCTCTTGTGTGGCGGTTGCGCGGTGCTCCGTGCCGCTGGAGCGGGGAAGAGACTCGCCCAAAAGGAGGGGAGAAGGGTTGTGTTGCGCGCATGCCCCCAAGAGCGACCGGCGCCGCGCCAACGCCGCGCAGAGGTTCTCTGGGGAGCTGACCGGGGGCTGCGGTGCTGGACGTCGCCGGCGCGATGTTCTCGCGCTTCCGGCTCGCTGACTGGGCTTGGCCCGGCATCCAAGCGCCGAAAACCCGCGCCGGGAGCAAGTCTCGCGGCTGAGGATCCAGCATGAGGGTGATGTCCGCCGTCGGCGCACTGAGCGTCACGGCCCTATGGGGCGCGCTGCTGGGCGGCGCTTCATCTGCTCAGGGCCAGGCGAGCGCGTCCAGGTACGATGTCATTATCCGGGGCGGGACTGTCGTGGACGGAAGCGGACGTCGGCCGTACCAGGCCGACGTGGCCGTGCAAGGGGACGCTATTGCGGCCGTCGGCGACCTCTCCGCTTTCCGGGCGTTGAGAACGCTCAACGCCGAAGGTCTGATCGTCGCGCCTGGGTTCATCAACGTCCACAGCCATGCCGACGCCTCTGCAGTCGCGACAGCGACAAACATGCTGACCCAGGGCGTGACGACAGAGATCGCCAATGCTGACGGCAGTGGCGATCTTGACCTCGACGCGCAGTTTCAGACGTTCTCCTCGCGAGGGCTCGCCGTGAACCTCGGCTTCTACGTCGGCTTCAATGCGGCGTGGGAAAGCGTCGTCGGACGCAGTGACCGACGGCCCAGCGAGGCGGATCTGGACTCTATGCGAGGCCTGGTCCGACAAGGGCTTACCTCAGGGGCCTGGGGCGTCTCCGCGGGACTCGACTACAAGCCGGCGTACTTCGCTCGCCCCGACGAGGTCGTATCGGTGCTGTCGGCGGCCCGCGCATGGCGCACGAACTTTCCTAATCATGAGCGACTTACGCCCGAGCACCGGTTCAGCTCGTTCGCGGGTGTCCAAGAGACGATCGCTTTGGCCGAGGCGGCCGGGGTGACCCCGGTGATCACTCACATCAAGAGCCAAGGCAGAGAGCAGGGCAACGCGACAGCCATCACAATCTTGATGAGCGCCAGCTCAAAGCGCGGGCTCTACACGGCTGGAGATGTCTACCCCTACCTGGCTGGCTACACTTCGCTCGCGGCATTGCTCGTTCCCGACTGGGCGCAGTCGGGCGGAGAGGCTCAGATGCTTGAGCGTTTCAGGGATGGCGAAATGCGGCCCCGCATCGCCGCAGAGGTCGAAGCGGCTCTCCATCACAGGTTCGGCGGTCCTGCGGGCGCTTACGATCTCGATGGCGGACAGGAGCTCACTGCGGCGATGGCGCAGATGAAGGCGACCGCCGGCGAGGCGGTTCTGCGGCTCCTTGAGAGCGGTTCGCGTAGAGCCATCCTACGGTTCGGCGCCGAAGCCGACCTGGAGACGTTCCTGCGCAATGATGCGATCGCGGTCGCCTGCGACTGCGGCGCTGTTTCAGGCCAAGCACGAGGTCATCCACGAAATTGGGGCTCCTACCCTCGCGTGCTTGGCTTGTACGTGCGCGAGAGACGGGTTCTTTCGTTGGAGAGCGCCGTCCGGAAGATGACCGCGCTTCCGGCTGCGATGATAGGCGCGATCGATCGCGGCTACGTCGCGCCCGGGATGAGAGCCGACATCACCATCTTCGACCCCCAATCGATAGCGGATCATGCGACTTTCGAGAATCCCTCGGCGCCCTCCACCGGGGTCCGCCACGTGCTGGTGAACGGCGTTCCGGCTCTCCTCGACGGGGTTCTGACCGGCTCGCAGGGCGGTCGAGCGTTGCGCCGCGGCAGACACATGCCCACGCGTCCAACCCAGCCTGACAAAGCTCGACGCTTAGTGGCGAGCACTAAACCGGATTCGTCCAGCGGAGGCTATCGGGTGAGCCTCGACGTCCGACAAGGACCAGGCGCAACTTACGCCGCCGGACGTCTCATGCTGCACGACCCAGACGACGAGGTTTGGCTCGCCGAGCGGTTCGGCGTCCTGCAGGCGTTTGGCGCCGATTGGGCCAGCGTGACGGCGGTCGTTCGCGATCGCAGCGGACGCCGGAAACCGGTGATCGTCACCTTGGACGGCGCAGATCCACTCTCGCGGTCAGGAGCCGCCATGATCGTCGAAATCGGAACGCAGCCGCCCTGGAGCGGGCCGGCCCGTTACGCCTTGGGCGAGTTCAAGCCCGAGCGCTGAACGGTGGTTGGGTCTGGCTTCTGCTCTGTAGCCTACCCTGTTGGGTGAGCGAAGCGCTCCGGGGAAAGCATGTCAGGGGTGATCCCCAAGCTGACGAGGTCCTCCGGAAGGTTCTCGTGCAAGGCGAGCGCAGCGGCTGCCCGCCCGAGCGCGGGCGATGTCTGGATCCCGTACCCGCCTTGCCCGGCTAGCCAGAAGAAGCCTTCCGCCTCCGGAGCGAAGCCGACGACCGGGCTTCGGTCCGGTGCGAAGGTGCGCAGGCCTGCCCAAGAACGCCTTATGCGGCGTATATCCAGGTCCGCGACCTGCTGAACCCGGTCGACGCACACCGCGAGATCGAACTCGTCGGGCTGCACGTCAGAAGGCGCGGTCGGAGTCTCGTCGGCGGGTGACAGCAGCAGTTGGCCTGCGTCCGGCTTGAAGTACCACTGCTCGGACGCGTCGATCACCGCCGGCCAATGATCGAAAGGCATGCTCGGCCCGTCCACCAGGAGAGCGGTCCGACGCAGAGGGGTCAAGCCGACCGAAGCGACGCCGCACGCCTCGGCGAAGAGGTCCGCCCAAGCCCCCGCCGCATTGATCAGCACGGCCGTTTGGACGTTCTCGTTCGCAGCCCTCAGCGTCCAGCCCCCCGGGGCGGCGCGGGCCTCCACGTCGCCGGTTGCAAGGCGCAACTCCGCGCCGTGGCGGCGAGCCAGGCGTAGAAAGCCCTGATGGAGCGCGTGAACATCGATATCCATCGCGCCTCCCTCGTAAACGCCCTCGACCAGCACGCCGTCCTTCAGGATCGGGATCGTCTGCTTGAGGTCTTTAGCGCCGAGCCGCTGCACGGGGCGATGCGCTTGCCCAGCCGCCGCGCTGAAGGCGTCGAGTTGCTTCCGCTGGTCGGCCGCGCCCACAAATAGGCAGCCGCGAGTGGTCAGCAGTGGCTGCTCCGCCAATCCCTCAGGAGGAGCGTCGAAGAACGCATGGCTAGCTGAGGTGAGCGCCCGGATGCAGGCGTTTCCATACAGTTCGCTGAACAGAGCGGCCGATCGTCCAGTCGCATGGTAGCCGACGTGATCCTCGCGCTCCAATAACAGCACGCGCACGCCTGATCTGGCCAATTCGTACGCTACCGAGGCGCCCGCGATCCCGCTTCCGACAATGACAAAGTCGTATGTCATTCAACGAATGTTCCTAATGCCGACGAGCTTCGCCGCAGCTGTCGGGTTCCCCCCACGCGGCGCTGAGAAGTCGCAAAAAGCTTCCGCCGAGCACTGAAGCGATGTCCGCATCAGAATAGCCCCTCCGGATCATCGATTCCGCCAAGTCATAGGCGCGCCCGGAACTCTGCGGTGCGTCGTCGCTCGGTCCCTCGCGGTCTAGGCGGCTAGGGTGATGCGAGAGGTCGGGTGGAGCAGGGGAGCGGGTGATCGCTTGCGTGGGGCCCAGGTTGGAGCCGATCCCCACGTGTTCTACTCCGACGAGCCTTACGACATGCTCGATATGATCGACCATCCGCTCGATGGCCGCCGGATCTTGCGGGTGAGGCGTCCCCGAGACGGGGCCGACGCCGATCACGCCGCCTTTGCGTGCGAGCTTGCGAATCACGTCGTCGGACACATGCGCGGCGTGACCCGTGATTGCCCTGCAATCACCATGAGTGATGGCGACGGGCCGCGTAGAATCTCCGATCGTTTCGGAGGCCATACGGTCGCTGCAGCGAGAGATGTCCACCAGCATTCCAGTCGCGTTCATGGCTTCGACGATCTGGGCGGTGCAGGTTGTCAAACGGTCAGCGGCGTTCTCTAGCGAGCCCTGGTCCATCGGCCTTCGACCCTCACGAACGATCCGCGCCGACCGAAGGCCAAGTTTTTGAAACAGTCCGACATCGCTCGCCGATCTGTAGTGATCGGCGGACTGAAAGCCTTGGATCACAGCAATCTTCCGCTCGAACTTGGCGCGTTCTAAGTCCTCGACCGTGCTGACAAGGGTGAAGAGATCGCTGTTGCAGCCCGCGAAGCCGTTCCAGGCTGCGAGAGAGATCAGGGCCGCACCATGGGGGTCTGTGCCGCCGTTCAAAGCGGCCGCGTTATTCCAACCCGTTACGCCGGTGGCGCGATACTCGGCGATCCGCGTCGGGGTGAGGCGCCCGGCTGCAGGCGGGACGCCCTCTGACGTGAGAGGCGCCAGCATGTCGATGACGAGCGTTGATCGGACAAGGTCGATTGCTCTTGTGGAGTAGCGACGCCCCCGGGCTGCAGATACTGGGTGACGCCCGAGCGCAACGAGAGGCGCCGCCGGCCCCATAGCGGCGTGATCCGTTGCGACAGCGGAGCAGCAGCACGTGGTCATTACAGAACTAAGCTCCGAAGGGCAGGGCGCACGGCGAGCTTCGGCTTCGAATGGTCCTGACCATCCCCAGCCCGTCTCTGCGGCTGCGTAGGCGAGATCAGACTTGCGTGATGTGGGTCAGCCTCCTGAACTCGCCGAAACCGTCTCAAGCGAGCCCAGGAGCGGTGGCGCCCGGCGCGGTTCGCGAGCGGTCCCATGAGGAGCTCACGCCGCGCGCACGATGCGCCGCCCGCCGACAACGATCAGCGGCGCGACGAACACGACCATGAACGCCACGGTGAGCAGGGCGTAACCGCGAGCGATCAGGTCGACGATGCCGACCGCTTCGGCGAGCACGGTCGCTGCGACCATCGCCGCCAAGGCGACCAGCATCCGGGTGGAGCCGGGAAGATCGGCGCCGCGCTCACGCCCCGCCGCGGCGAGTCGCTCGTTCACGGCGTGGATGAACGCCGCCCCGGTTTTCACGGCCACGCCGAAGAGCGCGATGTAAAAGACCAGGCTCAACGACGGCATCTCGAGCGCGTCGAGCACCACGTCGATCGGGACGGGTGCGGCTCTGATGGTCGGCCAAAACGCTGTCATGGCCAGGAAGAACAGGATCGCCGGGAGCATGGCGATCGGGCCCGCCATGAGGCCCGCCACGAGCGCATCTCGCCGGCTGCGCATGTGACCGGTCACGTACAGAATGCCAGGGACGACGGCCAGGTTGTAGCCCGCGTAAGACACGCCTTGCTGAAACCAACTCGGCTCAATCCGGCTCGTCTGAAGATTATCGGCGATCGCCGGACCAAAACGAGCCAGGCAGAGGGCCAGGATCGCGGCGAACAGCCCGTATAGAATGACGGACCAGACCGTCAGGAACCGCTCGACTGCGCGGGTTCCGTATGCGACGAGAGCCGCTACTCCGATCATCAGCGCCAGTACGCCGATGAGCGGGTGCCAGCCCAAACGAGCTGAGACGATTTCGCCGACCGCCGACCCCAGAACCGAGAGCACGACGATCAGAAGTGCGGCCCAGCAGATTTCATACAAGAACCAGTAGCGTCCGACTAAGGTGCGTAGAAAAGACTTATAGTCGATGGCGTTTGTAGAGCGCGCCACCTCGAAGCTGATCGCGAGCACGACGGACCAGATAAGGGCGGATGTCGCCATCCCGACAAGCCCTGTCGCCAGGCTCTCGGACATGAAAAACTCAACCAACTCACGACCGGTCGCATAGCCGGCCCCGATGACGACCGCCTGAAACACCAGCCCCGGAATGAACAGGCGGATCAGACCCACGCTGACACGCGTGCGATCAGGGGCCGGAACCCAAAGGCTTGCCCGGTTTTTTCAGCCCGCACGCCGGGCGGCCGGTGAAGCGGCGGTCGCGCCCTTTCCCAGTGCGTCGCCGCTGCGCTCACAAGGCGGGCACCCGTCATCGTCCTCAGCATCGCCGGATGAGCGACTTTTCCCAAATCGCCCATTCCGTCCTCTAGCTCCGCTCCACGCGAGCGCCGCGTCGCCGCTAGACTAAGACCTTGAACTGCCGATTTCCTGCGGAACGCAGATAGCGGCGCTCGATCTACGGCGTCACGCGATCGACTGCCGCAGAAAACACGCGGCATGCAGCGGCGCTCGCGACCCGCGCCGGCGACCGCGCCAACCTCAGCGTGCGAGCGGAGCATACCGCGCGCGCAGCACGAGGACCGCCGCGCTGAGCCCGGCGTTGATGGTCAGTGCTTGCTGTCACCCGACCCTCATCGCTGCGCCGCTCGCCCCAAGCGACCGGGCGCCCGCTAGGTGGCCGCGGAGCGTGTCACCTGCGGGTCACTCTTCGCCAGGCGCCGGACAAGGCCGGCAAGCTCCTCGTGAGCGACGTCCGATAAAGCGAGCATCTCCGCCCGGTTTCGACCGGAGTTGAAGATCCCGCGCATGCAGTAGATTTGTCTCTGTATGGTCAGTCCCGCTCCGGCCTGAGACGCGTAACGCAGCAGGGGAAGGTGAACGTCAAACAGGTCCAGCGTTGCGTCCCGCGCGCCGTTCTCCAGATGCCGGACCATGGCGGGAAAAAGTTCCGGGTACGCGTAAGCGGAGATGATCCCATCCACCCCGCGACTCAGCTCGTAGTCTGTCAACACGCCGCCTTCACAGAATAAAGGCACCTGTTGCATCGCTCCGTAGTAGATCAGACATCTCAGCAGCGTGAGGTGATCCAACCCCGTGCTTGAGTCATGCCTGATGCCGATGCAAGCGCTGGGGCAGCCCACCAGATCTCGTACGGACTGAACATCGGCTCGTCCAAGTCCCTGCAGATCTATGATGAAGGGAGCTTGAGATCCGAGGGCGTCCGCCAACGGTCCTACATGCTCGCCGATGGTGCTGATCGGGGTTTTTGCCGGACCGAGCACAGCCCCCGCCGCGCCGTCCGCTAAGGCCTCGTGGACAAGCCGCTTGGCCCACTCAAGGTCAGACCCATCGACTTCGACGAACACCGAAAGGCTCGTAGTTCGGAGCACATGTCTCAGCAGCTGGACCTGCTCTTCTCGGGAGAGCGCGTGGGCTTCCCCGCCGCCCAGAAGCGTCAGGCCGTGAAGTCCGGAGGCCTCATAGAAGCGGACAAGTCGAGTCATCGAGTTGAGATCGACACCGCCCCGAGCGTCGAAGGCGGTGGGGGCGATCGCAATCGAGCGCCGCTGATATCGCTCTTGGAGCATCGTTCGACCCAGTGTCTGACGACTCATGATGGACCAGCACCCTCAGGGCATGGAACCCCATCCTGCCCTGAGATGGCCGTTCGACGTGAAGCTGTTTCGCCGTTGGGGTGACGCAAGGGAGGAGGGGCAAGGTTACGCCGAGGGGCTTGCTGCGACACGAGGCGAGCGACGCGAGGCCGGCGGGCGAGTGCCAGTAACGCCCCCGAGCAAGCCTCGTTGGGACCCCCTGAACGGCGTGGTCCGTGCGTCTTCGTCAATCCGACCCGATCCCTGTCGGGTCTTGGCTGATGTTCAGCTGCCGGATGGCATGCCACGCCATGGCCTGGCTGCTGGAGAGAACCGGCAGCTGCAGCTCTGACTGCAGATCTGCAAGCAGCGGCGTGGCCCGCAAGCCTGTGCAGGATAACACGAGAGCATCGACGCCGCCGCGCCGCGCGAGAGCCCGAGACGCAGCTTTAATCTCATCTTTCGGCAAGTCGTTGATCGCAGCGTCGGAAGCGAGATTGAAGCAGAAGCCGCCTCCAATATGGAAGCCCTGCTCACGCCAGAAGTCGGCCACGCCCTCGTGCATCGACTGGGGGTAAGGGGTGATCAAGCCGATGCTGCGAGCGTTCAGCTTTCTCAAGGCCTCCCGCAGAGCGTGGGCGGGCGTGGTGGAGGGGACGCCCGGCCAAACGGTGGAGAGCAGATCGCGCGTCGCGTCTAGTCCGAGCTCGATGGTCATCGAGGTGCAACTGAACGCCACCAGCCCAAGCCTGTCCCGTGGGGGCAGTCGGTCAGCCGCATCCTGCATGGTGTCAATCGGATCAGGAGGGCCGGGGCTCTCCGAGCCATCCCGCCCGCGCGCTCTCAGCCGCGTTGTGGCGATCCTGACGGGCGCGCTTGCGAAGTACTGCTGAAAGCCGCCTTCACCGACCTCATCGTCCGGAAGGACGATCAAGCCGATGCATGGCTCTCCTGGCGCCGCTGTCGTCACCCTCAAACTCCTCAGGCCGATCAGCCGTAGGCCAGCTTAGCGCCACATCACCACAGCATGTCTGCGCAATTGCTTCTGGTCGCGCCTTGAACTCGCGGGCGGAGGTCGTCTGGCTCAGGGCCAGGCCCCGTACGGGTCGGCGAACGCCTCGCCGAGCGCGTCCGCCACAGCGGGGTGGGTGAGCTCACCCTTCAGCACGTTGAGCCCGCGCGCGAGGTGCGGGTCGCGGGCGAGCGCGTCGAGGCCCCGATCGGCCAGGGCCAGGCCGAAGGACAGCGTGGCGTGGACCAGGGCTTCGGACGAGGTGCGCGGCGCGGCGCCCGGCATGTTGGCGACGCAGTAATGCACCACCCCGTCCACCACATAGGTAGGCTCGGCGTGGGTGGTCGGCCGGCTGGTCTCGAAGCAGCCGCCCTGGTCGATGGAGACGTCCACCAGCACCGAGCCCGGCTTCATCTGCGACAGGTGCTCGCGGCGGACCAGCTTGGGCGCCGCGGCCCCGGCGACCAGCACCGCGCCGATCACCACGTCCGCCTTCAGGATCTCCTCCTCCACGGCGCCCTGGGTCGAGTACCGCGTCAGGATGCGGCCCTGGTACAGGTCGTCCAGCTCCCGCATCCGCGGGATCGAACGCTCCATCACCACCACCTCAGCGTTCAGGCCGACCGCCATCCGGGCGGCGTTCGCGCCGACGACGCCGCCGCCCAGCACGCAGACGCGCGCCGGCGGCACCCCGGGCACGCCGCAGAGCAAGAGGCCCATGCCGCCGTTGTGCTTCAGGAGCGTCTCCGCCGCGGAGAACACGGCGATGCGCCCAGCCACCTCCGACATGGGCGCCAGCAGGGGCAGGCCGCCGCGCGCGTCGGTGACCGTCTCGTAGGCGATCGCGGCGCAGCCCGACTGCAGCAGGCCCTCGGCCTGGGCCGGGTCCGGCGCCAGGTGCAGGTAGGTGAACAGGATGTGCCGGTCGGTGAGGCGCGCCCACTCGACAGGTTGGGGCTCCTTCACCTTCACGATCAGCTCAGAGCGCCCGAACACCTGGTCCGCATCGGCCGCGATCTCGGCGCCCGCCGTGGCGAAGGCCTCGTCGGTGTAGCCCGCGCCCACGCCCGCACCGGCCTCCACCAGCACGTCATGCCCGTGCGCCACGTACTCCCGCACGGCCGTCGGGGTCAGCCCGACGCGGTGCTCGTTCGATTTGATCTCTTTCAGCAGTCCAACGCGCATGCCTGACCCCAGCTGCCGAGCGGCGGTCAGCCTAGCCGGACTCCGCGCGTGGAATTCTGCGCAAGCTCGTGTTCGGGCGCAGCGCTTGCGTGCCAAGTGGCATGGAACCCGCGCGGCTCTGTCCCCCGCCGCTCATCGGAGCGCCACCCACCAGGCGAGCCCCGCAGCCGCGCCCAACAGCGCGAGCGCCACCCGGAAAGAGGTGAACCGGACAGACACGTCAGGCGGCAGGTGCTCGGCCGACTTATGCCCGGTGATCATCGGCCAGATAAGGTTTTCACCGCGGACGAAGAGATAGAAGAACGCCGCAACCAGGTGCCCCCACGCTAACACCAACAGTATGACGAACAGCAATGCGTGCAGCTCTGAAAGCAGATCAGAGGTTTCGCTGCTGATCAGGGTCGCAAGGGGGGCCTGGAACTCGACCCCGTCATTGCTGAACAGACCGGTCGCCACTTGGAAGCAAAGCACTGCGATCAAGGCGACCACCATGGTTCCGCCCGCAGGGTTGTGGCCGGCAAAGTGCTGCGTTTCGGCTCGCATCAAGCCCCTGAGGTAGGCGTAACTCTTCCAAGGCCCGGCGATGAAGCTGCTGAATCGGGCGGTCGTCGAACCCGTGAAGCCCCAGCCGATCCGGAAAACAAGCAAGGCGAAGATCGCCGATCCTGACCAAAGGTGGGCCGTTATCCACCCCCTGTCGGCCGTCACCCAGGACACCCCGATCAGGGCCACGATCGCCCAATGAAAGAGTCGCGTCGGGGCGTCCCAGACCTTAACGCGCCGCCCTCGTTGCGGCTTTGAGCCGTTCTGGTCTGGAGCGTCATCGGGCTGGCCGGAATCGGCGATCTCAACACTCATTTGTCTTCGCCGGGTTGACCATCATAGACTCGCACGCCCTTCGCCCTAAGCTCATCGGCCGCAACCCTCGAGGTGCTCGCGCCGTTCAGCGTCACGACTTCCAGGCCCGGCAAGGCGGTCAAGGCGCGGACTGCGCGGTCTGAGACGCTCGTGTCGTCTAAGCGCAGCCACTTCAGCCCGGACATGGCCGTAAGCCTTCTCGCAGACGCGTCAGTCAGCTCAGTGCGTGAAAGGTCGGCCCGGACGACCGCCCCCGATACGGTGTCGAACCTGGCCAGATCCTCGTCGGTGAATCGGTCCCCCATCCCTGAAGCGTTGATCTCCAGCTCGGCCGATCCTCTCGATCGATACGAGAGGACGTAAGGGTAAGCCGACTGCAGGTCTTTCACGGCTTGCGCCAACGGCGCCCGCGCACGCGCTACGGACTCCGGGTCCAGCTCGGGATAGGTCACCTTCTTCACAGGAGGAGGCGCGCCGGGGAAAGCGCGCGCCGGCGCCTCGGGCGAAGCGCCGCCTGAAATCCAGAGCCTGACGACCGTGACCTCGACGTCCGACAAAGGCTTGCTGCTCTTTGGAGGCATTGCGAGCGCGTGATCGGGCGGGAGAGTCATCCTCCGGAGGAGCTCACTCGCCTCCGGCCTCCCGGCTAGGACCACAGGGCCATGTTTTCCGCCCCGCATGGCCGCGGAGAAGGTGTCAAGGCGTAGATCCCCCTTGGGCCGCCTCGCGCCATGGCAATCGACGCACTTAGCGTCAAACACCGGTTGCACGCGCGCGAGATAGAACGAACCTGCGCTCGGCTCGATATCGGCCGCCAAGCCGATGCTGCTCAACAACAAGTGGCCAAGACTTGGCCGAAGCAGGGCGGCTGTCGCTATTCCAGCCATAGTGACGGCAGCAACGCAGGCGAAGTACACAGGCGCGGAGATCCGCCCGCGCGCCGCTATAAGCAACGCAGCCACTAGCGTTCAGCCTTCCACCTTGTCACGCCAGGATTTCAGCGACAACGCGAGCGGGCTTCACCCCGGTCAGTTTCTGAGCGAGCCCCTGGTGCGCGAAGGTGAGCTTGTGGTGATCAAAGCCTAGGAGATGCATGAGCGTCGCATGGAGGTCGCGGACCTCGACGGGGTCATTCGCCACCTCGTAGCCCATCTCGTCGGTCTCCCCGTAGCTGAACCCCGGCTTGACCCCGCCGCCGGCCACCCAAATCGTGAAGGCGAAGGGATTGTGGTCGCGGCCGACGAACTTCATCTCCTTGCCGCCGCGATTCTCGCGCATCGGGGTTCGGCCGAACTCTCCGCCCCAGACCACGAGGGTGTCTTCCAGCAAGCCTCGGGCGGCGAGGTCCTCAAGAAGCGCCGTTATGGGTTGATCGATCTCGCGGCAGCGTTCGGGGAAGCCGAGGTTGAGCGAGTTCCTCGCGTTGCTTCCGTGGGAATCCCAGTCGGCGTGGAAGAGCTGAATGAACCGAACGCCTCGTTCGGCCAGCCGCCGCGCCAGCAGGCAGTTGTTTGCAAAACTGGTCTGGCCGGGGGTGGCCCCATATCGAGACCGGACCGCCTCGGGCTCCCGCCCTATGTCCATGGCGTCGGTCGCCTCCACCTGCATTCGGTAAGCCATCTCGTACTGAGCGATCCGCGTGATGGTCTCCGGATTTCCCACTCTGGCGTGCGCCTCGCGGTTCAGTTCGTCGATGGCGTCGAGCATGCGTCGACGCTCTGTTCGGCTCACCCCCTTTGGATTTTCAAGGAAGAGTACCGGCTCTCCATCCGAGCGGCACTGCACGCCCTGATACACGCTCGGCAAATAACCCGAACCCCAAAGCTGCTTGTCGCCCACCGCGCCGCCTGAGAGAAGGACGATGTAGCCAGGCAGATTCTGGTTATCGGTGCCCAGGCCGTAGGTCACCCACGCTCCCATCGAGGCGGAGCCGAGGCGGGCGTTCCCAGTGTGCATCGCCAGGAGAGCAGGCGCGTGATTGAACTGATCCGTGCGCATGGAACGGATGAAGCAGAGCCGGTCCATCTGAGTCTCAAGATTGGGCAGTCGGTCGGAGACCCAGGCGCCGCTTTGCCCTGTCTGGTGCAGCGGGTACTGGGGCCCCATCAGCTTGGGCACGCCCGTTAGGAACGCGAAGCGCTTGCCTTCGAGGAAGCTCTGCGGGCAATCGGCTCCGTCGAACTTGGCGAGTTCGGGCTTGTGCTCGAAGAGCTCGTACTGGCTGGGCGCGCCCTCCATGTGGAGATAGATGACCCGCTTGGCCTTGGCCGGGATCTGGGGCGGTAGCGGCGACAACGGCGCCGCCGGATCCCTGACCAGTTCAAGCGGCGGCCCCCCTGAGGCCGCTTCGGCGCGAGCGCCGCCGCCGCCGCCGGACAGCGCCTGCAGTGCGATGGCTCCAAGTCCCGCGGCCCCTCCGGCCAGGAAGTAACGTCGCGTTTGAAAACGAAGAGCCTCGCGTCGGACCACCGGGTCGGGCTCAGCTATCGCGTCGCGGGGGAGGCGCTCGACCGATTCAGAGGCGGAGGCGAGTGGGTTCGGACGGAGGTCGCTCATCGGTTCAATGCCGCGTCGAGGTTGAGGAGGACGCCGGCCACGCCGGCCATCGCGTCTCGTTCAGAGCGGCGCTCCTTGTGGCGGAGGTCGCGGTAAAGAGCTCCCAGCCGGGCCAGTTCGCCGTCCGTGAGGTCGCGTGACAGCACCCGCTGACCGCCGTGATTGAGCCGCGCCTGCAACGGCTCGTCGCCATTTGACGCTGGTCGATGCTCGAGCATGCGATCAGCCAGGGCTTGCGAAGCCTCGACGTAAGCCGGGTCGTTCAACGTGACGAGGGCCTGCAGCGGCGTGTTGGTCGGAATACGCCGGGCCAAACTGACTTCGTGTGGCGAGGCGTCGAAGGTCGCGAAGCTCGCGTAGACGTTGCCGCGCTGCAGATGCGTATAAACGGCCCGCCGGTAACGCTGCCGCCCCGCCGACTCGACCCACCGAGGATCGGCGGCGGAGGGCTGGGGCGGCATGACAGCCGGACCGCCCATCGCCGTGTTCAGCAGCCCGCTCGCCAGGAGCGCCTGGTCGCGCACCATCTCGGCTGTGAGCCGCTGCTGCGGGCCGCGAGCGAGAAGGCGATTCCGGGGATCGCTCTTAAGCAGATCCGGTCTGGTGGCGGCGCTCTGCCGGTATGTCGCGCTGGTCACCAGCTCGCGCAGGAGCGCCTTCTGATCCCAGCGGAGATCTTGCTGGAAACGCAAGGCGAGATAGTCGAGCAGCTCCGGATGTGAGGGTGGCTGACCGACGCTCCCGAAATCCTCAAGCGTCTCGACGATGCCCGTGCCGAAAAGCTGTTCCCAGTAACGATTGACGGCCACCCGGCTGGTGAGCGGCTGCTCAGGAGCGAAGAACCACCTCGCCATCGACAACCGGTTCCGGGGGGCGCCTTTCGGCAACGGCGGAAGCAGCTTCGGCACATCGGCCGTAAGCGGTTCGCCCTTTTTCTCGACCATGTTCCCCCGGTGGAAGACAAGAGTCTGCCGGCGAGCATGGAGCGGCTGCTCGGACATGATCGGCACCGGCACCGCGGCGACTTTGGCGATGCGCCCATCAGCTTCTGCCAACTCCCACAGCCGTGATGTCGACCGCTCGCTGAGAACGGCGGAGGACCATCGTGGATCGGCGCTCGTCATCAGCCGCACGCGACGGGCCAATGTCGGCTTGCCTGCGTTCGAGCTGGTGGCCGCTGCGGCCTTGGCGACGTAATTGGCCAGTTGCGCAGAGGCGGCCCAGAGCTCGCCGGCGGTCGTGTCGACCGGTGCCGGCCCATATGCGTCGGCTTCACGGGCGATGGCTTGCGTGTGCGTGAGGCGCAGCTTGAGCCGAGCGCCGGCTGGCAGCGGTTCTTCAGGCACCAGGATCAGCCAGCGCGTGTGAGAAAGCTTCGAGTCCGCTGCGAACCCGCCCGTCTGCAGCCTCAGCGAACCTGCCCCGCGGGACGGCCGGCGCGCCTCCCGCACAGCAATGAGCAGGTCCTCTTCCGTGTCTGGCGCCATACGGAACCGGACAGCACGCTCTGAGCCGTCCGTCCCGATCGTCCAGGCTTCCACCCGCTCTATCATGAACCCGTCGTCGGGCGTGTGGCGGGCCGTCTTGGGGTCCGTCGGGGGCACCTCGATCCGGAGCGCCGTCACCCTTCCGCTAGTGGCCGAGGTGGCAAGCTCGTAAAGCGACTCGGCCGGAATCTCGGGCCCCGCGGCGACCTCGCCGCGCTGTATCTTGAGCGGAATGACAGCGGAGGAGCCGCGGGTCCGGTCCAGCCGGTTCTGTGTCTCGACGAGAAGCTCCTTCATGTAGCTGAGCTCGCTCAGGCGCGGGTCGACCTTTCTGAGCCTCGTCATGTACCGTCGAAGCCCCTCAGCCTCGTCGGCACGCCCGCTTACGATGGGCAGCTGAGACCAGGTCGATTGCCGCGCCAGAGCGATGTTCTCTCCGACAGCCTCCCGAAGCAGCGTTTCGCGACGTCGAAGATCTCTGATGTACGCGTCACGACCGGCAGGCGGCGGGATAGGCAGAACAGGGTGGTCGTCCGGCAGATCGGCGTCGCGGGTGGTGTTGAAGAAGGCCATGAACTGGTAGTATTCATGGTGACGAATGGGGTCGTAGGGGTGCGAGTGACACTGAACACAGTTCATGGTCACGCCGTTCAGCACCGACCAGGTCGTTGCGACGCGATCCATCACCGCGACTTGGCGGAACTCCTCGTCATCAGATCCACCCTCGTCATTGGTGGATGTTTGTCGGTTGAAGGCGGTGGCGATAAGGTCGTCTATCGTCGCGTTCGGCAGTAGATCGCCTGCAAGCTGAGTTATGACGAAGCGATCATAAGGAAGATTACGGTTGTAAGCATCGATCAGCCAGTCGCGGTATGGCCAGGATGCGCGGGGGTAGTTGATCATCAAGCCGCGGCTGTCTGCGTAGCGGGCGAGATCAAGCCAAACACTGGCCCACCGCTCCCCATATCGGGGAGACGCCAGCAGCCGGTCCACCTGCTTCTCATAGGCGTCCGGAGACTTGTCCGCGACGAAAGCCGCGATCTCGGCGGGCGTAGGCGGCAGGCCGACAAGATCCAGCGACACTCGCCGCAGAAGCTCAGCGCGCCCCGCTTCGGGCGAGGGCTGCAGCCCCTTCCGCTCGAGAGTTGCGAGAACGAAGCGGTCGAGCGGTTGACGGGTCCACCCCTCTGTCGCGACCTTCGGAGGGACCTGCCGCTTCGGAGGGACGAACGCCCAGTGATCTTCCCAATTGGCGCCCTGCCGGATCCAAGTCCTCAGAAGCTGGATCTGCGCCTCCGACAGCGGCGGCCCGTTCAGCGGCATGCGTCGTCCCACATGATCTGTGGTCACCCGAGCGATCATCTCCGACGCGTTCGGATTGCCAGGAACGATGACGGGGCGGCCCGATGCGCCGACGCCGAGGGCGGCTTCTCTGAAGACGAAAGACACGCCTCCGGCGGCCATGACGCCGCCATGGCAGGAGGTGCAGTTCTGATTGAGGATCGGCCGGATCTGTGCGTTGAAGTCGACCCGCTGGGCGGCGTTCGACGTTGCTCCCAGACGCTCCAGGCCCAAGCCGCACCCCGCGACCAGCAGAGTGATCGCGCAAAGCCAGACCGCATAGCCGCCGCGGGAAACCTTTCGGGTCAGAACAGCTATGGCAGAGCCAAGGCTGCCTGGCCGCCAACTCGACACCATCGCACTTGCCCACGATTACGCATCGGAAGGCTACCATCGCCTGAGCTCAGGGTGGCTGCGTTGTTGGGCGGCCCTGCTTGTGTTTCCGTCGCCGAGCGTCCCGTCGAGGGCGATGAGGGCCCGAGTGGCCTGTCTGCCCCGGCGCCGCGCGCGGCGGCCCGTCGTTGCTGGCGGGCGCGCAGGAAACCTGCGTTCATACACTCGGACTATCCGGAATCCGGCATGGCGGGAGCGGATGTGCTCGGCGAGCGCAGGGTATCGGCGTTAGCTTGCGGCGGGACGCGGCGTTTGCCGGTCGCGTCAGTCGGAGCGAAGCGACGACCACCGCTGCTGTCCCTAAGATGAGGCGATACGACTTTGAGCAAACGCACGAGCCCAGCTGGTCATCGAGGTTCGTCAGCTGACCGCCGGAAAGCCTTCAGACTGGACCAGATCGACGCCGAGCTTCTGCGCGTGCTGCAGGAGAGCAACAGGCTGACCTCCGATGCCCTCGGCGCCCTGGTCGGGCTTTCGGCCACCGCCTGCCAACGGCGCCTGTCCCGGCTGCGGGATCTCGGCGTCATCAGGGCCGACGTCTCTCTGGTGTCGCCCTCAGCCGTCGGCCGCCCATTGCAGATGCTGATCCTCGTCAAATTGGAACGTGAGCGGTCCGACATCATCGACGAGTTCAAACAGACTATCTCGAGTACTGCGGAGATCATGCAAGGGATGTACATCACAGGGGAGTACGATTTCGCCCTGACAGTCACCGCGCGAGACATGGATGATTATGAAACCTTTACTCACAATTTCTTTTACCAGAACCCAAACATAAAAGCGTTCAAGACCTTCGTCGTCATGGATTTCGTGAAGGCCGGAATGACGGTCCCGATCGAGCTCACCTGAAACCCGTCCATCCGGCCAATGATTCGAGCCTGCTGCGGAGAAGGACGCCGGTTTTCTGCGCTTCGGACTTGTCGATCGCAGGAACACTGCGCAGGGTATGTGGCACGACTCCCTGGGGCGAACTGGTGGGAGCGAGCGTCCGGTGCGGCCGATCTTCCATGAGTCAGCGAAGCTTCGCCGAACAGCGGCCGTGCAACGGCGCTCGTCTCGGACCAGCAGCTCGCCGCTGACCGCGACCGGCCGCAAGCGCGCGCCATGAGCCCGGGTGCGTTGAGCGGGTCCGCGCTGACAGTCGAGGAGGCTCTCTACCCGAGACCTCGAACGGCGTGGTGGGCGGTAGCCGTTCTGATCGTCGTGTGCCTCATCGGCTACATCGACCGCCAGATCATCATCTTCGTCGCCGATGACCTGAAAGCCTCCCTCCGTCTCAGCGACTTTCAGATCGGGCAGCTCCAAGGCTTCGGGATTACAGTCTTTCTTTCGCTGGCGGCGCTGCCGATGGGTTGGGCGATCGACCGCTACAATCGCCGCAATCTTCTGATCATCTCGATGATGGGCTGGGTCGCAGCGACGGTTTGGACGGCCTTCTCCGATAACTACGCCAGTCTCTTCGCATCCCGGGTCGGTTTGGGGGTCGCGGAGGCGGGGCTCTACCCCGCGTTGATCTCCATGCTCGCGGATTTCTTCCCCCCGCGACGACGCGCAAACTCCAACCTCATCGTCTTCGCGGCGCTGAACGTCGTGCTCGGGATGTCGTACGCCATCGGCGGCATCCTCGTGCAGGCTGTCGCCCAGCTGAAGGACTCGATCCCGGAGCCGCTAGCCGGGCTGGAGACGTGGCGCCTGGTTTTTCTCGCGGTGGCCGTGCCGATTCCCGCCGCCGCCGTCCTGATGCTCACCTTCCGGGAGCCGCTGAGGAAAGAGCAAGCCGTTCAGCTCAATCAGAGCAACCTGCTTTACCTGCTACGCTACATGCGGCCGCGGCTGAGCAGCACCCTCGCGGCGCCGATCTGCGTCGCATGTCTCTCCGGCAGCATCGACATCACCGCGCAGTGGCTTCCCATCTACCTGATCAGATCGTCCGGGCTAGACACGGCGGAGGTGGGAACTCGCATCGGCCTGATCGCGTCGCTCGCCATCATCATCGGGCCGTCACTCACCGCTGTATTACTTCGCCTGTATAAGAGCCGCCCCGTCCCGGAGTTGTGGGTGCTCCTCACAGGCGGGCTTCTATCGGTCGGCCCTTGCTTGCTTCTCCTGGCGCAAGCAGGCCCCACTGCGCACCTCGTCGCGTTCGGCGTCCTTTGCGCCACCGGCTGCATAGCGACGAGCCTCTATTATCATATCCTGCAAAGCGTGGTGCCCAACGAGCTGAGAGGCCAACTGGTGGCTCTCATCAGCATCTTGAAGGCGCTCGCAATAGGGACCGGGATCAGCGTCGTAGGCGCGCTGTCGGACCTCACCGACCTCGCCTTCAGCATCGCTGTCATGGCTGCGGTCATGGTGGGGCTCAACCTCACTTTGCTGGCGCTCGCATGGCGCGGTTATCGGCAGCAGGCGCTCGCAGTGAGAGCGGGAGCGGCGTCGACGCCGGTCTCAGCCCCGCCTGGCGAAGGTGGCGAATTATCAACCGCCGGCGCTTGACAATGGGTCCGACAAGTTTCGCCGACACGGCCCCTATAGCGCGTCCGTCAAACCAAGTGGCATGGCTATGGCAAGACCCAAACGGCTGACGCTTGACGTCTTCGATGCCAAGATCCTGAACGCCATACAGCGGAACAACCGCCTGACCACCGAGCAACTAGGAGAGATCGTGGGCCTATCGGCGACCGCGTGTCTTCGACGGCTCGCAAGGCTGAGAACGAACGGCGCCATCGAGAGCGACATCGCTGTGGTTTCGCCCAAGGCCGTCGGACGTGACTTTTCCATGCTCGTGCTGGTCACGCTCGAGCGCGAGCGATCAGACATCATCGACCGGTTCAAACGCTCGATCCGCAATACGCCCGAGATCATGAGCGGCTTCTACATCGCTGGGGAAGTCGACTTCGCTCTGATCGTCACAGCGACGGACATGGAGGATTATGAGGCCTTCACGCGCCGCTTCTTCTATGAGAATCCGGACGTCGCGTCGTTCAAGACGCTCGTGGTCATCGATCGGGTGAAGGCGAGCTTCATGCTTCCGGTGGAGCCGACAAAGTAGGCGGCGATCACGCTAAGAGCCGAACAGCGACAGTCCGCTATCGGGAACCGCGCCTTCGCCGCCCGACTGGCGGGGAGGGCAGGGGTCGCCCCTTCTTCGCGCTGGGTCCGGAGGACAGCGGCTCCAGCAAGGCGCCTCCCAGGGCCCTGGGGTCAGTCAGAAAGAAGCGCCACCGCCTCGATCTCCACCAGGGCGCCGGGGATGACAAGGTCGGACACAACTGTGGCCCGTGCCGGGAAGGGCGCGGTGAAGCGGCTGGCGTAGGCGGCGTTGAAGGCGGTGAAGTCTGCATGGCGGGTGAGCCAGATGGTCGTCTTGATCACATGTCCCAACCCAGCACCCGCTGTGCGGAGCACTTGCTCCAGATTGTCGAGCACCACCTCCGTCTGGACGGCGGCGTCGGCGCCGTGGATGCGGCCGTCCCTTAGAGCGAGTTGACCGGAAACGTAGAGAAGCTGGCCGGCGCGCACCGCTTGGGACAGCGGAAGAACCCGGCCGTCGGGAGCGGTGACCGCTTCGCCTATGGCATCGATCATGTGCAGCTGTCCCCCGGCCATGGTCACCAGTCCGCCGCATCTGAGCAGGAGCTTGGGCAGAAATCCTGCTTCATTGATTGAAGCGCGCAGACATCGGTCTTAGGGGCGATCCTTGATAGCGCAATCCGTCACGCCTGAGGCGCTAGCGTGCGGAAGCAGGCCAGAGGCTGGCCCGACCGTGGACCTAAACTGATGCCCCCGCCACCGCCAGACCTATCGCCGACGGGAGGGGCAGCACTAGACGCATGGCGTGAGGGGTCCTTCCAGTTGAGCCCGATCATGTCGGTCGCTGCGCACCCCCGGTCCCACTTCGATGTCTGAACGCGCCTCGCCGAGGCTGCAGCGGCGGCTGGAGCAGGTGCTGATCGCCGGGTGCGAAGAGGCGCGGGTTCCCGGCGCGGTTGCACTTATCGCGGGCGCCCAGGGAGTCGCGGCCGCCGCGGCAGGCGTTCTCGACAGCGAGTCGGGGCTGACGGTCAGGCCGGAGTCGCTGTTCGAGATCGGATCGATAACCAAACCCATGACCGCCAGCCTCGTGGTTCGAGCGGCCAGCCAAGGGCGCCTCTCTCTGGACGATGCGGCGCGCATGTTCATTCCTGAGTGGCGGCCCCATGACGAGCTGGCGGACGTGACAGTTCGGCAGCTTCTCGCCCACACCTCGGGCTTGCCGGGCGATGTCTTCCTGGACACGGGGGAGGGACCGGACGCACTTGCCCGCTATGCGGAGGCTTGTGGCGGGCTAGCGCCCATTCATCCGCCCGGGGCGTCCGTCTCATACTGCAACAGTGGGTACGCGCTGCTGGGCCGGCTGCTCGAGGTGATTCACCAAACGTCTTTCCACACCTGTCTGACAGACACGCTGGGGCGCGTCGTGGGCGCATCGACGCTCGAGATCTCCAAGGGCGAGCGTCGCGCTGACCGCGCGGTGGGTCACGCCATGACGGCTGAAGGGGTCCGCCCCATCCGCGACGTCCAGTTTCCGCTGGCTCTCGCTCCAGCAGGCAGCCGCACCGTCGGCAGCGTTTTCGACCTTCTGGCCTTCGCGACTTTGCATCTGGAGGACGGCAGAACAGATCAAGGCCTGCATTGGCTTTCGCCCGAGTGGGTGGCGGCCATGCGGGTGTTGCATGCTCGTGCGCCTGAGGGAGACTGGCAGTATGTCGGGCGTGGCCTTGGCTGGGAGCTCTTCCCATCCCGGGACTCAGTGGTGTTCGGCCACGACGGCCGCACTGCAGGCCAGACGGCGTTTCTCCGCATTTTGCCCGAGAACGGAACGGTTTTCGCACTGCTCACCAATGGGGGGATAGCTCAGACGCTGTTCCGGAGGGTTGCTGAGGAGTTCAACCTCGAGCTGGCGGGCCTGGAGCTGGCTGTTCCCGCCGCGAGCCGTCCAGCGTCGGGGCGTGCGGAACTCTGCGCCGGAGTGTTCGTGACTCCCGCCCAGCGTCACACCGTTGTGGCCGGGAGCGCAGGCGAGCTACTCGTCCATACCGCGCCGGCTGGAGAGGCGGCGCTCGGGCAGGCCCGCTCAATTCTCCTCAAGCCGTTCTCTGACCGCGTGTTCGCCCAATTCGACGAGGGTGGCTCGCCTTCGCCCGTGATCTTCACCGACGATGATCCCTTCGGTCGACCTCAGGCCATGCATATCGGCCAACGTCGGGCCGTGCGGTGGCAGGATCCGGCCGGCTGACCCGTGATGAGCGCCAGCTCAGCAGGAGAAAGCCGAGCGCCTCTGGTGCGGGCTCATCCTGGATGATCGGGCTCTCCGATCAGTCTGATCGACGGAACTCACCGCCATCCGCCGGAGGATCCGCAACTGCCGAGCGCAGCTGGCGGCTCTGCACCGTCCATTGGCGGCCACCGCCGAGTAGCGCGGCATGTTTTCGCTTCTGCAACTAGGGGCCGCGGCTGTTGCGTCACTCAGGGCGGAGAAGGCGGTGTACTGGGTGTGCTAGGATCGATTGGGCGTCGCCGCCCTCCAAAGTGTCGAAATGGACGCGCTGAAGGCGGCGCTCGGCCCTAATCTCGACGTGGTCGCGGCCCGCTGCCCTGAGCGGGTTCGCGACGGCTAACGCCGAGCTCGGGGTTGGTCGCCGGCAAGGGGCGCCGGCGATGGCGAGGTGCCCTTGCGGTCCGACCACTGGGCGCCCGGCACATAGGGGATCACCTCGCTGGGCAACCGCGGCAACTCGCCGGCGGGAAGCTGAAATCCACCCTTCTTGACGAAGAAGTGCAAGACCACCGCAGAGACCGCCGCCGTTGCGCGCTCCGGCCTGATCGGCCCGAACAGCGCGATCTCCGCCGCCCGGGAGGCGATCTCGCCATCCGCCGCCGGCTCTCCCATGATGGCGTCGTTCAGCACCTTCTTCAGCGGCGTCCAGTAAGCGGAGTCGGTCAGATCGGCGTGGCCCGCGCCACGCACCAAATAGAAGTCCACCGGCACGTCGGCAGTGCCGTCGGCGCGGCGGTAAAACAGGTCTGAGAAGGCCGTGCCATGATCGCCATACACAACCAGCAAAGGCGCGCGGATAGGCTCCTCGAGCAACGGACCGCCGAACTGGAAGCCGTCAAGGTTGGCGCAGGCTCGAATTCTTTGATCGACGTGACAAGCCAGCGCGGCCGTCGCGCCGCCGAAAGAATGGCCGAGCGCACCGATCTGATCGCGATCGACCCGGCGAAAGAGAGGATCCGCCCCGCTCTCCACCGCGTCGAGTACTTGCTGAACGTCTCTTACGCGCGACCAGGCGAGTTGATTAAGGACCCTGGTCCGCTGGAGACCTGGGCGAATTTTCGCGATCGCGTGTTTTCGGGTGGTAGCTCGAGCGCCTTCGAGAATGTCCCAGATTTCTTCATAGCGCCTTTCACCCACGGGGACCTCGCGGCCGTCCGGGTAAACGAGGCCGAGCGAGATTCCCGGGTGGGAGACGCTAAGAACGATGAAGCCGTGACTCGCGAGTTCATCAAACAAGTCGACGCTGCCCGCTATGTTGCCTTCTCCACCATGGTCAAACAATAAGGCCGGATAGTTCGCTCTGACGTCCGATACCGGTGCATTCAGAAATGCGTGAGATCTCCGCAGGTGGAGGTGCCGAAACAGAAAGCCCGGCATACCGACGTCGCTGATTTGGCGCGCGTGCAAAGCGACCTCAGGCTCTGGACGCGAGAAGCGGACGCCGCGTTTCGCTTCGGTCGGATACCAAGCGCGTACGAGTATCGGCGCGCTAGCCTGCTTCCCTTGAGGCTGGACGAGCACGTCCTTGACGCCGACCCGAAGAGGTCCGGTAGGGGCCGGGTAGTCGAAGATCGGGAAGGCTATCGAGGGTAGCGCGGCTAGGACGGCGAGCAGGACAAGCAACCCTGCAGCCGCGGCTCTCCAAGGAGTGAGGGTCTTCGCGGCGTCGCTGCGGCGCAGCGAGATCACAAAGGCGGCGAGCGCCAGAGCCGCAAAGGCGAAGATCGGCCAAAGCTGCCAACGCCAACCCTCCAGCAAGCTCACCGCGCCGGAGACGCCGAGCACCAGCGCCGCCACCCATCGAACCGGAAAACCTCCGAGGCGCCACGGCAGGAGAACCATCGCCAGGCTCGCCGCCAGCATCACTGCGTTGGCCCAAGTCATGCTTCCACCCGTTCAGAACGACCCCGCCTGACCTTTGCACCTGAGCGCTGCACGCCGTCGCCCGCGCGAAAAGTCTGGTTAGTGTCCGCGCTTCCAAACACAGCGATCCTGCAATCTCGCCCTAACAATGCAGAATCACATCGTCGTCCTCAGCCGGTCGAGCGCTCAATCCCGCTTGGTGCCATCCCGAGGAAGCTTCCCGTCGCGCTCGGTGCGGGTATTTGTGGTTTCTGGAGGTGACCGAGCCCCCAGACGTCCACTGGGATTAATTGACCGTCCGGACGTTCTATCATAAGGGGCGGAAGTCTGAGGCTGGCCGGGGGGGCGAGTGCCGTGTGGGACCACATCTCTCGGCCGTCGCCGCTCGGGACGGGTCAGACCTTGGAGCAGCGCTCGCGGCTCGCTTCACTTCGAGGCAAGCCGGATCGCGTCAGCACTGACCGAGATCAATTTGGAACGCGACGACAAGCCGAGCGATGATCGTTCGCGCGCCGCGACTTTCCGGAGCGCAAGGCCTCCGACGCCGAAGCCTGATCCAAGGGGGCAGCATCATGGAAGAAGTGCGTTCGCGTCGCAGCATGTTGAAGGCGGGAGCAGGCGCGGCTCTCGCGTTTCCCATGGTCAACTTCGGCCAGCATTCGGTCTTTGCGTCCTCGAGCCGGCGCTACAGCACGCGCGCGATCGATCTGGTGAAGAGATCCTTGGTTCTCGACATGCTCGGAATGACCAGGCTCGATTTCCTGCCGGGCGGGTGGAGCAAGCGCCTTACCGAGGACCAGGCCGCCGAGTTTCGAGCCTCCGGCATCAACGGCATGCACCACGCGCCGACTGAGAACGAAGGCGGCCTCGACCCTCACATCGAGGGGTTGAGGTATTTCGGCGCGTGGGGCGGGTTCGCAGCGCGCCACAGCGATCTCTTCATCGTGGTCGATCGAGCCGCCGACTTCGACCGAGCCAAGCGCGAAGGGAAGATCGCCCTTATGCACGGCATACAGAACGCCAGCCACTTCCGCACACCTGACGACGTGATGCTATTTCATAGCTTCGGCCAGCGTTGCTCGCAGCTGACCTACAACCGACAAAACCTGCTGGGCGCCGGGGGCGCAGAGCGCGTCGACGGCGGGGTGACGGATTTCGGAGCTTCGATCATTGAGGCGATGAACAAGACGGGGATGCTGGTCGACTTGTCTCACTGCGGCGATCGAACCACGCTCGACGGGATCACGCTGTCCTCAAAACCGGTCGCGATCACCCACGCCAACAGCCGAGCCGTCGCGCCGCACCCGCGAAACAAGACCGACGAAGCGATCGAGCGGCTTGCGTCCAAGGGCGGAGTGCTCGGGGTGGCGGGCGTGCGAACTTTCGTCAGGGATCGCGAACCGACCAATGTGGAGCACCTCGTCGACCACATTGATCATGTCGTCAGGCTTGTCGGAGTGGATCACGTTGGGGTCGGATCCGACATCGATCTGCACGGTTACGACGACATGCCGGCGAACCAGAACGCGATGATGCGCGCCGCCAACCCGTCCGGATACCGCGAGAAAATCGACGTCGACGGCTTCGACCATCCGCAGCGGACCTATGACCTGGTAGAGGCCCTGATCCGCCGAAAGTACACCGACAAGCAGATCCAACTCGTCGTCGGCGGGAACTTCAGAAGGCTGGTCGAAGCGGCCTGCGGCTGACCCCACCGGGGCGGGTTCTCGCCGTGGGGAGCGGGCTCTCGCCTCAGGGGCGCACGCCCAAGTTCCATGGCGCCGGGTGGTTCAACCACGATTCTGGCGAACAGACGGCAGCCTGATCATCTTCAAATATGGGGTCGGTCTTTGGGTTCAGAGTTCGACATCATCGTCTACGGGGCGAGCGGATACACGGGGCGGTTGATCGCCGAGCATCTTGCGTCCCGTTATGGACCTGGTGGCGGGCTGCGTTGGGCGCTGGCGGGTCGCTCCGCGGAGAAACTCGCCGACGCCAGAGCCGAAGCGGGAGCGCCTTCTGACACTCCGCTGATCGTCGCCGACTCGGCGGACGCCGACCAAGTCGCAAGCCTGGCGAGCCGATGTCGAGCGGTGATCACCACCGTCGGACCCTATCAGCGTCATGGCTCAGAACTGGTGAAGGCCTGCGCGGACGGCGGCGTCGACTACCTCGATCTCTGCGGCGAACCCAACTGGATGCGCAGCATGATCGACGCGCACGAGGCGAGCGCCCGCCGCAGCGGCGCCCGCGTCCTTTTCTCGTGCGGCTTCGACTCCATACCCTTCGAACTTGGGGTGTACTTCATCCAGGAAGCCGCCAAGGAGCGGTACGGCGTCTACGCACCCCACGTGAAAGCGCGAGTGCGTGGGCTGAGAGGGGGGCTGTCAGGCGGAACGGCTGCAAGCGGACAGGCGACGATGGAGGCGCTGAAGAAGGATCCCGCCGTGCTCGGCCTGTTGCTCGACCCCTTCGCCCTGACGCCCGGATTCAAGGGGCCGGAGCAGCCTGACTGTCATGAACCTGCTCTGGACCCCGATGTCGGGCCGGTCGCTCCCTTCATGATGGCGGCGATCAACACCAAAAACGTCCACAGGTCCAATCTGTTGATGGGCCACCGCTACGGTCCCGGGTTCCTCTACGACGAGATGGCCATGGGCGAACCTGGATCGGCCGTCGGTTTCGATGCGGACGGGACGGAGCATGCGCAGGGGCAGGGGCCGAGCCTCTCGGCCCGGCAGGCGGGATTCTACGATCTGCTCTTCATCGCCAAGGGACTGCCTGAACCCTTGCGGGCGAACGTCAGAGGGGCGCTGGATCCCGGCTACGGCTCCACGTCCAAGATGATCGTGGAGACGGCGATTTGCCTGCTCGACGAGTCCGAGCTTGACGGCGGTATGTGGCTGCCTGGCGCGGCGCTGCGGGGCAGACTGATCGAGCGCCTTGTTCAGCACGCCGGTTTGCGCTTCGCGCTCGAAGACTGATGAGGACAGGCCGCGGCGCCGCCGCCGCCGCGCTAGGCGCCAGGACGACGTAATAGGTCATCAGCGCGACTCTCAGCCCCTTCATTGACGGCCACATTGCGGAATAATAAGACTGACTGGTCGTTCTATTAATAGACGGGGAAGGTCGAGCGTGATGCCCGCTGCGCCTGCTCAGAGTACGGAGCCACGGCTGTCGGAGCTGCGCCGCAACGCCCCTGACCCTGCGTTCGACTGGCGGCGGATCGCCTACTTGACGCACGTCTCCCGCGCCATGGACGACCTCGAGGAGAAGGTCCTCGTGCCCGAGAAGAAGGTGCTCTACCAGTTCTCGGCTCGCGGGCACGATGTCAGCCAGATCATGCTCGGCGTTCGGCTGGACCGGGTCCGGGACGCGGCCTGCGGCTACTATCGATCGAGACCGCTGCTGCTGGCCCTCGGCGTGGAGCACGATGATGCGCTCGGCTCTTCGATGGCTCGGTCCGGGGGCTACTCTGACGGAAGAGATATCGGCGTGGTCTTCAATCATCCAAACGACGCCGGTTGCTCGGCCCTGCCGATGTGCGGCGGCGTAGGCGCGCAGTACACGCCCACGGCGGGATGGGCGCAGGCGCTGACGTACCGGAGGGAGGTGTTGAAGGACGCCGGCTGCGAGGACGCCATCGCCGTCGTGCTCGGCGGCGACGGCTCGGTGGCCACCAACGGCTTCTGGGCGGCCCTGACCATCGCAGCCACTCAGAAGCTTCCGATGCTCTTCTTCATTGAAGACAACGGTTTCGGCATCTCGACGCCTTCCACATTCCAGACGCCCGGGGCCAACATCGCCGCCAATCTTGCGAGCTTCTCCGGGCTGACGATCTTCGATGGCGACGGCGCAGATCCCGCCCAAGCCGCCACTTTGATCGACTCAGCGGTCAAATTGGTACGAAGCGGGGCGGGTCCGGCGCTCCTCAGGCTCACCGTTCCTCGCCTGCAGGGGCATTCGTTCCAGGATACCCAGACCTACAAGTCGCCGGAGACGGTGTCGGACGAATGGGCGCGCGATCCGCTCCCGCGACTCAAGAGTTACCTGGTGCCCGCCGTCATGAGCGAGGAGGAGTGGTCTGAGCTTGCTCAGAAGGCGGGGGAGGATGTGGATACGGCGCTGAGACGGGCGGAGCTGCGTGCCGCTCCCGACCCGGCTGAGGTCCGGCGGCACGTGTTCTCAGAGCCCGGCGAGGTCCAGCGCAAGGGCGGCCAGTGGGCCGAGGGATACGCTCCGCCCGAGCAGACCAGTGAACCTCTCGGCGAAGGTCCGCGGATCAACATGGTCACCGCGATCCGGCGCACTTTAGATCGGGAGTTGGCGATCAATCCGCGCGTGGTCGTTTTCGGTGAAGACGTAGGACCAAAGGGCGGCGTTCACGCTGTCACTTTGGGACTTCAGGAGAAATATGGGGAGGCCCGCGTCTTTGATACGAGCCTTTCGGAGGAGGGGATCGTCGGTCGAGCCGTCGGCATGGCGCTCGCCGGCCTTGCGCCGGTCGCCGAGATTCAGTTCCGAAAGTACGCCGATCCGGCTGTCGAACAGATCAATGATTGCGGGACGATGCGCTGGCGGACCTGCAACCGCTTCGCCGCGCCGGTGGTGCTGCGGATACCGGGCGGGTTCTTCAAGTGCGGCGACCCGTGGCACAGCCAGACCAACGAAGTACAGTTCCTCCATTCACCCGGGTGGAAGCTAGCCGTTCCCTCTAATGCAGCGGACGCTGTGGGGCTGCTTCGAGCCGCCCTTCGCGGCAATGACCCGGTCATCTTCTTCGAGCATCGGAACATGCTCGACGCAGCCTCCGCCCGCAGGCCGTATCCGGGAGACGACTACGTGCTGCCGTTTGGTGAGGCGCGAGTCGTCCGCTCCGGCGATGACGTGACCGTGGTCGCCTGGGGGGCGATGGTGGAGCGCTGCGAAGCGGCGGCCGCAGAGGCGTCCGCCTCAGCCGAAGTCATCGATCTGCGCACGCTTGCGCCCTGGGATCGGGAGGCGGTTCTACGCTCGGTCGCGCGCACTCGCCGGTGCCTGATCGTCCACGAGGATCTGCAGACGGCCGGCTTTGGGGCCGAAATCGCAGCCGTGGTGGCGGAGAACGCCTTTCTGGACCTGGACGCTCCCGTCGCGAGACTGACGATGCCGGACGTTCCAAGCCCGCACAATCCGGTGCTGCTTGACGTTGTGGTCCCCTCAGTCGCGCTCATTCGCGAGCGGATCGACGCCTTGAAAGCGTTCTGACGTGAGCTCGCTCGACATCAACGTGCCTGATGAGTTGGAAGGCACCCAGTCGGTGTTGCGCGCCTGGCTTAGAGGGCCTGGCGACCTCATCAGCGCCGACGAGCCGATTGCGGAGTTGGAGACCGACAAGGTCACCATGGAGATCTCCGCACCAGCGGCGGGCGTACTCCAGGAACGCTTCGCCGAAGTCGGCGAGGAGCTCGGCGCGGGCGCGCTCATCGCGCGCATGACGCTCCCTACGGAGGCCGCCGCGGACGACCGCAACCGGCGACAGAGCGCGCCCGTGATTGCGCCGCCACAGAAGGATGACGGCGGCTCTCGCCGGGGTTCGATCGCAAGCTTCGACCCGTCTCTCAGGCTTTCACCTTCGGTGCGGCGCAGGTTGATGGAGACGGGCCTGGATCCCTTCGCGATCAAGGGCACCGGACGGGACGGCCGCATCACCGCAGCCGACGTCGAAGCGGCAGCGAGCGCGGTTCCGGCGAACCCTCTAGGCGCGACCGCAGACGCCCCTGTCGCCGCGAAGCCCTCCGATAAGGGACCCGTAGGCCGCCTCAAGCCCCATGACAGCATGCGGCTTCGTATCGCCGAGAACATGGCGCGCTCGGTCGCGACGGCGCCTCACGTGACCGCCGTGTTCGAGGCCGACTTCGGCGCGATCATGGCCGATCGCAAGGCGAGAAGGGGAGAGTTCGAGGCTCGCGGCGTGGCGCTCACATACACGGCCTATATCGTGGCCGCCTGCGTAAAAGCCATGGCTGCGGCGCCTTCGGTCAACAGCCGCTGGCGAGACGACGCGCTAGAACTGTTCGATGACATCAACATCGGGGTCGGCACGGCGCTGGGCGAGAAGGGACTGATCGTCCCGGTCGTGCACCAAGCTCAGACTCTTTCGCTTTTCGGCGTGGCCAGCCGGCTGCAAGACATGACTGAGCGGGCGCGTACCGGAAAGCTCTCATCGGCCGACGTGAAGGGCGGAACTTTCTCCATCTCAAATCATGGCGTTTCGGGCTCCCTGGTGGCGGCTCCCATAATCATCAACCAACCGCAATCGGCCATCCTGGGCGTGGGCAAGCTCGAAAAGAGGGTGGTGGTGCGGGAGATCGACGGGGCTGACGCACTCGCGATCCGGCCTATGGCTTACGTGTCTCTGACCATCGATCACCGCGTTCTCGACGGCCACCAGACGAACGGCTGGCTGCGCGCCTTCGTAGACGCGCTGGAGACCTGGCCGTCCGAAGCTTAAGGCGCCGCGTCTCCAGCGGCCGCTTAGTCCTGAGTCTCCGCCACCAGGAGTTTCACCTTGCCCCGAGCGAAGCTCATCAGATCCTTCCCCGCGGCGCGGTTCTCGGCGGAGGCCATGGCGGCCTCGAAGGTCGCCTTGTCGGCATAGGTCATCTCGGCCACCAGAAAGTAGGGGGCGGTCCCGCCCATCGCGTTCGCATGAACACGACTCGCCTCGGCCTTAAGCAGGCCCGGGGTCTTGCGCACCAGCGGCATGTGCACATCAGTGTAATGCGCCATGAAGCTGTCGGGATCGTCGGGCTGGTCGTAGAGGGCGATCAGTTTGTACATTTCTGAGTTCCTTTCGCTCAATCAGTTCAGGCGGGCGGGCAGACGCGTGAAGCCACGAAAGCGCACGCGCCGGCTCCGTTCGGCGCCGGGCAGGATCTCGTAGTCAGGGAAGCGGGCGAGGAGCCGCGAGGCGGCGACTCTCGCCTCCAAACGGGCGAGGCTGAGCCCCGCGCACAGATGGGGTCCGCCGCCGAAAGCGAGGTGCCGATTGGGTGTTCTCGCCACGTCAAAGCGGTCAGGCGCGTCGAACGCTGCGGGATCGCGGTTCGCGGCCCCTATGCACAGCGTGAGCCGTTCGCCCGCCGCAAGAGGCACCGCTCCGACCACGATCTCACGGCGCGTCGTCCGACCGCCGAGCTGATTGGAGCTCTCAAACCGCAGCGCCTCCTCCACCGCTCCCCGCATCAGCGACGCGTCGGACGCGGCTAGGCGCCGGGCCTCCGGAAATCTCCAAAGCAGCTCCAGGAGGTTGCCGATGAGGTTGGTCGTGGTCTCGTGTCCTGCATTCAGGAGAAAGACACAGTTCTCGAGGAGCTCGGCTTCACTAAGCCGAGCCCCGTCCGCTCCGCTCATCAGTCTCGAAAGAACGTCCTCGTCGGGATCAAGCGGGTTGGCGCGACGTCTCTCGACGAGCTTTCCCAAAAAGTCGTGGAAGAGCGCCAGCGCGGTTTCGCCCTTCGACAGCGCCTCTGGCGTGGGGGCCGGCTCCAGCGCGCCCAGAACAGCCAATGACCAGTCTCGCAGAGGGCTGCGCTCGTCTCGCGGCACGCCCAGCAGGTCGCCGATCACCTCCACGGGGATCGCAGCCGCGAACCCGGCGATCAGGTCGGGGCAGGCCTGGGCCTCAAGGCGATCGAGCAATCGCTCCACAAGGCTCTGGAGCTCCGCTTCTCGGGCGGCTATCGCACGGGGCGTCAGCGCTCCTGTGATCAGCTTGCGCACGCGGCGGTGATACGGCGCGTCGTTGAACACCAGACTGGTGGTGTGGTGACGCAAGAGCCGGCCTTCGCCGAATCGGGGGGCGAACTCCTCGCGTTTGTCGGAGCTGAAGGTCTCAACGTCCGCATAGACCTTCGCAAGGTCGCAGTAGCGCGTGAGCAGCACGTCCCCGCCAGGGAGCTTGTGAACCGGAGACGTGGTCCGGAGGGCGGCGTACCAAGGGTAGGGGTCTTCGATGAAGCCCTGCGGCGGCTCGCGCAGATCGAAGCCGTCCACGTCCGCTCCGCCGGTGACCTGTCCTGTCATCGCCGGAGGTCCCGCACGCGGCGGGCTTTGCCCGAGGAGCGCTCCAACGCGCCCGGCGGGCATAGTTCGACCGCTACAGAGACGCCGATCACATCCTTGATCCGGGCGGCGAGCCGCTCGGCGGCGTCGAGGTGAGACGGACTGGCTCGCGTTTCGACCCGCACGCGCGCTTCATCCAGACGACCAGGCCGGCTGAGCTCGATTTCAAAGTGTGGCGCGAGCGCTTCCTGCTGCAGAACGAGCTCCTCGATCTGACTCGGGAAGACGTTGACGCCCCGGATGATCAGCATGTCGTCGGAGCGCCCGAGCACGCGAGCCAATCGCCGCATCGGCGAGCCTGCTCCGGCCGACAATCGCGTCAGATCGCGCGTTCTGTACCGGACAACCGGCATCGCTTGCTTGGTCAGCGAGGTGAGCACAAGCTCTCCCTGGGCCCCGTCCGCAAGCACGACGCCGGTCTCCGGATCGACGATCTCCGGATAGAAGTGATCCTCCCAGAGCGTGGGCCCGCCTTTGGCGGCGACGGTCTCGCAGGCCACGCCTGGGCCGAGCACCTCGGAAAGGCCGTAGATGTCGTAGGCCTCTATGGCGAACGCCGCCTCGATCTCCGCCCGCATGGCTTCGGTCCAGGGCTCGGCGCCGAGCACGCCGATGCGGAGGGAGGTCGCCGCCGGATCGCGGCCTTGGTTCCGGAATTCGTCCAGAATGGCGAGCATGTAGCTCGGCGTCGCCATGATCACATCAGGGCGCAGGTCGCAGATCAGCTGGACCTGCCGGGACGTCTGGCCGCTCGAGACGGGAATCACGGTGCAGCCCAGCGCCTCTGCGCCGTAATGAGCGCCTAGACCCCCCGTGAAGAGGCCGTAGCCATAGGCCACATGCACTCGCATACCCGGTCGAACGCCGGTCAGCGCCAGCGAGCGCGCCACCAAGGCGCTCCAGGTGACTAGATCACCGGCCGTGTACCCCACCACTGTGGGTTGGCCGGTGGTGCCGGAGGAAGCGTGAATTCTCATCACCTGGTCCAGCGGCGTCGCGAAGAACCCGAAAGGATAGGCCGCGCGCAGGTCGGCCTTCGTCGTGAAGGGGAAATTGGCCAGGTCCTCCAACGTCCGCAGATCGCCCGCCTGCACCCCGCTCTCCTGAAACGCGGTGCGATAATGCGGGTGGCTCGTGGCGGTGAGCTGCATCGTCTCGCGCAGCCGGGTCAGCTGCAGCGCGCGTAGTTCATCCATGGAGAGCTGCTGGAGACCTTCGATAGCGGCGAGTTCAACGCGCATGAGCGTCGCCGCCCTGCGTCGCCTCGCCGAACCACCGCCACACCGCGTCGGGGTCTTCAACCATGGCGTTGTGGCCCAGGCCGGCAAGCACCTGCGGCTGACTGTCAAATTGGCGCAGCTGATCGGCTGAAGTGAGCGGATCCCTCTCGCCGCAGGCCAGAACCACCGGTGAGGAGGCAGCGCTGGTGAGACGGCTCATGGGCGGGAGCCCGACGTCGTTGGCGCCTGGCTCCATGGCGAGGCGCCAACCGTGCTCTGTCTGCCTGACGCCCGAAAGAGCCATCGAGGAGGTCGGGTCTACCAACCCGAGAAGTCCGGAGACCTTCAGATAGCGCTGGACGGCCGCGTCTTGCGAAGCAAAGCACTTGGGCGGCGTGGACGCCCGCGACCTCATCGCCTCGAGCTCGGCTGCGGTCCATTCGACTTTGACCCCGATCGCCAGCACCTGCCGGGGCGTGAAGCCGAACCGCCCGCTCGCAAGCGCCAGGCCCACGACGGCGCCAAAGGAGTGTCCAAGCACCACCACGTCCTCAGATTTACTGGGTAGCCGGAGCGCCTGCGAAATTGCGCCGGCCACAGACTCCGGGGCGTAGTCGGCAGCGGGACGCGACAGGCCATGTCCCGGAAGGTCCGGAGCCGCCCAGCGTTCGCCCCAGGCGACCTCCGCGCGGGCCAGCATCGGGCTCCAGACTTCTCCGGTGGCGCCCAGTCCGTGCAGCAGGACCAGGAGTCGCCCTCCTTCGCCCCCCGAGCGAACGTGAAGCACGGCTAGACGGCGTTCATCGTCAGAAGGTCGTAGGTCGCAGTGACCTCGCCGCTCTGGTTTGTGACTACGACGCCCCACCTCACCTCCCCCATGTCGGGACTGCGAAGCGACTTGGCTTTGACGCTGAGGGCCACTTGCATGCTGTCCCCCGGCTTCATCGGCTTCACGAACCGAAGATCCTCAAGGCCGTAATTGGCCAGGACGGGACCGGGCGCCGGGTCCACGAACAGGCCGGCCGCGAACGACAGGATGAGATAGCCGTGGGCGACCCGCCCGCCGAAGATGGGGCTCGCGCGAGCGGCCTCCTCGTCCATATGGGCGTAGAAGGTGTCCCCGGTGAACTCGGCGAAGTGCTCGATGTCGGCGAGACTGATCGTCCTGGACGCCGTCTTCAGCGTGTAGCCGAGCACAAGCTCGTGGAACCTTTTGCGGAATGGATGCACGTCCGCGACCAGCTGCGGCGCGCCAGGCAGCTGCTGACCGACAACGCGGCTGAGGGTGCGGGGTGAACCCTGCAAAGCGCTCCGCTGCATGTAGCGCAAGACCCCCCGGATCCCGCCGAGCTCCTCGCCGTCGCCCGCCCGCCCTGGCCCGCCATGCACGAGTACGGGGAGGGGAGAGCCGTGACCGGTCGACTGCTCGGCGCAGTCCCGATCGATCACGACGATCCGGCCGTGATGGGATCCGGCGGCCGCGACCATGGCGGAGGCGACGCAAGGGTCATGGCTGAAGAGAGACACCGCGAGAGAACCTTTGCCCCGGTTCGCCAAAGCGGCGGCCTCCTCCACGTCCCCGTAGGGCATGACCGTGCAGACCGGTCCGAAGGCCTCCACATCGTGCACCGCGTCCGCGAGCCAGGGACGGTCGGCGCGCAGCAGGATGGGAGACATGAAAGCGCCTCTGTCAGGATCGCCACGGGCGACCACCGGCCTGGCCGGGTCGCCGAACACGACCGTCGCCACTTGGGCGAGCTGAGCGACCTTGCTGCGGACAGTGTCTCGCTGAGCGTGGCTGACCAGGGCGCCCATGTCGACGGCCGCCTGACGAGGGTCCCCGACGACGATGCCGGCGAGCCGTTCGGACAGCGCCGCCTGAACTGCGTCCAGGTATGCTGCAGGCGCCAGCGCCCGACGTATGGCCGTGCACTTCTGCCCGGCCTTCACCGTCATCTCACGCACGACCTCGCCGATGAAGAGTTCGAATTCAGGGCTGTCAGGCCCGGCGTCAGGGCCCAGGATGCTCGCGTTGAGCGAGTCTTGCTCGGCCACGAAACGGACGCCCTCGCGCAGGATGGCCGGGTGGCCCTTCAGCCGGGCGGCTGTCACGGCTGAGCCGGTGAAGCTCACGACGTCCTGCCCGGCGAGGTGATCCAACAGGTCTCCTGCGTCGCCCACCACCAGCTGCAAGGCGCCAGGGGGAAGCACCCGAGCATCCATCAGAATCTTCACCGCACGTTCCGCCAGATAGGCGGTGGCCGATGCGGGTTTCACGATGGCCGGCATGCCCGCCAGCACGGTCGGAGCGAGCTTCTCGAGCATGCCCCAGACCGGGAAGTTGAAGGCATTGATGTGGACGGCCACGCCCTGGCGGGAGGTGTAGACGTGCTGCCCTATAAAGCCGCCCGCCTTGCTCAGCACCTCGGGCTGGCCGTCGATGATGAGCTTGGCGTCCGGTAGTTCGCGGCGGCCTTTCGAAGCGTAGCTGAAGAGCGTCGCGGCTCCCCCTTCAATGTCGATCCAGCTGTCCTGGCGCGTGGCTCCGGTCTCAAAGGAGAGTTCGTAGAGCTCCTCCTTCCGAGCCATGACGGCTTCGCCGAGCTTCTTCAGCAGATGGGCCCGCTGATGGAAGGTCAGCGCCCGCAACCCGGGCCCGCCGGTCCTCCGGGCGTGCTCGACCATGGCGCCGAAATCCAGGTCCGCGGCGCCGGCGAAAGCGACCACCTCCCCAGTGATCGCCGAGCGGAGGCTCTCTCCGCCCGCTTCGATCCAGCGATCGGCGGCCAAGTGCATGAGCTTCAAGGGTTTCATCTGCATCTCCTGCCTCGACCCGCTGGCGCCGGGCGTGTCACTGGCCGGTGAAGACCGGGGCGCGCTTCTCGAGGAAGGCTGACACTCCCTCCTGGTAATCGGCCGTGCGTCCGAGAGCTCGCTGCAGCTCCGCTTCAAGCTGCAGTTGTTCTTCCAGCGTGCGGCTGAAGGCGCCCCGTATGGCCCGTCGCGTGGCTGCAAGGCTCTGCGTGGGGGAAGCGGCGAGCTTCTCTGCGAGCGCTCCGGCCTCTTCCTGCAAACGCTCGTCGTCCACGACCCGCCACACCAACCCCCAGGCTTCCGCCTGCTCTGCGCCCAACGGCTGGCCCGTCAGGGCGAGGCCGAGGGCCCGGGACTGGCCGACCAAGCGCGGCAGGACCCATGTTCCCCCGGAGTCCGGGACCAGCCCGACGTTGGCGAACGACTGGATGAACTTCGCGCTTCGGGCGGCGAGAACAATGTCGCCCGCAAGGGCCAGGTTGGCTCCCGCGCCCGCTGCGACGCCGTTGACCGCGCAGACGATCGGGACGGGGAGATCGGCCAGGCGCCTGATCAGGGGGTTGTAGCGCTCTTCGAGAGATCGGCCGAGGTCGACGTCGTCTCCGCCCGGGGCCACCGAACGATCCGAAAGGTCCTGTCCCGCACAGAAACCCCGTCCGGCCCCAGTGATGAGTAGCGCCCGCGCGTCACCAGACCCCTCGAGTCCGCCGAGGGCGTCGGCGACCTCCTCATGCATCTCCACCGTGAAGCTGTTCAGCCGGTCGGGTCGGTTCAGCGTGAGGCGAGCGACTCCCTTCGCGATCACCAGATCGATGGTCTGATAGGGCATGCGCGCCTCCTCTCCCGGAGCGGAGCCCGAGTGACCGAACGCTAAAATAGAATGTCCGGTCGGTCAATTATACGTGTGGGCATCGTTGCTCTCCGGTGGCGATGACGGCTCCTGATGGACGAGCTCGAGCGCCGGCCCGGCCTGAGACCAGACGGACCCCGGTATAAATTGACCGTCCAGACGGTTTATTATAGGATGTCTCGACCGGCGAGAGGCTGCAGCTTGTACACCACAGACCTGAACAACCACGCCCGACCAGCGTCCCCGAGCGTCTCGCCGGAAGACTCGCCTGAGCGCCTGGCCGAATTTGAGGCGCGCATCGCGCGCGACGAGTTCATCGAGCCCAAGGACTGGATGCCCGAGACCTACCGCCGGACCTTGATTCGCCAGATGTCTCAGCACGCCCACTCCGAAGTGGTGGGCATGCTGCCCGAGGGCGACTGGATCACGCGGGCGCCGACCCTTCGGCGCAAGGCGATCTTGCTCGCCAAGGTGCAGGACGAGGGGGGGCACGGTCTGTACCTCTACGCCGCGGCGGAGACGCTCGGGGTGAGCCGGGACGAGATGATCGAGGCGCTCCACAGCGGCCGGGCCAAGTACTCGACGATATTCAACTACCCCGCGCTGACCTGGGCCGATATCGGGGCGATCGGCTGGCTGGTGGACGGCGCCGCGATCATGAATCAGGTGCCTCTGCAGCGTTGCTCCTTCGGCCCCTACGCCAGAGCGATGGTGCGGATCTGCAAGGAGGAGAGCTTCCACCAACGTCAAGGCTTCGAGATCATGATGGCCCTGGCCGGCGGAACCGCTGAGCAGAAGCGCATGGCGCAAGATGCGCTGGACCGCTGGTGGTGGCCGTCCGTGATGATGTTCGGCCCGCCTGACGAGAACTCCCCCAACACCGCCCAGTCGATGCGGTGGCGGATCAAGCGGGAGACCAACGACGAGCTGCGCCAGCGCTTCATCGACGCCACCGTGCCTCAGGCTGAGGCGATCGGGCTGACCGTTCCCGACCCCCAACTGCGCTGGAACCCGGAGCGGGGCCATTACGACTCAGGGCCGGTCGACTGGGACGAGTTCGCCGCCGTGGTGCGAGGGGAAGGGCCGGTGGCCAGAGAGCGCATGGACGCCCGGGTGCGAGCCTGGGAGGAGGGGGCCTGGGTTCGCGACGCCGCACTGGCCCACGCTGAAAAGCGCGCCGCCAAGCGTGCGGCGTAGGCGGCCCGCGATGTCGCAGCAATGGCCGCTTTGGGAGGTCTTCGTCCGCGCGCGCAACGGGCTGTCGCATCGTCACGTCGGAAGCGTGCACGCAGCGGACGCCGCGATGGCCCTTGAGAACGCGCGCGACACCTACACCCGGCGTTCGGAGGGGTGCAGCCTCTGGGTCGTGCGCTCGGCGCAGATCGTGGCGTCTGATCCGGACGACAGCGCCATGCTCTTCGAACCCGCGCAGGACAAGATCTACCGTCATCCGACGTTCTACGACGTCCCCGACCACATCAAGCATCTCTGAACGGCATGCCTGAACTCGCCCTTTCCGAGTACGCGATGCGGCTTGGCGACGACGCTCTCGTGCTGGGTCAGCGGCTGTCAGAATGGTGCGGGCGCGCGCCCGCGCTGGAGATCGACCTTTCGCTGGCCAACCTTGGGCTCGATCTCCTGGGTCAGGCGCAGCACTTCCTGGGTCGAGCCGCGGAGCTCCGGGGCCGGGGCGAGGATGCTGACACGCTGGCTTTTCGCCGAGACGTTCTCGACTACCGCAACTGCTTGCTCGTCGAGCAGCCCAACGGCGACTTCGCCCAGACCATGGCGCGTCAGTTCATCTTCTCCGTGTGGCAGGAGCTCTTCCTTACGGAACTGCAGCGCTTGAGCGATCCGGTTCTGGCGGCGGTGGCGGCGAAAGCCGTCAAAGAAACCGCATACCACGCGAGGTTGGCGGGCGATTGGGTGGTCCGGCTCGGCGACGGCACCGACGAGAGCCGTGAGCGGATGATCCGCGGGCTAGGCTGGATGTGGCGTTTCACCGACGAACTGTTCGAGGTTGACGAGCTCGAGGCGGATCTTGCGACCCGCGGCTACGCGGTGGACCGTGCGGCGCTGCGAGAGACGTGGGCGCAGCGGATCGCAGCGATCCTTTCGGAGGCGGGCCTGAGCCAGCCCCCCGCCCATCGCGCGGTGACGGGAGGTCGGCGCGGGCGGCACTCCGAACATCTTGGCCATATGCTGGCCGAGATGCAGTTTCTGCAGCGCGCCTATCCCGACTCTCGGTGGTGAGATGGCGCACGAGGCGACAGCACCTGAGCTTTGGGCGCTTCTGGCGGAGGTGCCGGACCCGGAGATCCCCCCAGTGTCGATCGTGGACCTCGGGATGGTGCGTCGCGTGGAGCCGCGGCGGATAACTCTGACGCCGACCTATACCGGCTGTCCCGCCACGCACGTGATTGAGCGAAGTGTTCGGGAAGCGTTGGACAAGGCCGGCTACGCTGACGTCGAGCTCAGTCTGACGCTCTCGCCTCCCTGGTCGACCGACTGGATCACGGAGACCGGGCGCAACAAGCTGCTCGACTACGGCATCGCACCTCCGCCCACCGGAGAGTCCCGGTCTTCGCTGCAATCTCCGCCGGCTTGCCCTCGCTGCGGGTCCGCCCGGACTGCGGAGATCAGCCGGTTCGGCTCAACTCCCTGTAAAGCGCTCTGGCGTTGCACCGCCTGCGCCGAGCCCTTTGACAGATTCAAGTGTCTCTGAAGGACGTTCATGTCGATCGAAACGCACTTCCACCCGCTTCGCGTGGTTGAAGTCCGACGCGAGACGGACGAGGCCGTCTCTTTGCGGCTGGAGCTTCCCGCCGAGCTCGCCCCCGAGTTTCGGTTCCAAGCCGGGCAGTACCTGACGCTGCGCACCCGCCTCGAAGGTGAGGATCTGCGCCGCAACTACTCCGTTTGCGCATCGCCCTTTGAGGGCGAGCTGCGCGTGGCGATCAAGCAGATCGCAGGCGGCAAGTTCTCTTCTTGGGCGAACGGGAACCTTCGGGCCGGGGACGTGATCGATGTTCTCCCGCCGCAGGGGCGCTTCACCTGGCGCTTCGATTCTTCCCGGCAGGCCCGGTACCTGGCCGTTGCGGGCGGGTCGGGAATCACCCCGATCCTGTCTATCCTCAAAACGGCGCTGGCTTCGGAGCCCGAAAGCCGTTTCACCTTGTTCTATGGAAACCGCGCGACGGCGACGATCATGTTTCTGGAGGAGCTGTCGGGGCTGAAGAACCGCTATCTGGATCGCCTGCAAATCTTCCATTTCCTCGAAGACGAGGAGGAGGAGGTGGAGCTGTTCAACGGACGGCTCGATCAGGAACGATGCGAGAGCGCAATCAGAGCGCTTCTACCTGGGTTGACGCTGGAGGCTGCATTCATCTGCGGACCCGGCGCCATGATGGAGGGAGCTGAAAAGGCGCTCAGCGCTCGGGGGCTCGCGCCCGACCGGATCCTAGTTGAACGGTTCACGACCTCGCCGCCGAGCGCCGCCCAGGCCGCTGCGGCCGCTGACCTTGCACGCCGAGCCGCAGGGGCGACGATCTCGGTGGTTCTTGACGGCCGAAAGGCCCAAGTCGCCTTCGACCCAGCTCGCGGAAGCATCCTTGATAACGTCCGAGCGGCCGGCCTGTCCGCCCCGTTCGCCTGTAAGGGGGGTGTCTGCGCCACCTGCCGCGCCAAGGTCCTAGCGGGGGAAGTGCAGATGAAGGTCAACTACGGCTTGACTCAGGCCGAGATCAGCCAGGGCTATACGCTGACGTGTCAAGCCATTCCGTTGAGCGCAGGCGTCTTGGTGAGCTACGACGTCTAGGAGACGCTAGGTCTCCGGAAGGCCTTTCAGGACGATGTCGGCGACCAAGTCGGCGATTTGGTCGGCGGTCGCCGGTCCGTCGGCGCGGAACCAGGTGTGAGTCCAGTTGATCATGCCGAAGTAGATCATGGCCGTAGGGCGCAGCAATTTCCGCTTTCGCCTGAGCTTCGGCTGCAGCTCGATCAACAGCGCCTCCACGATCGAGATCAGCCGCCTTTGGTGCGCGACGATCACGCCGCGGCGTTCGGCAGGGAGTTGCTCGAGTTCATTCAGCAGCACCTTGTGTCGGTCAGCGGCCCCCACGTAGTTTCCCATGAAGGCGTGGGTCAGGGCTTTCAAGCGCTCGGCGGGGGACGCCGGGGCCTCCCGAAGCACTTGTTCGGCCGCCTCTGTGAGCGTTTCGACATGGTCGGCCATGACGTCGAAGAGAATGTCCTCCTTCGACGAATAGTAATGGTAAATCAGCGACTTAGAGTAGCCGCACCGCTCGGCTAGTTCCAGTAGCGACGTCCCAAGGAACCCTTTGCGGGCGTAGAGTTCGGCCGCGGCGTCCACGATCGCAAGCTTCCGCTGATCGTAATCAGCAGCTTGGGTGCGGGCCATATCGTCTCTCTGGCTAGAAGCTGTTCGGAGGCGAGCGGGTCCCCGATGGCCTTCCCTGCTAACCCGAGCGATGCGGCCTGAAAAGCTCTGAAGAAAACCGCCGCGCCGATCAGCCGAGCTCATGGGCGCGGCGGCAGTGAGGGGGAGGTCGCCGTCTCGGGCAACAGCACCGCCATACGCTCAAGCTCGAGAAACTTCAATCAGAACCGACCGACCGGACGGACTATTATTTTACGGCTCAGCCGGGAGGTTGTGTTGGTCGCTGGGGACCTCCAGCATCGCCGTAAGGAGCTAACAATGACTCTTCGCCCCTTCCACCTCGCCTTCCCGGTCCACGATTTGGATGCTGCCCGGGCCTTCTGGGGCGGTATGATGGGCTGCCCAGAAGGTCGCAGTTCGAGCGAGTGGATCGACTTCAACTTTTTCGGTCACCAGATCGTCGCGCATCTCGCGCCCAGCCGCGACGCGGCCGACTCTGGAGCCAACGCCGTCGACGGCCATCATGTACCAGTGCCCCACTTCGGCATCGTGCTGGAGATGAAGGACTGGCGCACCTTGGCGGACCGCTTGACAGCGGCCGGGCTCGAATTCGTGATCGAGCCATATATCCGCTTCGCAGGAGAGCCCGGCGAGCAGGCCACGATGTTCTTTCGCGATCCGAGCGGCAACGCGATCGAAATGAAGGCCTTCGAAGACTTGGGTCAGCTCTTCTCCAAGTAGTGGGGGCGGCTAGGTTCCCCCCGACGACTCGTTCACGCTCAAGTCTGGGTAGATTGCTATGATGACCGACGACGCGGCCAGCGGCGAAGCTGCGGTCGACCGCCGTTCTGCTGCGTTCCGGGCGCAAGAGATCAGGGCCCCGATGATCCTTTTCAACGGCAGCGATGACCCGCGCGTTCACGTCAAGGACTCGCTCGGCCAGCCCGAGAAGGGCTGGGTAGCGTTGCTGGAAACTCCAGGCCATCCTGTAGAAGCCTGCAGTTCTCGACGCATGTCGGCGGCTGCCGGTGCGCGGGTCGAGCACGCAGAGGGTGTCCTTTGCTGAGGAAAGGCCGGCATGCGTCGGGCATTTCACAGCCATCTGGCCGATCGGCGCGTCAGCTCGCTCATTGACGAGCAGTCATAGCTCGATGCTCATCCGCAGTAGCCTGGCCGCGAGCGTCTTGCCGAGGTTGTCGGAGCGCAAGGACCGCGCGCCACCGCCCTGGAGCGCCGTTTCCAGGACGAACTTGAGCGCGAGCAAGTTGTCGAGATCGTAACGGCGCACAGCCGTGCAGCCTAGGTCCCCGAAATGCGCTGCGACGCGCTCGGTTGTGACCTCCCGCTTGAGGATTTCATAATGGGCAGGCGTTCGCGCGAACACGCCGATATCGGCGCGATCACCCTTGTCTCCAGAGCGGGCGTGGGCCAGCTCCACTAGTCGCACAACGCCCATTCAGACCTCCGTCATCTGAGTGATGACGTGGGGCTCGACATGTGCGCGGCCGATCAGAGCGGGCCAGATCGCGATCAGCTCTCGAGCTGGCTCAACCCCATGGAATCCAGCGATGAATGGTGGACCGCTAAGGCCCAGGAAGGGAAACAAGCGCGTAAATGCGTCGGCCGTACGTTTCTCCCGGGCTCTGACTGCCATCCGGAGGTAAACCTCGGTGGCCTCAGCCGCTGCGGCTTCGTCGATCGGGGCTCCCATAAGCGAATTGAGGCCGATGAATTCGGTGTGGACGTCTGTGAAGGTCAGACCTGCGTCCTGAGCGAGCGCCGAGAGCATCTCTCCCGCCCGCCGGGCCTTGGGAAGCGCCTCGGGCCAGCTATAGCCACATCGCACTTGCCCGAGCCAACCGTCACGATAGCCGCCCACGACCTTAAGCCGCTCCGGGCGGGGCTTACCTCCTGTGCGATGAGGTCAAGCATCGCGGGGGCCCTGCCGTGTGTCCGCGAAGACCGATCGCCAGCTCCCTCCTCGCTCGACTCGCCTCACCGCGGCGGCGGCGGGCGCGATGTCGCCATGGAACGCGACGTCGCAGCTGTTCGAACGGTCAGGGTGGTTCAGCGGCGGGCGCTGCACGCCGACCCACTGCTCGAAATCATTCGCTCCGAACGGCATCCCCCCTCCACCGACCGACGCAGCGGCCGCTCCGCCTTCCGCATGGCTAAGATAGAACGTCCGGACGGTCAATTAATACGAAGGCGGATTGACAGACCGATCGGTCGGTCTTTGCAGTGTGGAGGGACTAGGGGGCGCAGTGTACACATCCGAGGCCGATCAAGATGCTGAGCGCGAGCCGCCCCTCAGAGCGGGAAATGACGGCGATCGTCGGTTGCGGGCGTTCGATCGTCGGGTCGCGAAGGAGGATTGCATCGAGTCCACCAACTGGATGACGGAGGACGACCGCGAAACACCGATCCGACAGACCAGTCCTGCGGCTCTAACCCGCGCGAGGGGCGGCGCCGGTGCCTGGACTGTCGCTTCATCCGAAATCCACTCAGAGGCCTCCGTAAGCCCGTCAAGCTCACGGCGGATGCAGGCTGCGGAGCTTGAGCGTCAATTTCTACGCGACGTCGGGTACAATCCCCGAGCTCGGCCGCGGCCGGGCGTGCCGCTGGAATTGGGCCACAACAAGAAAGTGCATTGAGATGGTGGGGATAGCCGCTTGGGGCGTCTATGCGCCGCGCCTGCGCCTAAGCCGCAAAGCCGTGGCAAGCGCCAACGCCTGGATCGCCCCCAGTCTGCGAGGAAAGGCCAGAGGCGAGCGCGCCATGGCGAACTGGGATGAAGACGCCCTGACGATGGCGGTCGAGGCGGCCCGCGACGCGCTCGGACCCGAGGACGACCGGAGCCATGTCTCGGGCCTGTATTTCGCCTCGACCACCCAACCCTTCCTCGATCGCCTGAACGCCGGCGTGATCGCCGCCGCGCTCACGCTCGAAAAGACCATTAATGCAGCCGATGTGACCGGCTCTCAGCGCGCTGGCCTGACCGCTCTGGCCGCGGCGTTCAACGCGGTCCAGGCCGGGGCGCACGGCCCCTGCCTGGTGGCGGCAGGCGAGCATCGGCGGGCGCGGGCGGCCTCGGCGCAGGAGCTGGACTGGGGAGACGGTGCGGCGGCCTTCCTTGTGGACGACACGGGCGCGGCGGCGGAGTTCCTGGGCCATGGGGCCGTGACCGCCGACTTCGTGGACCATTTCCGAGCGGCCGACCAGGATTTCGACTACCACTGGGAGGAGCGATGGATCCGCGACGAAGGCATCGTCAAACTCGTCCCGCCGGCGGTGAGGCAGGCGCTGGAACGGGCGGGAGTGGCGGGGGGCGAGGTGAAGGCCTTCTGCTTTCCCAGCGTGTTTCCCGGTGCGGCGGCGAGCCTGGCCAGGGTGCTGGGCATCCCGAACGAGGCCGTGCGGGACAATCTGGCCGACCAGATGGGCGAGGCCGGCTGCGCCCATGGCTTGGTGATGCTGGCCCATGCGCTGGAGGAGGCCTCGCCCGGGGACGTCATCGTTGCAGCCCAGTTCGGTCAGGGGGCCGAGGCCCTGGTGTTTCGCGCCGGGGAGGGCATACGCACCCGGCATCCCAGGCGAGGCGTGACGGGCGCGCTCGCGGACCGCAAGGAAGAGACCAACTATCTGAAGTTCCTCTTCTTCAACGGCCTCGTGCAGTGGGATCGCGGAATGCGGGCCGAGAAAGACAACAAGACCGCCCTGACGACGCTCTACCGGAACAGCGATCAAATCCTGGGCCTGGTCGGCGGGCGCTGCACTGAGACGGGCGTGGTGCAGTTCCCGCGGACCCGAATATCGGTGGCGCCGAACAATCCAACGGTTGACACGCAGGAGCCCTACAAGTTCGCCGATCGGCCGGCGTCGATCTTGAGTTGGTCGGCGGATTATCTGACCTACTCGATGAGCCCGCCGAACCATTACGGGATGATGGTGTTCGAGGGCGGCGGGCGGATCTTCATGGACATTACCGACGTCGAGCCCGGCGAGATCGATAGCGGCTTCCCAGTGAAGATGGTGTTCCGGCTGAAGGAGGTGGACGAGAAGCGCGGGTTCCGTCGCTACTTTTGGAAAGCCGCCCCCGATCGTGCCGGCAAGTCGCCGCCGGTGAAGGCGGTTGCCGACCATTAGAGCTCGTCGCCAGCTCTCAAAGACACTCTTGAACGACGGGGCTTGATTACTAGCGGCGGCCGCTTCCCAGGCCTAGGATGAACGCGCGAGATTTGGAGACTCCCATGCCCGCAGGCATTCGTGACAAGGTGGCCGTGATCGGGATGGGCTGCTCCAAGTTCGGGGAGCGGTGGGACGCCGGCCCCGACGAGCTGATGGTGGAGGCGTATCTGGAGGCCATGCACGACGCGGGCGTCGAGCCGACCCAGCTCGACGCGGCCTGGTTCTCCACGCACATCGACGAGGTCGGGACCGGCAAGGGCGGAACGCCGCTCTCCATGGCGTTGCGCCTGCCCAATATCGCAGTGACTCGGGTCGAGAACTTCTGCGCCTCAGGGTCGGAGGCGTTCCGCGGCGCGGTCTACGCCGTAGCGGCGGGGGCGGCCGATATCGCGCTGGCCGTGGGAGTCGAGAAGCTGAAGGACACCGGCTATGGCGGCCTGCCGACCAACACGCCGGGCACGTTCACCCCGCAGGTCGCTCCCAACGGGTCCGCGCCGGGCAACTTTGCTCAGCTGGCCTCGGCTTATCGGGCCAAGCATGGCGTCTCTAAAGACGAGCTGAAGCGCGCCATCGCCCACGTTTCGGTCAAGAGCCACGCCAACGGAGCCAAGAACAAGAAGGCCCACCTGCAGAAGCCGATCACCGTGGAGCAGGCGCTGAGCGCGCCGATGATCGCCGAGCCGCTCGGACTGTTCGACTGCTGCGGGGTGTCGGACGGGGCGGCGGCGGCCATTGTCACGACGCCCGAGATCGCCCGCGCCTTGGGAAAGCGTGACCTCGTCACGGTGAAAGCTCTGCAGCTATCGGTCTCCAACGGGTACGAGAGTCAGTACAACGCCTGGGACGGCTCCTATTTTCATACGACACGCATCGCGGCGAAGAAGGCCTACCGCGAAGCCGGCATCGAGAACCCACGCGAGCAGATCAGCATGATGGAGGTGCACGATTGCTTTTCCATAACGGAGCTGGTCACGATGGAGGACCTGTTCATCTCCCCCGAGGGGCAGGGTTGGCGCGACGTGATGGACGGATTTTACGACGCCGACGGCGGCGTGCCCTGCCAGATCGACGGCGGGCTCAAGTGCTTCGGCCACCCGATCGGCGCCTCGGGCCTGCGCATGCTCTACGAGATGTACCTGCAGCTCCAGGGCCGCGCGGGCGAGCGGCAACTGGTCGACCCCAAATTCGGCATGACGCACAATCTTGGCGGCTCGCCGTCTACGAACGTCTGCTCGGTCGCAATCGTGGGCCGGGAAGGCGCGTGAGCGGCCGAGACCACCTTCTACGGCCGCGGCGATTCCAGGGTCTACAGAGTTCGACCGATAAGGTCCCGCATGACCTCGTTTGAGCCGCCCGCGATCCGCGCGTAGCGATTGTCGGCGTAAGCTCGACACACAGGTGTCTCCCACATCACGCCGTGACCTCCGTGCATCTGCACGCAATCGTCCAGAACCTGCATCATGAGTTCTGTCGTTTGGTATTTGGCGACCGCGGCGTCGGTCGGATCCAGCTCGCCCTGGAGCGCCAGCTCAAGACACCGGTCGACGAAGACGCGAGCCATCTGAAGCTGAGCCTTCCGCTCGGCGAGCTTGAACCGACTATGTTGAAAGTCCAGTAAGGCGGCGCCGAACACGGTTCTGTCTCGTGCGTAGCGCGCGGTCTGCTCTAGCGCGGTCTCGGCGACCGCCACTGCGCGAACAGCCATCTGCATGCGCTCCCACGCGAGTTCGCGCATGAGCGCGTAAAAGCCGCGATTCTCCTCGCCTAAGCGGTTCGCCACCGGCACGCGCACGTCGTCGAAGAACAGCTCAGACGTGTCCTGGGCGTGCTGCCCGAGCTTTCGCAGGTTCCGGCCTCGCACGAAACCCGGGCGATCAGCCTCAACAAGGAAGAGCGTCACACCGCGGGAGCCAGCGGCGGGGTCGGTCTTTGCGGCTACAATGACCAAGTCTGCACACTGTCCATTCGAGATGAACGTCTTCTGGCCGTTCAGGATGTAGGACTCGCCATCCCGCACGGCGGTTGTGCGAAGCGCCTGAAGATCCGAACCGCCGCCCGGCTCGGTCATCGCGATCGCTCCGATGACTTCCCCGGTGGCCATCTGAGGCAGCCATTTGCGCTTCTGCTCTTCTGAACCGTAAGTGGCGAGGTACGGTGCTACAATTTCCGAATGCAGATGAAAGAATGGACCGCTTAGTCCGAGGCGAGCAAGTTCCTCAACAAGGATTACCGAGTATAATTTATCCAGGCCTTGTCCACCGTACGCCTCCGGCATGGACATGCAAAGTATGCCGTAGCGCCCGGCTGCAAGCCACGCTTCACGATCAACGACCCCGTCCTGCTCCCAGCGAGCATGGTGTGGGGCGATCTCGTCCTCAAGGAACCTCCGGACGGATGCGCGGAAGATTTGGTGCTCTTCTGCAAAGAGCGTCCGCGATATCATCTCTGACCTCCATCCCCGGAACTGACCCGAAGTCGTTCAATCAAGCATCAAACTCCACAAAGCCGTGGGTCAGGACGATCTGGTCGCGCTCGACAGCCCGAGCTTGCACGGCGGCCTGGCCCGGCTCGCCTCTCCAGATACGCACCTCGATCGTTTCCCCCGGATAGACCGGGGCGGAGAACCGGACATGCAGGCTCCGCAGACATTCGGGCTTGTTCTCGCCAAGCGCTGAGAGGACTGCGCGACCGGCGACGCCGAACGTGCAGAGGCCATGGAGGATCGGCCTCTCGAATCCGGCTTCGCGAGCTACGGCGGGATCGACGTGCAGGGGATTGTGGTCACCGCTGAGACGATAGATGAGGGCCTGCTCGCGGCGCGTCCGCAGCTTGATCGCGTGGTCGGGTTCGCGGTCGAGGCGCAACGGGCGGGGCCGGGGTGCGCCTGCGGCCGAGCCGCCGAAACCGCCGTCCCCCCGCAGCAGAGTCGTCTGGCTGACGCGCGCCAGAAGCTCGCCTGAAGCAGCGTCGACTATCGTGCGGCTGGAAACCAGGACGGCGCCCTTGTCTCGGCCCCGATCGAATAAGCCGTCTATATGCGTTCGCCCAATGATCTGGCCGGAAGTGGGTAGCGGCCGGAAGAGTGTGATGGACTGCTCGCCATGAAGCACCCGTCTCCAATCGACGCCGTGCTGGGGATCCTTCAGCCAAAAGCCCGGATAGCCCAGCACCACCGCCATGCTTGGTAGGACCTGAAGACCCTCCTCGTAGAGAAATCGCAGGGCCGCAGGATCAACTTCCGCATCGATCGCGGTTCCCACGCCCAATGCATACAGGATCACATCGCGGGGCCCGAACTCTTGCGGCGTGGTTATCGTCACGCCGGCCAGGCGATCGGGATCGATCGCCACCTCAGCCGCCCCCGCCGGCGCCGGCGCTCATAACGGCTTGGAAGACCAATCCAGGAAGGTTGAGACCGAGCGAAATCACGCCGGTGAACCTCCGGCCGGGGATGGCTCCGCCATGGGCCGCTTGAGCCGAGCCGCTTTCAGAGCCGACCGTCTCACCTTACCGGCGTCATCACGGAGTGGCTCCCCAACGAACTCATATGTGCGGGGTCGCTTGTAGTGGACGAGCCGGTCCTGAATGAACCGAGAGAGCTCATCCCCGCCAACGGGCCCGCTGGGCTGGATGATCGCGTGAACGGTTTCTCCGAGGTCGTAGTCCGGCAGGCCGATGACGGCGCAGGACTGCACAGCTGGATGCTCTTCCAATGCCGCCTCGACCTCAGCTGGATAAACGTTCGATCCCCCGACGAGGATCATGTCCGGCCTTCGGTCAGCCAAGTAGAGGTAGCGCTCCGCATCGAACCACCCCATGTCGCCCAGCGATTCCCAGCCACCAGGAGCTGTTCTCGCCGTTGCGCCTAGGTAACGGTACGATGGGGCGGTCTCTTGCCCGGTTCGCATGTAGATCTCACCCACCTCACCAGGGGGTAGTTCCTCGCCGGCCTCCGAGAGAATCTTCATCTCGCCGTTCACCACCCGGCCTACCGATCCCCGGCGTGCCAGCCACTCTCGGCCGCTGATGACCGTGCGAGCCTGTCCTTCTGTTCCCCCGTAGAGCTCCATCACGGTCTCCGCGCCCAACCAGCCGATGAACGCTTCTTTCAGCCAAGCCGGGCAGGGCGCAGCCATGTGCCAAAGACGTCGAAGCGTAGAGAGGTCATATCGGGCGCGTACTTCGTCGGGCAGACGCCAGATCCGGCTCATCATAGTGGGAACCAAGTACAGCCAGCTCGCGCGCTCACGTTCCACCGTGGCCAAGGTGTTCTCCGGATCAAACCGGTCTGTCAGGACTAGGTGGCCGCCCACCGCTATGGTCGCGTACATCATCATGAAGCCCGCGTTGTGGTGCAGCGGAGCGGGAATCACAGCCACGTCCGCGCCTGTGATCTCAAAAACACCGAGGGTCTCAGCCTGGGCCGGCATCATGGCCGGGGTCGTGGAGAGGATGAGTTTGGGTTTGCCGGTGGACCCGCCGCTGGTCGGCGCTTTCAGGATCGGAGCCACTCGATCGGGCAACGGGCGGACAGGGCGAGGAAGGTTAACCAAGTCCTGAGAGCGCACCGTCGGGCGCGAGATTTCATAGGGGAGGTCGGCGACTACGACAGGACTGCGGGCCAGTTCCACCAGCGGCTCAAGCTCCGCCTTCGGAAGTCGGAACGATGCGGGCTGGGGCGTCGCTCCAAGCTTCCAGATCGCCCAGGCCGCCTCGACAAAGGTGATGCTGTTGGGAAGAGCCAGCGTCACAAGGTCCGCCGGGCCGACGCCGCGATCGGCGAGAGCCTTGGCGACTCTCTCGCTTCGGTCGTCGAGCTCCGAGTACGTGAGGAGCTTGTCGCCGCATGTCACCGCGGGTGCGAGCGGGCGGGTGGCCGCCAAAAGCCGCAGCTTGGCCGGAAGGGACACCATCTCCTCGCTTGCCATTCCCACCTTATCCCCCGTCGCCCGAGCGTCGCGCGTGCGAAAATACGATCCGCGCTGATGCTGGAGTTTGCGGAACCTGTGCGTTCGCAGAGCTTTCCGGCGTGTCCTCTCAAAGGTTGCAGGAATTCGGTCCGGGTTGAACACCGTCGGCGCGCTGGGACGCCGTGGGCGCAATTGGCCGTTCATCCGCACACGCCCACTTCCGCCCTGGCGTCGCGCGCAGCAATGCTGAACGGACCTGCCTCGGTCCTTCGTTCCCGGAATTGCAGACCTGCACTGGGTGATGCTCAAAATCACTTAAGGGCCGGACCAGAGCCCGTGGGGGTTCATATGCTTGCTCGCGCTCGTCGCACGATGCTGCTCGCCACTGTGGGCAGTCTGGGCTTTGCAGCTGCGGCGGTGGCCCAAACACAGGATCCGACGCCCGCACCGACAACGCTGGACGAGCTGGTGGTCACCGCCCAGAAACGTGAGCAGGCGTTGGTCGACGTTCCGGTCGCGGTTTCCGCACTCACCGAGGAGAGCTTAGAGGCGAGAGGGGTGAACACCCTGCAAGACGCGGTCGGGCTTGTTCCCGGCCTCTCGCTCCGGAGCTCTGGGCGCGGCGTGAACACCGTGGTTCTCCGCGGCATCTCCACGGGTCGCGACACTTCGGCCACTGTGGGCACCGTCGTCGACGGCGTGCCGGTCGGCAGCTCGTCGAGCGTAGCCTACGCCAATGCAGCGCAGCTCGACTTCGACCCCAGCGACGTCGCCCGGGTGGAGGTCTTAAGAGGCCCGCAGGGCACCCTCTACGGGGCGAGCACGCTGGGCGGCCTGATTTCCTATGTGACCAAAGCTCCTGACCCGAGCTCCTTTTCTGGAGACGGCCGGGTCGAGATCGCCACCATCCAACGAGGGGAGTCGGAGTACGCCGGACGATTGGCGCTGAACATTCCGCTGATCACCGACAAGGCGGCGCTTCGGGTATCCCTGGGAGGGCGCCAGTTCGGCGGCTTCATCGACAACTCGCGGAATGGACAGTCGGACGTGAATGGAGGGCATCTTGCCAACGCCCTCGCGGTCGCCTCGTACCGACCCACCGACAGCCTCGAACTTCGGGCTGGATTCATCTTCAATGAAGTTGAGAAGGACAATTCAGATTCGGTCCGCTACTCGCTTGCGACTGGAGAGCCGGCGCGCGGCAGCCTAGACCGCCTGCAGACAAGCGACGAGGTCTTGGCCTATCGCTTCAGCCAGTACTACGTCTCCGCCCTCTGGGAGACCAGGTACTTTGATGTGTCCGCAGTGAGTGCGTATTCGGTTGTCAAGCCGCGCGTGAACACGGACTTCGGTGAAGTCGGCCTCAATGACTTTCTCGGGATTGATGCGGCCGTTTACGCGATCGACTCTAGAAATTCGAAATCCGTGCATGAGGTAAAGCTCACCTCGAAAGAGTCCGAGCGCTTCAATTGGATCGTCGGAGGCTTCTACACTCGGGAGACCGGGGAGGGCGTGGAGCGGCTGATTGGATTGCTTGGCGGCTCACCGGTGCCCTCCCTCAACCCCGGCCTTCGGGCTACCCTGGACTCCGTGTTCAAAGAGTACGCCCTGTTCGGCAATGCGGCCTACCACGTGCTGTCCAACCTCGAACTTTCAGCCGGAGCCCGGCTGTCGAGAAATGAGCAAACGTATACGCAAGGCACTTTCGGGCCGCTGACCGCGATCTTCGGCGTCGACGAGGGGTTCGAGCCAGCTGCGAGCAGCAGTGAGGACGTCAGTACTTATTCCTTCTCGGCCAGGTGGACGTTCGCACCAAGCGCAAACCTGTACGCCCGAGTGGCTAGCGCCTACCGACCGGGTGGACCAAATGTCACGCTCGCTGGTGTTCCGCCGAGCTTCGAAAGCGACAGCCTGGTGAGCTACGAGGTGGGAGTAAAGGCGCAGTTCCTGGACGGGCGAGGTCTTGCGGACGCGGCCGCGTTCCACATCGATTGGGCCGATATCCAGCTGGTTGCGACCCATCCGACCGGAATCGGCTTCTTCGCCAATGGCGGCGGGGCGGTGAGCCGCGGCCTTGAAGCCGCCATTCAGTTCCAGGCGACCGACTCTCTCACGCTGGGAGCGACGGCCGCATTCACCGATTCCCACTTTGATGAAGCTGCACCTGACCTTGAGGCGGGCGAAGGGGAGCGACTGCCCAACATCCCAAAAACGACGATCGCGTTGACCGCCGACTACGAAGGCCCGGAAAGTGGGGGGTGGTCACCCTTCCTAAACGGCACCTTGAGGTATGTGGGTGACAGGACGAGCAGCTATAACCAAAGCGCAAGCCGACCACAGCTGCGCCTGGACGAGTACCTTCTTGCAGACGCGCGCGTTGGACTGGTGAACGATGCAATTCGGCTGACCTTATATGCGAAGAATATCGCCGATAAGAGGGCTGAATTGTTCGCGCAGACCAGCGCCGGCATTCCGAGGGTGACGATCACTCAGCCTCGAACGTTCGGATTTGTGGTCGAGCGGTCATTCTGAAACGCTCGGCAAAGGGCCGCCTGACGAGGGACCGCCGGGCTACCTTCACCCCGAGGTCTTGGTCAACCATGCGATAGACCAGCAACGTCCTCGTGCGCGACATCCAACAGCCCCGCCGTGGCCGCTCGGCTTGGGCCCGAGTTGAGGACCCATTGCATGCAGTAGATCCGCATCTGCTGAGCTGGTTCAACATCGGTCTGAGGCTGGAACGGAGTAGGGCAGGCGCGGCGGGCGACGACGGTTCCGCAATCATTCGGGCGAAAGCCAACAAGCGGCGCTTCGGCCTCGGTCAGAGCATCGCTGATCCGGCGAACGGCTGAGGAGGCCGTCACCGTCCGGCCACGGCGGTTCCTTCTTGTAGGCCTGCCGGCGGGTGGAGGTGGCGATTCTGGCCCGCCCAGGCGCCATCGCCGATTGCGTGTAGGCGGGCGTCCGCTGCACCGCTTGCGCCGGATCACTGCGGACGGATCAGCGCGGCGAAGCTGTTGAAGAGGCGGAACGGGTGGGCGGAGCCGGCGAGCCCGCCACCGCCGCCGCTCAGGCCGACCGGCTTAGCCAGTCGTCAATTGCGCTGAACGGACCTGGTCGTGCTCGTCTGGCTGATCGTCGGCGGGATCTGAGCGCGTAAGCTCGGCGCGCTCAACGCAGTGCATCGATGCCACCCGCTTCAGACATAGGCTGAGCTGAGCGGCTCGCGAGGGGTTCACCGTGATCCGAATATCGCATTCAGTCCCCTGAAACCGGGCGTGCACTTGAGAGGGCGACACGCCATGCAGCAGCACGGCGTTTACGACGCGGATTAGTGCCGACAGGCCCTCGTCGCTCGTCACCCGGAGGTGGAGCAGCGTCACGGGAAGGCGCCGCTGGGACTACGGACCCGCACGAGCTGAGCACTTCGATCGGGTGCGATTTTGGTCGGAAGCCGCTCGGCGCGGGCTAGGGGCTTGGCGTTCATCGGTTTAGGCGGCGTGAGCTGTCAGCCGTTATCTTCTCATGTAAAGCCAGTGATTATTCGTCATAATCGGCCACTGTCCGCCTGGCGAACGCGGAATCTATTCGCTAGGATAAAAAATGGCGAATGAATTAGACGAAGCGGACCGACGCCTGCTGCGCGCGGTGCAAGCCGACAGCTCCCGCTCAGCCGCAGAGCTCGCGTCAATCGTCTCGCTCTCGCAGCCGGCGTGTTGGCGACGCCTGCAACGGTTGCGGAGTGACCGCTACATTCTGCGGGAAACCGCGCTCCTCGATCGAACGAAGTTAGGTTTGAGCACACAGGTGTTCGCTTCGGTGAAGCTGTCGACGACGGGGCGTCAACACCTCGCCGATTTCGCCACAGCGGTTCGAAATGTGCCGGAAGTCGTTGAGTGTCACGTGTTGATGGGGGCGGCGGACTTTTTGCTCCGCGTTATCGTACCGGATATCAACGCATACGAGCGACTGTTCTTCGAGAACTTGTGTAGCTTGCCAGGGGTGCAGGACGTCACGTCGAGCGTGGCGCTCTCCGAGATAAAACCTATGACCGGGGTCCCCTTGTAGAGCGCGCTGCATAAGCGATAATTTGAAGTGGGCCCTGAGACGGCTTTCTATGCCTTACCTCTCACGGGTGAACTCATCGCTCGAGCCTCGGGTTGTCCGCAGCTCCGGCACGCATCACCCCTCGATGTCTGCTTCGATCGAGGGCTGTCTTCTGCCTGCCCAGGAGCGGAGGTCCTTACGGCCCGCTCAGCGTCGTAGTCGGCTTCTGCGAGCGGACGTCGGCTATTCGGCAGAGCTCTGATGACTGCTTCTGGCGCGAAACCGACGGAGGGGGAAGGAGCGCCGAGCCCGCTGAAAGTGGGCTTTGTGGGATGTACACTTTTGAGGTGCCGCCCACTATCGCAGGCCCTAGCCGCGGGCGAGACTACTCGTCCGCGTGATCGCTCGCGTCGCCTTCCCCCCGGAGGTCGCCTGGAAGCTGTCGAGCTTCACGCTTCATCCCGGGGCGCTGGCCGGGAGCAATCTTCAAGCATTCGGAGGCCGCAGACGTGATCTGCCCAGCTCAGGAGAGCCGCCCGACGTTCAGCTCGGTGCTGGTAGTGCTGATAAACGGCGACCAGGCCACCCCTGGCGCCACTTCGATGATTCAACACTGCCTCGACGACATGAGGGGGCGTGCCCAAGGACGCCATCCCCGTGGCGGCCGTTCGCCGAAGGTCGTGGACGGTCCAGGGAGCGATTGATGCGGGCGGCTCGCCCCGCTCGAAAGCTTCCTCGGTCGCGAGGGCCTGCATGGTCGCCAGCAGTCGCTGCCGGTACTTGCTGTGGTTCGACAAGGGAGTGGCCCCGGTCGTCGTAAACACAAGCGCATTGGATCGCGGAACTGAGGACAGGATTTCGACCGCGAGTGGAGCCAAGTCGACCGCGTGGGCGGATCCGTTCTTACACCGCTCCTTCGCAATCACCCACTCAGCGCGTTCAAGGTCAACTTCTTGCCACCGCATCCCCGTCACTTCCTCTCGACGCTGACCGGTCAGAAGGAGCAGCTTGAACAATGGCTCGAACGGACCACCCAGAATCTCCAGCGCTTTCCAGAGTAGACTGACTTCGTAGTCGTTCAGCCACCGATCGCGGCTCTTAACAGGCGGCGGGCCGCGCATTCCGTTGCATGGCGAGTTCGCTAATAGCTGCCGCTCCACACACCATCCGAACATTCTCCGAAGTTGGGCGTAGAGGGCGCGGGCAGAGGATGGAGAGCGCTTTCCGACGTCATCAATCAACTCCAGGACATCCCGTCGTGTGATCGAGTTCACCGGGCGGTCGCGCCAAGCAGGCACTGCATCATATGCAATCACTCGATGTGTTTCCTGCCACCGCCGGTTTTTCGGCTTCGCGTACCGCTCGATGAATTGGTCGAGAACAACGTCAAATCGTTCCTCGGCGGCTTTGACGCTGGCCAAATCCGCGGCGGCGCGCGCGGCGCGTTCCGTTTGGATCGGATCCTCGCCATTCTGCACTCGAAGGAGGAGCGCCTGGGCGGATTCCCGCGCCCTCTCAGTTGTCCACAGCGTTCCGTGCGGGCCCAGTGTGATCCGCTTGGTCTGAGTTCGCCCGCGTGGCCTGTACTGGACCACGTACGTGCGTCTGCCCTTAGGCGTGACTTTGACGCCGAAGCCGGGCAGTCGATCATCCCAGAAGAAGCGATCGGTGGTGCCCGGCTGCGCTGCTTCTACCGTGCTTTTCGTCAATCTCATGATGGCTGCCCGCCGTCTCAGCAATCACATAGTAAGCAGCATGGAGTGACTGCGAGCAACGTGGAGCGACATTAATCGCTGAGCAGGCAACGAAAATGCGGCGTGGCCGGGGCGCGGCAAGGCGTTGGTGACTGACTCTTAATCAGCGGGTCCAAGGTTCGAATCCTTGTACACCCACCACTTCCTTTAGGCGGCTAGAACCCTCTGGCGTGCGGGCGCGATCGGGGCTGAGGGCGCGCCCCAGCCCCTGACGCGGCCGCCCGGTTATTGCTGCGCCGGAGCCGTTCCCTCGGGGAGCGCCTGCGCCTTGTTCAGGTGGCCTTCGATCATGGGCGCCGACTTGGCGGCCAGGGCCTTCAGCGGCGCGTTGTCACCGTTTTCCGCATAGGTGCGGGCGAGCGTCAGGGATTCCTGGTGAGCGGCGATCTGCTGAGCCCGGTAGACCTGATCGAAGCCTTCGGGCGGAGCCTGCCTGAGATTGTCGATCATGCCCTGCCGGCGCTCGTCCATCGCGGTCGGCGGCGTGGCGGTCACCCCGGCGCCAGCCAGGGTGGATTTCATCTCGGCGGCCATGGCGGTGTGCTCCTTGACCATCTGCTGGCCGAACGCCTTCAGCGCCTCGTTCCGGGCCTTCTCCGACGCGAGCTTGCCGGCCTCGATCTCGTACATGTTCGAGATCGCCGCATTGGTGACGAACCCTTCGGTCGTGCGGCCGAGCGTGGCGGCCGAGGCGCTGCCCACCGCGGCGCTTGCAGCGTCCTGGACCGTGTTCGAGGCCGGATTGCTCCCGACGCCCGAGTCGGCCGAGGCCGCTTCCACAGGCCCGTCTTCGACAGGCTCGTTCCGCTCGCCGCAGGCCGCCAGGCCGAGCACGCCAGCAACAATGGCCGTCAGGGCTCCAGTTCGAACCGACATCGTGAGTCTCCGGGTTTTCGACCGAAACAACCGAAAGCGTCGGACCGTTCCGGGCTGAAGGACCGCGTTGCGGTCTTCCACGTCGCCCAGCCGCTCAGGTGTCCGGCCCGCCTCGTCGCCGACCGGTGACGCGGCGACTGACATGATCGCAGCCTACGCGGGCCCGCCGGTCACGCCGGGCTCTCGCGCAGCCGCGCTCGCGAGCGATCCCTCGCCGAGCAGGGCTTCCGAGAGGAACGCCGCGAGCAGGTTCACCGTCGCACGCTGCGCGCTTTCAGCCGATCGGGAACCCCCAATGGCCAGCCTGACCAGGGGACGGGCGGGCCGGGCGAAGAAGAACTCCGCGTCGGTGAAGCTGAGGTGGTTGGCGCCCCGCAGCTGGTATCGGTAGCCCGTCGCGCCCAGGCGTTGGAGGAGCTGCTCGGTCCGGCGGACGTACAGGTCGGGGTGCCGCGTCACCTGCTGATCGCTCTCGAGCACCAGGAAGGGTCGCCCGAGCGAGCTGTTCTCGACCGCGCCGTACAGCATGCCGTCCACATCGGCCGCTGCGGCCAGCCGCCGATCCGCCGCCGCCGCCACCGCCGCCGTGGCGCCCCCGAACGAGTGGCCGACGGCGGCGATCCGCGTCAGGTCCACCCGCCCCTCAAGCGGCGACAGCCCTCGCCCCCGTTCAAGCTGATCGAGCAGGAAGCGGACGTCGCCCACCCTGGGCTTGAGCCGCACCTCCATGTAGCGGATCCGATCGGGATCGGACGGGAGGAAGGTCTCGATGGGGGTGGCGACCGTTCCGTCCGCCAGCTCCACGATGGCCGACTCGTAGGGGTGGTCCAGAGCGATGACGATGAAGCCTCGGCTGGCGAGGCCTGTCGCCAGGCCTGTGTAGAAGGCTCGCGGGGCGCCGTAGCCAGGCGAGAAGATCACGGTCGGCCACTTCGATGACGCTTGCGAAACCGGCGCTCCCTCGACGGCGTGCGTGTCGATCGCGCCGAAGCTCCGGAAAACGAAGCCCGGGAGCACGTTCACCTTCGCGGGCAACCTGTCGAGACCGTCCATGTAGACGCGGCGCGGCCCCCTCGTGTCGGTGATCGGGTACCAGGCCTGCGCCACCACGTTGCGATGGTCGTCCGGCGTTTCGGTCGCGGTCTCCAATCGCGTGGGATCGACCCAGCGATAGACCACCGTGCCGACCGGGTGGGCTCCGAGCGGCCTGGGAAGCTCCGGGACGGCCAAAACGGACCACGCCGCGAGGCTGGCCAAGGCGGCCCCGGTGACTGCGAGGCGAGACAGCCAGCCGATCGCGCCTCGCCAGAGGAGCGCCCCGAGCAGAGCGGCGAGGACGTAGAGCGGCAGGAACTGCCAATAGAGCCCCTCGGCCGCGAGCTGAACCACCGCCAGCGCGCCTACGGTGAGGAGAAGGGCGGTCCTGACCCGAGCCGGTACGGAGGAAGAGAAGAGGAAGGCGAGTGCAGCCAGCAGCGCGAGACCAACAAGCGCGATGTCCAGTCCTGACACGGTCCGTCCCCCAGCCTGGCCACACGACGTCCACGACCTGAGGAGTCGGCGGTGAACGTCTCGTTCCGAATCGGAACGAAGGCCAGCTCAGCGCGCCGGACGCAGGTCCGGCAGGCGGACGGCGACGAGCTCGAGGGAGGCGCGATCCACGCCCCAGACGACGCGGGGCGCGCCGGGGTCGAAGGCGAAGGCCTGGCCCGCGAAGCTCACCTTCACGGTGGCCACGTGCTCGAGCGTGGAGCCCGCCTTCGGGAGCCGAAGCGCGTAGATCTCCGGCGCGTCGTGGCCGGTGACGTAGAGCAGGCCGTCGGGGCCCCAGGCTCCGCCCGAGCTCGATGAAGGCTTGAACCGCTCCAGCACGGTCTCGGGGAAGATCCAGGACCCCGTCGCGCGAAAGCGGTCGTCGAAGCGGACCACCGAGGTGAAGCGATGGTCCCGGCCCGGCTCTCCGCCGCGGCCGTCGTAGTTGGCGAACCCCGCCCACCAGGCGCCCTCGCGTCGATCAAGCCAGGTGAGCGAGCCGTAGCCGACCCCCAGGCTGAGCGAGCGCTTGTGGGTCATGGCGCGGGGATCGAAGACCTCCACCGAACTCGCCATCGGGATGCGAGGGTAGTTGGAGTGCGCGCAGACCAGTTCGGCGGCGAGCACGCCGCAGCTGTTGATGTGCGGAAAGAGCGACCGCGCCCCCGCCCAGGCGCCGACCTTCGCCCCGGTTCGCTTGTCGTACTTGCCGATGCTGTTGTTGTTGACCGCGTATACATGCCTCGCGTCGACCGCGGCCCCCTGCCGCGCTTCCGGAGCGGGCAGCCGGCGAAGTTCGGTCGCTTGAAGGACGGGAACAGGCGCGGGCTCCGGCTCGGCGGGGCGCGCCGGGGCCGCCTGCAGGGCCGCCATGAGCAGAAGCGCGAGCACCGGACTCAGCCCTGCTGAAGCCCTGGCCGGCCGGTCTCCACCGTGAAGGCGGCGAGGTCCGAGGCGGCGGCGCTCGCGTCGGCGGCGCTGGAGAGGCCCCGGAAGGTGACCCGGGCGCGCTTGGGCGTGACGTCCACGCGGGCGTAGCCGCGCGTCGCGCCGTCCACAAAGCCGAGCCGCGGATTGTTGGCGCGCAAGCGAGCGGCGGCCGCGGCGTCCGGGCCGAAGGAGGTGATCGATCCGCCCACGAATTCGCTGGCCAGCACCGGGCCGTCCGGGGCCGCTCGGACCTCGCCTGCGATGAAGGCGTGGATGTCGCCGCCCAGGACGACGGGATTGGAGACCTTGGCCTCGCGCCAGCGGCTCAGGATGCGGTCTCGGGTGGCCGGGGCGCCGTCCCAGCCGTCGCTGTTCCAGACGGACTGCGGGGCGGCGGGATCGCCCACGTTCATCTCGCCGAACAGGCTCTGCTGGGTCAGCAGATTCCAGTGCGCGCGCGAGCGGCCGAGCGTCTGCAGCAGCCAGGCCTCCTGGGCAGGGCCGAGCAGGGAGCGCGCCGGGTCGCGCCGCTCGGGGCAGTCGGGGACCAGCTTGGCGCGGCCGGAGCCAGGGGCGATGCAGGGGCGCAGGCCCCGGTGCTGGCGCGTGTCCACCAGCTGGAGCTGCGCAAGAGCGCCCCAGTCCAGGCTGCGATGCAGCAGCATGGCCGGTCCGACGGGCCGCGATCGCCGCCGCAGCGGCAGGTGCTCGAAGTAGGCCTGGTAGGCGGCGGCGCGGCGCACGAGGAAGGCGGCGGGGTCGCCGTCGTCCTGATCGCGGTCGCCGCGGTAATCGTTCTCCACCTCGTGGTCGTCCCAGATGGTCATCCAGGGCGCCGCCGCGTGCGCCGCTTGCAGCTGGGGGTCGCTCTTGTAGGCGGCGTATCGCACCCGGTAGCCGCCGATGTCCTTGGGTTCGGGATTGGGATGGAGCCGCACGGCGTCGCGGCTGCCCGGGTCCTGTTCGTAGATGTAGTCGCCCAGGAACAGGATCAGGTCGGGCGCGTCCGCCGCCAGATGCCTGTGCGCCGCGAAGTATCCCGCCTCGTATTTCTGGCAGGAGCTGTAGGCGATGCGCAGGCGATCGGCCGGGGCGCCGCGGACTGGGGTGGTGCGGGTGCGGCCGACCGGGCTCCGTTCCCCATCGGCCTCGAAGCGGTACCAGTAGAGCCGGTCGGGCCGTAGTCCCTCGACCTCCACATGGACCGAGTGCCCGGCTTCAGGCGCGGCGATGGCCGACCCCCGGCGAACCACACGGCGGAACGCCTCGTCCTCCGCGACCGTCCAGCGGACCGCGACGGGCGAAGGGGGCATGCCGCCGTCGGCTTGCAGCGGCGCGGGAGCGAGGCGGGTCCACAGCACCACGCCGCTGGGCGTCGGCTCCCCCGACGCGACGCCGAGCGTGAACGGGGTCGCGCGCAGGCGCGGGCGGGCCAGCACCGTGGCCGGAGCCGGGATCAGCGCCGCGCCCGCCAGCCAGGCGGCCTGGCCGAGCAGCTTTCGGCGGGACGGCGGAGTCACGCTTCAGAACCGCAGATTGAGACCGACGGAGGCCGACGGGCCGTAGCGTTCCTCGGCGGCGCGCCGGCTCTCGCTCCCGACGTAGTGGCGGAGCGGGGCGGCGTTGAGGTTGTTCACGTCGGCGGAGATCTGCACCCGCTCATTGAGGCGGTATCCGGCGCGGAAGTCCACCTGCAGCCGCTCGTCCACGTAGACGTCGAAATCGGGCCGAACCAGCGCGTCGAGGTACGGACTCGCATAGGTGACGGCCAGGCGCGCTTCGATCCGCTCGTTCTCGAAGAAGAGTTGGACGTTTCCGAGCTCGTCTGACTGGCGGAAGAAGGGGATGTCGTCCGTGCGCCCGAACACCTCCACGTTGGAGTCCACGCGCGTGTAGTTGGCCGAGACCCCCAGTCCCGCGAGAGCGCCCGGCAGGAAGTCGAATGTCTGCTGGTAGTTGACCTCGAAGCCGGTCAGTTCGCCGGCCTCGGCGTTCTCGGGGCGCGAGAGGCTGAGGCGGGTCAGGCGCTGGCCCTCGAAGTCGACGTCGAACTGCTCGTCGGTGAAGCCGTAGATCGGATTCTGGATGTCCTTGTGAAAGACGCCCAGCGAGAGGACGCCGCCGAGGCCCAGGTAGTACTCGGCCGACAGGTCGAAGTTCTCGGACTCGAAGGGCTCCAGGTCGGGGTTGCCCTCGGAGCCTGAGCCGACGCCCGCCACCACCTCCAGATCGCGGCGGGGCACGAGGTCGGTGTAGTTCGGACGGCCGATGGTGTTGGTGTAGGCCGCGCGCAGGACCAGATCGTCGCTCGGCTCGTAGCGCAGCAGCACGTCAGGCAGGACGTGGGTGTACTCGGTGGAGCCCGTCCGGCGCGGGAAGCCGGCGATGGCGCCCCCGGCCCGCCGAATGTCGAAGGATTCGTAGGAGCCCTCCGTGCGCTCCGCCCTCACGCCGGCGGTCACGACGACGCCCGCGACCGTGATCTCGCCCATGCCGTAGCCCGCCAGCACCTCCTCTTCGGCGTCGAAGTCGGTGACCAGCGAGTTGGATAGCGACCCGTTCGCGTCGAAGAGAAAGCGGGCCTTGTTGTCGTTGAAGAAGTTGCGGATCGGATCGCGATCGATCACCGGGCCGAGCTGGAAGACGTCGCCCAGGTGGTCCGTCGCGCCCTGCTTGTCGACCTCCGACAGCAGGAACGAGCCCGTCACGCCGACATAGTCCACGTTGCTGCGGTCCCAGCTCTTGTCGCGGGTGACGTAGCTCACGCCCGCCTTCAGGTAGCCGGGCCGGTCGGCGAAGTCGTAGCGGGCGTCGCCGGTCAGCGCCCAGGTCGTCTCGGCCACCGCGTCGGTGCGGTTGCGCACGCGGCGGAAAGGATAGCGAGCCGGGTCGGTCGTGGCGCCGGGCGTCGTGGAGGTGATCTGGATGTACTCGCCGCCGACATCGTAGGTGTTGCCGAGCGTGGTCCCCGAGCGGAACTCCCAGTCTACGCGCTTGGGCGTGTCCTCGTCGGCCTGGGCGAAGGTCAGGTTCGCGTCCAGCGTCCAGGGGCCGACCTCGTACGTGGCCCCGGCCGAAGCGTTGTAGAGGGTCTGGATGACCTTGCGGTCGCGCAACTCCACCGTGCCCCGGCCGCCGCTGTAGCGGCCCCCGGCGGCGGTCTGTTCGCTGAGCGTGCCCAGCGCGAATTCATAGCTGACGCTGTCGCGCTGCTCGTCGTCGGCGTATCGGGCGAACGTGTTGTTCAGGTGGACGCGGAGGTCGTCGCTGGGCCGCCACTCCAAGTTGGCGACCAGCCCCTGGCGCTCCCGGACGATCTGATAGTCGCGCAGAACCCGGGTGCTCGGCAGGGCCTGGCCGTTCACAAGACGCCAGCCGTTGGCCTCGTAGTTGTCGGACTCGTAGTCCCGGTAGGAGAGGCTGGCGGCCAGCACCACGCCGAACTGCTCGGCCGGACCGAACAGGCCGGCGTAGGCGGCGCTGCCCGCGTAGGTCGGCTTGCCGCTGAGCTGGTTGTGGCCGTAGCGCGCGGATGCGCGGAAGAAGCCGTCCGGGTCGTCGAAGGCGCTTGGGGTGACGATGTTGACCGTGCCGCCGACGGCGTTGGCGTCCAGGTCGGGCGTCAGCGCCTTGATCACCTCCAGCCGGCTGATGACGTCGGCGGGAAAAGTGTCGAGCGCCACGCGCCGGGCGCCGCCTTCGGGCCCAGGGAAGATGCGGCCGTTGACCGTCACGTTGACCAAGGAGGGATCGACCCCGCGCACGACCACGTAGCGGCCCTCGCCCTGGTCGATGGTGGTGGTGACCCCGGGAAGGCGCTGCAGCGCGTCCGCGGCGTTGTTGTCGGGCAGCTTGCCCACGTCGTCGGCGGAAACGGCGTCGAGGATGACGGTGGCTTGGCGCTTCACCTCGAGCGCCTCGGCCTGAGCCGCACGTATGCCGGTGACCACCACCTCTTCGACCTCGGCCGGGCCGGCGGCTTCGGCGTCCTGCGCCCCTGCGCCCCCTGCGCAGAAGAGCGCGGCGGCGCTCAAGGCAGAGCCGCACAACAAGACTGACCGACGCATGCCTACAATCCCCACGAGCCTGGAAGGCCCGGGCTCCGCCTAGCGGGGCGTCGTGAAACCCGCGCGACAGGTTTAAGTCGGTTTGGCTACCGTCCAGGTCGCAAAAGTGTCAGCCGATCCGTCCCCTCGGCCGATGGAGCCCAGGCCCGATTGCGCTTACGCTCGCCGAGGCTGATTTCTCAGACCAGCTGACCGAGGCGCGAGACATGGACCTGGACCCGGCCATCCGACTGATCGAGGATGCGCTCCAGACCAGCCTGGAGAACGGCATCCGAGCGGTTCGCGACGGCGAGCCCGAGAAGGCGCTGGAGAGCTTGGAGCGGGGATACGCCAAAGTGAGCAGCGCGCTCGACTTCCTGCGAACCTACCATCGGCCGCCCGATTGGAGCTGAGCTCGCTATGAGGCCGGCGCGTCGGGCTGGCGGTCGGGGTGGGCGGCGCTGAAGGCGGGGTGCTCGGCCGCTCGCTCGGCCACTGCCGATAGGGCGGGGTAGGGGCTCATGTCGACGCTGAAGCGGCCGGCCGAGTAGATCTGAGGGATGAGGCAGCAGTCCGCGAACGTCGGCGCGTCTCCGTAGGCCCAGCCGCGGCCATGCGCCTGAACGTTCCGCTCCAGGGCTGCGAAGCCGTCCTCGATCCAGCGCCGGGTCCAGGCGTCCCGCGCCGCTTGGTCGAAGCCCGAAGCGGCCAGCGCCCGCATGACCCGGGCGTTGTTCAGCGGGTGGATGTCGCAGGCCACCACGCCCGCCATGGCGCGCACGACGGCCCGAGCCGCCGGGTCCGGGGGCAGGAGCGGGGGCTCGGGATGGGTCTCCTCCAGCCACTCCAGGATCGCCAGACTCTGGGTCAGCACGCCGTCCGACGTCTCCAGCGCCGGAGTCAGTCCCTGCGGGTTGACGGCCGTGTAGGCGGGCGCGCTCTGATCGAGGGCGACCAAGTCGACGGCGTGATAGCCGTACGACAGCCCCTTGAGGTTCAGGCCGATCCGCACCCGGTAGGGAGCGCCCGCGCGCCAGTAGCTGTGCAGGAGGAGGGACATGACCGCCGTTGTGGGCGACCTCGCCGCCCGTCTCAAGCCTTGGCTTGCTCACGAGGCGCGGCGGCGGCCCGGGGCGGTCGTCGGCGTCTGCGGCCCGCAGGGCTCGGGCAAGTCCACCCTCTGCGCCGAACTCGCGGACGCCCTCTCCGCGGAAGGTCTCCAAGTCGCGACGCTCTCGCTCGACGACCTTTACCTGCCCCGGGCCGAGCGCCTGCGGCTGGCGCGGGAGGTCCACCCCCTACTCGCTACGCGAGGGCCGCCGGGCACGCACGACGTGAGGCTCGGGATGGCGGTGCTCGAGGCGCTATCCGGTCAGCAGGGACCGGTCCGAACGCCCCGCTTCGACAAGGCGGCGGATGATCGGAGTGAGGATGTCTGGGCGAACGCGCGGGCGGACTTGATCCTCTTCGAGGGCTGGTGCCTGGGCGCCAGGCCTCAGGCCGAAGGCGAGCTGACGGCGCCGGTCAACGATCTGGAGCGGCTGCACGATGCTGACGGGGGATGGCGCCGCTGGGTGAATGCCGCCCTGGCCGGCGACTATCAGAGCCTTTGGTCACGACTGGATCGGCTGATCGTGCTGCAGCCGCCGAGCTTCGATGTCGTCTTGGCGTGGCGGCTCGAGCAGGAGCACGCCTTGCGCGCCAAGCTCGCACGGGAGGCGGCCGACTTGGCGCGCACCTTGTCGGACGCGCAGGTGGCGGTCTTCACCCAGCATTATGAGCGCATCACGCGAGCGCTCATCGCCGATCCGCCGGCCCAAGCCGACGTGAGGGTCCGCCTGGACGAGCGCCGCAGGCCGGTCGAGGTCATCGGCTCGTTCTGACGCCGCTTGCGGCGCGCCTGTCTGGCGTCCTAGGGCGGGCCATGAGCACGCGCTGCGACGCGGTGGTGATCGGGGCCGGGCACAACGGCCTGGTCTGCGCCTTCTACCTCGCCCGGGCCGGCTTGAAGGTCCGCGTCTTGGAGCGCCGTTCCGTCGTCGGCGGAGCGGCGGTCACCGAGGAGTTCCATCCGGGATTCCGCAACTCCGTCGCCAGCTACACCGTCAGCTTGCTGAACCCCAAGGTGATCGCCGACATGCGGCTGGCCGACCACGGCCTGCGAATGATCCAGCGTCCCGTGTCGAACTGGCTGCCGCTGGAGAACGGCGACAGCCTCACCGTCGGCGGCGGGCTCCAGCGCACGCAGGCGGAGTTCGCGCGCTTCTCCGCGCGAGACGCCGAGCGGCTGCCGGCCTACTACGAGGCGCTCGACGCCGCAGCCGAGGTGCTGCGAGAGCTGGCGCTGCGGACGCCGCCGAACGCGGGCGGCGGCGTCAGCGACCTGGTCCGGCTGGCCGCGCAGGGCCGGCTCGCGGCGCGCTTGCCCGTGGAGCGGCAGCGGGACTTGCTGGAACTGTTCACCCGCAGCGCGCGCGAACTGCTGGACGGCTGGTTCGAGAGCGATCCGGTCAAGGCTGTCTTCGGTTTCGACGCGGTCGTCGGCAACTACGCCAGCCCCGATGCGGCGGGCTCGGCCTACGTCCTGCTGCACCACGTCTTCGGCGAGGTGAACGGGGTGAAGGGCGCCTGGGGGCACGCGATCGGCGGCATGGGCTCCATCACCCAGGCCATGCGCCGGGCCTGCGAGGCGGCTGGGGTGGAGATCAGCGTCGACGCGCCCGTGCAGCGCGTGCTGACGGACGGCGGCAAGATCGCCGGGGTTCGGCTGGAGTCCGGCGAGGAGATCGCCGCTCGCCGCGTCGCCGCCAACGTGCATCCCAAGCTGCTGTTCGAGCGTCTGCTCGACCCTTCGGACGTGCCCGAGGACTTCGCGCGCCGCATCGCCGGCTATCGCAGCGGGTCGGGCACCTTCCGCATGAACGTCGCCCTGTCGGAGCTTCCCCGTTTCGCTGCTCGGCCCGCTGCCGGCGAACATCTGTCGGCGGGGATCATCATCGCGCCCTCGCTGGACTACATGGATCGCGCCTTCACAGACGCGAAGCGGGAGGGGTGGTCCCGCGCGCCGATCGTCGAGATGCTCATCCCCTCCACGCTGGACGACAGCCTCGCACCCCGTGGCGCCCACGTCGCCAGCCTGTTCTGCCAGCAGTTCGCCCCGACCCTGCCGGACGGCCAAAGCTGGGACGAGGCGCGCGAGGCCGCGGCCGATCACGTGATCGACACCGTCGACCGCTGGGCTCCGGGGTTCAAGGCGAGCGTCGTCGGCCGCCAGGCGCTCTCGCCTCTGGACCTGGAGCGGACCTTCGGCCTGGTGGGCGGAGACATCTTCCACGGTCGCATGTCGCTGGACCAGCTGTGGTCCGCGCGGCCCGTGCTGGGGCACGGCGCCTATGCTTCGCCCGTCCCGGGTCTGTGGATGTGCGGGTCGGGAACGCACCCCGGCGGCGGCGTCTCCGGGCTTCCCGGCCACAATTGCGCCCGAGAGATGCTGCGAGGCCGCCGCATACTAAGCCATTGAAAAACAAAGGCGTGACTTCCCAGGGGGTTTATCGAAAGTTAATGGGAAAACCACGGTCCCGCTCGGAACCCCTGCCGTTAGCCTGTGTTAGTCTAGCTCCTGTTTCGTAATCACGCGTACACCATGACCGCTGACATCCTGATCGTTGAGGACGAAGGCTTGGTCGGGCTGGAGCTCGGCTATGCGCTCGAAGACATGGGCCACCACGTCGTGGGCATCGCCGCCGACGCCGACGAGGCGCTGCAACTCGCGCGCATGCACGTCGACGTCGCCCTGGTGGACGTGAACCTCGCCGACGGGCCGACCGGCATGAGCGTGGGGCGTGAGCTCGCCTCCCTCGGCGTCAGCGTCATCTTCACCACCGCGAACCCGGCCATGCTGGGGTCCGGCGTGGAGGGCGCGGTCGGCGTCGTGGCCAAGCCCTATCTTCCCGAAGCCGTGGCCGAGGCCGTCGATTACGCGCTCAAGCTCCGCGAAGGGCGACGGACGGGTGCGCCCCGTCGGCTCCAGCTCTTTCGACGAGCCGAGGCCGCCGCGGCCGTAGCGGCCTACCGCTGACCACAAGCGTCGCTGGACAGTCGGCGACGCCGGCGTCACCTTTCCGCTGAAGAGCGGAGGTGACATTGCCCAAGCAGGCGGTCGGGGCGGCTGACGGCGCCCGGTTCGACTACATCATCGTGGGGGCCGGCTCGGCCGGCTGCGTGCTCGCCAACCGGCTGACCGAGAACGGCGAGGATCGCGTGCTGCTGCTGGAGGCCGGCGGCCAGGACAAGAGCCTGCTCGTGCACATGCCGGCGGGCGTGGGCCAGCTGATCAAGGCCAAGGGCGCCTTCAACTGGGGCTTTTGGACCGAGCCGGAGCCGCATCTGAACGACCGCCGCCTGTGGTGGCCGCGCGGCAAGGGCTGGGGCGGGTCGAGCTCCATCAACGGCATGATCTACATCCGCGGGCACGCGCGCGACTATGACCAGTGGCGGCAGATGGGCCTGACCGGCTGGGGCTACGCCGACGTGCTGCCCTACTTCAAGCGATCCGAAACGCTGGAGGATGGCGGAGACGACGCCTACCACGGCCACAGCGGGCCCCTGCACATCAGCAAGGCGCGCTCTCCCAACCCGATCTATGGCGGCGTGATCGAGGCGGGCCGGCAGGCGGGATTCCCGGTCACCCAGGACTTCAACGGGCGCCAGCAGGAGGGCTTCGGCCCCTACCAGCTGACCATCAAGGACGGGAGGCGCTGGAGCGCGGCGGCCGCCTTCCTTCGTCCGGCGCTGAGCCGGCCCAATCTGGCCTGCGAGACCGAGGCCCGCACCAGCCGCGTGCTGGTCGAGAACGGCCGCGCGGTCGGGGTCGAGTACGTGCAGAAGGGCGAGACCCGACGGGCTTACGCCGACGGCGAGGTGATCCTGGCCGCCGGCGCCGTGCAGTCGCCGCATATCCTGCAGCTGTCGGGAATCGGCGAGCCTGAGGACCTGCGCGCCCACGGGGTCGAGGTGGTGCACGCTCTGCCCGGGGTCGGCGCGAACCTGCAGGACCACCTGGACGTGATCTTGTCCTGGGAGTGCCCGCTGCCGATCACGGCCTACTCGATCACCAAGGGCCTGCGCCGGCTGGCGATCGGGGTGAACTACATGGTCCGGGGTCAGGGGCCGGGCCGCGAGAACATGCTGGAGAGCGGCGCCTTCGTCCGTACGCGGCCCGAGCTCGACCGCCCCGACCTGCAGATCCACACCGTGCTCGCCATCATGAAGGACCACGGCAAGACGGTGGTGGCCAAGGACGGCTTCAGCCTCCACGTGTGCCAGCTGCGGCCCGACAGCCGGGGTCGCGTGACGCTGCGCTCGGCGGACTCGGCGGACGATCCCGCGATCTTCGCCAACTACTTGTCGGCGGAGACGGACCGGGCGGTGATGCGGGAGGGCGTGAAGATCGCCCGCCGCGTAGCCGCCCAGCCGGCGCTCAAGGCCTACCAGTCCTGCGAGCACCAGCCTGGGTCCGACGTGCAGACCGACGAGCAGATCGACGCCTGGATCCGAGCTTCAGGGGAGACGATCTATCACCCGGTGGGCACTTGCCGCATGGGGACGGCGGACGACGCGGCGGCCGTCGTCGACGAGCAGCTGAGAGTGCGGGGGATCGCCGGTCTGCGGGTGGTGGACGCCTCCGTCATGCCGACCCTGGTGGGCGGCAACACGAACGCGCCCACCATCATGGTCGCCGAGAAGGCCAGCGACATGATCCTCGGCCGCGCCGCGCTTCCGGCCGAAGAGCTGCCCGTCTACGAGCCGGGGTTGGAGCGCGCGGCCTGAATCTTGGCGCCTTCGGCCCGCCCCTTGCAGCAGGTGGCGGGACCGAAGGGGAGTTTGTGCCATGACCGCACACCGCCGAGTTTTCGCATTCGTCGCCGGGGCTCTCAGCCTGGCGCTCTCGACCATGGCTCTGCCGAGCGCCGCCCAAGCCGGCGAGAAGGGCGGCGGCGGCCACGGCTGCTGCAAGCCCAAGCCGCCCTGCTGCGCGCCGCACCGGCCCGACGTGAAGGTCCCGGGCGTGACCGTCTATCCGCCCAAGGTGGTCATCATGCCGCCGAGCCTGAACGTGAACATTAACGCGAACGCCAGCGCCAAGGCGTACGCCACCGCGAGCGCCTCGGCGACCGCGTCGAACGTCAACAACATCACCTTCTTCGGCGGCGGCGGCGGCGGGTTCGCCAGCCCGGGCGTCGCCACCGGCATCGCCAGCCTGAACGTGGTCGGCCTCGAGAGCCGGAAAGTGCCCTTCCAGGCCAGCCGCACCCAGATCAAGACCGTGGTCATTCGCGCCGTCTGCATCGACGACCGCCTGATCCCGCATCCGGCCTCCCAGGTCTTCCCGGGGCAGGACGTCGCCGATCACTATGAGGGCGAGCTCTATCGCTGCATCGCCGGCTCGCGCCTGCAGATCACGCTCGGACAGTGGCTGGGCAAGGCCTCGTTCGACGGCGGCGAGAACCTGGAGTGCCGCAAGGGCGAGGCTCTGTGGTTCAAGGGCGGCGAGATCAGCTGCCGCCCGCAGAAGCCCGCCCGCGACTGCAACGAACGCTCGCTGCTGCGCCGCTACGGCGTGGGCATGAAGGTGTTCAAGATGGTCCGCGTCGAGACCTACACGGCCTACCGCGAAGAGACCGTCCAGAGCGCCTCCACCGGCGGGATCGTCCTGGACGGCGGGGTCGGCGGGTACGTCTTCTAAGCCTGAACGCCCAGTCTTCGGTTCAAGCGCGCCCCGGACGGTCCCCCGTCCGGGGCTTCGCTGTTTCAGAACGGCACAGGGGCTCGCGCTTGCCTGACGCGGCGTCCCCGCTCCATCCTTGCCTGTCGTCACCGGAGCGAGCGCGCCCATGCAGCTGATCAGCGAGACCGTGGTCCAGGGCGGGCCGAAAGGACCCCGGAACCGGCCCGCCTACCCGACCGGCCTGACCGACGCCCTGGTCGATCCGCGCGTCTTCACGGGCGGCCAGCCTTGGGCGGTGTACAAGCAGCTTCGCGAACAGGCCCCCGTGTACTGGCACGAGGAGCCGTTCCCGAGCGAGCCCGGCTTCTGGGCGGTGACCCGCTACGCCGACGTCATGCAGGTGAACGGCGATCCGGTCACCTTCAGCTCGCAGCGCGGCGGCATCCTCATGGCTCACGGCACGCCGGAAACCCGACACCCGCTGCTCTTCCGCGCCTCCATGGACGCCATGATCAACATGGACGCGCCCTGGCACCTGCAGTTGCGGCGCGAGCACATGCCCTACTTCACGCCGCGGTATTTGACCGAGCTGCGCACGCGCGTGGAGGCCGAGGTCGACCGTCTGCTGGACGACATGGCGGGCCTGGGCGAATGCGATCTGGTCGAACGGCTTTCGTCCCGCCTGCCCCTGTTCACGCTCTGCGAGATCCTGGGTGTCCCGCCCGAGGACCGGGCCAAGTTCCTGAACTGGATGCACTACCTGGAGCTGGCCGGGAACCTGGCCCAGGAGCGCGCGGGCGGCGGGGAGCTGCAGCCTTCGCTGGAGCTGATGCAGTTCATCCAGGCGTTCAACGAGAACGTGGAGGAGATGTTCGAGTACGGCCGCCGCATGCTGCACGCCCGGCGCGCCGACCCGCAGAACGACTTGATGACCGCCATAGCCCGCGCGCAGGTCGAAGGTGAGCTGCTTAGCGACGAGTACCTGGACGGCTCCTGGCTGCTGATCGTCTTCGCGGGCAACGACACTACCCGCAACACCATCTCCGGCGCGCTGAAACTGCTGACCGAGTTCCCAGACCAGAAAGCGAAGCTGATCGCCCGGCCCGAGCTCCTCAAGAACGCCGCCGACGAGTTCATCCGCATCGTCTCCCCGGTCATCTACATGCGCCGCACCGCGACCCGGGACGCGGAGGTCAACGGACAGGCGATCGCCGAGGGCGAGAAGGTGGTCATGTACTACGGCGCCGCGAACCGCGACGAGACGGTGTTCGCCGACCCCGACCGGCTGGACGTGGAGCGGCCAAACGCGGGCAAGCACATCGCTTTCGGCTATGGCCCGCACGTTTGCCTCGGCCAGCGCGTCGCCAATCTGCAGCTGGAGGCGGTCTACGGACGGCTGCTCAAGCGCTTTCCGGACATCGAGTGGACGGGCGAGATCGACATCGCGCCCAACAACTTCGTCCACGCGATTCGCCGCCTGCCGGTGCGCTTCACCCCGGAGCGGAAGGCGGCTTGATCGCGCCCGAGCAGACGGCCCTCGTCGTTCGGAGCCTTGAGCAAGCGGCGGCGCGTCACGGCGACCCCGCGCCCCTTGTTTACAGGCGACTCTTCGAACGCTGGCCGGAGCTTGAGCCGCTGTTCGTCATGGACCGGGACGGCGCCGTCCGGGGCGAGATGCTGGCGCTCGCGATCCGTTCCCTTCTGCAGGTGGCTGAAGGCGAAGGCGCCGGGCCCGCGTTGATCCAGGCGGAGATCGTGAACCATCACGCTTTCGACGTGCCGCCGGCGGTGTTCGCCCGCTTCTACGAGGTCGTCGCGACCGTGATCGCCGAGCTGCTCGGCCCCGACTGGACGCGCGAGGTCGCCCGAGCCTGGGCCGCTTTGCTGGCCGAGGTGCGGCGGCTCGTCGAAGCGCAGGCGACCGCCTCGGGACTGGTACTTCAAGCGTCGTAGCCGCAGGCCGCACCACCTATCTCTCCGATCATGAATTCGTCGGAGCGGATCGGACTGGGCGGCGGATGCGATTGGTGCACCGAAGCCGTCTTCCAGGCTCTGATATCGGTGAGCGAGGTGGAGCAGGGCTTCATCGCCTCCGAGCCGCCGAACGACGCTTTCTCCGAAGCGGTGCTCGTGACCTTCGATCCTGAGGCGCTGCCGCTCGAAACGCTCCTTGAGGTTCACCTGCGCACGCACGCCAGCACCTCGCGCCACAAGCTTCGGGGCAAGTACCGCAGCGCCGTGTACACGGTCGGGCCGGTGCAGGCGGCGCGCGCCCGCGCGGCGCTGGACGCCTTGCAGTCGAGGTTCGAGGCGCACCTGGTCACCAGGTGTTCCCGTTCGCCGCTTTCCGCCCCTCCGACGAGCGGTACCGGAACTACTACGTCAGCGACCCGGAGCGGGCGTTCTGCCGGACTTACATCGACCCCAAGCTCGCCCTGCTGCGGCGCGAGTTCGGGACCCGGCTCGCGCAACCTTAGCCGTTCGCCGGCGTTCCATGGGCTGTTCTTTGTAGAAGCGGCTGGGTGCGGCTGCGTGGAGCGGCGTGTTGCAGGACGGCGAGGGTGGGGCGGGAGCCCTGGAGCGCACGGTTGCGGCGGAGGTTCCGACCATGAAGGCGGCTGTGGTCACCGGGCCGGGGCAGCTTGCGCTGGTGGACGCGCCGCGGCCGGAGCCCGGGCCCGGCCAGGTGCGGGTCCGTCTCGAAGGTTGCGGGGTCTGCGCCTCGAACCTGACGCCCTGGGCGGGGCCGGAGTGGATGCAGTTTCCCACCGAGCCGGGCGGCCTGGGCCACGAAGGCTGGGGCGTGGTGGACGCCGTCGGCGAGGGGGCGGTCGGGCTGGCGGTCGGCGAGCGCGTGGCGGCCTTGTCGTTCAAGTCCTACGCCGAGTTCGACATCGCCGAAGCGGACGCCTGCGTGCGCCTGCCGGAGAGCCTTGAGGGCCAGCCTTTCCCGGGCGAGCCGCTCGGCTGCGCCATGAACATCTTCCGCCGCTGCGACGTGCAGCCGGGCCAGACGGTGGCGATCGTCGGAATCGGCTTCCTCGGCGCGATCCTGACCCGGCTCGCGGCCGACGCCGGCGCGCGCGTGATCGCCGTCTCCCGCCGCGAGTACTCGCTGGAGGTCGCCAAGGCCTTCGGCGCGGCCGAGGTGATCCCCATGCACGACCACTACGGGATCATCGGCGGGGTCTCGGAGCTGACGGGCGGCGTCTTCTGCGACCGGGTGATCGAGGCGGTGGGCAAGCAATGGCCGCTGGACCTCGCCGCCGAGCTGACCCGCGAACGCGGCAAGCTGATCATCGCCGGCTACCACCAGGACGGCCCGCGGCAGGTGAACATGCAGCTGTGGAACTGGCGGGGCCTGGACGTGATCAACGCCCACGAACGAGACCCCAAGGTGTACGCCGAGGGCCTGCGCGAGGCGGTGGAGGCGGTGGCCTCCGGCCGGCTGGACCCGACCCCGCTCTACACGCACCAGTACCCGCTGGAGCGCCTGGGCGAGGCGCTGGACGCCACGCGCGACCGACCCGACGGCTTCCTCAAGGCCCTGGTGAGCCTGTGACCGACATGGTGCTGGAACGTCCGCGCGCCGCGCAGTCGCGGGCCAAGCCGCGGGTGGGCTTCCTCGGCGTGGGCTGGATCGGCCGTCACCGCATGGAGGCGATGCTGGCCGAAGGCGCGATCGAGGCGGCCGCCGTCGCCGATCCGTCGCCGGAGATGGCCGCCGAGGCGCTGAAGCTCGCGCCCGACGCGGAGCACGCCGCCTCGCTCGACGCCCTGCTGGATCTCGACCTCGACGGCCTCGTGATCGCCACCCCGAGCGCGATGCACGCCGAGCAGTCCATTCGGGCGCTGGAGCGCGGGGTCGCCGTGTTCTGCCAGAAGCCGCTCGGCCGTACCGAAGCGGAGGCGCGGGCCGTGGTGGACGTCGCCCGTGAAGCCGACCGCCTGCTCGCGGTGGACCTCAGCTATCGCTTCACCGAAGGCGCGCGCCGGGTTCGCGAGCTGGTTCAGGCGGGCGAGCTCGGCCGCGTCTACGCCGTCGACCTGACGTTCCACAACGCCTACGGGCCGGACAAGCCGTGGTTCTACGATCCGGCGCTGTCGGGCGGCGGCTGCGTGATGGATCTCGGTGTCCACCTGGCGGACCTGGCGCTCTGGGCGCTCGACTTCCCCGAAGTGACCGAGGTGCGGAGCCGCCTGTTCAGCGGCGGCGAGCCGCTGGCCGGTCGCACGGACCGGGTGGAGGACTACGCCGTCGCCGAGCTGACCTTGGCCGACGGCGCGGCGGTGCGGCTCGCCTGCTCATGGCGACTGCAGGCCGGTTGCGAGGCGGTGATCGGCGCGGAGATGTACGGGACGGCCGGCGGCGCCGCGCTTCGCAACGTGGGCGGGAGCTTCTACGATTTCACCGCCGAGCGGTTCCGGGGGACCAACCTTGAGACGCTCGCCGGCCCGCCGGACGACTGGGGCGGCCGCGCCGCCGCCGACTGGGCCCGCCGCTTGGGCGGCGGGGAGCGCTTCGACCCCCAAGCAGAGCGCCTGGTCGACGTCGCCCGCGTGCTCGACCGCATCTACGGTCGCTGAAGCCTCACCTGGCCGGCGTCACCGAGAGACGCCAGAGCTTTTCGTCGCTGAGATAGGTCTGGGCGACCCGGTGCACGTCGGCGGCGGTGATCTTCTGCATGCCGGGCACGGCCTCGCGGATGAGATCCAGCCGACGCGGGTCCGCCTGGGCGCCGCTGAGCTGGCCCAGCCAGTACTCGTTGCTGGCGCGCGCGCGCTGCAGGGCCTCGATCCGCGGCTGTTTGGCCCGCGCCAGCTCGTCGGCGGACGGAGGAGCCTCCCGTAAGGAGGCCGCGATCTTGCGCACGTCGGCGTAGAAGCCGGCCAGCTTCTCCGGCGGCATCTCCACGCCCGCGGCGACGAAGCCGAATCCCGGATAGACCAGGCTCGCGTCGAAGCTGGTGAAGGGCGAGTAGGTCGCGCCCTGAGCCTCCCGCAGCTCGTCGTTCAGGCGCAGCGACATCACCTGCTCCAGCACCCGCACGGCGCGGGCGCGCTGGGGATCGGACAGGAAGTCGGCCGCGGGCCAGGCCGCGTAGCCGATCGCCTGGTCCGCGCGGCCGCGGTGCGAGCGCGCGACCGGCTGGGGCGCGCCCGCCGGGAAGCGGACCGTGGTCGCAGCCGGGCTCGGCGGGGCGGCGTCCGGCCGGGGCGGCAAGGCCCCGAAGGTGCGTGCGGTCTCGGCGATCGCTCGTTCCAACGAAATGTCGCCGACGATCACCACCTCGACGGGTCCGTTCGCCAGCGGGCCCGCCACCAGGGCCTTCAGCTCCTCGAGCTTGGCGGACGCGATCTGCTCACGGGTGGGAGAGGTCCAGCGCGGGTCGCCCGAGCGAAGGAGGGCGCCCAGGTCCCGTTGCAGCACGCCGCTGGGCGTGGCCTCGAGCTGGTCCTGTTGAGTGGCCGCCGCCGCTCTGACCCGCGCGAACGGCTCGGGCCGGAAGCCGGGCTTCACCGTGCGGGCGGTCAGCAGCTCCAGTTGCGTGCCGAAGTCCTCCGGCCGGGTCCGGCCCGACCAGACGAACGCCTCGTCGTCGAGCGAGAAGCTCGCGCCCACCACCTTGCCGGCGAGGATCTGGTCGATCTCCTCGTCCGTCAGCTCGGTCGTGCCGCCTGCGGCCAGCGCGAAGGGCGCCGCCCAGTCCGCGACCTCGCGGTCGCGGGGCAGGTCCAGCCGCCCCCCGCCGACGCGCACGGAGACGAGCACCTCGTCGTCCTCAAGCTTGGTCGGCTTCACCGTGAGCCGGACGCCGTTGGCGAAGCGGACGAAGGTGGTGTCCAGGTCCTCCACGCGGCGCTGTTCGGCGACACGCCCGGGCTGGCCCCAGCTCTTGTAGGGCCATGGCTTCACCACCTCCGCCGCGGGCGGCGCGACGGCGAGGCGGGTGCTGGCGGTGAAGGCCTGCGCGAGCGTGGCCTCCCCGCCCTCGATGGGCTTGGGGCTGGACATGAACACCAGAGGGCCCTGGCCCGAGAACGCGTAGCGCAGCGCCTCGCCGACCCGAGCTGCGGTAAGACCCTTCACCGCCGCCTCGAAGACCCGCAGGTCCTCCGCCGGGCTGGTGAACACCTCCTCGTCGTCGACCGACTGGACGATCTGCATGGCCAGTTGCGAGCTGCGCCGGGTGGCCGCGCCCGCCACCCGCGCCGTCAGCGCGGCGCGGTATTCGGCGACCTCGCGGTCCACTTCGGCCTGAAGCACGCCGTGCTGGACGACGCGACGCTGCTCCTGCTCGGCGGCGGCCAGGGCCTCGCGCCAGCGGTCCGGCTCGGCGTTGACGGTTATGCTGGTCACGTCGGCGGCGTCGTACTCGGTCTCCCGGTCCGCGCCCGCGGCGATGAAGGGCGCGTTGGCGCCGCGGGCCAGCCGCTCGAAGCGGCGGTTCATCACCGCGAACCCGATCGCCTCGGGCATGTCCGCGACGCGCTCGGCCTGGGTGTCGGGCGCGAGATCGGGCGGCAGCAGCCAGCCGAGCTGCAGGCTCAGGCCGCCGCCGCGCTCGACCACCAGCTTGGCCTCGCCCGGCTTGCGGGGCGCGATGGTCCCGAGGTTCGGCGTTCGGGGCGCCGCCGCGCCGGGTTGCCAGTCCCCGAACTTGGCCCGGATGTCCGCTTCGACCTTGGCGGGGTCCACGTCTCCGACCACCACCAGGGTCGCCTGGTCGGGCCGGTAATGCCGCGCGTAGAAGTCGGCGAACTCCGCGCGGGGCGCCGTGCGGATCACCTCGGTGGAGCCGATGGGCAGGCGTTCCGCCGGCAGCTGGCCCTTGAGGAAGAAGTCCAGGCGCTGTTCGTAAATGCGCAGGCCCGGCGTGTCCCGCGCCCGCTCCTCCGACAGGATGATCCCGCGCTCGCGGTCGATGGCCTTGGCGTCGAGCAAGAGCTCGCCCGCGGTCTCCCGCATCAGAAAGAGGCCCGTCTCCAGCGTCTTGGGGTCCGTCTCGGGCAGGTCGAGCATGTAGATGGTCTGGGTGAAGCCGGTGGAGGCGTTGGTGTCCGGCCCGAAGGCCAGTCCCGCCCGCTCCAGGATCTTCACCATTTCGCCCTCGGGCACCGAGCGCGAGCCGTTGAAGGCCATGTGCTCCAGAAAGTGCGCCACGCCCCGCTGCGCGTCCGTCTCGTTCAGAGAGCCGGCGTTAAACCGCATGCGGATCGAGGCTTCGCCGGGCGGCGTGCGGTTGGGCATGATCGCGTACTTCATGCCGTTCGCCAGCGTGCCGAAGCGTGCAGTCGGGTCAGGCTTCAGGTCAGAGACCGCGTGGGGCCAGGGCTCGGCCGCCGCGGCTGGTGCGGCGGTTCGCCGGGGCGCCTGGGCGAGGGCGGGTGCAAGCGGCGCGGTGAGAAGCGCCAGCGCGCTGGAGGCCAGGAGCAGTCGGCGAAGAAGCATGGTCCGCTAGATGGACCGGCGATCGGCGAGCGGCAATCGACCTACGTGGACGTGACAGCAGCGCGCGGCGATAAGCGCCGCATGGACGGCGAGACGACGCCCTATCGCGACCCCCGCTACGCGCCGCGCCGGCTTCAGGTGGAGCGGCGGGGTGACGGCGGCTGGGTGCTGAGTAACCCGACGCCGTTCGAGACGTCATTCGACACCACGCTGAAGCCCCTGGAGCGCTGGGCCGCCGAAGCGCCCGATCGGATCTGGTTGGCCGAGCGCTCGGGCGAGGGCTGGCGCGCGCTCACCTACGGCGAGGCGCGTGAGCGCGTGCAGGCGCTGGCCGGCGGCCTGGCGGGCCTGGGTCTCGGCGCAGGCGATGCGCTGTTGATCCTTGCGCGGAACGGCGTGGACCACGCGCTGATCGCTTACGCGGCGATGGCCGTCGGCGCGGCCGCGGCTCCGGTGTCGCCCCAGTACGGCGCCAGGGGCGCGGACCCGAGCCGACTCGCGTACGCGCTGCGGCTGCTTCAACCCAGGGCCGTCTTCGTCGACGACGCCGAGGCGTTCGCGGACGCCCTGCCGTCGTTCGAGGGCCTGCCCGTGATCGCCGTCCGGAACGCGCAGGCTGGGCACGTCCGCTTCCAAGAGCTGGAGCGAAGCGCGCCGCGCGAGCTGGCCCCCGACCCGGAGACCACCGCCAAGCTCCTACTGACGTCCGGCTCCACCGGCCAGCCCAAGGCGGTGATCCAGCTCCACCGCAACATCGCCCTGAACGCCGCCCAGATCACCGCCTGCTTCGATGACCCCGAGCCGCCCGTGGTGGTGAACGCCGCGCCCTGGAGCCACAGCCTGGGCGCCAACGCCATCCTGCACATGGTCCTGCACCGGGGCGGCACGCTCTACATCGACGCCGGCCAGCCAACCCCCGAGCGCTTCGGCGAGACGGTGCGCAATCTGCGGGAGGTCAGTCCGACCTATCACAACATGGTTCCCGCCGGCTGGGGGCTCCTGGCCGACCACCTGGAGCGTGACGCCGAGCTCGCCTGCACCTTCTTCGCTCGCGTCCGGGTCCTGCAGTACGGCGGCGCATCGATGGCCCAAAGTCTCTGCGACCGAGTCCAGGCGGTGGCGCTCAAGACCGTGGGCGAGCGGATCACCTTCGCAACCGGCTACGGCTCCACCGAGACCGGACCCACGGCCTGCAACATCCACTGGGTGAACTTCCGGACCGGCCTCATGGGCCTGCCGATCCCCGGTACTCATATGAAGCTGGCCCCTGTCGGCGAGAAGCTGGAGGCGCGTGTGCGCGGCCCGCAGATCTCGCCCGGCTACCTGCACGCGCCCGAACTGACCGCCGCCGCCTTCGATGAGGACGGCTTCTACAGGCTGGGGGATGCGGCGCGCTTCGCCGAGCCGGGCCGGCCGGAGGCGGGGGTCGTCTTCGACGGCCGGCTGGTGGAGAACTTCAAGCTGGCCTCGGGGACCTTCGTGGCGGCGGGCGTGCTGCGGACGTCGGCGGTGTCGGCCTGCGAAGGCGCCGTCTCCGACGCGGTGGTTTGCGGAGAGGGCCGCGACGGCGTGGGGCTCCTGCTCTTCGCCAACCTGGGCTGGAGCGGCGCGGATCGTCGGGCGGCCGTGGAGACGGGGCTGCGCCGCCTGAACGCTCAGGCGAAGGGGGGCAGCGGCCGGGTCGCCCGCGCGCTGATCCTGGCCGACCAGCCGGACGCGGGCTCCGGCGAGATCACCGACAAGGGCTACATCAACCAGGCCCTGGCGCGGAGCCGCCGCGCAGCCGATGTGGAGCGCCTCTACGCCGATGCGCCGGATGCGGACGTGCTGGTGCTGTGAGCGGGGCGGACCCCCTCGATCCGCGGTACCGGGCGGCGCTGACGTTGGCGGCTGTCCTAAACGCCGTGATGTTTTAGGGGAGGGCGCGGTGGGCCTGCTGATCGGCTCCGCGGCCCTGATCGCCGACGCCGTCGACTTTCTAGAGGACACGGGCGTCTACCTGCTGGGGGCGGTCGCGGTCGGCTGGTCGGCGCGGCGGCGCGCCGAGGTCGGGCTCTTCATGGCGGCGGCGATGGGCGCTGTGGGGCTGACCGCGCTCTGGCAGGTGGTCGATCGGCTCCTGCACGGCGGCACCCCCGCGTCCGCGCCCATGGCGGCCACAGCGGCCGTCGCTCTGGCGGTCAACGTGTTCTGCGCCACCCGGCTGGCGCCCTGGAAACGAGGCGACGCCAGCATGCGGTCCATCTGGCTCTCCACCCGCAACGACGCGGTCCTCAACGGGGTGACGATCGTGGCGGCAGGCCTGATCGTCGTGGTCCGTCATCCGTGGCCCGATCTGGCCGCCGGGCTCCTGATCGCCGGCATCAATTTGCAGGCCGCCGGCGAAGTGGCGGTCCGCGGCTGGCGCGAGCGCCGCGCCGCCTGAGCGGGACCCGGCAAGGGACGGGCAAGTTCCTGGATGGTAGGGTGCTTCGCCATGAGCCGCCGCTTCATCGTCGAACACCTCCCGCCGCTCGCGCCCGACAGCCTGGACCTGGAGACTCTCGTCCACGGCGAGCCGTTCGAGGCGGAAGAGGCGGACGAGGGGTTGGACGAGGCGGAGCACGAGGCGAGGGCCTGGTCGCGCGCCCGCTGGGCCGACGATCCGCCGCCCTCGGAAGCGGCTCCGCCAGAGCCCGCGCCCGACGCCTCGGCGCCCCCGCCCTCGCCAGCACAGCTGGGCTCCGTTACGACACGCGTCCGCGAGGAGGGAGCGGCTGTCATGAACGGTGCGGAAGCGCTGATCGGCACCCTGGCCGATAACGGGGTTGAGGCGTGCTTCGCCAACCCCGGCACCAGCGAGATGCAGTTCGTCACGGCGCTCGATCGCGAGCCGCGTATGCGGCCGGTGCTCTGCTTGTTCGAAGGCGTCGCCACGGGAGCCGCGGACGGATACGGCCGCATGGCGGGCAAGCCCGCCTGCACCCTGCTGCACCTTGGCCCGGGCTACGGCAACGGGCTGGCCAACCTGCACAACGCACGCCGGGCGGGAACGCCGATCGTCAACGTCGTGGGCGAGCACGCCACCTACCACCGGGTCCACGACGCCCCGCTGACCAGCGACATCGCCGCAATTGTCGCGCCCAACAGCCGCTGGGTCCGCTCGGCCGAGAGCGCGGACGAGGCCGCCACCCTGGCCTCGGAGGCCGTGCAGGCGGCCTATGGACCGCCCGGCGGGCCGGTCAGCCTGATCTTGCCCGCGGACACGGCTTGGACCGAAGCGTCCGGCAAGGGACCGGTGCTGGAGCGACAGAGCCGCAGTTTCAGCGGCGACGGGATCGAGATGGTGGCCAAAGCCGTCCGCGAAGCCCGCAAACCCGCCGTTCTGCTCGGGGGCCAGGCCACGGACGAGCGCGGCCTGCTGGCGGCGGCGCGTTTGAGGGCGGCCGGCGTGCGCGTGCTCGCCGACACCTTCCTGGCGCGCCTGCCGCGGGGTGCGGGCCGGTTCGCGCCGGACCGCATGCTCTACTTCGGTGAGATGGCGGTGAAGGATCTCGGCGGCGTGGACCTGCTCCTGCTGGTCGACACCAAGGCGCCGGTGGCCTTCTTCGCCTATCCCGACAAGCCCAGCGTGCTGCTGCCGGACGGCTGCCGCGCCGAGACGCTGGCGGCGCCCGGCGAGGACGGCCCCGCCGCCCTGGAGGCGCTGGCCGATGCGCTGGGCGTTCCCGAGGACCAGGCGATGGGGTCGTTGTTCCGCCGCCCCGCCGCGCCGCGCGGCGAGCTGAATCCGTACGCGGTGGGCGACGCCCTGGCCCGGCACATGCCTGAAGGAACGATCGTCTCCGACGACTCCACCACCGCGGGCCTGCCGATCTACACCCAGACCCGAGGCGCCCGGCCCCATGACTGGCTCTTCCTGACCGGCGGCGCCATCGGCCAGGGCATCCCGTGCGCGATCGGCGCTGCGGTCGCTTGCCCCGACCGCAAGGTGGTGAGCCTGAACGGCGACGGGGCGGCCATGTACACGGTCCAGGGCCTCTGGACGATGGCGCGCGAGGGCCTGGACGTCCTCACGGTGGTGTTCGCGAACCACGCGTATCGGATCCTGAACATCGAGCTCGCCCGAACCGGCGCGGGCGCGCCCGGGCCGTCGGCGGCCTCCCTGCTGAATCTGGGTGATCCGAAGATCGACTGGGTGTCGGTGGCGAAGGGGTTGGGCCTGCCTGCGGTCCGCTGCACGAACGCCGAGGACTTCGACACCCAGGTCGCCCGAGCCATGGGCGAGCGCGGCCCGGCCTTCATCGAGGTCGCGCTGTAGCGCGACCGAGCCGGTTCAGCTGACGCGCAGGGCGTGCTCCAGCGCGACGCCGAGCGCAGCGGCCGCGCCGAACGTCAGCAACGTGCGCAGGCGAGCGTACCACGGCGGCAGGCTCGCCGAGGTCTGATCCCACAACCATTGTCCCAAGAAGCAGGCGAGAAAGCCGGAGAGCTGCCACTCCGGCGTGGCGAACGGCGCGGCGAGCAAGCCCCACGCCAGCAAGGGTGGGACGTTCGACCCGATCAAGGCGATCCAGCGCGGCTTGTCGGTCCGCAGGATCTCGACGCCCCAGCGCACGCCGCCCAAGAACGACAGGATCGCCGCCGAATAGGTGATCAGCGCCAGGAGAGCCGGCCCGGCGTAGACCGGCGGCCCGAAGGCGAACACCCCGGCCGCCGCGAAGAACGGGATCAGCCCGGCCGCCCCGAGCACCCAGGCGGGGGCGGGAATGGTGATCCGGGGCGCGGGATCCACCTCTCGGCTCATGGCTACTCCCTTCTGAACAGCATGGCCGCCGCCCATCCCGCGAACAACCCGAGGGCGACCGACAGCACGCCGTAGAGCCAGGGTCTCTGCTGCGCCAGTCCGTAGAGCCAACGCTCCACGCCCACCTTCTCGACCGTCAGCGTGCGGGAGCGCGAGGCGACGGGGCGGCCGCCCTGGAACAGCAGGATGTCCGCCCGGTAGACGCCCTCCGGCGCGCTGGACGGCAGCCGGATGTCGGCCCGGAAGAGGCGCTCGTCCACGAAGCGCACCGCCTGCTCGTCGGCGGCGTACAGCCCGGCTCGTCGCTTCAGCCGGATCACCGCGCGCCTGTAGTCGAGATACTGGGCTCCCAGGGTCGAGACGACCACGTCGCGGACCCCGTACCGGGTTTCGATGCGCGTCTCGGCGGGGGCGGAGAAGGGCAGGTGCTCGACACCCAGGCCGAGCCGTCTTCGCACGCTGAAGCCGGTGATCCGGCCCAGCGGCCGTGTGGAGGCGGCCATGTAGTATCCGGGCGCGCCCTGGAAGGTGACCGGTCGCGAGTTGAGCCACAACCCCGCGATCCTGACCTTGCGGCTGATCCGGACCGGGTCGTCGGGGCCTCTGACCACGACGACGACGTCGTGCGGCCGCTTGGCCGGATCGAACACCGCCCCGTAGAGCACGATCCTCGCCCCGGTGAAGCTGGAGGTGACCTGAACGGTCGAGTCGGTCAGCGCGGCCGAGACGGCGGGCGGCGTCGCAGCGAGTTCGGGGCTCATCCGGCGGCCCCGGTCGCGAAGGTGAAGGGATCGTCCGGGCGGACCAGCAGGCTCAATCCCATCTGCAGGCCCACGAACAGGACGATCAGGGCCAAGAGCGCCCGCAGCTCCTCGGCGCGGAAGCGTGGGGCCAGCCGGGCGCCTATCTGCGCGCCCACCACTCCTCCGATGAGCAGGAGCCCCGCCAGCACCACGTCGACGGTCTGGTTGCGCCCGGCCTGGAGAACCGTAGCGAGCGCGGTGGTGATCACGATCTGGAACAGGCTCGTCCCAACGACCACGCCCGCGGGCATCCGCAGCAGGTAGATCATCGCCGGGACCAGCACGAAGCCGCCGCCGACCCCCATCACGGCCGAGAGCACGCCTGTGAACGCGCCCAGCAACAGAGGCGGGATCACGCTGACGTAGAGCCGCGAACGCGGAAACCGCATCTTGAAGGGCAGCCCATAGAGCCAGAGCGGCCGCCGATCCCTGGGCGGGGAGGGCGGCTCGCCCCGGCGGCGTCTCAGGACGGAGCCGAGGCTCTCGACCATCATCAAGGCGCCGATGATCGTGAGCAGGATCAGATAGGACAGAGAGACGACCAGGTCGGCCTGGCCGAGGGCGAGCAGGATCCTGAACAGCTCCACGCCCAGAACGGCTCCGACGGCGCCGCCCGTCGCCAGCACCGCGCCCATGCGGAAGTCCACGGCGCGCCGCCGGCGGTAGGTCAGGACGCTGGAGATCGAGGCGCCGGTGACGTGGTTGCCGAGGCTGGCGACGGCCACAGCGGGCGGAATTCCGATGAGCACCAGCACCGGCGTCATCAGGAAGCCCCCGCCGATCCCGAACAGGCCGGAGATGAGGCCCACCAGAGCGCCGAGCGCCACCAGGAAGGGTCCGTTCACCGACACTTCCGCGATCGGGAGGTAGACGTCCACGCCGGGACTCTAGCCCGCTTCGGTCATTCGCCCACCCGCCTGACGACGGGCGGACTTCAGCCGGCGCGGGCCAGGTCGGTGATCAGCGCCGTATCGATCGCGCCGCTCGGGGCCTGGCCGTTGGCCTGCCGCCAAGCGGAGACCGCCGCCTGCAGAGCCGGCGACGTCCGTCCGTCGGTGGGACCTTGATAGTAGCCCAGCTTTGAGAGCGCCCGCTGGGCCGCAGCGACATCGGCGCTCACGGGGCCGCTCGCGCCGTTGGCCGCCAGGGTCGCCGCGCCCGCGGCTCGGAACGCCAGCGCGCTGCGCTCGGCGGTCGCCCGAGCCTGGTCGGAGAGCGTCCGCTCCAGCCGCTCGGCTGCGCTCCGGGCTTCGGTGTCGCCGTTGCGGGCGGCGATGATGTACCACTTGTACGCTTCGGCCGGGTTCTGGGTGACCCCGTAGCCCTTCTCGTAGACGAGGCCGAGATTGTACTGGCTGTCCATCAACCCCAGGTCGGCGGCGCGCCGGAACCACTGGGCGGCCAGCGTCACGTTCTTCCGCCCGCCCTGGCCCTCGAAGTAGAGCAGGCCGAGGTTGTGCATGGCGCGGCGGTCGCCGTTCTGGGCGGCGCGTTCGGTCCACTTGCGCGACTCGGCGGGATTGCGGGCGACGCCCTGCTCGCCGGTGTCGTAGAGGTTCGCCAGATGCAGCTGCGCAGGGGCGTGACCCAGCTCGGCGGCCTCGCGCAAGGCGGTCAGGCCCGCGGCCCGACGGCCCTCCTCGAGCGCGCCCTTCGCGCGGCCGTAGACGGCGGCGCCCTGGTCTGCGGTTGCGGACGGCGCGACCACGGCGGCGTCACGGGGCTCGACCAGAAGCGAGGCGGCTTGTGCGGTGGCCGGCCCCTCGGGCTTGGCCTGCGCGCGCAGGGCGTTGTCGCCGTATGACGCATCGCCGGTCGGATCGTCGGCTTGCGCGGTCTGGGTCTTCGGCCCCTCCTGGGCCAGGATCACCCAACCGGCGGTCGTGGCGCCGAGCGCCGCGGCGGTCGCCGAGGCCACCAGCGCGGTGCGCAGCGTCGAGCCTTTGCGGGCCTTGCTCTTTCCGAGGGGCAGCTTGAAGCCGCCGAGCAGACCCGGCTTGGCGCTCGGCCCGGGCTTGGCGCCCGCCGCCGGCTGGGGCGCCGCGCTGGCGCGCGCTGCGGCCCGGGCGCGCTCGAGCACGTCGCGCGTCGACAAGGGGCCGGACGGGGCGATCGGCTCGGCCGCAGGGGCCTCCGGCTCGAACATGGCGTCCGCGCCGAACTCGTCCGCGATCAGCTCCATGTCCTGCTCGCCGGACGGCGGCTCTGCGTCGAAGGCGTCGAGCGCCTCGAAAGGATCGTCCGCCAAGGACGAGGCGTAGACCGGAGGTGCGGCCGGCTTCTCGGCGAAGATGTTGTCGACGCGGTCTGCAGACGGGAACGGGGCGGCGGCGGGAGCGGCCGCGCGAGCCGTCGGCCGCATCGGCGCGCGGGTGGGGCCCTGGTCGGCGAAGATGTCGGTGACATCGGCCAGGGCGGCTGCGGATTTCCCGAACGGGGGCATGTAACTGGCCGTCGCCTCTACCTGCTCGAGCCGCGACTGGACGTCGGCGAAGCTCTGGTGGACGGGCGTGACCTGATCGGCGATGTGCTTCTGCGTCTCGGTCAGCCGCAGATCGAGCTTCTCACGGGCCTCCTCAAGAAAGCGTGCGGTCCGCTCTTCGCTTTGTTTGATCCGATCCGCCAAATCATTAGCAGCTCGGTCGTAGCGGGCGTTCATCTTGTCGGTTGCGCGGGACACTTGTTCGCCGACATCGTCGATGGCTTCGGCCGAGCGGCGCTCCGCGGCGGCGATGCGGTCGGCGAGACGTTCGCTGATGCGGCCGATCTCGTCGCCGAGCTTCACCAGCGCCTGGGCCTGCGTTTCCTCCGACTGGATGAGGCGCGCCTCCATGGTCTCGGCGACCCGGGCCACCTCGCCGCCGACGTGCTCCACAGCCTCTGCGGTGTGGTGCTCCACCTGCTGCATGCGCTTGTTGATGACCTCGGCGATGCGCAGCACCTCCTGGCCCATCTTCTCGACCGCCTGGTGGGAGCGTCGCTCGGCCGCCTCCACATGCTCGCTGAGCTCGCGGACGACCTGGTCCATCTGATCGGGCCGGGCGTCGGAGGCGCTGTCCAGCTTCTCCGCCAGTTCCGCTCGGGCCGCATCGAACTTGGCCGAGAGCTCGGTCGCCAGTCGCTCAAAGCGTTCGGCGGAATCGTCCGCCGGTCGCGCTTCGACCTGGCCCAGTCGCTGGTCCAGCCCGGCGAAGCTCGACTGCAGGGCCTCGATCGCGCCCGCCGTCTTGGCCTCCGCGCGCTCTAGCCGCTCGCTGATCTGGAAGAGCAGGTCGGCCGCCATCGCTTCCGCGTCGGGCCGCATGTCCAGGGTGTCGAGCCGGGTGGACATGTGGTCGAACTCGCGCCCGATCTCGCCGAGCATGGCGCGGGTCTTGTTCTCGCCCTCGTAGAGCTGGCCGGCGATCTTGCCGAGGGCGGTCTCCAGCGATTTCAGCGCTTCAGCCGATCGCGGTCCGGCGCCCTCTTCCTCAAGCTTGTTCAGCCGTTCCGATTGCGCCTCATGGTCGTCGCGCATGGCCATGAGCGCGGCGTCGAGCCGGGCGGCCACGGCGGTCTGATCGCGCTCCACCCCCTCAAGACGCTCAACCACGGCCGCCTGGGTCTGTTCAGCGGAGGAGAGGCGGGACAGGACGCCCTGCACGGACTGGTCGACGCCGCTGATGGCCAGGCTGGACCGGTGCTCGGCGGCCTCGATGCGCGACGTGAGCCGTTCCAGCGCGCTGGTCACGCGGGAGAGCTCGCCGCCGCCGGTCGGAGCTATGGAGCGGCGCACTTCGGCGCGCTCGGCTTCAGGCTCGGGGCGCGGGTCCGGGCGAGCCGGCGCGTCCTCGTCGCCGTTGGTGATGACGGTGTTCAGCCACTCGCCAAGCGTCATGCCGTTTCGGCGCGCCAAGTCCTTGGCGACCTCACGCGTCTTCGGGTCGATCCCCTTGACGCTCCACGGTGCCCCCGACGACATCCGAATCGCTCTCCCAGGACGTCCGTGGACGCTAAACACCGATTCCTAGAAGGTAAACGCGACCGAGCCGCTACATCTTGCGTCGGATGCGCTCACCTGTGGACAGTTCAGCACTTCATCGGACAGGGGTTAAGAAGGGGTGAACTGGTTAACGGGGCGTTGGCGATTCTGTCAGGGCCCGCTGCATGAAGACCACGTCGACCCATCGCTCGTGCTTGTAGCCCACGGCCCGGAGCACGCCCGCCGGGGCGAAGCCGAGACCTCGGTGAAGAGCGATGGACGCGGTGTTGCCGCTGTCGCCGATCGCCGCCACGATCTGCCGCACGCCTCGAGCCCCGCAAGCGGCGACGACGGCCGAGAGCAGCGCGCGACCGTGCCCCCGACCTTCCTGGCCAGGCGCCGTGTAGACGCTGTCCTCGAAGGTGAACCGATAGCCCGAGCGGTCGCGGTATGGCGCCGCGTAGGCGTAGCCGACTACGGCGCCCCCATGCTCGCCGACGAGCCACAGCCCCGTGCTTCGCACCCGAGCGAGGCGAGACCCCATCTCGGCCTCGTCCGGCGGGACCTCTTCGAAGGTGCCGAGCCCGTGCAGCACGTGCCAGCCGTAGATGCGCGTGAGGGCCGGGACGTCCGCGTCCTCCGCCGGCCGGATCAGGTGTCCTTGGTCCATCCTTGCTCCACCGCCCAGACGGCGAAGGCGTAGTCCAGGGCGATCTCCTTCAGGAAGTCGAACCGGCCCGAGGCGCCCCCGTGTCCCGCCTCCATGTTGATCTTGAGCAGCACCGGGCGCCCGCTTGTCGAGTTCTCGCGCAGCTTGGCGGCCCATTTGGCGGGCTCCCAGTAGGTGACACGCGGATCCGACAGCCCGCCGGTCGCCAGCACCGCGGGGTAGGGCTTCGCCTCCACGTTGTCGTAGGGCGAGTAGGCCGCGATGGCGTCGTAAGCCTCGAGGTCGGCCAGCGGGTTGCCCCATTCGGGCCACTCAGGGGGCGTGAGCGGCAGGCTCTCGTCGCTCATGGTGTTGATCACGTCCACGAACGGCACCGCGGCGACTACCCCGGCCCACAGGTCGGGCCGCATGTTGGTCACGGCGCCGACCAGCAGGCCGCCGGCCGAACCGCCGTAAGCCACCATACGTCCGGGTCGGCCGAAGCCGTTCGCCGCCAGGTGCTCGGCGCAGGCGATGAAGTCGGTGAAGGTGTTGACCTTCTTGTTCTTGCGGCCGCCCAGGAACCAACCCCGGCCCTTCTCCGACCCGCCGCGCACGTGGGCGGTTGCCCAGATCCAGCCGCGGTCCACCAGGCTCAGGGAGCGGATCGAGAAGCTCGGCTCCATGGCCATGCCGTAGGACCCGTAACCGTACAGCAGCAGCGGGGCGGAGCCGTCCAGCGGGGTCCCGCGCCGCATCAGAACGGTGATGGGGACCTCAGCCCCGTCGCTGGCGGTCGCGAACAGGCGCCGCGTCTCGTAGGTGGCGGGGTCGTGGCCCGACGGGATCTCCTGCGTCTTCCGGAGCGTCCGCCGGCGGCAGGCCATGTCGTAGTCGAACCATTGCCGGGGCGTGGTCGGGGAGTTGTAGACGAAGCGGGTCGCCGTCGTGTCCCACTCGTATCCGCCCTCCAGGGACAGGGCGTAGGCCTCCTCGTCGAAGGCGACCGTGTGCTCCTCCAGGGCGCGGTCGGTGACCACGATGCGATTGTTGGCGTCCACCCGCTCGAGTCGGACGAGGTGGTCGCGGTAAGCGCCTATCCCGAGCACGTAGACGCCGGGCCGGTGCCCGATCCACTCGCGCCAGCCCGCCCGGCCTGGGTTCGCGGGGTCGGCCCACATGAGCTTGAAGTCGACGGCGCCGTCGTCGTTGGTGCGCACCACCAGCCGGTCGCCCCAGTCGTCCAGGTCGTAGAGCACGCCCGTGCGCCGCGGCTCCGCCGCGACCGGAGCGGCGGTCGGCCGATCGCCCGGGATCAGGAGGACTTCGCTGGTCTCCTGATTGCCGCTCCCGATCAGGATGAAGCGGCCCGACCGCGTCGCGCTGACGCCGATGAACATGCCCTCGTCGGGTTCGTCATAGATCTCGACATCGTCGGCCCGCGCACCGCGCGCCGGGCGGCGGAAGATCTTGGCCGGGCGGCCGTTCTCGTCCCGAAAGGTCCAGAAGAGCCACTCGGAGTCCGGGGACCAGCAGAAGTCTCCCGTCGAGCTCTCGATCGGTTCGGGCAAGGTCTCGCCGGTCGCGAGGTCCTTGACGTGGATCCGGTACACCTCCGAGCCCTGCTCGTCGGCCGCCCAAGCGTACAGGGCATGGTTCGGGGCATGCTCGGCCGCGGCGACGGCGAAGTAGGGCTTGCCCTGGGCCAGCGACTCTTCGTCCAGCAGCACCTCTTCCGGACCGCCGGTGCGAGGACGGCGCGCGTGCACCGGATGCTGCGCGCCGACCTCGAAGCGGGTGTAGTACTCGAACGGGCCGTCCGGGGCGGGGACGCTGGAGTCGTCCTCCTTGATGCGCCCCTTCATCTCCTCGAAGAGCTGCCGCTGCAGGGCCTCGGTGTGCGCCAGCATCGCTTTGGTGTAAGCGTTCTCGGCCTCCAGGTGGGCGCGGATGTCGGCGCGGAGCACCGAGGGATCGCGCATGACCTGCTGCCAGTTCTCGTCCTTCATCCAGGCGTAGTCGTCCAGCCGCACCCGGCCCAGCTGCTCGATGCGGACGGGCCGCTTGGCGGCGACGGGTGGGGCGGGGCGGGGCATGGCGCCCTCTTGGGGTGCGACTCCAACGCCGTCAAACGTCTGTTGCCGGGGAGTCCGGCGGTCGCGCATCATCCTCGGCGAGTTGGGGAATCCGCCGCCCATGACGCCTGACCTCGCGGTCGAGCTGATCAACGTGACCGTCCAGCTGGAGCAGCCGCTGGCCGACGGGCAGCGGACTGTCGGCACCGGTTTCCTGGTCAGCGCCCCGACGCCCGACGGGCGGCCCCGCACCGTGCTGGTCACGGCGGCGCACGTCTTCGAGAAGATGCCCGCCCGCGAGATGAAGATCGGCTATCGCGTCACCAACGCGGGCGGCGACTGGTCATTCGCGCCCCAGCCGATCACCATCCGAGAGGCCGACCGCAAGCTCTGGACCCGGCATCCCGACCGCGACGTGGCGGTGATGGAGGTCAAGGCGCCGGCCGAGTTCGCTAAGGCCGCCATTCCGGTGGCCTGGCTGGCGGAGACCGACACCTTCGGCCGCTACAACATGGGCCCGGGCGACGAGATGTTCGCACTGGGCTTTCCCAAGGGGCTCTCGGCGAACAAGGCGGGCTTCCCGATCCTGCGCGCGGGCCGCGTGGCCAGCTATCCGCTGACGCCCTCCGCCAGCCACCCGACCTTCCTGCTCGACTTCGCGGTGTTCCCCGGCAATTCGGGGGGGCCCGTGTTCCTGGCCGACGGCGGCCGCCGCCGCCCGGGCGCGGCCGAAGAGCGCGCGGGCCAGTTCATCGCCGGCGTCCTCACCCAGCAGGTCGAGCTGAAGAACGATCGCCTGGAGATCGGCATCGTCACCCACGCGGCCTACGTCCGCGAGGCGCTCGCCATGCTGGACGGCCTGGCCCCCCCGCGCTCGGCGACTCCCCCGACCCAGATCGCCCACGGCGGCGTCGACGCGGTGCACACGCCCGCGCCGAGGTAGGCGATCGCTTGAGTTGCGGCCCCGGCCCGGTTGTGGCCACGTCCGAACTTCGGGGGAGGACACCATGAAGCTCTGGACCGGCGCGGCGCTCAGCGTCCTGGTGAGCTTGGGGGCGGCGGCCCAGGCGCAGGCGCCTGAACCCGTCTCGGCCGGCCCGATCTGCAGCGATCCGGCCCGCGGGGTCGCGACGCCGGCGCCGGATGGCGCCATCCGGATCGTCGAGGGCTTCGGTGTCGGCGGCTTCAAGGCCGACACGACCAACCCGCAAGCGCAGGCGCTGTTCGATCATGGCCTGCGTCTGGCGCACGCATTCAACTGGACCGAGGCGCGCCGCGCGTTCCAGGCCGCCCAGAAGGCCGACCCGGCGTGCGCGGCCTGCGTCTGGGGCGAGGCGTACGTCGTCGGGCCGACCCTGAACTACGACGTCGAGCCGAAGGTGATGGCGGAGGCCGCCGAGATCGCCCGTCGCGCCGGACCCCTCGGCCGTGACGCCGCCTCGACCGTCCAAGGGCTGATCCGGGCGCTGCAGATCCGCTACGCCGCGCCCAAAGCGAAGGACCGGAGCAAAGCCAACCTCGCCTACGCCGACGCGATGTCCGAGCTCGCCGCCGCCCACCCCGGTAACGACACGGTCGCAACCCTTGCTGCTGAAGCCGCCATGCTGGCCGACGGCGGCTGGTACGACGAGGACACCCGCACCCTCGGGGGCCGCAGCGAGCGGGCGCGGGTGCTGCTCGAGCGCGTCCTCGCCCGCGCGCCGGACCACACCTACGCGATCCACCTCTACATCCACCTGACCGAGTGGTCGGACGATCCGTTCCGGGCGCTCGCCTATGCGGATCGCCTCGGCAAGCTCGCACCGGCGGCCAGCCACCTCGTCCACATGCCGTCGCACACCTACTACCGTGTGGGCCGCTACCAGGATGCGGCGACCGCGAACCTGCAGGCGGTGCGGATCGACCAGGCCTACGCCAAGGCTGCCAACCCGCCCGGCGGCTTCGCGAAGCTGCCGCTGGTGGGGCACAACATCCACTTCGGCATCGGCGGCGCGGTGATGAGCGGCGACGAGGCCGCCGCCCGCGAGCTGGCGGGTCTGATGAACCAGACCTTCCCTTCGCACGAGCGCACCGGCTTTCGAGTGTTCGCGGGCGCGACCAGCTACTTCGTTCACGCGCGGTTCGACACGGCGGAGGAGGCGAGGGCGTTGCCGGACCCGGGGGACGCGCAGCCGCTCAGCCGAGCGCTGTGGCGCTACGCCCGCGGGGAGGCCTTCGCTCGGGCCGGCGACAGGGCGGCGCTGCAGGCGGAGCTGGACGCCCTGAGCAAGATTCGCACGGAGAACGCCGGCAAGTTCGGCCCGGCGAGCCCGATCGTCGACCTCGCCCGACTGACCCTGACCGGCCGGGCGGCCGCTCTGGCGGGCGACTGGAAGGGCGCGGTCGCCGCGTACGACGAAGCGGCCGCTCTCCAGAAGGAGAAGAAGGTGCTCCAGGGCGACCCGCCGGGGTGGTGGTTCCCTGTCCGGCGCAGCCTGGGCGCGGCGCTGCTGATGGACGGCCAGGCCGAACGCGCGCGGTGGGAGCTGCGGCGCAGCCTGACCGACACGCCCGACGACCCTCTCACCCTCTACGCCCTGTCCCGCGCCTGGACGAAGCTCGGCCGCGAGAGCGACGCCGCCGCGGCCTTGGCTCAGGCCAAGGCCGGCTGGAAGGGCGAGGCGAAGGCCTTCGAGCTGCGGGCGATCTAGCCCGCCGCGCGCTGCAGTGGGTCCAGCACCAGCTTGCTTTCCGCCTCGCAGGCCGTCGTCGGCGGAACCGCGGGAGTTCTGGCGAGCGCCGCGCGCGCTCGCTCCATATCCGCGCGGAACTGCGGCTCCGCGTGCAGCCGCGCCACCGTGGCCGCCGCGACGTCCCGCCCCGCCGCGACGTCGCTCAGGTAGTGGACCCCGCACACCGTCCGGCTCTCGCCGAAGGCGCGGCCCCGGGCCAGGATGGCGTCGGCCCGCTCGGGCGCGAGCTCCGCGAGCACCAAAGCCCAGGCCCAGCCGATCGCCGCGTGGCCCGACGGATAGCTGCGCGTCGCCTCCCGCTCGGTCATGACCGTGCAGGTGCGGGGCTGCGCTTCGCCGGCGAAGGGCCGCTTGCGGGCGTAGAGCCGCTTGGCCGGATCGGTCGCCACCCCCGCGTCGGTCTTCACCCGCTCCAGCACCGCGGCCGCTTCCGCCGGCAGCGGGCGGCCGAGCGCGCAGGCGAAGACGCGGCCCGCCGCGCCCGCGTCCAGCGGCACGTCCGCGGCCGCCAGCGTCCACCGCGGCGAGCCTCTCAGGGCGCGGGTCGCCTCATAGGCCGCGCGGTCCGGACCCGCCTCAATAGGCGGAGGCGGAACGCGGCTGACGCTCCGCAGGGCGTCGGCGTTCAGGTAGCCGGCCACGAAACCGGGCGGCAGGGCCGGCGCGGGCGCCGCCATGGGAGCGGCTTGCGGCTTGGCCTGGGTCTGGGTCTGGGCGCCGGCTGCGGCGCTCAGGCCCGCGGCGGCGAGAGCGGCGAGAGTCAGGACGGCCTTAAGGGGCGGGCGGGACACGGGGCGGCTCCTTGGGTCGGGTCAGGTCGGCCAGGCTCTCGACCACGCGAGACCAGGCGGCCGTGCCGGGCGTGATCACCTCGAAATGTCCGCCCGGGACGGCGATCACCGCCACCGTCTCGCCTCGCGCGGCGGCTTGCGCGGCGTAGGACCGGCCGAGCGCGAGCGGCGCGATCTGCTCGCGCTCTCCGTGCAGCATCACCTGCCGTACACCCGGCGCGCGCAGCCGGGAGGGCGAGACGTCGGCGTACGGGTCCGGGGCCCCTCCGATCAGCTGGCCGAAGGTGGCCTCGCCGCAGGCGCGCGCGAAGCTCAGGTCCCGCGCGGCGTCCTGAAGGTCCCCGACGCCGCCGACACTAAGCACGGCCGGGACGGGCAGGGGATCGGCCGTGCGCAGCGGGCTCGCCGTCGGCAGGCTCGCGCGGGCTGACGCCCAGAGCGCCAAGTGCCCTCCGGCGGAGTGCCCGAGCGCCGCGAGCCGGCTCAGGTCCAGGCCCCGTGGCCGCGCCTCCCGCCGCAGCGCGTCGAGCGCGGCGCCGACGTCCAGGTAGGTCCCGGGATACCCGCCGCCAGACTCGCCGATACGCCGGTACTCGATGTTCCAGACCGCATAGCCGCGCCGCCGCAGGTCGGCGGCCGCGGCGTTCATGATGGTCAGGTCCGCCACCTCGGCCCGCCAGCATCCGCCGTGGACGATGGCGACCACCGGGTGAGGCCCGGCGCCCGCCGGGAGCCACAGCTCGGCGAACTGCGAAGGCTCCGGCCCGTACGCCACCCGCGCATCGGCCTTCGCCGGCGACGGCTTCAGGTCCGTGTGGCTGAGCAGCGGCGGAGAAGCGCAGGCGCCTGTCACGGTCAGGAGAACCAGGGCGAACGCGGCGGCCGCGGCCCGCCTCATCAGAACCCGTTCAGCTTCGCATACCGGTCGCGATGATAGCTGGACGAGCCGAAAGCGGCTTCGGTCACGCGCGCCCGCTTCATGTAGAGCCCGGCATCGGCCGCGTCGGTCATGCCGATGCCGCCGTGCATCTGCACCATCTCGTTGGAGACCAGATGCACCGTGTCGTTGGCCTTGGCCTTGGCCAGCGAGGCGAGCGCACGCACGTCGTTGGCCCGGCTGTCGATGGCGTCCTGGGCCGCCTCGATGCAGGAGCGCGTCAGCTCCAGCTCTGTGTACATCTTGGCGGCCCGATGCTGCAGGGCCTGGAAGGTTCCGATCACCTGGCCGAACTGGGTGCGAGTCTTCAGGTAGTCGAGCGTGACCTCGAAGGCTTGAGTGGCCGAACCCAGCATCTCCGCCGCCAGCCCCACGCGGGCGTGATCGAGGATCTGCTCCAGCAGGTCGTAGCCGCCGTTCACCTCGCCCAGCACCGCGTCCGCGCCAACGTCGACCTGGTTGAAGATCACGTCGGCCCAGCCCCGGCTGTCGACCAGGTGCAGCCGCCGCCGCGACAGCCGCTTGGCCGCCGCGGGGACCAGGAACAGGGTGATTCCATGCGGGTCGCCCGGCTCCCCCCGCGTGCGAGCCGCCACCACGAACACGTCCGCGGCGAAGCCGTCCATGACGAACGTCTTGGATCCCGACAACGACCAGCCCTCGCCTTCGGGCTTGGCGCTGAGCGCCGTCATCAGCGGATCGTGGTGCGCCTTCTCGTCGACGGCCAGCGCCACAGTGATCTCCCCGGTGGCGATCCTGGGGAGCCACGCCTCGCGCTGAGCGGCCGCGCCGGCCAGCGCGATCGCATCGGCCCCGATCAGCGCGGTCGACAGCAGCGGGGTCGGCGCCAGGGTCCGCCCCGTCTCCTCCAGGATCAGGCCGATGGCCCGATGTCCGAAGGCCGAGCCGCCCTGCTCCTCGGGGACCAGCACGCCCGTCCAGCCCATCTGGCCCATCTCGGCCCAGAGGTCCCGGTCCCAGCCGTCCATCACGCCCTTGTCGCGGATGCGCCGCAGCACGGCGACGGGCGCCTTTTCCTGCGTCCACGCCTTGGCGGCGTCGCGCAGCATGGTCTGTTCTTCGGTCAGCACGGCCATCAGGCGGCGGTCCCTCTACTTGTCTCGTTCTCGTCTCAAGCGTCCTGCAGGGCGGACCGGGCGGCCCAGCTCACCGCCTGCTCCAGCCGGTCGTTGCCCCAGAAAAGCTCCCCGTCCTCGGTCAGGAAGCTCGGCGCGCCGAACAGGCCGCGCGCCTTCGCGTCGGCCACGTGGGCCTTCAGCTTGGCCTTGATGGGGTCCGATGCGGCCGCCGCCAAGGCGGCGTCAGGATCGGCGCCGGCTTCCGACAGGATCGGGCGCAGCACCGCCTCCTGGCTGATGTCCTGATCGCGGGCGAAGTTCGCCTCGTACACCCCCCGGCTGAAGGTCGCGATCCAGCCGTCCTCCTCGCCGGCCAGCGCCACGCGGGCGGCGAGCAAGCCGTTCCGCGGAAACTGGGAGGGCTTCTTGAGCGGCAAGTGCTCTTCCTCGCAGATCCGGGCGAGGTCGCGCCACATGTACTCGCCCTTGACCGGCACGGCGTTGAACGGACTGTCGGTCAGGCCCTGCTGCTCGTGGAACAGCGGCCCGAGCAGGAACGGCCGCCAGCGCACGGACACGCCGAGGTCCCGCGCCACGTCCTCCACCCGCATGGCCGCGGGATAGGAGTAGGTCGAAGCGAACTCGTACCAGAACTCCAGAACGGGGGTCATGCCGTGCGCACCGGCAGGCGTTCGAGGCCTCGGAAGAAGGGCAGGGCGCGCCACTCAGGCGCCGCCGCCGGCTCCGCAAGGCGAAGGTCAGGGAACCGCTCGAACAAGCGGACCAGGGCCACTTGCGCCTCCAAACGCGCGAGGGGCGCTCCGATGCAGATGTGAGACCCGCCCCCGAACGCGACGTGAGGCTGGTGCTTGCGGCTGATGTCGAACCGGTGGGGGTCCTCCCACACCTCGGGATCGCGGTTGGCGGCGCGCAGGGACACGGTGACCGACTGTCCGCTCTGGACGGGGCAGCCGGCCATCATGCCCGCCTGGGAGACGACGCGGCCCGTGATGTCCACAGGCGGATCATGGCGGAGCACCTCCTCGACCAGTGCGTTCACAGCCTTAGGATCCGTGCGGAAGCGGGCCAGCTGCTCGGGGTTGGTGAGCAGCAGGCGCACGCCGTTGCCGATCAGGTCGGTGGTGGTGAGGTTTCCGCCCACGAGCAGGGCGGTGAGGTTGATCCTCAGCTCGTCGTCGCTGAGCTCCGCGCCCGCAACCTGCAGATTGATCATGTCGCTGATCAGGTCGTCGCGGGGCGTTCGCCGACGCTCGGCCATAGCTTCGGTGAAGTAGCTGATCAGCGCGGTCGCGGCCTGTTCCATCGCCCGGGTCTGCTCGGGACTGCGCAGCGGGTTGAGGCTCTGGATCACGCCCTCGGACCACTCGCGGAATTCAGCCAGCCGGGCGCGGTCAACTCCAAGGATGGAGGCGATCACGTCGATGGGAATGGGCACGCAGAAGCGGTCCATCAGGTCGAAGGCGGTCTCTCCCGCCAAGCTGTCGAGCGTGTCGGAGACGATGCGCTCCACCTCCGGCCGAAATCGAGCCACGCGGGCATAGAGCGCCTGGGCGAGGGGCTGGCGGACCCGGGCGTGGTCGGGATCGTCGAGCATGAGGATGCTGGTCGTGCTGGTGCGCGGCAGGTTCGGGTCGATCCCGGTCGCGAACCGCCGACTGAGCACCGCGTCCTCGTTGGCGCGCAGCGGGTCCCGCCAGAGGCTCCGGTCATTCACGACCCCGCGCACGTCCGCGTATCGCGTCAGCACCAGACTCCCGCTCGCCCCGTCCAGGTGCGCCGGCGCACGGGCTCGCAGGTCGTCGAGCAAGGCATGGGGATCGTCCCGGTAGTCCGGGTTGAGCGGCGTGAGCTGCAGCAACGAGGGGAGCGGCTCCGGCTCCTGGGCGGCGGGGTTCGGCGACGTCATGAAGCGGACCCTTACTGGTGGTCCAGCAGGCCCAGCACGCGCTTGGCGACCACGTTCAGGTTCACTTCGGTGGTGCCGCCTTCGATGGAGTTGCCCTTGCTGCGCAGCCAGGCGCGCGTCTCCCGCAGCTCCTCTGGCGAGAAGCCGTCGCCTTCCCAGCCGAGCCCCTGCGCGCCCATGGCCTCCACCAGGAGTTCGTATTTGTGCTGGTTCAGCGTGGCGGCGGCGTACTTGATGATGGAGGCCGCTGGCCCTAGCCCGCCGGCCTTGGCCTCGGCCTCCACGCGCCGCACCGTCAGGGCGAAGGCCCGCCCGTCCATCTTGTGGGCCGCGATCCGGCTGCGCAGGTCGTAGTCGGCCACGCGCCCCTCCGGGTCCGTCCCGACGTAGGTCTTGGCGACCTCCTCCATCTCCAGCCCGGACGCCCCGCCGAAACCGCCGGCGGAGATGTTCTGGCGCTCGAACTGCAGCAGCCGCTTGGCGATCTCCCAGCCGCCGTTCAGCTTGCCCACCAGTTGCTCCTTGGGGACCTTCACATTGTCGAAGAAGGTCTCGCAGAAGGGCGAGGACCCGCTGATCAGCTTGATCGGCCGCGCCTCGACGCCGGGCGTCTGCATGTCGAACAAGAGGAAGCTGATGCCCTCGTGCTTGCGGGTCGTGTCCGTGCGCACCAGGCAGAAGATCCAGTCCGCCTGGTCGGCGTAGGAGGTCCACACCTTCTGGCCGTTGACCAAGAAGTGGTCGCCCTGGTCCTCCGCCCGGGTCTGCAGGCCCGCCAGGTCAGACCCTGCGCCGGGCTCGGAATAGCCCTGGCACCAGCGGATTTCGCCGCGCGCGATCTCGGGCAGGAAGCGGCGCTTCTGGTCCTCGCTGGCGTACTCCAGCAACACGGGCCCGAGCATCCACAGGCCGAAGGAGAACAAGGGCGGGCGCGCCTTGATCTTGTTCATCTCCGATTGCAGCACCCGAGCCTGGGCCGGCGTCAGTCCGCCGCCGCCGTACTCCTTGGGCCAGGTCGGCGCGGTCCAGCCGCGCTCGGCCATGCGGTCCAGCCACAGCTTGCTGTCGGGGTTCTTGTAGACGGCGTTACGCCCGCCCCAGACCGTTTCGGACTCGCTCATGGGCGTGCGCATGGACGGCGGGCAGTTCGCCTCCAGCCAGTCCCGGACCTCGTTGCGGAAAGCTTCCAGATCGGCGTCCATGGGGGAGGGCTCCTGCGCACCGCTCAAGGCCGCGCACACTAGCGGCTCGACCGCCCGCGGCAAGAACGCCTAAGCGGTGGCGCGCCCGCGGAGCTGTCGGTGAAGATCGCCACCTGGAACATCAACGACGTCCGCAAGCGGCTCACCAACCTGCTCGACTGGCTGGCGGAGGCGGAGCCGGACGTGGTCTGCCTGCAGGAGATCAAGTGCGAGGATCAGGCGTTCCCGGCCGCCGCCCTGGCCGGGGCGGGCTACGCGGCGGCCTGGGCGGGCCAGCGGACTTGGAACGGGGTAGCGATCCTGGCCCGGGGCGCCGAGCCGGTGGTCACCCGCCGCGCGCTGCCCGGCGACCCCGACGACACCCAGGCGCGTTACATCGAGGCGGCGGTGCGCGGCGTGCTGGTGGGCTGCCTGTATCTGCCCAACGGCAATCCCCGCCCGGGTCCCAAGTTCGACTACAAGCTGCGCTGGTTCGAGCGCCTGCTCGCCCACGCCGCCCAGCTGCGGGAGGCGGGCGTGCCCTGCGTTCTGGCCGGCGACTACAACGTCGTCCCCACCGACTTCGACATCTACCCGTCCAAGTCCGGCTCCTGGCGAAGCAACGCGCTGGTCCAGCCCGAACCCCGGGCCCAGTACCAGCGCCTCCTAGCCCAGGGCTGGACAGATGCGCTTCGCACGCTTCGTCCGGAGGACCCCAGCTACACCTTCTGGGACTACAAGCGCGGCGCCTGGGGCCGGGACGCGGGCCTGCGCCTGGATCATCTGCTGCTCAGCCCCGACCTGGCCGAGCGCTTGCTCGACGGCGGCGTAAACCGCGACGCCCGCGGCCGCGAGAACGCCAGCGACCACGCTCCCGCCTGTATCGAGCTTGCGCCCTGAGCATGGCGGATGCGGGCGAGGCCTCTATATACCGCGAAGGCTGACGGTCTCAGGGCGCCGGTGAACCTCCTCCGCGAACTCCGCCCCGCCATGCTGTCCAGCGCGCCCGTGATCGGGTGCGTCGCAGCGCTCGTCGCCGGGGGCGTGCTGCTGCTCTCGGGCGCCACGCCCACCGATCCCGAACGCTTCCGCGCGCTCTTGCAGCGCACGCCCGTGGTGCTGGTGGAGGCGAGCCACTTCCTCTCCAGCCTGATCGGCGCGGCGCTGGTCCTGCTGGCGTTCGGCCTGAGACGCCGGCTCGACGCCGCCTGGACCGCCAGCGTCATGCTGACCGCCGTGGCCGTCCTGCTGGCCGTGCTGAAGGGCATCAACCTGGAGGAAGCGGCGATTCTGACCGCCGTGGTCCTCGTGCTGCTGCCGCTGCGGGACGGGTTCGACCGTCACGCGGGGCTGTCCCGCATCGAGTTTACGCCGGGCTGGCTGCTTTCAGCCCTCGCCTTGCTGGTGGGGGCCGCCCTGCTCGGCCGCTGGGTGTTCACGCACGCCAGCTACGCGGACGAGCCGGTCTGGGAGGTGCTGGTCGACCGCGACGCCGAACGCGCCGTACGGGCGACGCTCGGGGCGGGCGCCCTGCTGCTCGGGGTCGGCCTGTGGCGGCTGATGGCCAGCCCCGCCCGGCCGCCGGTCATCGGGGACCAGGACCCGGACTTCGACCGGGTCCGCGCGGTGCTGGCGTCGGCCGAGGACGCGCCGCCCGAAGCCGGCCTGGCGCTGCTCGGAGACAAGCGGTTCCTGTTCTCGGATAGCGGACGCAGCTTTCTGATGTTCGGCGTCCGCGGGCGCTCCTGGATCGCGCTCGGCATGCCGGTGGGCGTGCGGTCCGAGCAGACCGAGCTGATCTGGCGGTTCCGCGAGTTGGCGGACGCCTACGCGGCGCGGCCGGCGTTCTACGGCATCGGCCCCGAGGACCTGCCCGCGGTGGTCGAGCTGGGCTTCGCGATCCAGAAGACCGGCGAGTTCGCGGCCGTCCCGCTGGCCGACTTCTCCCTTCAGGGCCGCCGGCGCGAGGTGCTCCGCCGCAACTGGCGAAAGGCCAAGGAGCTGGGCGCGAGCTTCGAGGTGGTTACCCCCGAAGCCGTGCCGCCGCTGATCGATGACCTGCAGCGCATCTCGGACCACTGGCTCGCCGGGCAGGCCGGGGGCGAGAAGGGCTTCTCGCTGGGCGGCTTCAGCCCCCGCTACGTCAGCGAGTTCCCCTGCGCGCTAGTGCGCTTCGAAGGCCGGATCGTCGCCTTCGCCACCCTCTGGCTGTCGTCGGACCGCTCGGCCTTCTCCATGGACCTGATGCGCTACGGCCCGGAGGGACCCAAGAACATCATGGATTTCCTGTTCGTGGAGCTGCTCGGCTGGGGCCGCGAGCAGGGCTTCAAAGTGTTCGAGTTCGGGGTCGCGCCCCTCGCCGGGCTGCAGAGCCGGCCCCTGTCGCCGCTCTTCAGCCGAATCGGCCGGGCCGTGTTCGACCGCGGGGAGGCGTTCTACAACTTCCAGGGCGTGCGCCGGTACAAGGACAAGTACGATCCGGTGTGGGAGCCCCGCTACGTGGCCGCGCCGCAGAGCTGGATGATCCCCTTCGTGCTGGCGGACGTCTCTCTGCTGAGCGCCGGCGGCATGGCGGGGCTGGTCAAGCGTCCCCACAAGACGGAGTCGGCCGCCGCCTCAGCGCCCCGTCTCGAAGCCCGCCAGGTTGGCCAGGTGCACCAGCAGGACCAGCACCACGGCGGCGCTCAGAAGCATGAGGAAACGCCAGGGCATCATGCGGGGCCCGCGGCGCAGGTCGAGCGGCCTGGCCCCGAGCCAGCCGAACAGGGCGGTCACAGCGGCGGCGGCGGCCAAAAGGCTCAGGGTCAGAGTCAGGTCCACGCGCCTATCTAGGCGGCCGCCAACGGCCTCGCTTGCACGAACCGCGGCCCGGCGGCCACAGTGCCGAGGTGTCAGCGTTCCCCGCCGCCTTCCTCGCCCTCGCGTTTGTTGTCGCGGCGGTGGACGAACCGCCTTCCGCCGAGCCGACGGGGCTGCAGGCGGCGTTCGGGGGAACCATCGTCTCCACCTATCCGGATGGGCGCACCGCCTTGCTCTGGCTTGAGCCGGACGGCGCCTATCGGGGCCAGGGCCGTCGGGGCGGACGCTCGAGCGGGCGCTGGAAGCTGAAAGACGGCCGCATGTGCCTGCGCCAGTCCCGCCCGTTGCCGATCCCCAAGTCCTTCTGCACCGCCATGGTGGAGGGCGGCGTCGGCACCACCTGGGCCGCCCGCGCCGTCACGGGAGAACCAGTGCGCGTGGAGCTTCGCGCTGGGCGCTGACGGGGGAGATTGGCTGGGGAACTAGGACTCGAACCTAGAATGACGGTACCAAAAACCGCAGTGTTACCATTACACCATTCCCCAGCAGGAACGGCGCGGCCGGACGGGTCCGGGGCGGGAGGCGGGGGAGATAGCCCAAGCCCCTGCGCCTTGCAACGGGGTCCGAACGCCGCTTGTCGCCACCGGGACCCGCCGCTATAAGCCCGCCCCTCAAGTCGGAGTGTGGCTCAGTCTGGTAGAGCACCGCGTTCGGGACGCGGGGGTCGCAGGTTCGAATCCTGCCACTCCGACCAATCCTCTCAGGTCGCGGGCGCGACGGAGAGGGCGCGGGTTCGGCGCCAGGCGCCTGCGGCGAAGACCGCCACCCCGGCCCAGATGAAAACGAAGCTGGCGGCGCGCAGGGGCGTGAACACTTCGCCCGCCGCAAGGCCGATGGCGAAGTTCAGCGTCGGGCCGATGTACTGGATGAAGCCCATGGTGGAGAGCGGCAGCCGCCGCGCCGCCCAGGCGAACAGGGCGAGGGGCGCCACGGTCGCGGGGCCGCTGAGCGACAGCAGCAAGGCGATCTCCCAGCCGTCGCTGAAGTGTCCTCGCCCGCTCGCCTCCAGCCACCAGACCCAGACAATCCCGGGCACGGTCAGCACCAGGCACTCCACGAACAGGCCCGACTGGGCGTCCACGGCGATGCGTTTGCGCACGATCCCGTAAAGGCAGAAGGTGGTCGCGAGCGTCAGGCTGATCCAGGGCGGATGCCCGAGCGCGAGCGTCTGGAGGACGACGCCGATCGCCGCGAAGACGATCGCCGCAATTCCGAAGCGGTCGATCCGCTCGCGAAAGAGCAGGGCGCCCGCCGCCATGTTCATCAGCGGATTGATATAATAGCCGAGGCTGGCCTCCAGGGTGCGGCCGTTGCTGACCGCCCAGACGAACAGCACCCAGTTGGCCCCGATCAGCAGGCTGGTGAGCGTCAGCAGGGCCAGCATCCGTGGCTGGCGGAGCACCCGCCAGACCTGGGCGCCCTGGCGGGCGAGCAGCACGAGCAGACCCGCCCACAGCACCGACCACAGGGCGCGGTGGGCCGTCATCTCCCCCGCGTCCGCGCCGAAGCGGGCCATCAGCTGATAGAGCAGGGGCATCAGCCCCCACAGCGTGTAGCAGGCGACGCCTGCGATCAGCGCGGGGCGCGTGGCGTTGGAGGCGATCGCACTCGCCGGCGCGGAGGCCGGCGGGTTAGGCGACAAGCGGCTTTCGCTCGTTCAAGAGGCCGCGTTCGTCGAGCAGCTGAGCGATCTGCACCGCGTTCAGGGCCGCGCCCTTGCGCAGGTTGTCGGAGACCACCCACAGGTTCAGGCCGTTGGCGATGGTGCGGTCCTGCCGGATGCGGCTGATGTAGACGCCGTACTCGCCCACGCTTTCGATGGGGCTGATGAAGCCGCCGTCTTCCTGCGGCTTGTCGATCACCACGCAACCCGGCGCCTCGCGCAGGATCTCGCGAGCCTCGTCGGCGGCGAGCGGACGCTCGAACTCCAGGTTCACCGACAGGGAGTGGCCCACGAACACGGGCACACGCACGCAGGTGACGGTGAGCGCGATGTCGGGATCGAGCATCTTGTGCGTCTCCATCCACATCTTGGCTTCCTCGTCGGTGTAGCCGTCCTCGCGGGCCGAACCGATGAAGGGCAGGACGTTGAAGGCGATCTGCTTGGTGAAGGTCTTTGGGTTCACCTCGCCGAGGCCATAGACGGCCTTGGTCTGATCCCAGAGCTCGTCCATGCCTTCCTTCCCGGCGCCGGAGACCGACTGGTAGGTGGACACGACCGCGCGCTCGATGATCGCGGCGTCGTGCAGCGGCTTCAGCGCGACCACCAGCTGGGCGGTGGAGCAGTTGGGGTTGGCGATGATGTTCTTGGCGCGGAAACCCTCCACCGCGTCCGGGTTCACTTCCGGCACGATCAGCGGGACCTTCGGGTCCATGCGGAAGGCGGAGGAGTTGTCGACCACCACGGCCCCCGCCTTGCCGATCTTCTCGGCCCAGGCGCGCGAGACGTCGCCGCCGGCCGAAAGCAGCACGAGGTCGACCTTGGAGAAGTCGAACTGCTCGATGTCCTCGCAGCGGACGGTCCGGTCGCCGTAGTTCACTTCGACGCCTTTGGAGCGGCGCGAAGCGACGGCGTGGATGGAGTCGATCCGGAAGTTCTCTTCCTCCAGGATCGTCAGCATTTCCCGTCCGACGGCGCCCGTGGCGCCCACGACGGCGACGCGATAGCCCATGGGCCTCGAGCTCCGGCTTGCAAGTGAGCGCCGCAGTTAGGCCGCTCGCGCCACCGGCGCAAGCGAGCCGGTCAGATGCGGAAGATGTCGGCCGCGCTCACGGCCGCATTCGGCGCGAACAGCGGCGAAACGGATTCGGAGCCGGTCAGGCGCCGCTCCCAGTGGTACTGGCCGCCGGAGGGCTCGCGCAGGACTCGCACGTCGCGCGAACGCACCCGCACGATCCACAGCTCCTGGACAGCCGCTTCTGCGTACATGTTGAGCTTGGTGCCTTCGTCGTAGCGGAGGGTGGTGTCGGCGACCTCGACCGCCAGCAAGGCGTCAGCCGCGGAAGGCGCGCCTACCTGCATGCTCATGACCGAGAGCGGCAGGACGACGGTGTCTGGATTGACGACACGTCCTCGCGCCAGGTGCAGCGTGCCGTTGCTGAAGGCCATGACGGACGCGCGCAAACTGGATCGGCGGCGATCAGCGCATGCAGGGCGTGCGCCGTGAATCCATTCAGGCCCAAGTGCGGCGTGCCCTCCGAGGGCGCCATGTACAGTCTTCCGTCCACCAGCTCGACATTGCGCCCTTCCGGAAACAGCCCGGCGGCGGTCATCTTGTAGAGGTCCTCAAGGTCGAAGAAGGGCTCGGAGACACCCTCGTCGGCGATGCGGGCGGCGACGTTCATGGCGGCAGTCTAACTCAACCCACGTCTGTCGTCTGCAAGGCGCGGAGCACCGCGTCGCCCATCTCCCGCGTTCCGAGCCGCCCGCCCAGATCGCGTGTCTTCGCGCCCGAGGCGAGCGCGGCCTTGACGGCGGCCAGGAGGCGGTCGGCTTCCGCGGCCCGCTCGAGCGACCAGCGAAGCGCCATCTCGAAGGAGAGGATGGCGGCCAGCGGGTTGGCCAGACCCTGGCCGGCGATGTCGGGGGCGGAGCCGTGCACGGGCTCGTAGAGGCCGGTCGAGCCCTCCGGCCCCAGAGCTGCGGAGGGCAGCAGGCCGATGGAGCCGGTGAGCATGGCGGCCTCGTCCGACAGGATGTCGCCGAAGAGGTTGTCGGTCAGCAGGACGTCGAACTGGGCGGGCGCACGGATCAGCTGCATCGCCACGTTGTCCGCGTACATGTGCTCCAGCTGCACGTCGGCGAACTCGCGGGCGTGGAGGGCGGTGACCACCCGCCGCCAGAGCACGCCGCTCTCCATGACGTTGGACTTCTCCGCGGAGGTCACCTTGTTGCGCCGGCCGCGGGCGAGCTGGAAGGCGGTGCGGGCGACACGCTCGATCTCGCTGGTGGTGTAGACCTGGGTGTCGAAGCCGCGCTCCTGGCCGTCGGCCAGGGTCTCGATCCCGCGCGGCTGGCCGAAGTAGACGCCCCCGGTGAGCTCTCGGACGATCATGACGTCGAGGCCCGCGACGATCTCGGGCCTGAGCGCCGACAGCTCCGGCAGGAAGGCGACCGCGGGGCGAAGGTTGGCGTAGGCGTTCAGGCCCTGTCGGAGGGCGAGCAGGCCGGCCTCGGGGCGCTTGTCCCGCGGCGCGTCCGCCCACTGCGGCCCGCCGACAGCGCCCATCAGCACAGCGTCCGCACGCCGCGCGGCCTGCAGGGTCTCCGGCGTCAGCGGCGCTCCCTCGGCGTCGAAGGCGGCGCCCCCGAACAGCCGCTCCTCGATGGCGAGGTCGGGGGTGAGGATCTCGGCCACGCGGCGTGCTTCCACGCAGACTTCGGGGCCGATGCCGTCGCCGGGCAGAAGGAGCAGGGTCTGGGGCATGGCCGCCCTGGTTGCTGGGGCGGCGCGCTGTCGTCAAGCCGCCGTGGGTCGCCTATCTCCCCGGCATGAGCGAAGTCTACATCCAGCCGACAGACGAAGAGGCCCTGGGCGCCGCGCCCGGGAAGCCGCTGAGCCCGGAGGCGCGCCGCGCCCTGGAAGAGGCGGCGGCGCGTCGCGCGGCCCAGGTGGAGGCGGAGCGCGCCCGGGAGCAGGGCGGCCCCGCGGGTCCGGAACCGACCCGCTTCGGCGACTGGGAGCGGAAGGGGCTGGCCGTCGATTTCAGCTGAATTCCGCTCGCCCGACAGGCGTAAGCGGTCGCGCGGCCGGTCATAAAGGTTAACGTCGGGACTCGAACCCTGTTCAGGAGTCCCCCATGAAGCGTCTTCTCGGAGGTCTGGCCGCGGCCGGCGCCCTCGGCCTCGCCGGTCCCGCCATCGCCTGCCCGGAAGTGCCCGAGTGCACGGTGACCCACGTGCATCACCACTATCATCACGGGGCCAAGGCGAAGCCCAAGCCCAAGGTCGTGGCGAAGCATAAGCACGCCCATCACGCCAAGCGGTCCTACAAGAGCCATGGGCACGGGCATGGGCACGGCCCAGCGACGGCCAACGCGGCGGCGGGCTACGGCGGACACTACGGCGCGGGCTACGGCTATGCGGACGGCGGCTACAGCCGGCAGGCCTCGGCCGTGGACGTGCAGTCGAGCTACTACGACAGCGGCTGGGTGGCCGGGCCGCCGGTGTTCCCGGGCCAGGGCTACGGCGGCGGTTACGCCAGCTCGAGCGGCTACAGCAGCTACAGCGACAGCGGATGGGTCGGCGGCGTGCGGCCCGCGCCGCAGCCGCATCACGGCCACGGCCACCCCGGCCACGGTCATCACGGCTACAGCCACCACGGGCAGGCGCACGGGCAGGGCTACAGCCACCACGGGCAGAGCTACAGCTACGGGCACGGCGCTCACGGCTACGGCCACTCTCAGCATGCGCCCCTGCCGCCGCACCCGACCGTGCTGACCTGCCCGCACCCTGGAGCGGTGGTGTGCGCCCCGGCGCTGAACACCGCGCCGGTCACCATCCTGCCGTACCCCTATCCGGGGCAGGGCCACTACAAGCCCGTGAGCCTGAGCCCCGACTTCACCATCGGGACGAGCGGCGGCGTGAGCGGGTTTGAGAGCTACGGCGGGGGCTGGGGCGGCGGCGGCGGCGGGGTGGTGATCGTGAACTCCAGCTCCAACGCGTCGGCGTTCGCCAACGCCCGCGCTTCGGCGTACGCCCACTCAGCGGCGAAGGGCGGCTACAAGGGCGGCCACGGTCACAAGGGCGGCCACAAAGGCGGCGGCGGCAAGCACTGACGGCTGTGGGCGAGGGCGCTCGTCCTCGATCAGCGATGGGGGACAGGTCCGGGCGGCAGCCCGGACCAGGAGGCATGTGTCTGCAATCGCCCCTCCGGCGCTTCGCGCCACCTCCCCAGCCGAGCTGGGGAGGATAGCTCCCCAGACTGATCCTAGTGCGCCTCGTCCCAGGTGGGGCCGGCGCGGGCGTCGACACCGAGGGGCACGGTCAGGGCGACCGCGGGCTCCGCCGCGCGCTCCATCACTCGGCGTGCGACGGCGCACACGGCGTCGGCTTCGGCCTCCGGCGCCTCGAAGATCAGTTCGTCGTGCACCGAGAGCAGCATCCTCGCCTCCAGCCCCTCTTTCTTCAGGGCGGCCGGGACGCGGATCATCGCCCGGCGGATGATGTCGGCGGCCGAGCCCTGGATGGGCGCGTTAATGGAGACCCGCTCGGCGAACTGCCGCTGGCCGAAGCTCTTGGCGCGGATGTCGGGCACGTGGATGCGCCGGCCGAACAGGGTGGTGACGAAGCCCTGCTCGCGCACGATCTTCTTCTGGCGGTCCATGTAGTCCCGGATGCCCGGGAACCGCTCGAAGTAGGTCTTGATGTAGGCCCCGGCCTCCGACTGATCGATGCCGAGCTGGTTGGACAGGCCGAAGGCGCTGATCCCGTAGATAATGCCGAAGTTGATGGCCTTGGCGCGGCTGCGCACCTCCTTGGGCATGCCTTCGACAGGGACGCCGAACATCTCCGAAGCGGTCAGGGCGTGGATGTCCAGGTTCTCGGCGAAGGCGCGCTTCAGCTGAGGGATGTCGCCGATGTGGGCCAGCAGGCGCAGCTCGATCTGGCTGTAGTCGGCGCTGACGAGCACGTGCCCGGGCTTGGCGACGAAGGCGGCTCGGATCTCCCGCCCGATCTCGGTGCGGATCGGGATGTTCTGCAGGTTCGGATCGGTCGAGCTGAGCCGGCCCGTCGAAGCCTGGGTCTGCAGGTAGGTCGTGTGCACCCGGCAGGTCTCCGGATCCATCACGGCCACCAGGGCGTCGGTGTAGGTGTTCTTCAGCTTGGTGAGCTGGCGGTGCTCCAGGATGGCGAGCGGCAAGGGGTGACCCTGTTCGCCCAGCTCCTCCAGCGTGGACGCGTCCGTGGACCAGGCGCCGGTGGCGGTCTTGCGCCCGCCTGGCAAGCCCATTTCGCCGAACAGCACGTCGCCGATCTGCTTGGGGCTGCCGAGGTTGAACGGGTGGCCGGCGAGCCGGTGAGCCTCGGCCTCCTGCTCGGCGATCCGAGCGGCGAAGCGCTGGCTGAGCTCGCGCAGGACGTGGGGGGCGACGCGGATGCCGGCGACCTCGATGTCGGCCAGCACGGGCGGGAGCGGCCGCTCCAGCGTTTCGTACACGGTGAGCAGGCCTTCGCGGGCCAACCGGGGCTTCAGCAGGTCGTGGAGGCGGACGATGATGTCCGCCATCTCGGCGCCGTAGACGATGGCGCGGTCGAGCGGCGCCTGGCGGACGCGGACCTGCTTCTGGCCCACCCCCACCAGCGCCTTGAAGGCCATGGGGTCGTGGCCGAGGTGGGTGCGCGAGAGCTCGTCCTTGTCGTGAGCGTGGAGCCCGGCCGCCAGCACGTACGAGATCAGCTGGACGTCGTCGTAGGGGGCCAGGGCGATGCCCCGGCGCGCCAGCGGCTTGAGCGACGCCTTGATGTTGAGCCCGACCTTCAGGACCGAGACGTCCTCCAGCAGCGGCTTGAGCCGGGCGAGGGCGGCCGCCTCCTCCAGCTGGTCGGAGGAGGCGGCGCCGAGCTCCAGACCGTCGGGCCCGCGATGGTCGAAGGGGATGTAGGCCGCCTCGCCGGGCCCGACCGCGATGGAGAGGCCGGCGATGTCGGAGCCTTCGCATTCCACGTGGAGGGCGAGGCGACCGGCCGCCGTGCAACGTGTGATCCAGGCGTCCAGCGCGTCCACCGAGCGGACGCACTGATACTTCTCCGCGTCCATGGCCACCGGGTCGGGCGGCGGGGGCGGCCCGGGAACGGCGGCCGAGGCGGCGGCGCCGGCCGGCTGGCCCACGCGGCGGGCCAGGTTCCGGAACTCCATCTCCTCCAGGTAGCGGATGAGGGTGGCGTTGTCGGGCGCCTTCACCTCGAAGCTGTCCAGGGTGTCGTCGACCGGCGCGTCGGCGTCGAGCGTCACCAGAGCCCGGCTCATGCGCACCTGGTCGGCGAAGTTGATCAGCGTCTCGCGCCGCTTGGGCTGCTTGATCTCGCCGGCCCGGGCCAGGAGCGTGTCGAGGTCGCCGTACTCGCCGATGAGCTGGGCGGCGGTCTTGATCCCGATGCCGGGCGCGCCCGGGACGTTGTCGACGCTGTCGCCGCAGAGCGCCTGGACGTCGATCACCTTCTCGGGCGGGACGCCGAACTTCTCGATCACCTGCTCGCGGCCGATCTTCAGGTTCTTCATCGTGTCGAGCATCGACACGTTGTCGTTCACCAACTGCATCAGGTCCTTGTCGGAGCTGATGATGACGACCTCGCCGCCGCGCTCGGTCGCCTGGCGGGCGTAGGTGGCGATTAGGTCGTCGGCCTCGTAGCCCTCCAGTTCGACCGCCGGCACGCCGAAGGCGCGCGTCGCCTCGCGCACCATGGCGAACTGCGGGATCAGGTCGTCGGGCGCGGGGGGGCGGTTGGCCTTGTACTCGACCGAGATGTCGTTGCGGAACGTGCGCTCGGTGGCGTCGAAGATCACCGCCAGGTGGGTGGGCGCCTCGGGTTGGCCGCGCAGCTCGCAGATCAGCTTCCACATCATGTTGCAGAAGCCGCTGACCGCCCCGACGGGCGCGCCGTCCGACTTGCGGGTCAGCGGCGGCAGAGCGTGGTAGGCGCGGAAGATGTAGCCCGACCCGTCCACCAGGTAGAGCCGCATGGGCTGCTCGTCCTTGCGGAGTTCGGGGGCGGGCTGGCCCGTCTCGGCCTCGGCGAGGGCGGCGTCGGTCATGGCGGTGACATAGCGCGGGCCGCCCGGCCGGTCACCCGCGTGCGGCGCCTCGGCGCGGCGCCTGGGGCCAGTTCAGGTAGATCGGGTTGCCGATCAGCAGCAGCTTGCCGGCCGCGTCGCGGACGTTCACGCGGACCCAGCCCCGCCGGCCGTCGGCCGGGAGGCTGAAGCGGCGCCCGCCGTCGGCCCCCTCGACGATCGTCGCCGCCGCCGGCCGGCCGTCGACGACCGCCTCGATCCGGCCATCGAGACCCTTCAGCCGCGCTTCGAAGACGACGGTCGTCCCGGCTCGCGCGGTCAAACCGCCGCCCATGACCGCGCGCTCGGCGCCGGCCCGGGCGGTGAACTCCAGTTCGACGCCGGGCGACCCGGTCAGGTCGACGAAGGCGCGGCCGCCTTGCAGGCCTTCGAGGATGCTGGTCTGGGACAGCTCGCGCGCGTGGACGACCGTGCGGGGGCGGCCGACGGACTGGACCGCGGTGGCCGGCGTGGTGGCGTCATGGTTGTCGCTGGCGGCGATCGCCGTCAGGCGATGGCCCTCGTTCAGGCGGGCCTCCCAGAAGGGCACGCCGGACAGCGGGCCCTCGGCCCCGACCGGGTCCGATTTCAGGAAGCCGCCGTTCACGACCTCCACCGCGTCCACCTTGGACCAGTCCGTGTTCGGCGCCGTCCAGCCGCAGCCGACGCACGGCACGCCCTTGGGCGAGACGGGGTGGTTGACGATCACCAGGCCGCCTGCGGCCTGAGCCTGGGAGAGGCTGACGTTCACGCTCGGGGCGCGAGGGCCGCCGATCTGGAAGTCCGTCTCGCGGATCGGGCCGATGACGTTGAAGTGGCCGACGAAGGTGGTGGTCTCCCGGCCGGCGAGGACGAGGAGGTCGGGGTACGCCGGCTGCAGTTCGCGCAACGAGGCCGCCTGGGAGGTGGTGTTGTGGTCGGTGATCGCCACGAAATCGAGGCCGGCCGCACGCGCGGCGTCCAGCGTGCGGTGCACGGGGCAGGGGACGCGGGCCTTGCCCGGCGCGGGGGCGCAGAAGCCGTCGCTGTGTCCGGTGTGAGTGTGCAGATCGCCTCGGTACCAGCCGGGCCCGGTCCTCAGCGGGGCCTCGGCGAAGCCGGCGAAGGGGCTGCGGTCCAGCCAAATTCGGACGGTGTAGGGCGCGCGCACGGCGTCGGCGATGTTCGGGACCCCGAGGATGACGCGCCAGGTCCCCGGCCGGATCGGGCCCGGGAGGTAGGACGGCGTCGCCTCCTCGGCGGCCACGGTGAAGCTGCGCTTGTTGCCGCCGCTCCAGCCGCGGAACCGCTCTGGGTCGCGCAGGCCGAGGTCCACGACGGTGCGCTGCTCGCGCCCGCCGTAGTCGAGGTCGACGGTGACCCGCTGCACGCCTGCGGGCACGGCGAAGGGCAGCTCCTTGTAGGTCTGGTGGTCGGCCCGGGTCAGCACGCCGGTGAGCGTGGCGTCGGGCGGACGATCAGCGGCGCTCGTCCGTGCACCGAGCAGCAGCATCGCGCTCGAAACCAGGAGAGCGAGAAGGCGGAGCACCGGACAGGCTATTCGGCCGCCCATGAGCGCGCCCCGGGCACGTCAGTGCTCGCGAGCGGCCGCACAGCGTCGGCGGGGAGATAAACCACGGCGAGAGTCTCCCCAGCCCCGTTGCGGATCTCGACATGGAAGGCTTGCCCAGACCCGTGGACCTCTACGACCGAGCCGACGTCGCCCGCTTTCAGGTTCTCCTCCGGCAGATCGCGCTTAAGCACGACATCGTCGAACTCGGCGATCATCCTGCCCTCCCAAGCGGATAGGCCGAAACAAGCCTCGGGCGGCCGGAGACTACCATCCAGATCGAGCGGATGCGACGCGTTTCGCCTGCCAGGCCGCGAAACTCGCCTTCGACTGCGACTTGAACCCCGAAAGGGGTCTCAAAACTCGCCGCGATCTCCCCATTCTCAGCATGCTGGATCAGGGCCTTGGCGAACAGGTCGAGCGTCGCCTCGGCGTAGCCGAAACGCCGAAAAAAGGCCGCCTTCGCCGCGCCCTTCTTGTGGTCAGAGTTGAGAAGATAGCCGACGAGCTTATCGGTCCCGACCGACGCGCGCCGCCAGTCGATCGAGAGGTACTCCGTCACAACGGATCGAGCACGCTCACGTCGCCTTCAGGCTCGTCGCTGACGGGCAGGTCCGGCGCCTGGCCGGCCAGCCGCTGGTCCCGTTTGGCGGCGACGCGCAGGCGCAGGGCGTTGAGCTTGATGAAGCCGGCGGCGTCGCGCTGGTCGTAGGCGACCTTGCCCTCTTCGAAGGTGACCAACTCCTTGTCGTAGAGGCTGAAGGGGCTTTCGCGGCCGATCACCGTGACGTTGCCTTTGTAGAGCTTCACCCGCACCCGGCCGGTGACCACCGTCTGGCTCTGATCGATGGCGGCCTGCAGCATCTCGCGCTCGGGCGAGAACCAGAAGCCGTTGTAGATCAGCGAAGCGTACCGCGGCATCAGCTCGTCCTTCAGGTGCGCCGCGCCCCGGTCGAGGGTGATGCTCTCCATGCCGCGGTGGGCGTGGAGCAGGATCGTCCCGCCTGGAGTCTCGTAGACGCCCCGGCTCTTCATGCCGACGAAGCGGTTCTCCACCAGGTCCAGGCGCCCGATCCCGTTGTCGTGGCCGAGCTGGTTGAGCTTGGTCAGCAGGGCTGCGGGGGAGAGGTAGACCCCGTCGATGGCCACCGGGTCGCCGCGGGCGAAATCGATGCTGATCACGGTCGGCTCGTCGGGGGCGTCCTCGGGCGCGATGGTCCGCTGGTGGACGAATTCGGGCGCCGGCTCGCTGATGTCCTCCAGCACCTTACCCTCGGAGGAGGAGTGCAGCAGGTTGGCGTCCACGCTGAAGGGGGCCTCGCCGCGCTTGTCCTTGGCGATGGGGATCTGGTGCATCTGGGCGAAGTCGAGCAGGGCTTCGCGGCTCTTGAAGTCCCACTCGCGCCAGGGGGCGATCACGTTGATGTCGGGTTCGAGGGCGTAGTAGCCGAGCTCGAAGCGGACCTGGTCGTTCCCCTTGCCGGTGGCGCCATGGCAGACCGCGTCGGCGCCGACCTGGCGGGCGATCTCGATCTGGCGCTTGGCGATGAGCGGCCGGGCGATGGAGGTGCCGAGCAGGTACTGGCCCTCGTAGACCGTGTTCGCGCGGAACATCGGGAAGACGTAATCGCGGACGAACTCCTCCCGCAGATCCTCGATGAAGATGTTCTCGGGCCGGATCCCGAGCATCAGGGCCTTTTCCCGCGCGGGCCCGAGCTCTTCGCCCTGACCGAGATCGGCGGTGAAGGTCACCACCTCCGCTCCGTACTCGGTCTGCAGCCACTTCAGGATGATGGAGGTGTCCAGCCCGCCGGAGTAGGCGAGCACGACCTTCTTCACAGGGCTCATGGACGGACCTCCGGGCGCGGGAACGGCGGCGGTGTCTAGGGCCGCCGGGGCCCTGCGTCCACAGCGGCCGGGATCACACGGTGACCTGTGCCCCCATCTCCACCACGCGGCCGGGCGGGATGCGGAAGAAGTCGGTCGGGTTGGCGGCGTTGCGCATCAGGAAGATGAAGAGCCTGTCCTGCCAGAGCGGCATGCCCGACTGGGCCGACGGCACCACCGAGCGCCGGCCGAGGAAGAACGAGGTGGCCATGATGTCGAACTTCAGGCCCTGCTTACGGCAGACGTTCAGGGCCTTGGGGATGTTGGGCGTCTCCATGAACCCGTAGGTGATGATCACCTTCTTGAAGTCCTCGCTGACGGGCTCGATGCGGACCCGCTCGCTCTCCTTCACGCGCGGGGTCTCGGCGGTCTTCACCGTCAGGATGATGTTCTTTTCGTGCAGAACCTTGTTGTGCTTCAGGTTGTGCATGAGCGCGACCGGGGCGTTGTCGGCGTCGCTGGTCAGGAAGATGGCGGTTCCGGGGGCCCGGTGCGGCTGGCGCGCCCTCAGCATCTCGATCAGGTCGTTCAGCGGGACGCTGTCGCGGCGCGTCTTGGCGAAGAGGATCCCCGACCCGCGTACCCAGGTCGCCATCATCAGCACGAGGGCGCCGCCCAAGGCCAGCGGCAGCCAGGCGCCTTGCGGGATCTTCAGCAGGTTCGAGCTGATGAAGACCAGATCGATCAGGGCGAAGGGGATCACCAGCAGCAGGCTTTGCCAGACCTTCCACTTCCAGAGGTGGCGGACGACGACCCAGGCGATGAGCGTGTCCACGAACATGGCCCCGGTCACGGCGATCCCGTAGGCGGCGGCCAGGTTCTTGGAGGTCTGGAACATCACCAGCAGCACCAGGACGCCGACCATCAGCAGGGTGTTGATCGCCGGGACGAAGATCTGCCCCGCCTGCGTCTCGCTGGTTCGGCGGATGTTCATCCGCGGAAGCAGGCCGAGCTGAACGGCCTGTTGCGTCAGGGAGAAGGCGCCGGTGATGACCGCCTGGCTGGCGATCACGGTCGCGGCGGTGGCCAGCAGCAAGACCGGCCAGTAGGCGAACTCGGGGATCATCTCCCAGAACGGGTTCTCCGCCTTGGCGGGCTGATCCAGCACCATCGCGCCCTGGCCGAAGTAGTTGAGCACCAGGCAGGGCAGCACGAAGAAGCACCAGGCCGCCCGGATGGGCTTGCGGCCGAAGTGGCCCATGTCGGCGTAGAGCGCCTCCGCTCCGGTGACCGTCAGGAAGACGCTGCCGAGAATGACGAAGCCGAGCAGGCCGTTCGAGAGCAGGAACAGCACGCCGTAATGGGGCGACAGGGCCCGGAAGACGGAAGGGTCGTCGGAGATGTGCAGCAGGCCCAGCGCGCCTAACACCAGGAACCAGACCACGGTGATCGGGCCGAAGAACCGGGCCACGCTCGCGGTCCCGCGCGACTGCACGGCGAACAGCGCCACCAGGATGATCATGGCGATGGGCAGGATGTAGGGGGCGAAGAGGTCCCCCACGCCCGGAGCCTCCTTCAAGCCTTCAGCGGCCGACAGCACCGACACCGCCGGCGTGATGATGCCGTCGCCGTAGAACAGCGCCGCGCCGCAGACCCCGAGGAAGAAGACCACGGAGGACCGGCGGCCCAGGGCGCGCTGGGCGAGGGCCATCAGCGCGAGGGTGCCGCCTTCGCCCTTGTTGTCGGCCTGCAGCAGGAAGACGACGTACTTGATCGTGACGATCAGGATCAGGGCCCAGAACGCCAGGGAGACCACGCCGAGGACGGCGAGATCGGAGACCCCGGCCCCTTGGCTGGCGTGGTCCAGGGCCTCGCGCATGGCGTAAAGCGGGCTGGTGCCGATGTCGCCGAAGACCACGCCCACCGAGCCCAGGGCCAAGGCGAAGAAGCTCGCACCCGCGGGGCCGTGGCCCGGGGTCGCCGCTGCGGCGAGGGCCTTGTCGGCCAAGGGCTCGGCGGCGGCCGAGGACACGTCGGCGGGTCGGAGGGCGCCGGACGCGTCAGAGGCTTCCACGGCCATGAAAGAATCGCTCCGGGGCGGGTGAAAACGGGAGACGCCGCCCCTTCAGTCGGCGCGCGCGATACTCCCTTTCCTGCAACGGTTCAATGCGGCCTCACCGGGCGCGCAGACCTGTGGCGCCATAGTCGATCAGGTCGCGCGTGCTGTCGGCGACGCCGGCCAGAATGAGCTGCACGGCCAAGGCGCAGAGGATCAGGCCAAGCACCCGCACCACGATGGCCAGCCCGACCGGCCTGAGCAGGCGGGAGATCAGGCCCGTGAAGGAGAAGGCCACGAAGGTCACGGTCGCGACCGCCACGATGGCGCCGAAGCCCCAGGCCCACCCCGAGGGTCCGAACCGGGCGGTCTCGCTGGCGTAGACGATGACGGTCGAGATCGCGCCCGGACCGATCAGCAAGGGCATGGCGAAAGGCACGATCAGCCGCTCGAAGCGGCGGCGGGCGTAGCCCCGCCAGTCGCCCGGATCGTGAGTCGCGTCGGCCGAGTCGGCGAAGGACTCGGCGAAGTTCTCCCGCGCCATGTCGAGCCCCAGCAGGAAGAGCAGGATCCCGCCGGCGATGCGGAACGCGGGCATGGAGATGCCGAAGAACTCCAGCAAAGCCATGCCGCTGAAATAGAAGAAGGTCAGAAAGGCGACGATGAAAAGCGACAGGTAGAGCGCGATCCGGGCCCTGGCCCGCGGGGTCGGCGCGCCCGCTGTCGCGGCGGCGAACACCGGGATCGTTCCGATCGGATCGATCAGGGCGAACAGGGCGACGAAGAAGTTCACCGTGAGATCGACCTGGCTCATGCCCCCTCCGAGTCGGCCAAGCTACCGTTTAGCCGAGCGTCCGCCGCTTGTCGTCGATGGCTCTGCGTGGTGAGCGTCGCGGACTCGCGGTAAGGGACGGCCATGCCGCCCGCAGCCGACCCTCGCCTGATCGTCGCGCTCGACCTGCCGACCCGCGCGGACGCGGAGGCCATGGTCGAGCGGCTGGGCGAGGCGGTCGCCTTCTACAAGGTGGGGCTGCAGTTGCTGGCCACCGGCGGCATGGCCATGGCGGCGGACCTGAAGGCGCGCGGCCGGTCCGTGTTCCTGGACTGGAAGCTGCACGACATCGGGGCGACGGTCGAGAAGGCGGCGGCGGCGATCGCGGCGACCGGCTCGGGCGACCTGCTGACCGTGCACGCCGAGCCGCAGGTGCTGCGGGCGGCGGTGAAGGGGTGCGCCGGCTCGGGGCTGCGGGTGCTGGGCGTGACGGTGCTGACCAGCCTGAACGGCCAGGCGCTCGGCGAGATCGGCTACAGCCTGTCAGTGGAGCAGCTGGTGGAGCGGCGGATCCGACAGGCGGTGGATACGGGCGCAGACGGGGTGGTGGCCAGCCCGCACGAGGCGGCGCTCGCGCGGCGGATCGGCGGTCCGGACTTCCTGGTGGTGACGCCGGGGGTGCGGCCAAGCTGGGCCGGAGCCGACGACCAGGCCCGGGCGGCGACGCCGGGCGAAGCGCTCGAGGCCGGAGCGAGCCACCTCGTCGTCGGGCGGCCCGTCACGGCAGCCGCCGACCCGCGGCGGGCGGCGGTCGACATCACCGCTGAGATGGCCGGAGCCGTGCCGGCCTGACCAGCCGCTTGGCGCATGCGGCGGTTCCGCGCTAGAGCCGCCGCGGGCCTTCGGGATCGCCACGGGACGGGCAGCCTCATGAAACGCATCCTCTTCGCCGCCGCGGCGGCGTGCTCGCTCGGCTGGGCGGCTCCGGCCGCCGCCGGTGAAGTGTTCGTCGGCGTCTTCCAGCACGACGTGGAGTTCATCGGCGAGGCGCTGGGGATCGGCGCTGCGGGCAAGGAGGGCGGCGTGGACGTCCACCTCGGCTACCGGACGGGGAAGATCGACGCCCTGCGCGTGATCGGCCGCCCGAAGGCCTATGGCATGGCCTCGATCAACAGCGAGAACCAGTCCAACTTCGTCGCGGCGGGCCTGGGCTGGACCATCGACCTGGGCAGCCGCTTCTACCTGCAGCCGGGGATCGGCATCGCCTACACCGACGGCGAGGACGAACTGCCCGACTTCCGCGAGCCGGGGATCACCCCAGCCGAAGCGTTGCGCCGCGCGCAGCTCCGCAGCGAGCGGATCGAGTTCGGCTCCAAGGTCCTGTTCGAGCCGGAGCTGGCGCTCGGCTACCGCTTCACCGACCGGGTCTCGGCCGAGCTGGCCTACACGCACCTGAGCAACGGCCAGATCTTAGCTCAGGGCCAGAACGACGGGATGGACGAGCTGGGCGTGCGCCTGGTCGTGCAGCTCGGCGGGCGCTAGGCGGTCCGAACTTGGCCAACGTCGCGGTGATCGGCGCCCAGTGGGGCGATGAGGGCAAGGGCAAGATCGTCGACTGGCTGTCGAACCGGGCCGACGTGGTCGCTCGGTTCCAGGGCGGCCACAACGCCGGCCACACGCTGGTCGTCGGGGACCAGACCTACAAGCTGAGCCTGCTGCCCTCCGGGGTGGTCCAGGGCAAGCTGTCGGTGATCGGCAACGGCGTCGTCGTCGATCCCTGGGCGCTGCTTGACGAGATGGACAGGCTGGGAACTCAAGGCGTGCGGATCACGCCGGAGGTGCTGCAGCTGGCGGACAACGCCGCCCTTATCCTCCCGCTGCACCGGGACCTGGACGCCGCGCGCGAGGCGCAGGCGGGCGTCAACAAGATCGGCACCACGGGGCGGGGCATCGGTCCGGCCTACGAGGACAAGGTCGGCCGGCGGGCGGTGCGGGTGGCGGATCTGGCCGATCGCGCCGCGCTGGAGGCCAAGATCGAGCGCCTGCTGGCGCACCACGGCCCGCTCCGGCGCGGGCTGGACCTGCCGGAGGCCGACGGCGGCGCCCTGCTGGAGGCGCTGCTCGCGGTCGCGCCCAAGGTGCTGCCCTTCGCCCGGCCCACCTGGCGGACCCTTGACCGGGTGGTGAAGGACGGCCGGCGCGTGCTGTTCGAGGGCGCTCAAGGCGCCCTGCTGGACGTGGACCACGGGACCTATCCGTACGTCACCAGCTCCAACACGGTCGCCGGGCAGGCGGCGGCGGGGGCCGGAGTCGGGCCGGGGGCGATCGGCTTCGTGCTGGGGATCGTGAAGGCCTACACGACCCGGGTGGGGGAGGGGCCGTTCCCCACCGAGCTGCAGGACGAGGTCGGGCGGCGGCTCGGCGAGCGCGGGCACGAGTTCGGGACGGTCACCGGGCGGGCGCGGCGCTGCGGCTGGTTCGACGCGGTGCTGGTCCGCCAGTCGATCGCCATCAACGGCATCAACGGGATCGCCCTGACCAAGCTGGACGTGCTGGACGGGTTCGACGTGCTGAAGGTCTGCGTCGGCTATCGCATCGGAGACCAGGTGCTGGATCACCTGCCGGCCGGGCTGAAGGCGCAGGGCCAGTGCGAACCGGTTTACGAGCACCTGGACGGCTGGTCGGAAAGCACCCGCGGCGCGCGCAGCGTCCGCGACCTGCCGGCCAACGCGGTGAAGTACGTCCGGCGCATCGAGGAGCTGATCGAGGCGCCCGCCGCCCTGCTCTCCACCTCGCCCGAGCGGGACGACACGATCCTCATGCGGGACCCCTTCCAGGGGTGACCGGCGTCAAAGGCTTAGGCGGCTAACGACGTCTTCACCTTCCCATCGCAATGTGCCCGCTGGACCTTCGCGGGACTCACGCCGAGTGATCAACGCCGACCCCAAGCTGCTGTCCCGCGTCGGCCGGCACACCGAGCGCGTGCTGATCGCCGACCCGCACCCTGCTGCGGGCAAGCTGCTCTCCGACCTGGTCAAGGACATGGGCGCCCGGCACGTGATGCTGGCGCGCGACACGGTCCGCGCGGCCGAGATCGCCCGCGAGTTCGATCCTCAGCTGATCTTCCTGGAGCTGTCCTCGGCGGAGTTCGACGGCCTGGGCCTCGCCCGCGCGCTGCGCCGGAGCGACTACGTCTGCCGCAAGGCCCCCATCATCATGGTCACCGCCGAGCCGACCGTGGAGACCATCAAGGCCGCCCGGGACGCCGGCGTGCACGAGTTCCTGCGCAAGCCCTTCACCACCCGCGACCTGTTCCGCCGGGTCGAGGCCGCCGTGCTCAAGCCGCGGCTCTGGATCGAGGCCAAGATGTACGTCGGTCCCGATCGGCGCCGGTTCAACAGCGCCGAGGCGCCGTCGAACGGCCGGCGTCGCTCGGACCAGATGGAGGCCGCGCGTTTCAAGGAGACCGGCGCCTTCGAGGGCACGCTGGCGGCCATCACCGCCGCGCTCAATGTCTTCGAGACGCGCCCTCAGGCCGCGCTCCGCATCCTGCTGGAGCAGGCGGCGGAGCTGCAGTCGGCGGCCTTCCATCACGCCGATCCCGACATGACGTCGGTCGTGGGTTCGCTGCAGCGCTACCTGCTTCAGGCGCTCGAGGGCGGGCGGCTGTCGCGCAAGACGGTCCAGGACCACGGCGAGCTTGTCGTGCTGTTCAGCCGGGCGGAAGGCCCCGCGCCGGAAGAGCGGCGCAGGATGGCGCGGGAGCTGGCCACCCGCGCGGCCGCCGAGCAGACGACCGAACTGGCGGCGTAGGTCCGTCCTCCAAGGCGGCTTGTCATCCCGGCCGAAGCGCGTAGCGCGGAGAGCCGGGACCGATCGCGCTAGAGCTCAGCAACGCCGGGCGGCGCGCAGCGACGAACCGGCGTCCAGGGCGAGCGCTCCAGCTGGATGCCGGCTCGGCCTGCGGCCGTCCGGCATGATACCCAAGTGCGGCGCGCGTCCCGGATCGCCGCTGGCGCGGCGTCCGGGATGACAAGGCCCTTCAGAGGAAGCTGTACGGGTCGACGTCGACGGTCAGGCGGACCGCCGAGGGCGTGCGCACGCGCGCCAGCCAGGCGTTCAGGAAGCCTTGAAGGTCGACGTTGCGATCGGCGCGCACGAGGAAGCGCTTGCGGCGGCGGCCGCGGAGCAGGCTGAGCGGCGGGTCGGCGGGGCCGAACACCTGGATGCGCTCCGCGTTGGGGATGTCGGCGGCGAGCTGGCGGACGTAGGTCTCCAGCTTGCCAGAGTCGGCGCTGGACGCGATCAGCGCCGCGAGACGGCCGTAGGGCGGCAGGCCGGCGATGAAGCGCTCCTCCAATTCAGCGGCTTCGAAGGCGTCGCGGTCCTGGGCGGCGAGAGCCTGCAGCACAGGGTGCTCGGGGGCGTAGGTCTGCAGCAGGGCGCGGCCGGGGCGGGCGTCGCCCCCGGCCACCGCGCGGCCGGCGCGGCCGGCGGCCTGGGTGAGAAGCTGCCAGGTGCGCTCGCCGGCGCGGAGATCGCCGCCGCGGAGGCCCAGGTCGGCGTCGACCACGCCCACCAGGGTGAGCAGGGGGAAGTTGTGGCCCTTGGCCGCCGCCTGGGTGGCGACCAGGATGTCGATCTCGCCGGCCGCCATCCGCTCGACCAGGGCGCGGGCGTCGGCGGCTTTGAACACCGTGTCCGACGAGAAGACGGCGGTGCGTGCCTCGGGGAAACGCTCGCGCACTTCCTCTTCGACGCGCTCCACGCCGGGGCCGACGGACACCAGGCCGTCGGGCGCGGTGCAGACCGGGCAACGGTCGGGCTTTCTCATGCTGAAGCCGGTCAGGTGGCAGACCAGGCGGCCCGTGTAGCGGTGCTCCACCAGCCAGCTGTCGGTGTCGGGGGCGGTGAGCTTGTGGCCGCAGGAGCGGCAGAGGACGACCGGCGCGTAGCCCCGCCGGTTGAGGAAGAGCAGCGCCTGCTCGCCCCGGGCCAGCGTTTCGGCGACGGCTATCACCAGAGGCGGCGAAAGCCAGCGGCCCCGTTCGGGCGGGGTCTCGCGTAGGTCGATCAGCTCGACGGCGGGGAGGCGGGCGCCGCCGTGGCGGACCGACAGCTTCAGCCAGCGGTAGCGGCCGCTCTGCGCGTTGGCGAGCGTCTCCAGGGAGGGGGTGGCGGAGGCGAGGACGACCGCGCATCCCTCGATCTTGGCCCGCGCTACGGCCAGGTCGCGGCCTTGGTAGATGAAGCCGTCCTCCTGCTTGAAGGAGCCGTCGTGCTCCTCGTCCACGACGATGAGGCGCAGGTCCCGGAAGGGCAGGAACAGGGCGGAGCGGGCGCCGACCACGACGCGGCAACGGCCGGCGACCACCGCCTCCCACACGCGGCGGCGGGCGGGCGGGGCGACGCCGGAATGCCACTCGGCGGGGCGGACGCCGAAGCGGTGCTCGAAGCGGTCGAGCACGGCCTGGGTGAGGGCGATCTCAGGCAGCAGGACCAACACCTGGGCGGCGGGGTCCGCCGCGAGGGCCGCGGCGACGACCTCCAGGTAGACCTCGGTCTTGCCCGAGCCCGTGACTCCGTCCAGCAGGGCGGGCTTGAACCCGCCCGCGGCGACGTCGGACGCCAGGGCGTCGGCGGCGGCCCGCTGGGAGGGATCGAGCGCCGCGCCGGGGCGGGCGAGGTCAGGCTGGGGGAAGGCGGCCTCGGGTATGCGCAGCACCAGCTCCAGCGCGCCGTCGTCGATCAGGCCCTTGACCACGCCGGAGGAGACGCCGGCGGCCGCGGCCAGGGCGGCTGGAGACTGCGGAGCGGCGGCGGCGACCAGCACGCGCCCCCGGGCGGGGGTGAGGCGTGCGGGGGGCTTGCCCGTCGCCTGGACCAGCCGCTCGGGCCGGGGCGGGGGCGCCCGGAGGCCGCGGAGCGCGATGGAGAGCGGCGCGCCGGGCGCGTCGCAGGCGTAGCGGGCCGCCCACTCCACGAAGTCCAGCGTCCGGGGCGGGAGCGGCGGCTCGTCAAGACGGCGCTCCACGGTCTTGAGCGGCCTGTTGTGGCCGGGGCTGTCGCGCACCTCCGCCACGACCCCGTGCACGGGCCGGGGGCCGAGCGGCACGCAAACATGATCGCCGCGGGCGAGCGCCATCGTCTCCGGGACCTCGTAGTCGAAGGGCTCGGGCAAGGGCAGCGGAAGCAGGACGGAGGCGAGGCGGGCCAAGACCGGGGAGGGGTTATCGTGCCCGCTCGGTCGGCGGAAGCGGGCGCAGGCGCGCACGCATCACGGCGGCCGGACCGGATCGGCCGGCTGCAGCGGCCCGGCGGCGGAATGACACTCGAAAGCGGGTGTCATTGGTGTCGATGGCGCCGAATTCGGCGGCGGAGGCGCGTCCGGCGGGGGCGGAGCCGCTTCGACCGGCGGCGGCGCGGCGGCTTGCTCGCGCTTGAGGGCGACATAGCGGGTCCAGAGCTGGAACCAGCCCAGCGCTCGCCTGAGCCGGCCCGCCTGCACGGCATGGACGTGCCGCCGCCAGCTGGTCGCGATGAGGGCGTCCAGGTCCGGGACCTCGTCTGGATCGGGCGAGCCGGCGATCATGCCCGGAGAACGATAGGAGCGGGCTACGTCAGAACCGGACGTAGCGATGGCCGGCTCAGGCCGGGAGCCAGGATCGTATCGCCAACCCGAGCCAGGCCGTGGCTCTCCACAGCAGGCCCCAGAAAGCGCCCAGCACGCTCCACACGAGCAGCGGGACGAGCGTCTGGCCCGGGTGCTCGGCGATCCGAGCGAACATGAGGCCCAGCTTCCCGGACAGGCCCTGCATCACCAGAACGAAGATGAAGATCAGCGAGGCCCCGGCGAGCGGAATGGCGGCGTTCTTCCAGTGGCCCAGCCCGCGGGCGTCGAGCGCCGCTTCGATCGGCGCGAAGACGAGCAGCGCGCCGATGATCGCCGGCACGGCGCCGAAAACCGGGAAGATCAGCCACATCCCGTTCTCGGGCTTGCGGCTTGCGGCGACGAACAGGACGAAGGGCAGGCAGAACAGCATCACGCAGACGAGGATGCGGAGGAGGATCATGTCGCCGCGCTGAAAGGCTGCACCGCCCCGGACAGTGACCGCAAAAGCTTCCCGTAAGGTGAGCGAGCGGCTCAGGGCGATCTGTTCATGGCCTCGCTCACGGCTGGCGCGATGGCCGGTGTCGTGACTCCGTGGCGGAGCGAGTTCAGGATCGGCGAAGAGGAGGATCGTCCATGCCCAGCCTGGTCCACCTGCCCGCCGACACGCCGGCCGCCGAGGTGACGGCCGTGCTCACGCGCGACGGCGCCCTGATCCTCGACGACGCGCTGCCGCCCGCCGCGGTGGACGCCCTCGTCGCCGAACTGCGCCCCTACGTGGAGGCGACCCAGCCTGGGCGGGACGTGTTTTCCGGGCAGCTGACGACCCGCACGGGCGCGCTGGTGGCGCGCTCTCCGCTCACCCGGCCGCTGGTGATGGACCCGCGCATCAATGGCCTGTGCGAGGCCGTGCTGAAGCCCAACTGCCTGCGATATCAGCTGCATCTCACTCAGCTCATCCGGATCATGCCCGGGCAGGGCGCCCAGCCGATCCACCGCGACCGCTGGGCGTGGGGCCGCGGCCTCGGCCACCTGGAGCCGCAGCTGAACACCATCTGGGCGCTCACCGACTTCACGGCGGAGAACGGCGCGACGCAGGTGGTCCCGGGCTCGGTGGACTGGCCGGACGCGCGTCGGCCCGAGCCGCATGAGATCGCCCGGGCCGAGATGCGGCGCGGGTCGGTGCTGGTCTACACCGGTTCGGTGTTCCACGGCGGCGGCGCCAACACGGCGGCCGCCGACCGCTGGGGGCTGAACATAACCTACGCGCTGGGCTGGCTGCGGCAGGAGGAGAACCAGTACCTGTCCTGCCCGCCGGAGATCGCCCGCTCCCTGGAGCCCGAGCTCCAGGCGCTGCTCGGCTATGCGATGGGCAGCTACGCTCTGGGTTATTTCACCCCGCCGCTCGGGCCCGGAGAGGGTCCCGAGGTCGCGCCCCCCGAGCTCGCGCTCGGCGGAGGGAGGCGCGGGGGATCGAGCCTGGGCGGCCAGGACCTCTACGAAGCCACCGTCGCGCACGCCCGGCGCGAGCGCGCCCTTGCGCCCTCCGACAGCCCCTGAAGGACATCATGGGACGGATGCGGAGATCGGCGTTGAAGTCGCGGGTCGGCGCGGCGGCGATGCTCGCCGTGCTGGTGAGCGGCTGCGCCTCAGGGATGCACAGCGTGGCGTCGCCCCCGTCGCTCGAGGCGCAACGGGGCGCCGTCAGGCAGGCGCTGTCCCGGATCGAGCCCGAGCTGGCGTCCGCCCTGACCGCGGCCGAGGCGCTGCCCGAAGGGGCCGCCCGGGACGCCGAAGTGGAGCGGCTCCTGGCCCGCCGAAAGATCGTGCGCCTGGAGACGCTCGGGCCTCTGGCCGACGGCGGCAACGCCGAAGCGATGTTCAGGATGGCGCGGGAGCTGCGCGACGCGACCACCCCCGAGGAGATCGCGCGCTGGCTTCAGCTCGCCACGCGGGCGGCGGAAGGGGGACACCCGACCGCTCACGACGAGCTCGTCCGCTGGTGGTGGCATCAGAAGGGCGACGGGTCCATCGCGGCCGTGCAGCGGCATCGGACGCGGGCTCTGGACCACGCGGCCGAAGCGGCGCGCCTGGGGAACTGGCACGGCCTGGACCGGATCGCGGTCTACATCGCCGGCGATGTCCATCAGTATCCGGCGAGCCTGCCCCTCGCCGCCAGGGTCATGCGGCTATGCGCCAGGGGCGGACGGAGCGAGTGCCAGGAGCGGATGGCCGGCGCGGGCTCCTACGACTTCGGGGCCGCCCCGGAGGAGCGGTACGTCTGGCTCGTGCTGTTGGCGGCGCAGCAGCCGGGCCGCTTCGGGGGGCGCACGCAGACCGTGCGGACGTCCTTGCGGGCCGAGGCCGTGGCCGTCGCCGACCAGCAGGCGGCGGATTGGCGGCCCGCGACATGGCCGCAGCTGGCCGACGAGTGGGCGCAGCTGCGGTCGGAGATCCTGGCCCATGGCGCCGGCTCGGTCGGCGTCTACGGTCCCTGCAGCACCTCGACCCCTTGGTGCCGAGGCGGCGCGCTCAAGCTGGACGAGTAAGCCGCATCTGGACCGGGACCCAGACTCCGGGTCTGCTGCCGCCATGTCGCCGCCAGACGCTTCGTCCAGGGCCGCCCGCAGGCTGATCGCGCTGTTCGCCGGCTTGTCGCTGGTCGCGGTGGCCACGGGGTGCCTGGTCGCTCAATCGCACGACGTGCCGGCGTCGATCTGGGCACGCAATCTCGTGGTCTGGCTCGTGGGCCTGGGCGCCGCCGTCGCCCTCGCCCGGGCGAACCCTCGGCAGGCGGCCGCCGTGCTGGTGCTCCTGGCCCTTGCGGCGATCGGAGCCGCCTTGGCGTCCGACGGCCTTTCGGGGGTGCATCGCTGGGTGGTGCTGGGACCCATGCGCCTGAACAGCGCCCAGCTGGTCCTGCCCGGGCTGGTGGTCGCCCTGGCGTGCCTGGGGCCGCCCTATCGATGGCCCTGGTTCGCGGCGGTGATCGCAGGCGTCCTGCTGGCGGCCCAGCCCGACGCCTCCCAGGCGGTCGCCCTGGCCGGCGCGGTGGCGGTCATGGTGGCGGTGCTGCGCCCCGTGCGCATCGAAGCGGCCGCCGTGACCATCGGCTCCGCCGTGGCGGCGGCATGGGCGGTCAACCGGCCTGACCCGCTCGCGCCCGTGCCAGAGGTGGAGGGGATCATGGGCCTGGCTGCGGCGGTCTCGCCCGCCCTCGCCTTGGTCGCGGCCGCCGCGCTGGCGGGAGCGAGCTTGGCGCCCCTGGTGGCGGGCCGCAGCGAAAGGGCGCCGGTCCGCGCCGCCGCGGCGGGGCTGGCGACCTACTTCGGCCTGGTCGCCCTGGCGCCCGCCGCGGGCGCCTTCCCCGTGCCGCTGGTGGGGATGGGCGTGAGCCCGATCCTGGGCAGCTGGATCGGCGTCGGCCTGCTGGCGAGCGCCATCGCGCGCGGCGCGACGCTGGCGGGGCGGCCTGAGACGAACGCGCGAACCGACGCGCCACGGTAGGAGGGCCGCTTCCGCCGGCCCCGCCTTTCCCCGTCTCGGGGGACGGGATAGGGGAGCGCTCCCCAGGGAGGCCGCCATGCAACTGTTTCTAGACACCACCGACGTGGGCCAGCTGCGGGAGTTCGCGGCGACCGGGCTGGTGGACGGGGTGACCACCAACCCTTCGCTGATCGCCAAGTCCGGGCGGAACATGGCCGAGGTGATCGCCGAGATCTGCTCGGTGGTGGAAGGTCCCGTCTCGGCCGAAGTGGCGGCGACGGACGCGGCCGGGATGGTGGCCGAGGGCGAGCACCTGGCCAAGATCGCCGACAACGTGGTGGTGAAGATCCCGCTCACCTGGGAGGGGCTCAAGGCGACGCGGGAGCTGGCGCTGAACGGCACGCTGGTGAACGTGACCCTGTGCTTCAGCGCGGCGCAGGCGCTGCTGGCGGCTAAGGCGGGCGCAGCCTTCATCAGCCCCTTCATCGGCCGGCTGGACGACATCGGCGAGGATGGGATGGACCTGATCGAGGCGATCCGGGTCGTGTACGACAACTACGATTTCGACACCGAGATCCTGGCCGCCTCCATCCGCACGGTGCAACACGTGGAGCGGGCGGCGGTGGCGGGGGCCGACTGTGCGACGATCCCGCCCGGCGTCTTCAGCGACCTGATCAAGCACCCGTTAACCGAGAAGGGTATCCAACAGTTCATGAGCGACTGGGCCGGCACGGGTCAGTCCATTCTCTGACCGCTGAGGGGCTGATGACGGAGATCGCGTCCGACCTGGACTGGACCATCGTCCGTGACTTCCTGAAGGCCGAACCGGACCGGCTGCTGGGCGACGAGGCCCTGCTGGACGCGCTGGGGCTGAAGGTCAGTCACCCGAACGTGGTGGACTTCACCCAGGCGGCGCTGTCAAAGCTGGAGCAGGCCAAGCAGCGCGAGGCGGAGACCCGCGAAGCGGTCGAGGCGGTGGCGCGGGCGAACTTCGCCGCCCAGGCCCAGACCCACGCGGCCGTCATCGACATCATGGAGGCCCGCAACCACGCCGACTTGGCGCGGCGGGTCGACGACGCGGCGCGGCTGCGGTTCGGGCTGGCGGCCGGCGTGCTGGCGGTCGAGGGGCCGGGGAACACGCCGGCGGGCTGGCACCACATCGACGTGGGCGTCGTGGACGCGGTGCTCGGGCACGAGGCGCTGGCCCGCATGGGACCGGTCGCGGACCCGGTCGGCGTGTTCGGCGAGCGCGGCGCCAAGGTGGAGAGCGCCGCCCTGGTGCGGATCGCGATCTGGTCGCCGGCGCGGCAGGGGCTGCTGGCTTTCGGCTCGCCCGACCCCCAAGGCTTCACCCCGACCATGGGCGTGGAGCTGGTGGGCTTCCTGGCGCGCGTGGTGGAGCGCACGGCGGAGCGTTGGCCGGTCCTCTGAACGCGCGCGAGGCGCTCGCCGCCTGGCTGGACTGGCTGGCGCATGAACGCCGGGCCTCGCCGCGGACGGTGGAGGCTTACGCGGACGCGGTCCGCCGGTATCTGGACTTCCTCGAGCGGCACCGGGCCGAGAGCCTGTCGCAGGCCGACCTGGGTGGGGTGAGCGCGGCGGAGCTGCGGGCGTTCCTGGCGCACCGGCAGGGGAGCGAACGACCGCTGAGCCCGCGCTCGCTGAGCCAGGCCCTGTCCGCGGTGCGGAGCTTCCACCGTTGGCTCGACCGTCGCTTCGACACGCCCAACGCGGCGCTGGCGCAGGTGCGCGGGCCGCGGGTGAAGCCGTCGGCGCCGCGTCCGGTTTCGGAGGACGCCGCCTTCGGCCTGATCGCCGAGGCCGAGGACCCCGACCGGGAGGCATGGGAAGGGCTGCGGGACGCGGCGGTGCTGACGCTGCTCTACGGCTGCGGGCTGCGGATATCGGAGGCGCTGTCGCTGAAGCGGAGCGACGTGCCGCTCGGCGCGACGCTGCGGATCACCGGCAAGGGATCGAAGACGCGCATGGCGCCGGTGCTCGACGCCGTCCGGGATGCGGTGACCGCCTACCAGGCCGCCGCGCCGTTCGCCCTGTCGCCCGAAGAGCCGCTGTTTCGGGCCAAGCGGGGCGGGCCGCTGTCGCCGCGCCACGTCCAGGCGACGGTCCAGCGGCTGCGCGGGCGCCTGGGCCTGCCGGCGTCGGCGACGCCGCATGCGCTCCGCCACAGCTTCGCGACCCATCTGCTGGGCGCCGGGGCGGACCTGCGCTCCATCCAGGAACTGCTGGGGCACGCTTCGCTGTCGACCACGCAGAAGTACACGGCGGTGGATGCCGCCCACCTGCTGGGCGCCTACGCGAAGGCTCACCCGCGGGCTTGATCGAGTTCCGATAAGCCCAGCAGCACGAAGACCAGGAACGCCACGATGCCGAGCAGAAAGCACCACTGCTCGCCGTCCACCAGCTTCCGCAGAGTCGGCGACCAGAAGCTGGCCGCATCCCCGACGTAGGCCTTTTCCTCGATCAGGTCTTTGCTCGTCGCCACCTGCCGTGAGCGCGCCGCGAATGACGGCAGCGCCACCAGCAGGAAGGTGGCGAAGCCGATCGAGAGCATGAAGAATATGGCGGCCGTCATTGCGGCGACCATAGCTCCGGGATCGATCTCTGGCCGCTTCTCCTGGTGCGCTATGCCTCCGATGACCGCCAAGGCGCCGGTCTGGATGGTCACCAGCCAAATCGACCAGCTTTGCAGCAGCTTGGCGAAGTCGCTGACCTCCGCCGGCCGGTAGTGTTCTCCACTTGAAGCTGTATCCGTCATGGGAGCTCCTCCAGGGCGAGAGGGCATCGCCGCGTCACCTGCGTCAAGTGCGATGAGAACTGAGCGCCGGATCGATCGTTGACGGCTCGCAACAGGGAGACCCGCCATGACCGATCACAGCTCGGAAGCCGACCGCACGGCCGACGCGCAGCGCGCGATGCAGCAACAGCAACGTGAGACGCCGGGCGAGAAGGAGGAGGTTCAGGGCGCGGTGCAGGCGGGCGCGCGGCGCTATCCCGAGCCGCCTTTCCCCAAGAACCCCCAGGACAAGCCCGGCGATGAGGCCGCGCTCGATCCCGCGCCGATGTACGACGCGCCTTTCTACAAGGGCTCGGGCAAGCTGGAGGGGCGGACCGCCCTGGTCACAGGCGGCGATTCCGGGATCGGCCGCTCGGTCGCCGTGCTGTTTGCGCGGGAAGGCGCCGACGTCGCGATCCTGCACCTGGACGAGCAAGCGGACGCCGACGTGGTCAAGGCGGCGGTGGAGGCGGAAGGCCGCCGCGCGATCACGCTCTCGGGCGACGTGCAAGACCGAGCCTTCTGCTTCGACGCCGTGCGCCAGGTGGTGGACGCCTTCGGCAAGGTCGACGTGCTGGTGAACAACGCCGCGTTCCAATTGCATGTGGACCGTTTCGAGGACCTGACCGAGGAGCGGCTGCTGCAGACGCTGAACACCAACCTCGGCGGCTACTTCCGCATGGCGCAGGCGTGCGTGCCTCACATGAAGTCGGGGTCGGCCATCATCAACACGGGCTCGGTGACCGGCATCATGGGCAACGAGAGCCTGCTGGACTACTCGGCCACCAAAGGCGGCATCCACGCCTTCACGCGCTCGCTGGGAACCCACCTGGCGCCGCGCGGCATCCGGGTAAACTGCGTGGCGCCCGGGCCGGTCTGGACGCCGCTGAACCCGGCCGACAAGGACGACGTGAGCCAGTTCGGGGCCTCCACGATCATGAAGCGCCCCGCCCAGCCGGAGGAGATCGCGCCGGCGTACGTGTTCCTCGCCTCGCCCCAGTGCTCCAGCTACATCACCGGCGAGGTCCTGCCGATCATCGGCGGCTACTCAGGGGGCTAGGCCGACGCCCAGTTGCCGTGGAAGCCGTGGGGCACGCGGCGGGGCAGACGTGCTCCGGCGCGGGGCCCCGAGGCGAGGTCCTGGGCGTCGAAAACCAGGAGCTCGCTCACGTCCGCCTCGCCGCGGTGGACCACGGCCAGCAGCCAGCCCTCGCCCTCGGGCGCGTCCGGACCGGCTGGCACGAACACGGGCTCGGAGGTCGCGTCGCCCTCGGGCAGGATGAAGTCGGTCCGGCGGGTGGTCGCCACATCGATGTGAGCCAGAGAGTCGGCCACCGCTGTGCCGGGCCGGCGCACGGAGCCCGCGAACCAGCCGTGCCGGTAGGCGGCCCCGGACAAGCGCTCGTCGAAGCGGGGGAACTCGCCCGCCAGATCGTCGAGGGGGGTCTCCTTGATGGTTTCGGTCGCGCCGGTCAGGTCGAAGGTCCAGCGCACCATGTACGCCGCCGACTTCTCGCCGCGTCGACCGTCCGCCAGCGGGAACAGGGGGGCCGAGTCGTAGCGCATCACGTCGGCGACGATCGCGTCCTCCGTCTCGTAGGCGTTCATCACGTGGAAGACGTAGCAAGCGTCCGTGGTGAACCAGCGCAGGCTGGCGGCGCCCTGGTCGCGGCGCATCACCCCGACCTGAGCCGGCTGACCCGGGTCCCAGGCGAAGGCGGGCAGGCCGCTCATCGCCCGCTTGATGCAGCCGGTCAGGGGCAGCACCGGCAACAGCACGTGGCGCTCGGTCACCATGAAGTCGTGGATCATCGAGCAGTAGGGCGTCTCGATCGTCTCGCGCCGGAGCAGGCGTCCGTCCCGGTCGGCCACGCCCCAGCTCACCTTTGGCGAGAAGAAGCCGGGCTCGTCCGAGTAGGCGAAGAAGATCATTTCCCCGGTCGCGGGATCGGTCTTGGGATGCGCCGTGACCTTGCCGCCCAGGTCATAGTAGCCGCGCGGCTCCAGCGTGCGGGGCTCAAGCTCGAATGGCGCGTGGCCCTCTTCGAGCGCCAGCAGGCGGCCGGCGTGCAGGACGATGTTGGTGTTGGCCACCCCGCCGCTGTCCTTGCCGCGGACCGACTCCTCCGCCTCCATGGGGTTGAAGCCGCCGTAGAGCGCGCGGCCTGCGGCGTTCTCCTCCAGCCACTTGGGAGTGCGCACCCATCGGTTGCGATAGCGGACCCGGCCATCCTCGACGGCGAAGGCGTGGATCATCCCGTCGCCGCTGAACCAGTGATAGTCGCGCTCGCGGGGCTCGAACTGCGGGTTCGCGCCGTTGCGGTAGAGCACGCCGTTCAGGCCGCGCGGCAGCTCGCCCCAGACCTGAAGCTCGAAATCGTCTTCGGTGCGGACGGGGGCGAAGTTCCCCTTCAGGTACGCACTGGTCCGCGCGAGCGTGTCGGTCATGGCGAGTCCTCCCGCCGAGAGCCTATCCGCTCAGCCGCCAAGCGGCGAGGGACTCAGCGGAGGCGGCTCCGGAACCAGGCCGCGGCCTCGGCGATCGCGCGGCCGCCTGCGCCGAGGTAGCGGTGGAACACCGGCCAGACGTGGATCATCTCCGGCCAGACCTCGAGCCGGACGTCCACCTCGGCGAAGGCGGCGACCTCGGCCAGCTTGAGACTGTCGGAGAGGAGCGCTTCGTCGGCGCCGCACTGGATGTAGAGCGGCGCGATCCCGCGCAGGTCGCCGAAAACCGGAGAGGCGAGGGGATCGCGCGGGTCGGCGCCGCGGAGATAGGCGGCGGCCATCTCGTCCAGGCCGGCCTTGGTGATCATGGGGTCCCGCTCGGCGATCGGCCCGGCGTAGGACGCGCCGCTCTGGGTCAGGTCGACCCACGGACTGATGGCGAGCAGGCCCGCGGGCTGGGGCAGGCCGCGCTGCTTCAGCGCCAGGGCCGTCGCGACCGTCAGCCCGCCGCCGGCGCTGTCGCCCGCGATCAGCAGCGAACTCGCCGCGTGGCCTCGTTCGAGCAGCCAGCGGTAGGCGGAGACCGAGTCCTCGACGGCCGCCGGGTGGGCGTGCTCGGGCGCCATGCGGTAGTCGAGCGCCAGCCCGAGCACGCCGGTCGCCTCCGCCAGGTGGGCGAGGAAGCCGCCGTGGCTGGCGGGCGAACCGGTCATGTAGCCGCCGCCATGAAAGTAGAGCAGCGCCCGCGTCTCGTCCGCGCCGCTCGGGCGGAACAGCACGCCCGGCGCTCCGCCGGCGTCCACCGGCTCTTTCGTGAGGCCCTCGGGCATGGGCATGGAGGCGCCCCAGGCGTCGGTCGCGGCGCGCCGGTCCTGGATGCTGGGCGCCGGCGCGTCCGGCGGCGGGGCCATGGCCGCCAGCAGAGCGCGAAAGCCGGCGATCTCAGGGTCCTTGAACGTGCGCTCGGTGATGGGGCGTGTCCTCCGCCCCCGAGCTTAGGGGCTCGGACATGCGTTCGAAAAGCCAGTCGCCGGCTTCGCCGATGGCGGCCCGGCCCGCGCGCAGGATCTCGTGGAACAAGGGCCAGACGTGGATCATGCGCTCGCCCACCCGGAGGGTCACGTCCACGCCGGCGGCCCGGGCCGCCTCGGCTAGGCGCAGGCCGTCCTCGTAGAGGATCTCATCGGTCGCCACGTGGATGAACAGCGGCGGCAGGCCTGACAGATCGGCGTGCAACGGGGACAGCAGCGGGTGGCGACGGTCCGTCTCGCCGGCGTAGAGCGCCGACATGCGGTGGAGCGACTCCAGGGTCACCACGGGATCGAGCGCGGCGCGTTCGGCGTAGGAGGGAGGCACCTCCGTGAGGTCGACCCAGGGGCTGATCGCATACACGGCCGCCGGCGCGGGCAGGCCCTCGTCGCGGATGGCGAGCGCGGCGGCAACCGCCAGGCCGCCGCCGGCGCTGTCGCCCATGATCGCGATCCGCTCGGGCGCGAAGCCCTGCTCCAGCAGCCAGCGGTAGCAGGCCAGGGCGTCCTCCACGGCGGCCGGGAAGGGATGCTCTGGGGCGAGACGGTAGTTGGGGACGAGCGCCTCGGCGCGGGCGGCCCGGGCGAGGCGCGACGCGTAGTGGCGATGACTGACCGCGCTGCCCTGGGTGAAGCCGCCGCCGTGCAGGCACAGCAGGATGCGGCCGGGTTCAGCCTCGCGGGGCGTCAGCCGCTCGCAATCGATCCCGTGGGCGGAGACCGAGGCCTTCGTGCAGCCCGTGGCGATCGGGACCGAGAGACCATGCAGGTCGTTGCGCGCGCGGCCCTCCGGGATCGTCTGCGGCGGGTTTTCGCTGTGGCCCGTGACGAGGCTCATGATGCCGCGGAGGGCGGCGAGGTCGGAAGGGTGGGGCTCGTCCATGCTGCAGTGCAACATAGGGGCGCGCAGATGGTTCCGCGAGCCCCTGAGGGTTCGTCCAGGTCAGGCCTGCATGGTCCAGCCCTCCACGCCCATGGCCGCCTGGCGCAGGGCCTCGGAGCGGGTGGGGTGGGGGTGGCAGGTGCGTGCGACGTCCTCGGAGGAGGCGGCGAACTCCATGGCCACGCAGTACTCGCCGATCATCTCGCCGACCTGGGGACCGAGCATGTGGACGCCCAGGATGCGGTCGGTCTTGGCGTCGGCCAGCACCTTTACGAAGCCTTCGGCCTCGTGGTTGACCTTGGCGCGGCTGTTGGCGGTGAAGGGGAACTTGCCCGCCTTGTAGGCGACGCCCGCGGCCTTCAGCTCTTCTTCGGTTTTCCCGACCCAGGCGACTTCCGGGTAGGTGTAGACCACGCTCGGGATCAGGTCGTAGTTCACGTGGCCGGCCTTGCCCGCGATGATCTCCATGCAGGCGACCGCCTCGTCCTCGCCCTTGTGGGCCAGCATGGGGCCATGGGTGACGTCGCCGATGGCCCACACGCCGGGCGCGCTGGTGCGGTAGTGGTCGGTCTCGATGAAGCCGCGGCGGTCGGGCGTGATGCCGACCGTCTCCAGGCCGAGGTTCTCCGTGTAGGGGCGGCGGCCGATGGCGACGAGGACGACCTCGGCTTCGAGCGTCTCGGCGCCGCCGCCGGCGGCGGGCTCGACGGTGAGGCGGACGGCGGCGTCGGTGGTCTCCGCGCCCGTGACCTTGCGGCCGAGCTTGAAGGTCATACCCTGTTTCGTAAGGGAGCGCTGGAAGGCCTTGGCGATCTCTTCGTCCATGCCGGGGGTGATGCGGTCAAGGTACTCGACCACCGTCACCTTGGCCCCGAGGCGGCGCCAGACGCTGCCGAGCTCCAGGCCGATGATGCCGGCGCCGATCACGATCATGGAGGCGGGGACGCGCTCGAACGCCAGGGCGCCGGTGGAGTCGACGATGCGCTTCTGATCGACGGCCACGCCGGGGAGCGGCATGGGCTCGCTGCCGGTGGCGATGACGATGTTCTTCGCCTGGAGCTCAGTGGTCGCTCCATGCTCGGCGGTGACGGCGACGCGGCCAAGGCCGGCGATGCGGCCCGCGCCCTTGACGTAGTCGACCTTGTTCTTGCGGAACAGGAACTCCACGCCCTTGGTGAGCTGGCCGACGCTGTCGGCCTTGCTGTTCATCATGGTCCCGAGGTCGAGCTCGGGGGCGACCTTGATGCCGATGGAGGCGAAGTCCTTGGCGGCGACCTCGAACAGCTCGGAGGCGTGCAGCAGGGCCTTGGACGGAATGCAGCCCACGTTCAGGCAGGTGCCGCCCAGCACGCCGCGCTTCTCCACGCAGGCGACCTTCAGCCCCAGCTGGCCGGCCCGGATCGCGCCGTTGTAGCCGGCGGGGCCGCCGCCGATGATCACCACGTCGTAAGCGTCCACCACGGCAGTCTCCTGGAGAGCGGGCGGAACCTAGTCACGAACCGTGGCCGGTCAACCGAGCGCCGGGGCGGGCCCGAGGAACAGCCGAACCGGCGCGTCTGTCGAAGATTTAACGCGCCGCGAGCCCTTTTCCGACGCCCGCGTCAACTTTGTCATGGACCGCGCTCACACCTTGGTGATAATCTGTCAGTTATTCGACCAGCATGTCGGCGAGATGCGTCGACGTGACGGGTGCACCCTTGGGAGGGCGCTGGGACATGAGCAAGAACAGGACTTGGGCGGCGGCGGCGGTCAGCGGCGGCGTCTTGGTGTTCGCGATGGGCGCGGTGGGGCTCTCGGCGCAGGCCGGCGGCGAGGTGGCGACGGTCGCGGCGGCGCTGAAGGCGGACAACTTCCGCCTGACCGACCAGAACCTGGACAGCCACGAGCTGCACCGGCTTAAGGACGCCAAGGCCGTGGTGCTGATCACCCACGGCAACGGCTGCCCGGTGGTGCGCAACTTCGGCACGGACCTGAAGGCGCTGCGCGCCCAGTACGAGCCGCAGGGCGTCGAGTTCCTGATGCTGAACTCCAACCTGCAGGACAACCGCGACGCGGTGCGCGCCGAGGCCAAGGAATACGGCTTCGACCTGCCGATCCTGATGGACGAGCACCAGTTGGTCGGCGAGCAGCTGGGCGTGACCCGCACGGCCGAGATGTTCGTGCTCGACCCCAAGACCTGGAAGGTCATGTATCGCGGGCCGATCAACGACCGCGTGACCTATGAGCGCCAGCGCGCCAGCGCCACCAAGACCTGGGGCGCGGACGCCATCAAGGCGGTGATGACCGGCCAGGCTCCCGCGGTTCGCGAAGAGCAGAGCGTCGGCTGCCTGATCGACTTCCCGCAGCGCGCGCAGAAGGTGCAGCACACCAAGATCTCCTACGCCCGCGAGATCGCGCCGATCCTCGAGCAGAAGTGCATCTCCTGCCACCAGAAGGGCGGCATCGGCCCCATGTCGTTCACCAGCTACGAGCAGGTGAAGGGCTTCTCCCCGATGATCCGCGAAGTGCTGCGCACCCAGCGGATGCCGCCGTACCACGCCGACCCGCACATCGGCGCGTTCAGCGACGACAAGCGCCTGTCCAAGGACCAGATCAAGACGCTGGTGCACTGGATCGAAGCCGGCGCCCCGCGCGGCGAGGGCGTCGACCCGCTGAAAATGGCCCGCCATGAGGCTCCGGACTGGCCGCTCGGCAAGCCTGACCTCGTGCTGAAGATCCCGGCGTACAAGATCCCGGCTTCCGGCATCGTGGACTATCAACGTCCCGTGGTCGCCAACCCCCTGACCGAAGGCAAGTGGCTGAAGGCCTCCACCGTCAAGGTGAAGGAGCGCCAGGCGGTGCACCACATCCTGACCGGCTACATGAAGGAGATGCCCAAGGACGGCGTCGGTCGTGAAAGCCAGTGGGGCGCTTCGGTCGGCGGCTACGCCGTCGGTTCCGAGTCGGTGATCTCGCCCAAGGACATCGGCGTGTTCGTGCCGCCGGGCGGCGCGATCGGCTTCCAGAACCACTACACGCCCTTCGGCAAGGAAGTGACGGAAGAGTCCGAGATCGCCCTGTACTTCTACAAGGACAACGAGAAGCCCAAGATGGTGATGCGCGACGCCGCCATCGCCGACTTCTCGATCACGATCCCGCCGGGCGTGGAGCGTCACCACGAGGTGGCCTACTACACCTTCCCGAAAGAAGCTCTGCTCTACAGCGCCTTCCCGCACGCGCACTACCGCGGACACTCGTCCAACGTGATCCTGCGCACGCCGGACGGTAAGGAGAAGATGCTGCTGTCGGTGCCCAAGTACGACTTCAACTGGCAGCGGCACTACAACTTCAAGGAGCCGATCAAGATCCCGGCCGGCTCGAAGCTGATCGTGAACTACTGGTACGACAACTCGCAACGGAACCCGGCCAACCCGGCGCCCGAGAAGACCGTGCTGTGGGGCGACCAGTCCTTCGAGGAGATGCTGTTCACCAACATCCGCTATCGCTGGATCGACGAGACCTCCGACAAAATGGAGCTCGGCGAGCAGTACGATAAGCAGATGATGGCGACCCGGATGCTGGGCATCCTGGACGACAACGTCGACGGGCTGATCCAGCAGGCCGAACTGAAGGGCCCGATGGAGCGCCTGAAGCCGATGTTCGGCGTCGCCGACGCCAACAAGGACGGCGGCATCGACGCGGCGGAGTTCGACAAGGTGCAGGCCATGATGCAACGGCCGCAGCGCGCGTCGACCCGTCAGGGCGACACGGCGGCGGCGGCTCCGGCCGCAGCGGCCGGGGGCGCGGGCGGCAAGTAACAGACCCACGGGTCTGAACGAACGAGGGCGGCGACCGGAGACGGTCGCCGCCCTTCTTCGTTGTGGGGGGTGCGGGTCAGGCTGCCCGCAGCCCGATCGTCAGGCGGCCTTGGCCAGCGGCGGGCCGGTGAATTCGGCTTCGATGATGAGCTCGACGGCGTCGCCGACACCCATGGTCGTGCCCGGCGCCGGGATTCCGTAGCTCATGCCGAACTCCGACCGCTTCAACACGCCGGTGGCCGAGAAGCCGATGCGGGCGTTCGGGTCCATGGGATGGCCGCGGTAGCCGCCGTTGAAGGTGGCGTTCAGCGACACCGGCCGGGTCACGCCCCGGAAGCTCAGGTCTCCGTCGATCCGAGCCGCGCGCGGTCCCGTGGGCGTGACCTTGGTCGAGCGATACGTGATCTGCGGGTGCGCGGCGGCGTTGAGCCACTCGCCGCCGCGCAGCGTGTCCTCAAACCCGGCCGGCGGGCTTTCCACGCTGAGGGAGCGGGGATCGATCGTGGCCTCGAGCCGGGCGACCTCCGGCCGGGCGGGGTCGAGGTGGAGTTTCGCGTCATAGCGGGTGAAGCGGCCCGTGTACTTCGATATGCCCAGGTGATCGACGCGGAACAGCAGGCTCGCGTGCGAGGGATCCAGCTTGTAGTCGCCCGCGGGCAGGTCGGGCGGCGTCTGAGCGGGTGCGGCCTCGGCCGTCCTGGGCGGGGCCGACTTCGTCCCGGTGGCGGCGGGCGGCTCCCCGCATCCGGTCAGCGCGACGCTCGCGAGCAGGGCGGGCAGGACGGTCGAGCGGCTCATGCGTGAAGTCCTTCTTGTCGGGGCGCGGCCTCCGCCGTGGCCCGGTCCAGGTGCTCGCGGATGTGGGCGGCCTCGGCCGGCGAACGGGCGAGGGCGATGGCGCGGTCGAAGGCGATGCGCGCCTCCTCCGCCCGGCCGAGCTGCAGCAGCAGGCCGCCGCGCAGGCCGTGGAAATGGAAGTAGCCGCCGAGCGCGTCGGCCAGGGGATCGACCAGCAGCAGCGCCTCCGCGGGGCCGCGCACCTTGGACACCGCGACCGCCCGGTTCAGCGTGACCACCGGCGAGGGCTGCAGCCGCTCGAGCGTGGCGTAGAGCCGGTCCACGCCGGCCCAGTCGGTGTCCTCAGGCCGAACGGCGCGGGAGTGGAGCGCGGCGATCGCGGCCTGGACCTGGTAAGGGCCAGGCCGGCGATGGCGCATGGCCTTGTCGATGAGGGCGAGGCCCTCGGTGATCAGCTTGGGCGACCAGCGGCTGCGGTCCTGGTCGTCCAGCAGCACCACCTGGCCCTGCGGGTCGAGGCGCGCGGGCGTGCGCGAATGCTGCAGCAGCATCAGCGCGGTCAGCCCCATGATCTCGGGCTCGGTCGGGTAGAGCCGCAGCAGCAGGCGGGCGAGGCGGATGGCTTCGTCACAGAGCGCGGCGCGCGTCGCCGGCGCCGAGTAGCCCTCATTGAAGACGAGGTAGACCATGGCCGCCACGGCCGCGAGGCGCTGGGCGCGCTCGACGGGGCCCGGCGCCTCGAAGGGGACGTCCGCGCGGGCGATGCGGCCCTTGGCGCGGGTGATGCGCTGCTCCATGGCCGCTTCGCCGACCAGGAAGGCGCGGGCGATCTGGGGCACCGTGAGACCGCAGACGATGCGCAAGGCGAGGGCGATCTGCTGGGTTGCCGGCAGCTCCGGATGGCAGCAGATGAACAGCAGGCGCAGCACGTCGTCCCGGTAGTCGGCCGCATCCAGCCGCTCGGCGGCGCCGGCTTCCGCGTCGTCGAGGTCGGAGAGGATCTCCTCGGGGGGCAGGGCGGTGTTGCGGGCGCTGCGGCGGACGGCGTCCACGCCGGCGTTCCGGCCGACGAAGATCAGCCAGGCGGCGGGATCGCGCGGCGGGCCCTTCTGGGGCCAGGTCCGGATCGCGCGCAGGCAGGCCTCCTGGAAGGCCTCTTCCGCCGTGTCCAGGTCACGGAACCAGCGGAGCAGGGCGCCCATCGCCTCGGGCCGGGCGCCCACGAGCGCCGCCTCAATCCACGCCAGGTCGGTCATGCGCCTCCGCTCCCGGGTCTGTAGTACCCAAGCGGCCGCAGTTCGAAGCTGCCGGCCGAGCTGCTGGCGGCCGCGAGGTCCCGGGCGACCACCAGCGCCTCGTCCAGATCGGCGCAGTCGACGACGTAGAAGCCCAGCAGCTGCTCCTTGGTCTCGGCGAAGGGGCCGTCGATCACCATCGCCTCTGCGCCCTTGCGGACCGTGGTGGCGGCGGTGGTCGGCAGCAGCCGCGCGACCGGACCCAGCCGGCCCTGCGCGGCGAGCTTGTCCTGCACGACGCCGAGCTTGGCCATGACGGCCTCGTCCTGCTCCTTGGTCCAGGCGCCGACGACGTCTTCGGAATCGTAGCAGAGGATGGCGTACAGCATCGGGAGCCTCGCGATGTTCGAAGGACGGGCGAGACTAGCCGCCTCCGACACCGACGCGACAGGATTTCCGCACGGCCCGAACGACAACGGAGGATGAACGAGCGCCCCGGCGCCCGTTCAGGGGAGGGGGCGTAAAAACACCCTCGAAGCGGCGGCGATGGGCTGTCGCAAGGAGGCAGCTATGAAAAAGGCGATGATCGCGGCCGGCGCCCTGGCCGCTGTGGCGGCGACGCCGGTGGCCGCTTCGGCGCAGACCTATTATGGGGGCTATGACCCCTACCGGGTCGACAGCGCGCGGCGGACGAACGAACTGGGCGGCGCGGTGCTCGGCGGCGCGCTCGGCGCGGCGGCGGGCGCCATGGTGGCCGGACGCGGCGATAAGACGACGGGGGCCGTCATCGGCGGCGCCATCGGCGCGGTGGTCGGCTCGCAGGTCGCCAAGGGCCAGAACAACCGGGACTTCGGCTACAATCGCTCGTACTCGCAAAGCTACGGCCACCCGAGCTACGGCTACAGCCAGCCCCGGTACGGCTACGCTCAGCCGAGCTACGGCTACAGCCGCCCGGCGTACGGCTACAGCCGCAGCTACGGTCAGAGCGCCTACGGGTATGACCGGTACGGCCGGCCGAACCGCTACGGGTACTGAAGGCTGCATTCGGGAGCGGCCAAGCCGCTCCGAGCCGACGAGAGGGCCGTACGCCGCAGGCGTGCGGCCCTTCTTGCGTGAGCTAGCGAAGGCGCTCGGCCCGGACGCCGGGCTGCCCGCCGATGCGCATGAAGAAGCTGCCGAGCAGGCCGCGCCGCAGCTCGACCTTGTCGCCCCGCCTGGCGCGCAGGATCGTCTTGCTGTCGGTCTGCTTCCAGAGCTGGCCGTTCGCCAGCGTGACCGACCACTTGCCGAAACCGTCCTTACCGGCCGAGGCGACGGTCGACGTCACCGTGTCGACCTCTTCGGTGCGCTGACGCTCGTCGCGGTCGAACAGCCGGAAACTGGGTATGGAGAAGCCGAAGGCGTCCCGCTTGGCCGTGCGCACCTGCTCCCGGTCGAGCACCACCACCTCGCCCGTCCGCTCGGCCTCGTCCAGCCGCGCGGCGGCGGCGTCGTAGCAGGCGAGCCGCGCGCCGGCCTCGGCGACCTGGCGGCAGTCGGCGAGCGCCTTGAGCATGGCCGCGCGGCCGGGAGCGGCTTCCTGGGCTTGAGCGGGGCCTGCGAGCAGGCCGGCGACGGAGAGGACCAATGCGGCCTGGGGGAGAGCGGAGATCAGCATCAGGTTCAACCTTGACCGGAGCCTCTGCATAGGCCGCGTCGCCCAAGCGGGGAAGCGTTGGTCTTGACGCGGCAAAGCGGCGGGGTTTCCGTACTGCGGCTCGAACTCGCAGGCCGGAGGATCCGCCGTGTTCGCTCTCGTGCTCACCCTGCTGCAAGTCACCTCGATCGACGTGCCCCCGCCGCCGGTCGCGGCGAACGCCAAGCCCGCCACCTTGGAGGCGGCCCAGGCCTCCTCCAAGAAGAAGGACGATCTGGTCTGTCGTACGGAGGCGACGCTCGGGACTCGGTTCTCCAAGCGCGTTTGTCGTTACCGCTCCGACATGCTCCTGCAGGAAGAGGCGGCCCGGAACGCCACGCAGCACATCCAGAACGAGAAGGCCACGTTCCCCGTCGGGGGATGATTGCTCGGCCAGATCAGATGAGGCCGGCTGATCATCCTGGTTAACTCACGTCAGCTGTGACGGGAAAGTGACGCTTGGCTCAAGAAGCGTAGCCGAGCCCTCGTTGTTGGTTGACCCAAACGAACGACGCCAGATACGTCGGCCGCAATCGTGTCGCAATGCGGCCGAGACACGTCACGCTTCGGGGACGGCCGCTCAGCGGCTCCGGGGGACTTGGAGGATAGCACTTGATCGATTTGTCTTTCCGCGAGCGTTTGCTCGCGACGAGCATGATTTGCGGCGCGGCTTTGCTGCTCGGCGCCGGATCGGCGTCCGCACAGGAGACCCCGCAGCAGGACGCGGCCAACCAGTCCGCGACGGAAGTCGGCGAAGTGGTGGTCACCGGTTCGCGCATTCCGCAGCCGAACCTGACCAGCGTCAGCCCCGTGCAGGTGGTCGGCGATGAAGAGATCACGCTGGGCGGCCGTCCGCTCGCCGTCGACATCCTGAACCAGCTGCCGCAGATCACCCAGAACAGCCAGACCGGCTTCTCCTCCACCGGCAACCCGCTGTCGGGTCCGGGCGGCGTGGCGACGATCGACCTCCGCGGCCTGGGCCAGCAGCGCACCCTGGTGCTGGTGGACGGCCGCCGTCTGGGCATCGGCGACCCCAACACGGGCAACCCGAACCCCGCGCCCGACATCAACCAGATCCCGAGCCAGCTGATCGAGCGCATCGAAGTGCTGACCGGCGGCGCCTCGGCGACCTACGGTTCGGACGCCGTCGCCGGCGTCGTGAACTTCGTCATGAAGCGCGACTTCGAAGGTTTCCAAGTCGACGCGCAGCTCGGCGCCTACCAGCACGAGCAGCACAACGAGTTCATGCAGAACATCGTCAAGCTGCGGGACCCGCTGCCCGACGACGCGTTCGACGGCCGCTCGGAAGACATCGCGGTCATCTTCGGCGTGAACGCGCCCGACGGCCGCGGCAACGTCACGGCCTTCTTCACGCACCACAATCAAGACCCGGTCCTGCAGAACGCCCGCGACTACTCGGCGTGCCAGCTAAACGTTCCGAGCAACGGCTTCGGAACGCCGGCTTGCGCGGGTTCGAGCAACTCCAACCTGTTCTATCGCGCCGACGGCACGCCGGGCCGCTTCGCCGTGGTCGGCAACCAGTTCGCGCCGTACTCGACGACCGCGAACACCACTCCGCCGCCGCTGTTCAACTCGAACAACTTCTCTCACCTGATCCAGCAGAGCACCCGCTACACGGCCGGCTACTTCGCTCGCTATGAGATCAACAAGAACATCGAGCTCTACTCCGACTTCAACATGATGAACGATCGCACGAACGTGCAGATCGCTCCGACCGGCCTGTTCCAAGCCAGCGGCTCCTCGCCGACGGGCGGGTTCCTGGTGAACTGCAACAACCCGCTGATGAGCGCGCAGCAGCAGGCCACCTTCTGCACCCCCGCGCAAATCGCCGCTGGCGACAGCGTCGACCTCTACATCGGTCGTCGGAATATCGAGGGCGGCGGCCGGAACTCGTTCTACGAGCACCAAAACTTCCGCGCCGTAATTGGCGCGCGCGGTGAGATCGCCGGGCCGTTCAACTACGACCTGTACACGTCGTACTACTACACGAACCTGTACACGGCCTCGCAGAACTACCTCAGCATCTCGCGCATCCAGAACGGCCTGCAAGTGGTGCAGACCCCGACGGGTCCGCAGTGCATCAGCGGCGGCGGCTGCGTGCCCTACAACATCTTCCAGGAGGGCGGCGTCACGCAGGCGGCGCTCGACTACCTGGACATCCAGGGCACGGCGCGGGGCGAGGTGACCCAGCGGATCGTGGAAGGAGTGGTGACGGGCGACCTGAGCGACTACGGCATTAAGTCGCCGTTCGCCACGGACGGTGTCGGCGTCGCGGCCGGCTACCAGTTCCGCCGGGAGAACCTGCAGTTCCAGCCTGACGTGGCCCAGCTGAGCGGCGACCTTTCCGGCGCCGGCGGCGCGTCCACGCCGATCGACAACAGCATCAGCGTCCGCGAGCTGTACACCGAAGCCCGGGTGCCGCTCATCCAGGACGCGCCGTTCGCCGACGAGATCCTGCTCGAAGCCGGCTACCGGTACTCGGATTACTCGATCGGGATTGAGACCAACACCTACAAGGTGGGCCTGCAGTGGTCCCCGTCCGAGGACATCCGGTTCCGGGGTTCGTACCAGTCGGCGATCCGGGCGCCGAGCATCCTGGAGCTGTATACGCCCCAGTCGGTGACCAACAGCGCCTCGCTGCAGGTCGACCCGTGCGCCCCGACCCAAGACGCCAACGGCAACATCATCCCCGCCACCGCCACCTTCGAGCAGTGCGCTCGGACCGGCGTCACGGCGGCCCAGTACGGCAACGGCGGGACCACCAACACCATCGTGCAGTGCCCCTCGGGCCAGTGCGCGGTGCTGACCGGCGGTAACCCCGATCTGCAGGCCGAAGAAGCCAAGACGTTCTCGCTCGGCTTCACCACCACGCCGCGCTTCCTGCCCGGCCTCGTCGCCAGCCTCGACTACTTCCACATCGAGCTGGAGGGCACGATCGGCACCGTCGGCCAGAACATCCTGGTGAATAAGTGCCTCGCCGGCGACCAGTCCTCCTGCTCGCAGGTGGTCCGGGCGACGAACGGGACGCTGTTTGGCACCAGCCAGGCGACCGGCGGCTACGTGAACGGCACCGGCATCAACGTCGGCGCTGGCACCACCGAGGGCATCGACCTGCAGGCCAACTATGACCTGCCGCTGGAAGACTGGGGCTTCGACCGCTACGGCGACCTGCGGGTCAGCCTGATCGGCACGTACCTCCTGAAGACCACCACCATCCCGGTGCCTGGCGATCCCGAGTACGACTGCGCCGGCCTGTTCGGCCCGACCTGCCAGACGGTGAACCCGGAATGGCGCCACACGCTGCGGCTGATCTACACCACGCCGTTCGACGTGCAGGTGTCGGCCGCGTGGCGCTACATCGGCACCACCACCCTGGACACGATCTCGGGCGAACCGACGATCAGCGCTCCGGGGAACACGGAAGGCTTCAACCGTGAGTTGCCCGAGCGCAGCTACCTCGACCTGTCGGCCACCTGGCAGCTCAGCGACGCGCTGACCTTCCGGGCGGGCGTGAACAACGTCCTCGACCAGGATCCGCCGCTGGTGCGGAACGGCGTGGCCAGCACCGGCCAGCCGAACAGCTTCCAGACCTACGACCTGCTCGGCCGCCGGCTCTTCGTGGGCCTGACCGCCAGCTTCTAACCACTGACCGGCGCTTCGGCGTCACGGGGCGGCGGGCGAAAGCCCGCCGCCCTTTTCTTTTGGAACGAGCGCGCACGAGAATGGGGCGGAGCCGGCGGCTCCGCCCCTTCGTCGATCGATCGCGGTCGGGTCAGAGGCCGCCCGGGCCGCAGTCCGTTTTCAGGAAGTCCTCGATCACCGCCAGGGAGATCCGGGTGTTCTCGGGGCTCCAGAAGTTGCCCTGGTGACCCATGTCCTTGAGCTCCACGTACTTGACCGGCTTGCCCTGGCCGCGGAGCGCGCTGTTGAACTGGCGCGAGTGCTTGATCTCGACGGTCGTGTCGCGATCGCCGTGATAGAGCAGCACGGGAATCGAGACCTTCGAGGCCTCCGCCAGCGGGTCCAGCCCCTCGACGGTGGGCCGCTGGTACTCGCGCTGGAAGTAGCTGTTGTTGAAGGTCTGCCGCTTGATGGTGGCGAGGTCGGCGACGCCGGCGCCCGCCACTGCGCATTGGTACAGCCCGTTGGGCCTCACGGCCGCCGCCATGGCCGCATAGCCTCCGTACGAGTAGCCGTGCATGGCAATCCGCTGAGGGTCGGCGACGCCCTGAGCAATCAGCCAACGGGCGCCGTCGTCCTTGTCGTCCTGCATCTTGCGACCCCACTCGGCGTCGCCGGCGCGCCAGAGCTTCTGGCCCCAGCCCTCCGACCCGCGGAACTGGGGCTGCAGCACGGCGTAGCCGCGCGCGGCGAAGTACTGCGTCCAGCCCGTGCCGTCCCAGTCGAGGGTGTCCCGCGCCCAAGGTCCGCCGTGCGGCAGGATGATCGAAGGGTAGGGACCGGCGCCATGGACCGACTTGGGCGGCGTGGTCAGGTAGGCCGGGATCGTCAGCCCGTCGCGTGCCTTGTACTGGACCAGCCGGGTGTCCCCGAGCGCTGCGGCGTCGATCTGCGGCGCTGAGCGGCCGAGCAGCTGCACGCCCTTGCCGGGGATCACGACGTAGTACTCGGGCGGCTGCTTGGGCCCGGACTTCTCGACGACCATCCAGCGGCGGTCGTCGGACCAGGACACGATGTCCACGTCCGCGCCGTCGCCCACGGTGAAGTTCACCTGCTCGCCGGTGGCGATGTCGGTCCAGCGGACCGGCGTGGTCTGCACCTTCAGCGCCTGGCGCAGCGACTTGGCGACGCCGTCCATGGCGGGGTCGGCCCAGTAATCCCTGACGCGATCGCCCTGGTAGACGAAGCCGATGATCTCGCCGTAGTCGGCGGCATTCTCCGACTGCATCACGTCCAGCGCGTCGAACACCTTATGCTCGAAGGCGGGCTCGCTGATCTTGCGCGTGCGGATGTCGTATTCGTAGATCCCGGCGCGGTCGCGTCCCTTGCTGGTGCGCACCAAGACGATGTTCGGGTCGGTGGTGAAGCCGACGACCTCGGTGAGGTCGCGTTCCCGGGCGTAGGAACGGAAGTGCTCCTCCCAGGCGCCGCTCGTCGGATTGCGGAGCTGCTGGGCGATGTAGACGCCCTTGCTGTCGAACTCGAGTTCCTGTCGCGCGCGGATTTGGCCGGTGAGGTCGGTCTGGCGGCCGCCGAACTTGTCGGACGCCCGATCAATCCGCTCCTTGGCCCCGCTGTAGACGTCGACCTTCCAGACGTCGCCGCGGCTCTCCACGAGTATGTTCCTCGGATCACGAGGCAGGCGGTCCAGCACCCCTTGGGTTTCGGCCTCGCTCTGGTCTTCGTCCCCCAGCGCGGTCCGCCACTCGCCCCCTTGGAGGTCGGTGATGAAGGCTCGGATCAGATGGCGACGGTCGCTGCCGCGCGTGTAGTTCTGCTGGATGAAGGCGACGATGCGGTCGTTCTTGACGAAGTCGATCCCGACGAAGTTCGACCGGCGCCCCGCGCCGAGCAAAACCGGAGGCTTGTCCAGCGCGTCGGTCCGCCAGACGGCGATGAGCGTCTCTTCGCCGTCTCGGGAGGTGACGGCCGCGAGGTGTTTGCCGTCAGGCGCCAACACGACGGACTGGATCGCCGGCCGCCGCGCGAAGTCGGCCGCGCTCGGCGGGGCGGCCGTCGCCTGAAGCGGCGTCGCGGCGATGACAAGAGCGGCGGCCGAGGCCGCCAGGCACAAGCTACGGAAGCTGTTCACGAATACACCTTTGTTGGGCGCGCAGGCGCATCGGCGTCGCGCAGCTGACGGCGATTTTAGCGGCTGGGTCGCCCCCGTCGACCCGTCGCCCTGCGCTGGCGGCCCCAGCGCGAGCCTGTGTCACACATGACACGCTTGTCACGTTTCAGCCGCGGACCGGTGCTTGGGCCGTTGAGGCGGCCGGTGAACCGCTGATAACGAGTCTTAATCGGCGGAGCACCGCCAGCGCCCGTGGCGCGTCACCTACACACAGGACCTTCATCCTAATGGCGTTCACCCGCAAGCTACTGCTGGGCACGACCATGATCGCGGGGGTCACCGCCCTCGCGTTCGCCGTGCCGTCGGCCGCCTTGGCCCAAGTCACGCCTCAATCCCCGGTCTCGAACCCCGAGAACCAGGACGACGGCACCCGCGCCGAAGAAACCGCCGACCAGGCGGCCGCACGCGCCGGCAATCGAGAGAACGAGGTCGAGGAGCTCGTCGTCACTGGGTCGCGGATTCGGCGGAATGAGTTCACCTCCGCCGCACCGGTGCAGGTGATCACCTCCGAGGGCTCGACGCTCGAAGGTTTGGTGAACCCCTCGGAGATCCTCCAGTCCAGCTCGGTCGCGGCGGGCTCCACGCAGATCAACAACCAGTTCACCGGCTTCGTGGTGAGCGGCGGCGGCGGCATCAACACCGTCTCGCTGCGCGGGCTCGGCGATCAGCGGACGCTGGTTCTGCTGAACAGCCGCCGCCTGCCGCCCGCAGGCACGCAGGGTCAAGTCGGCGCCGTCGACCTGAACGTCCTGCCCAACGCGGTGATCGAGCGGTACGAGATCCTGAAGACCGGGGCTTCGTCCATCTACGGCTCCGACGCGATCGCCGGCGTGGTCAACGTGATCACCCGCTCAAGCCTTGACGGCGGGATCGTCGAAGTGGCCGGCGATCTGTCCGAGCGGGGCGGCGGCGAAGAGTTCACCATCAGCGCCGCCTATGGCCGGGTGTTCGACCGCGGCCGGTTCCAGATCAGCGGCGAGTACTACAAGCAGAACGCACTGACGGCCGGCGACCGCGAGGACCTCCTCTGCCAGCAGCAGTACACGTTCAACCCGGTGACGGGCGGGCGGAACGACTGGATCGACGTCGACACGCGGCTGCCCAAGTGCCTGGGGCCCTCCGGCGCGCAATTCGGCTACATTCCCGTTTATCTGAACACCGGCGCCTTCTACGGCAGCCGCGCCTACATCTCGACCGAGGGCCCGCCGTATCCGGCCGAGCAACCGATCGTCGGGGCCACCGCGGCGGACGCCAACCTGCCCGGGATGCGGTTCGTGCCTCTGAACGAGCGTGATTCGCTGAACCCGATCGAGGCGGGCTACGACATCGTTTCTCCTGTCGAGCGCTATACGCTCTACGCCGACGGGTCGTACGACTTCGGCGGGGCGGAGTTCTACACCGAGGTGCTGCTCCACCGTCGCGAGTCCTCTCAGTTCGCGATCCAGCAGCAGTTCCCGATCATCGCGCCTGAGGCGCCGTGCCCGGTGAACATCTTTAACTGCCCGGGCGCGACCGCCGCCGGCATTCCGGCGGGCACCTTCCTGCCTTCGCTGCTGGTCCTGACGCCGTTCATCTTCGAGCAGGAGGTGGACGTCTATCGCGGCGTGGCTGGTCTGCGCGGAGAGTTCAGCGATCGCTTCGGGTTCCTGGGCGGCTGGGACTGGGACGGCTACGTCAGCTGGTCACACAACGAGGGCAAGTACAGCCTGACCGGCATCAACCAGGCCAAGTTCCTCGCCGGCATCGGCGGGGACTGGGCGGTCAGCGACTTCTCGGGGATCTGTCCTCCGGGTTCCCCGGCCGGCTGCCGTCCGCTTGCGCTCTTCAGCCCAGAGTACGTCAGGACCGGTCAGTTCTCGGCTGAGGACTACGCCTACTTGCGCCTGACCGACTCGGGAGTCACCGAGTACGACCAGATCATCGCCGAGTTCCAGATGACCGGCGACCTGTTCACGCTGCCAGCCGGCGCGGTCGGCGCGGCGGTCGGCGCGGTCTACCGCTACGACAAGCTGAACGACCAGCCCGGCGAGGATCTGCGCACGCAGAACTTCTACAGCCTGGCCACGGCCGACGTGACCAAGGGTGACGACTCCGTGGCGGAGATCTACGGGGAGCTCGAGGTGCCCATCGTCCGAGGGCTGCGGTTCGCGGAAGACCTGACGGTGAACCTGGCCGGACGGGCGTTCAATTACGACTCGTTCGGTTCCGACACGACCTACGGCCTGGGCTTGAACTATCAGATCACGCCCGAGTACCGGCTCCGCACGACCTACGGCACCTCGTTCCGCGCGCCGGCGCTCTACGAGCAGTTCCTGGGCGACCAAGGCGGTTTCCTGGGCCAAGCCTCGGTTGACCCTTGCATCCGCTACGCTCCCCCTGAAGGGGGCGGAACCGCCAACCCCATCATCGCCCAGAATTGCGCCGCTCAGGGCATCCCGGGTGATTACGGCGGGGCCAACCCTTCGGCCTTCTTGGTCACCGGCGGCGGCGAAAACCTGAAAGCTGAAACCTCCAAGGCCTTCACGGCCGGGTTCATCTGGACGCCTGAGTTCGCCGACATCAACGTGGCGATCGACTACTACGAGATCGAAGTGAACGATCAGGTCGTCAGCAACGGGGCCGCGATCGTCGGGCAGTGCTATTCAAGTCCGAACTTCGCCCAGAACCCGTTCTGCCAGTTGTTCACCCGTGACCTGGATCCCACTTCGCCGACCTATCTGGGGATCACCGAGATCGACGCCAGCTATCGGAACATCGTCAGCCAGACGAGCCGGGGCATCGACCTGACCACTCGGTACACGCGGGAGATCGGGCCGGGCGAGTTGACCTGGGACACCCAGTTCACCTGGACGCTCGAGGACACCCAGGAACTGTTCCCGGGCTTCACCGACGACTTCAACAACGTCATCGGCGAGCCTGCCGTCGTCGGCGAGATGGAGTTCCGGTACAAGGTGGGCGATCTGACCATCCAGTACTCGAACGACTTCGTCGGGCGGCAGTCGAACTACGAGTATCAGTTCGGCACCGACATCTCGGCGCCGTCGAACCTGACGACGCCGCAGGGCTCGGCCTATCGCGCCAAGAACCACACCGAGCCCATGTGGTACCACCACATCGGCTTGGAATATGAGCTGCCCAAGTGGGACTTCGTGGCGGGCATTCGGAACCTGTTCGACGAGCAGCCGCCGAACGTGTCGCCCGCGCTCACCGACCGCGGCAACTTCAGCTACGGCCGCCTGGGGACCCACGCGTTCGCGACCCAGTACGACTACATTGGCCGGACGCTCTTCGCGTCGATCACGCGTCGGTTCTGATCCACCCCCTTTAGGGGAGTGGGGCGAGAGGCGGGCTTCGGCCCGCCTCTTTGCGTTGGGGCGGAGACTTGCCCGCGCCGTCGAGCAAAGGCTCGACAGGCGCTCAGACCTTGATGTCGAGGAGGGAGCCGGGGCGGGGGAGGCGGTCGAGGGGCTTGGGCTCGACGCGGCGCTGCGGTTCGGCGCGGGCGGCCTGGGGCGGCTCGCCGTCGAGGGCGGCCTGGAAGAAGGCGCGCTGAGCGGCCCGGACGGGCTCGGGCGTGCCGACCGCCGGGCGCGCGACCGCCGCCGGACGGGCCGGGGCGGCGGGCGGGGTGAAGGGGCGAATCGTGCTCATCGGCGCGCAGCAGCAGCGTTAAGGATCGTTGACGGTCGTGGTCAACGCGGAGTTAACGCGCGGGAGCTCCGCCGGCTGCAAGCCGCTTCATCTCAAGGTCGGCCACGGCCTCGGGCGTGAGGGGACCGGCGAACTTGGCGACGATCACGCCGTCGCCGCCCACCAGGTAGGTCTCGGGCACGCCCGTCACGCCGAGCTCGATGCCGGCCAGGCCCTCGCGATCGGTGAGCACGGCGGCGAAGGGGTTCCCGAGGCGGTCCAGGAAGGCCTGGGTCTTGGCCGGATCGTCCTTGTAGGCCACCCCGACCACCCGCACGCCCGATTTGGAGAGGGCGGTCAGCTGCGGGTGTTCGTACTCGCAGGGCCCGCACCAGCTGGCGAAGAGGTTCACATAGGTGGGACCCTGGATCGCGGCCGGCAGCGGCTGGGGCGGTTCGCCGTTCAGCCCTGGGAGGGCGACGGCGGGGAGGGGGTGTCCCACCAGGGCGTCGGGCTTGACGTTGGGGTCGCGGCGCAGGCTGAAGCCGGCGAACAGCACGGCCAGGCCCAGCAGCGCGATCAGGGGCAGGAAGGCGATCAGGCGCTTCATGGGGCCTCGGATCCCGCGCGCTCCCGCTCCAGGCGCTCGGCCTCCCGCCGCCAGCGGCGAGCGCGGGCGAGGGTGTCGGCCGTCAGCCAGGCGAGCACCGCGGCGGTGACCGCGAAGGAGGGCCAGACGTAGGCGGCGTACTTGCCGGGATCGAGGTCGAGGGGGCCCATGGGTCCGCTCAGTCGCGGGCCAGGGCGAGCGCGAGGCTGGAGGCCCGTCGCCGGTACACCTCCGCCCGGATCCGCAGCAGCCACAGGGAAAGGAAGCCGAAAGTGTAGGCCAGGCCCATCAGCAGCAACGGGTGGAGGAACTCCGCCGTCATGGTGGGGCCGTCGGCGCGGAACACCGAGGCGCCCTGGTGCAGGGTGCTCCACCAGTCGACCGAGAACTTCACGATGGGCACGTTGATCAGGCCCACCAGGGCGAGGACAGCGGCGGCGCGGGCGGCCTTGGCCTCGTCGTCGATGGAGGCCCGCAGCGCCATGTAACCCAGGTACAGCAGGAACAGCACCAGCACGCTGGTCAGGCGGGCGTCCCACACCCACCACGTCCCCCACATGGGCCGACCCCAGAGCGAGCCGGTGATCAGCGCCAGCGCCGTGAAGGCGGCCCCGAGCGGGGCGGCGGCGCGGGCCGCGGCGTCCGCCAGGGGATGACGCCAGATAAGCACCGAGAAGCTGGCGCCCCCGAGGCAGGCGTAGGCGAAGAGGCTGAGCCAGGCCGCGGGCACATGGATGAACATGATCCGCACGGTGTCGCCCTGCTGGTAATCCTCAGGGGCCGAGAAGCCGAGCCAGAGGCCTGCGAGACCGAGCAGCAAGGCCGCGCCGCCGAAGGCCGGCGCGAGGGGCCGGCTAACCGCCATGAAGCGGTGCGGGTTGGCGAGAGCGGACCACATCTGGCTTCGAGATAGAACCGGGCGGGAGGCGCCACAAGCTCGCACGCGGCGGCGTGGCGGCGCAGGCGGCGTGCCGCTAGGCTGGCGCAATGACAGTGACGCTGCGGGACCGGCGCGGGCCGGAGGACGACGCCTGGATCATCGAACGGCATGACGCGGTGGTCACGCCGGCGTTCGGCTTCAACGCGGGCCACACGCGCGACGTGTCGGCCATCGCGGCGAAGTTCGCGGCCGGCCATGACCCCGTCCGCGAACGCTGCTGGATCGCAGAGGTGGACGGCGAGCGCGCAGGCTGCGTCTACCTGGTGGACGAGGGGGACGGCTGGGGGCGGCTGAGGCTGCTCTACACCGAGCCTTCCGCGCGCGGCCTGGGGGTGGGCGCCCTGCTCGTGAACACGTGCGTGGAGACGGCGCGGTCGCTCGGCTATGCCGGGGTGGTGCTCTGGACCATGAGCCCGCTGACGAGCGCGCGCAGGCTCTACGAAGCCGCCGGCTTCGTGCGGACCGAGACCCGGCCTCATACGGAATACGACGTCGAGGCCGACGACGAGATCTGGCGGCTGCCGTTCTAGTCGATCGCGTTGCGCATGGCGGCGGCCATGGCGAAGGGGCTGATCGCGACGGCGAAGAGGGCATAGGCGGCCAGGAGCAGCAGGCCGCCTCGGGCGGGGAGGCCTTCCGCCGCGGCCTGCAGGGCGCCGGCGCCGAAGATGACCGGCGGCCCGAAGAGCGGCAGGACCACGACGGCGATCAGCAGGCCGCCGCGCTTGGCGCCGATGGCCACCGCCGCGCCCACCCCGCCGGTGAAGCTGAACGCCAGGCCCCCCAGCAGCGCCGCGGCCGCCAGCAGCGGCGCCTGGGCGGGCGAGGCCCCGAGCAGCAGGGCCATCAACGGGGCGAGCAGGGCGAGGGGGGCGCCTGTCGCCAGCCACTGGGCCAGGCACTTGACCGCCGCGACCGCCTCCAGCGGCGCCGGTCCGAGCGCCAGCAGGTCCAGGGCGCCGTCCTCGTAATCGCGCTCGAACAGGCGCTCGAGCGACAGCAGGGCGGAGAGGGCGAGCGCGACCCAGACCACCCCCGGCGCGATGGGCTTCAACCGGCTCAGGTCCGAGCCGATGGCCAGGGGCAGGCAGGCCACGACGCTGGCGAAGAAGGCGCAGGCGAGCAGAGCGCCGCCGCCGCGGCCCCAGGCCAGGGCGAGCTCTCGCCGGAGGAGGTCGGCCAAGCCGCTCATGGCGCCTCGCCGATGCGCAGCTCGCGCGCGGGCACTGGCAGGGGGTCGTGGACGGCGGCGAGGATCAGGCCGCCGCCGGCCAGGTGCTCGGCCAGGGTCTCGCCGATCCGGACGCGCCAGCCGGCGTCCAATGGGGCGAGAGGCTCGTCCAGCAGCCACAACGGGCGGGGCGCCGCGAGGAGGCGGGCCAGGGCCAGCCGCCGGCGCTGACCGGCCGACAGCCGGCGAACGTCCAGGGACGCCAGCCGGCGGAGGTCGAGGCGGTCGAGTGCGGCTTCGATCTGGGCCGGCCCCCCGCCGAACCAGCCGGCCCAGAACCGCAGCTCCTCCAGCGCCGTGCGGGCGCCTTTCAACCCGTCCTGATGGCCGACGAAGTGCAGGGCGGAGGCGCGCTCCTCCTCGTCGGGCAGCCCCTCCACGCGGACGACCCCCTCAGCGGGACGGAGCAGGCCCGCGACGGCCCGCAGCAGACTGGTCTTGCCGGCGCCGTTGCGGCCCGTCAGTGCGATCGCCTCGCCAGCCCCCGCCTGAAAGCTCAGGTCCCGGAACAAGGTGCGTTCGCCTCGGGCGACGGCGAGGGCCTCCACGGAGAGTTGAAGCGTCACGCCGCCGTTCGAAGGGGTCGGGAGAGCGGCGTCAAGCGGAAGCGCGGCCGGCGGCTCGGCTGCAGGGAGAAGAGCGCCGTGGGCATCACGGGCTCCGAGTCGTCCAGCGCCAGCTCGAAGCGCCGAAGAAAGCCGGCGAGCACGACGGAGGCTTCCGCCATGGCGAAGTTCGCGCCGATGCAGATCCGCGGTCCGGCGCTGAACGGAATGTAGGCGCCGCCGAGCAGATGAGCCGTCGGGCGGCCCTCGAAGCGGTCCGGCTCGAAGGCCTCTGGGTCGTCCCAGAGCTTGCGGTGACGGTGCATGATCCAGGGGCTGATCCCGATCATGTCGCGAGCACGGACCTGGTCGCCCTCAACGAGGTCGGCGGCGAGCGCCTCGCGGAACAGGATCGGCACCGGCGGGTAGAGGCGGGCCGCCTCCTGCAACACGCAGCGCAGGCGAGGCCAGCGGTCCAGTTCGCCAACCGCGCGGGCGTCGGTCGCCTGCACCTCGGCTCGGATGCGCGCCTGCTCGTCGGGCGCGAGCACCAGCAGGTAGACCGTCCAGAACAACAGGCGAGCCGTGGTCTCGAAGCCGGCCAACAGAAGGGTGGCCAATTGGCTGCGGACCTCGTCGGCGGCCAGGGGCCGCCCGGTTTCGGCGTCGCGCGCGGCGAGCAGCAGGTCCAGCAGGTCGCTGGCCGGCTCGCGCGGATTGCGGCGCCGGGCGTCGATCAGGGCGTCCACCTCGGCGAACCAGCGCTGGCTGAAGCCCGCCCGGTCCCGCTGAGCCCAATCGAAGTCGTCGATCCGGCGCGCCAGAACGTCGAAGATGCTGGGGCGGGCGGCGGCGTCCTCGCCGCTGACATAGGTTCGGACGGTGGCGTTCAGGCGCTCTCGACGTGCGGGTTCGACGCCGGAGACGAGCGCCAGGGTGACGGCGTCCAGGGCGGCGGCTTCCAGTTCGGTGGCCAGATCCGCTTCGCTCACGCCCGACAAACGCTCGGCGAGGGTCGCCGCGGCGGACTCGAAGGCGGGGAAGAGAGCGTCGAGGCTGCTTGGCGTGAAGGCGCCCGCCAAGCGCCGCCGCTGCCGCCGCCAGGTTTCGCCCTCAGTCAGCAGCACGCCGTCTCCTGTGAACGGCCGGGTGACTCTGCGGAACTGGACAGGTTTGACGTAGTGGGGCGCGTTCTCGACGACTATGCGCCGGACCGCCGCCGGGTCGCTGTACTGGACCGAGCGCCGGCCGAAGATGCGGCGGCGGATGATCAGCTCATCGTAGGCTCGAGCCGAGATCGCCTCGAGCGAGTTGCGCTGGAAGGCCCGGAGCATGGCCCAGCTTCCGACATCGCGGGCGTGCGGCGTGGGAGCGGGCGGGACGAGCCTGGGCATGAGCGGCTCCGACACGGGCGGCGCGCCCGCTGCCGTCAAGCTTATCGGCCGGCGCACTGTCCGTCACGCGCCATGGACGCGAAAGGTCGGCGGGTCTATGTCGGCGGCGGCCGCGCGGGACGACGCGGCGCGGGGCGGGGCGCTGTGTGGCCCGCTCATCAGCGCGCGGGTCCCGGGCTCTGGATGGGCGCCACCACGGTGCGGCCGCTTGAGAGATGGATCTCGCCATGTCCGCTGACTCGTTCAACACCCGCCGGGACCTCACCGTCGGGGAGAAGACCTATGCCTTCTACTCTCTGCAGGCCGCGTCGGAGGCCGGGCTGGAGGGCGTCGAGCGCCTGCCCGTGTCCATGAAGGTGCTGCTGGAGAACCTGCTCCGCAACGAAGGGCCGACCGTCTCGGCCGAGGACATCCGCCAGGTCGCGGCCTTCGCCGAGCACAAAGGCCTGATCGAGCACGAGATCGCCTTCCGCCCCGCCCGCGTGCTGATGCAGGACTTCACCGGCGTGCCCGCCGTGGTGGACCTGGCCGCCATGCGCGACGCCATGGCGAACCTCGGCGCCGATGCGGCCAAGATCAATCCGTTGAACCCGGTCGACCTGGTGATCGACCACTCGGTGATGGTCGACTACTTCGGCACGGCCGACAGCGAGAAGAAGAACGTCGAGCGCGAATACGAGCGCAACATCGAGCGCTACCGGTTCCTGCGCTGGGGATCGTCGGCCTTCAACAACTTCCGCGTGGTGCCGCCGGGGACCGGCATCTGCCACCAGGTCAATCTGGAGTACCTGGCCCAGACGGTCTGGACGGCGGAGGCGGACGGCGCGACCGTCGCCTACCCCGACACCGTGGTGGGCACCGACAGCCACACCACCATGGTCAACGGCCTGAGCGTGCTCGGCTGGGGCGTGGGCGGGATCGAGGCGGAGGCCGCCATGCTGGGCCAGCCCATCCCGATGCTGATCCCCGAGGTGATCGGCTTCCGCCTCACGGGCCGCATGCCGGAGGGCGCGACGGCCACCGACCTGGTGCTGACCGTCACCCAGATGCTCCGCAAGAAGGGCGTGGTGGGCAAGTTCGTCGAGTTCTTCGGCGAGGGCGTGCTGAACCTGACCATCGAGGACCAGGCCACCATCGCCAACATGGCGCCCGAGTACGGGGCCACCTGCGGCTTCTTCCCGGTCAGCCAGCCGACGCTGGCGTACCTCGCCGCCACGGGCCGCACGCCCGAGCGCGTGGCGCTGGTGGAGGCCTATGCGAAGGCGCAAAGCATGTGGGTGGAGCCGGGCTCGCCCGAGCCGGTGTTCACCGACACGCTGGAGCTGGATCTGGGGACCGTGCAGTCGTCGCTGGCCGGGCCCAAGCGGCCGCAGGACCGGGTGGTGCTGACCGAGGCGGCCGCGGAGTTCGCCACCGCGCTGGGCCGCGACTTCGGACGGACCGAGACCAAGGAGCGGGTGGCGGTCGAGGGGGCCGACTACACGGTCGGCGACGGCGACGTGGTGATTGCGGCCATCACCTCCTGCACCAACACCTCCAACCCGAGCGTGCTGATCGCCGCCGGGCTGGTGGCGCGCAACGCCAACGCCCGGGGGCTGAAGCCCAAGCCGTGGGTGAAGACGTCGCTGGCGCCCGGGTCGCAGGTGGTGACCGACTACCTGGCCAAAGCGGGGCTGGCCGACGATCTCGACGCGCTGGGCTTCAACCTGGTGGGCTATGGCTGCACCACCTGCATCGGCAACTCGGGTCCGCTGCCCGAGCCGATCAGCAAGGCCGTGACGGACGGCGATCTCGTCGCCGTGTCTGTGCTCTCGGGCAACCGGAACTTCGAAGGCCGGGTGAACCCGGACGTGCGGGCCAACTACCTGGCTTCGCCGCCTCTGGTGGTGGCCTATGCGCTGGCCGGCTCCATGCTGACCGACATCAGCAGGGAGCCGCTGGGGACCGGTTCGGACGGCGAGCCTGTGTACCTGAAGGACATCTGGCCGACCTCCGAGGAGATCGCGACCGTCCAGCGGGAGGTGGTCACCGGCGAGCTGTTCGGCCGCCGCTACGCCGACGTCTTCAAGGGCGACGAGCACTGGCAGGGCATCCAGGTCGCGGGCGGCCAGACCTACGCTTGGGAAGGCGAGTCCACCTACGTCCAGAACCCGCCCTACTTCACCGGCATGGGCATGGAGCCGGGCGCCGTCACCGACGTGGTGGAGGCGCGCGTGCTGGCGGTGTTCGCCGACAGCATCACCACCGACCACATCAGCCCCGCCGGCTCCATCAAGGCCAGCTCGCCGGCCGGCCGCTACCTGCAGGAGCACGGGGTGGGGGTCGTGGACTTCAACAGCTACGGCGCGCGCCGCGGCAACCATGAAGTGATGATGCGCGGCACCTTCGCCAACATCCGCATCCGCAATAAGATCACGCCCGAGGTCGAGGGCGGCGTGACCAAGCACTTCCCCTCCGGCGAGCAGATGGCGATCTACGACGCCGCCATGCGCTACCAGGCCGAAGGCCGACCGTTAGTGGTGTTCGCCGGCAAGGAGTACGGGACCGGCTCTTCGCGAGACTGGGCGGCGAAGGGCACGCGCCTCTTGGGCGTGCGCGCGGTGATCGCCGAGAGCTTCGAGCGGATCCACCGCTCCAACCTGGTCGGGATGGGCGTGGTCCCGCTGCAGTTCAAGGTGGAGGGCTGGCAGCGGCTGGGCCTCACGGGCGAGGAGATCGTCACGATCCGGGGCCTGACCACCGTCCAGCCCCGTCAGGAGCTGCAGGTGGAGCTCTTCCGCCCATCCGACGGGCGGGTGGCACGCTTCCCGGTGCGCTGCCGTATCGATACGCCGACCGAGCTGGAGTACTTCAAGAACGGCGGCGTGCTGCCCTTCGTGCTTCGGAACTTGGCGCGCATGACGGCCCCGCTCGCGGCGGAGTAGCCCTTCACGGCCTCGTGAGGGGCGGGGCGTCGGAGCGGCCGGTATCGGTTCAGACATGAGCCGGGCCGTTCCGATCGCGCTGCTCGCCCTGCTGGTCGCCGGGGCCGGCGCCAGCTTGGTCCAAGCACAGGGGCTGCCGCGACGCGCGCCCGCGCCCCCGCCGGTCGTGGAGCTGTTCACTGCGCAGGGCTGCCAGGCCTGCCCGCAGGCCAACGCCTGGGCGGGGCGCCTGGCCTCGAACGGCGCGGCCGTGGTGCTGACCTATCCGGTGGACTACTGGGACTATCTCGGCTGGAGGGACACCCTCGCCAAGCCGGCGTTCAGCGCCCGGCAAAAGGCCTACCGGGCCAAGCTCGGGCTTAGGGACATGTACACCCCGCAGTTCGTGGTGGACGGACGGTCCGCCGTCCCGGGCAACGATCTGATGGCCGTAGGGCGCTCGGTGATGAGGCGGGGCGCGGCGCCTCCCGGTCCGGAGGTCACTCTGGACCGCTCCGGACGGCGGGTGATCGTCTCGGGCGGCCCCGACCCGCAAGGCGGCGCGGAGGTGTGGATGGTCCGGTACGACCCGCGCGACCAGGCGGTGGCTGTCGCCGCGGGCGAGAACCGCGGCAAGGTGGTGCGGCAGCGGAACGTGGTCAGGGAGCTCGTGCGGCTCGGCCCGTGGACCGGTCGCGCCCGGGCCTACGCCCTGCCTCCGCCCGGCGCGCCGGGTCTCCGGACCACGGTCCTGGTCCAAGGGCTGCGCCGGCAGGGCGTGCTCGGCGTCGGTCGCTAGGAGCGGACAGGAAGAAGCCCGCGCAGCGGGCTGGGGGATGGCTGCGCGGGCTTTTAGCCTTCTGGAGGCTATGTCGGCCGGGCGGCGACGGCAGAACCCGGGGGGCTGGGGGGGCTGTTCAGGATCCAGGACCCTGCGGCCCCGACCGGCCGACGAGGGGACCATCGAAGGCGCCTCGGGCGGCGGAAGGACCGAAATGCGGCCCTTTCGTGGTTGTGTGTTAACCAGCCGTTACCGTCAGCGGCCCTGCCGCGCGGTGGCGGACCCGATCGCGGCGGCTTACGTTCAGCCCCGCATGAGCTTCGACGTAGCCCCGACCTCGCCGGCGGCAGCCACCATCTTCTTCGATCGCCGGGAGCTGGACCTGATCCTCAGGCTGTACGGGCGCATGGTCGCCCAGGGCGAATGGCGCGACTACGCCATCGACGGCGGACGGGAGGCGGCCACGTTCAGCGTGTTCCGCCGGACCTCCGAACAGCCGCTGTACCGTATCGAGAAGCGCCCGGCGCTGGCCCGCCGACAGGGCGCCTACGCCGTGCTCGCCCAAGGCGGGCTGGTGATGAAGCGCGGCCATGAGCTGGAGCAGGTGCTGCGGGTCTTCGACCGCAAGCGTTTCAGCGTGGTGGAGTAGCGGTCAGTCCAGGTCGAACTTGAGGGCGGCGTGCTCGGAGCCCGACATGCAGCGGGCGTCGACGGGCTTGAGCGGGTCGGCCAGGAAGGCGCGGACCAGGGCCCGGCCGCAGCGGCTCCGGCCGCTGACGAAGTGGGTGGTGTTCGGCGCGATCGCGAGCTGGCCCCGGGAAAACCGGGCCGCGGTCGCGCGGGCGATCTCCGGTGGGCAGCCAGGGTCGATCTCAGCGGCCAGGAACAGAGTCGGGATGTCGCTTGCGACGGGCCGGGCCTCGCCAGGGTCGGGCGCCCCGACGTCGTACGCCTTGCAGACATCGAAATAGCGCTGGAACGAGGCGACGCTGAGCTGGGCGACCGGGTCGCCCTTGGCGGAGGCCGCCACCGCCTCCCGCCGCTCGAAGGGGAACTCCTCCTTGCAGAGGTGGGTCATGTGCTGGGCCTCCACGTAGCCGGAGCGTTCGGCCATGTGCGCGTCGAGCGGGCCCATGTCGCCCGCCGCGAGCCTGGCCAGGTCCCGCGGAAGCGCCGCGGCGTCGAAGTAGGTGGCGTCCATCAGGAAGGCCCCGAGGTCGTCGGCCGCGTAGCGCCGGCCCTTCAGGGTCTGCGGCCCGGCGTTGAAGCGGCGGACGAGGGCGTCCACGTCGGCGCGCAGCTTCGGATGACGCCTGGCGCAGGCGGGGTCGGCGGCGCAGAGGTCGACCACGAGCCGGACGGCGTCCGAGATCATCTTCGGGCCATCCTCGGCCCAGTCGGCTTCCGGCGGCCAGACGGAGTCGAGCACGGCCGCGCGCACCCCCTGGGGCGCGATGCGGAGCAGGGTGAAGCCGACGCGCGTGCCGTAGGAGCCGCCGAAGATGTCGAAGGTCCGGTAGCCGAGGGCCTGGCGGAGATCCTGGACGTCTCGGGCGACCTCCACGACGTTGTAGGCTCCGAGATCCACGCCTGAGGCGCGGTGCCGTGCGGCGCAGGCGACCAGGGCCTGGGCGTCGCCGGGGGACAGCGGCCCGGCGTCGTTGAGGCCCACGTCGCCGCAGTCGAGCGCTGGAGCCGACAGCTCGCCGCCGCGCTGGTCGAAGATCACCCAGTCCTGGTCCTGAGCCAGCAACTCGCGCCCGAAGCCGCCGCGCAGCAGTTGGGGCAGGCCGGAGACGGCCCCGCCGCCCGGGCCGCCATGGAGATAGAAGACGGGCGGCAGGCCGGGCTTGGGCGTCCTGGCCTTGATGACCGCGACGGGCAGGGCGACTCGCCGGCCGTTGCCCGAGCCCCGCGTCTCGTCGACCGAGAGCACGCCGCACTCGACGCGTCCGGCGTCCGGGCCGAGATCGCCGGCGCAGGGCGTGCGCTCGAACCGCGGCGGCGCGGCGTTCGCGGGGCCGCCTGCGAAAAGAGCGAGGCCTAAGCCGACGGCGAGCAGGGCGCGGAGCATTATGAGCCTTCTTATCTCCCCCAGCTTGGCTGGGGGAGTGGCCTGCAGGGCCGAGGGGACGTGTGGGGGGCCGCACTCGCCCCTCCGGCGCTCCGCGCCACCTCCCCAGCCAAGCTGGGGAGGATATTCACGGAGCTAAGGACAGGGATTCGGCTGCTCGGCGTGCAGAGCGTTCACGGCCTCTTCGAGGTCGTCCATCCAGGGCGAGTCGAAGGCGTCGATGTCGGCCTGCAGCTGCTCCATGGTGGTCGCGCCGATGATGGTGGAGGCGACGAAGGGGCGCGTGTCGCAGAACTTGAGCGCCAGATCGACGGGGGAGATTCCACGCGCCTCGGCGAGCTTGAAGTAGCTTTCGAAAGCCCGGTCGGCGGCGGGCGTCTCGTACCGCTGAAGGCGGTTGAACAGGGTCTTGCGCGCGCCCTCCGGCAGGGCGCCGTTGCGATATTTGCCGGTCAGGTAACCCTGGGCCAGCGGCGAGTAGGGGAGCAGGGAGACGCCCTCGCGCATGGAGACCTCGGCGAGTCCCGTCTCGAAGGTGCGGTTCACAAGGCTGTAGGCGTTCTGGATCGACGCCATGCGGGGCCAGCCGCGCTTGTCCGCCTCGGCTAGAAACCGCATCACGCCCCAGGCGGTCTCGTTGGAGACGCCCAGGTGCAGAATGCGCCCGGCCTCCACATGCCGGGTCAACGCCTCCAGGATCGCCTCGAACGGCTCGGCGTCCTGCAGGCCGATGTCCTGGTAGGTCAGCCCGCCGAACACCTGGATCGGCCGGTCGGGCCAGTGCAGCTGGTAGAGGTCGATGCGGTCCGTCTGCAGGCGGCGGAGCGACTTCTCCACGGCTTCGTCGATCTGCGCCTTCGTCTGGCGGGCCATGCCGCCGGCGTCGCGCAGCCAGCTCATGGGTCCGCGGCCGGCGATCTTGGTGGCGAGCACGATCTTGTCGCGACGGCTGGGATCGGCGGCGAACCAGGTCCCGATGATCCGTTCGGTGGACCCTTGGGTCTCCGGCCGCGGCGGCACGGCGTACATCTCGGCCGTGTCGATGAAGTTGATCCCGCGCTCGAGCGCGTAGCTCAGCTGGGCGTGACCCTCGGCCTCAGTGTTCTGCTGGCCCCAGGTCATGGTGCCCAGGCACACGCGCGACACCTGCAGGCCCGTGCGGCCCAGCTCCGAGTATTCCATCCGACGCCCCAGGGAGGAGCCCGCGGATCAGCCGCGGGCGGCGTGAGCCTCTACAGCCTTCGCCACGGTGGGCGCCAGCCCGGCGGCGATGATGCGCGCGCCTTCGGCGTTCGGATGGATGCCGTCCTGCTGGTTGTACTGGCGCATCAGCGCCACGCCCTGGAGCAGGAAGGGATAGAGCGCCACGTCGTGCTTGCGGGCGAGCTCGGGGTAGAGCGCATTGAACTCCTGAGCGTATGTCCCGAGCTGGGGCGGCGCCTGCATGCCGGCCAGCACCACGGTGATCCCGCGCGCCTTCAGCTTGGAGATGATGGCGTCGAGGTTGGCGCGGGTGCGTGCGGGGTCGATGCCCTGCAGCAGGTCGTTTCCGCCGAGGGCGACCACGGCCACGTCGGTGTCGGGGCGCACGCTGAACTCCACGCGCGCCAGGCCGCCGCCGGTGGTGTCGCCCGAAACGCCCGCGCCACGCACGCGGACGGGCGTCCCTTGCGTCCGCAGCACGGACTCCAGCTGAACGGGCAGCGCCTGGTTGGCCGACAGGCCGTAGCCGGCGGTGATGGAGTCGCCCAGCACGGTGACGACCGCCGGCTCGGCGTTGGGCGGCAGGGGCGTGGCCGGGCGTTCGGCCGTGACCGGCGCGGGGGCGGACGACGGTGCAGGGGCTGCGGTGGAGGCTCCGGACTGCGCCTCGGCGGCTGCGGTCTCGGGCGGCGGGGCGGCTTCGCAAGCCGCGAGGCTGGCGGCGGCCGCGCTCGCGAGCAGGGCGTGCCAGGTGGAGAGGATGTCACGTGTGTTCATGGCGTCGGCGACCTAGATAAGCGAGCGACCCCCACCAACAACCGGAGCGGTTGATGGCTGAGACGCCGCCCCTGGTGCTCGAGCGCGTTCTGCTGACCCTGCCGTCCGCGGCGGGGCCCGTGGAGATCCTCAAGGGCGCGGACCTGACGGTCGGCGCCGCCGAGACGGTCGCCATCGTCGGCCCGTCGGGGTCGGGCAAGTCCTCCTTGATCTCGGTGGCCGCGGGGCTGGAGCGGCCTACGGCGGGGCTGGTGCGCCTGTTCGGCCAGGATCTGGGGCGGTTGGACGAGGACGGCCGCGCGCGCCTGCGCCGCGGACGCGTGTCGCTGGTGTTCCAGAGCTTCCACCTGCTTCCCAACATGACAGCTGAGGAGAACGTGTCGGCGCCCCTTGAGCTGGCCAAGCGCCGTGGCGCGACGGCGGACGCGCGGGCGTGGCTCGATCGGGTCGGGCTGGCGGGACGGCGGACGCATTATCCGCACCAGCTGTCGGGGGGCGAGCAGCAGCGGGTGGCCCTGGCGCGGGCCCTGGCGGTGCGGCCCGAGCTGCTGTTCGCCGACGAGCCCACGGGCAACCTGGACGGGGCGAACGGGGCCATGGTCGCCGGGTTGATGTTCGACCTCGTGCGGGAAGCTGGGGCTGCGCTGGTGCTGGTCACCCATGACGAGCGCCTGGCCGCCCGCGCGGACCGCGTGCTGCGAATGCAGGACGGCCGCTTCGCGCCGGCGCTGGCCGAGGCGGCGGAGTGAGCCTGGCTCTTCGTTTCGCGCTGCGCGAGTTGCGGTCGGGGGTGGCGGGGTTCCGCATCTTCCTGGCTTGCCTGGCGCTTGGCGTGGCGGCGATCGCCGCCGCGGGCTCCACGGCGGAGGCGTTCCGGCAGGGGTTGAACGCCCAGGCGCGCGAGATCCTGGGCGGCGACGTCGCCGTGAGCCTGGAGCAGCGGCGCTTCACACCGGAGGAGCGGGCCGCCTTCGCCGAACTGGGGCAGGTGGTTTACGCTGTCCGCGCCAACGCCATGGCCGAGAGCGCTGGGGGCGCAAGGCGGCTGATCGAGCTGCGCGGGGTCGGGCCGGGATACCCGCTGGCGGGTGCGGTCGAGCTGCAGGGGGCGCCGAACCTGGCGTCGGCGCTGCGGGTGGAGAGCGACCTGCAGGGCGCGGCGGTCGAGGCGACCCTGCTGGAGCGGCTGGGCCTGAGGCTCGGGGACCGCTTCGTGGTGGGGACCACGCCGTTCATCGCCCGCGCCGTGCTGGTGAGCGAGCCGGATCGGATCGGCCGAGGCTTCTCGCTCGGACCGCGGGTGCTCACGAGCGTGAGCGCCGTGGAGCGGTCCGGCTTTCTTAGCCAGGGTCTGCTGTTCGGCGAGACGGCGCGGATCGCCTTGCCAGCCGGGGCCGACGCCAAGGCCGTCGTCGAGGACCTGCGCGACGCTTTCCCGGACTCCGGCTTCGAGCTGCGGGACCGTTCTGAAGCCGCGGCGGGGGCCGGGCGGCTGATCGATCAGCTGGAGTACTTCCTGGGTTTCATCGGCCTCGCGTCGCTGGTGGCGGGCGGACTGGGCGTGGCGGGGGCGGTGTCCGCCTACCTGGAGGGCCGCAAACCTTCGATCGCGACCTTGAAGGCGCTGGGCGGGGAGGGCGCCTTCGTGCGCAACGTCTACCTGATCCAGATCGGAGGCCTGGCGCTGCTGGGCGTCGCCATCGGGCTGGCGATCGGGGCGGCGGCGCCCTTGATCATCGGTTGGTTGGTTCGCGACCAGCTGCCCGTGCCGGCGCTGTTCGCGGTGTACCCCCAGCCGCTGCTCCGCGCGGGGCTGTTCGGACTGCTGTCGGCGGCGGCGTTCTCGCTCGCGCCCCTCGCGCGGGCCCGCACCACGCCGCCGTCCGCCCTGTTCCGGCGCGAGCTGAGCGGCCGGCTCAGGTTTGGACCGGAGGTGATCGTCGCGGCGCTCGCCGGCTTGGTTCTGGCCGCGCTGGCGGTGGTCACGGCGCCGACCCGCCCCGCCGCCGCCGGCATGATCGGCGGCACGGTGGTTGCATTCGGCGTGCTGTGGGCGCTCGGGCTCGCCGCGGCCTGGGCCGCCGGGCGGCTGAGGCGCGGCGCCCGCGGGTCGGTGCGGCTGGGGCTCGCCAACCTCTCGGGACCCCGGTCGGCGGCCCGGACGGCCTCGCCCGCGATCGGGCTGGGCGTGGCGCTGCTGGCGGCCGTGGTGCTCATCCAGTCCAGCCTGCTGGCCCAGGTGACGGAAGTCGCGCCTCGCGCGGCGCCCTCCATGGTCTTCACCGAGATACCCGGCGAGCGCTCGGCCGCGTTCGACGGGCTGGTGAACCGGGCCATGAGCCGGCCCGGCGAGGACCGCTATCTTCGCGCGCCGCTGCTGACGGGACGGATCGCCCGGATCAACGGGGCGCCGGTGGACCTGGACAAGGTGGCCCGTGAGGAGCGCTGGGCGTTCGACGAGGACATCACCTTCACCGCGCTCGGACCGGAGCCCGCGGACGCCAACCTGACCGACGGGCGCTGGTGGCCCGCCGACTACGCGGGTCCGCCCCTGGTGGCCATGGAGGTCGACGCCGCCCGAGGCGCCGGGCTGAAGGTCGGGGACACGCTGACGCTGAACCTGCTCGGGCGGGAGCTGGACGTGAGGATCGCCGCCCTGCGTCGGGTGGAGTGGGGCGGGTTCGGGTCGACCTTCGCCCTCGTCCTGAGCCCGAACGCGATCGAAGGCGCGAACCCCCGGCACGTGGCGATCGCCCGCGCGACCGAAGCGGAGGAGGCGGCGCTCACCGGCGTCCTGGGCCGCGACTTCCGCGAGGTGAACGTCATCAGCGTGCGCGAGCAGCTGGACCGGGCGGCGGAGCTGTTCGACCGGCTGGCGCTGGCGGTCCGCGGGGCGGCGGCCGTGGCCGGAGTGGCGGGCCTTCTGGTGCTGGCGGGCGCCATCGCCGCGGGCGCGAGGGCGAGGGCGCGAGAGGCGGCCACGCTGAAGGTGCTGGGCGGCTCTCGGGCGCAGATCCTGGGCGCCTACCTGGTCGAGTACGGGGCCGTGGGACTGATCGCCGGCGCGGCCGGAACCCTGATCGGCGCGCTCGCGGCCTGGCCGGTGGTCACCCAGGTGTTCGAGGCCGAGTGGAGCGTGGACTGGACCGGCGTCGCCCTGCTGCTCGGCGGCGCGGCGGCGGTGGCCGGGGCGGGGGGCGTGCTCGCGGCGCTGCAGGCGCTGTCGAAACGGCCCGCGCCGGTGCTGCGCGAGGCTTGATCAGCCAAGCCGCTCGGGAAATCGAGAGTACCTGCTTCTACAAACCCTTGCGGCGCACGGGATACGCGACAATATCTCCGGTGCGGTCATTTCGACCGTCTTTCACAAGGGCACTCATTCCGATGAGCGATCCGTATCGCAGTTACGCGCGAGCGATCCCGGCGGACCGCGCCGACATGTCGGTCGACGCCGGGCTGCGTTCGTTCATGGTCGGCGTCTACAACAAGGTGGCGCTGGGCCTGCTCGTGTCCGGCGCGCTGGCCTTCGTGACGGCCAACGTGGAGCCGGTCCGAGACCTCCTGTTCATCACCAACAGCGCGGGCCAGCTGGCCGGCTACACCATCCTCGGCTGGGTCGTGGCCTTCGCGCCGCTGCTGGTGATCCTGTTCGGCGGCTTCGCGCTGCGCAACCCGTCGCCCCAGGCGGCCGGCGGCATGTACTGGACCATCGTGGCGCTCATCGGCGCTTCGCTGGGCACGGTCTTCCTCCGCTACACCGACAGCTCCATCGCCTCGACGTTCTTCGTGACGGCCGCGGCCTTCGGTGCGTTGAGCCTGTTCGGCTACACGACCAAGAAGAACCTGACCGGCCTGGGCAGCTTCCTGATCGTGGGCCTGATCGGGATCATCCTCGCCAGCATCGTCAACATCTTCCTGGCCAGCCCGGCCCTGGCGTTCGCGGTGAATGTCCTGGGCGTGCTGATCTTCGCGGGCCTGATCGCCTTCGACACCCAGCGGCTGAAGATGACCTACTACGAGCTGGGCGGGAACCAGGCGGCGATGGGCGTGGCGACCAACTACGGCGCGCTGAGCCTGTATCTCAACTTCATCAACCTGTTCCAGTTCTTGCTGGCCTTCACGGGCAACCGAGAATAACCGGCCGCTCCTGAGCGTCGGAACCTTCAACGCCCCGGCATCCCCGCCGGGGCGTTTTCGTTTATGCGGGCACGATGATCCGCTTGTTCGCCGCCCTGGAGATCCCGCCCGACATCGTCGAGGAGCTGAGGCCCCATCAGGACGATCTGCCGGGCGCGCGCTGGCGGTCCGCCGAGCAGCTGCACATCACGCTGCGGTTCTTCGGGGACGTGCCCGAGCCCGTGGCGGACGACCTCGATGCGGAGCTGTCCGGCGTGGCGAGCGAGCCGTTCGACCTGACGCTGTCGGGAGCGGGCGCGTTCGGGCTGGGTCACCAGACCCGCGCCGTATGGGCGGGCGTGGAGCCGAACGCCGCCCTCAGGCAGCTGGCCGGCCGTTGCGAAACGGCGGCGCGCCGGGCGGGGCTCGCGCCCGAGACGCGCACCTACAAGCCGCACGTGACGCTGGCCTACCTGCGCAACGCCGACCCGGACAAGGTCGGGTCGTGGGTCCGCAAGCACAACCTGCTCAGGACCTCGCCCTTCCGGGTGACCTGGTTCGGCCTGTACTCGAGCACGCTGCACCCCGAAGGAAGCGCCTACGTGCTCCGGCAGGAGTACCCGCTGTTCTGAGCGGACGGGCTTACCGCCGGCGGGAAGCCCACTCGCGGCGGGGCTGGGTCAGCGCGGCTTGTTGCCGGGCGTGACCTCGGCGGGGGCCTGACGGCTCGGTACGCGCTCAAGCTTCTCGGCCGGCGTCGGGACCTTCTCTTCGGAGGCGCTCGACTTTTCGGACTTCGGCTTGGGATTGGCCGGAGAGAACCGCTGGGTCGCCTCCGCCACGTGGGTGGGCAGCTTGGCGACGCGCGCGACCGAGCCGGCCTTCAGCACGTCTTGCGCGCGGACCAGCTGGAAGTCGCCCTTCTCCTCGTCGAAGGCTTCGGGCGGCACCTCGGCCGGCTGGTGAGCGGCGCGGCGGGTCTTGCCCTCCTGAGCGTTCAGCGCGTTGCGAAGCGAGGCCTCCGACAGCTGGAAGGCCGCGCTGGACACGATCTCCGCTTCGCGGTCGCTGCGGGCGACCTCCAGGTCGGGCTCGATGCCGGTGCGCTGGATGGAGCGGCCCGACGGGGTGAAATAGCGCGCCGTCGTCAGCTTCAGCGCCCCGTCCATGCCGCCGCGGAGGGGAATCACGGTCTGCACCGATCCCTTGCCGAAGGTGGTCAGGCCCACGACCTCGGCCCGCTTGCGGTCCTGCAGGGCGCCCGCGACGATCTCGGAGGCCGAGGCGGAGCCGCTGTTCACCAGGACGACGATCGGCTTGCCTTCGGTCAGGTCGCCGGGCTCGGCGTTGTAACGCTGGATGTCGCGCGGATCGCGTCCGCGCTGGCTGACCACTTCGCCGCCGTCCAGGAAGATGTCGGAGACCTCGATCGCCTGGTCGAGCAAGCCGCCGGGGTTGTTGCGCAGGTCGACGATGTACCCCTTCAGGTTGGGCTTCTCCGCCTTGAGCGCCCGCACGGCCTCGGCCGTCTCCTCGCCGGTCTTCTCGTTGAAAGCGCTGATGCGGATCACGCCGTAGTCGCCCTCGAAGCGGCGCTTGACGGCCACGACCTTGATGACCTCGCGGGTCAGCTTGACGTCGAAGGGGTCTTCGCCTTCGCGGGCCAGGGTCAGGGTGATGGTCTCGCCGGCCTTGCCTCGCATCTGCTTCACGGCTTCGGAGAGGCCGACGCCGATGATGCTCTCGCCGTTGATGGCGGTGATGAAGTCGCCGGACTGAACGCCCGCGCGCGCGGCTGGGGTGTCGTCCATGGGCGAGATCACCTTCACCGCGCCGTCGTCGCTGGTGACCTCCAGCCCCAGGCCGCCGTACTCGCCCCGGGTCTGATCGCGCATCTCGTCGAAGTCTTCGCGCTTCAGATAGCCCGAGTGCGGATCCAGCGCGGTCAGCATGCCGTCGATGGAGGCCTCGATCAGCTGCTTGTCGCTGACGCCGACGACGTACTGCTGCTGCACGGTGGCGAGCACGTCGCCGAACAGCTCCAGCATGCGGAAGGTCTCCGAACGCGGCCCCGCCGCCTCGGCGCGTTGGCTGACGTAGGCCATGGAGGCCGCGCCGAGCGCGAAAGCCGAGACGCCGACAGCGAGGACTTTTTTCATCGAGCTTCCTTGACGCGAAACGGAGTTGGAGGGCTCACCGATCTACAAACGCTCAACCGGGCGGTTTGACGGCGCCTCTGAGGCCGAAATTTTCGGCTCGAAGGACGGCCGCCTCTGGCCGCGGTTGCAAAAGGCGGGCCGGATCGACCGGAACGCCGTTCCTGCGCACCTCTAGATAGAGCTCCGGCTGCGGACGGCTGGACGCCGCCATGCGGCCGATCGGCTCACCGGCCGCCACCCGCCCGCCGGGCGGGGGTGCGGCCGTCTCAAGGCCCGCGAGAATGAGATCGTAGGCGCCCCCGGCGCGGAGAATCAATACGACACCGTAGCCTTTCAGAACCCCGGCGAACTGGACGCGGGCGTCCGCGGGGCTGCGGACCTGCGCGTTGGGCTCGGTCTCGAAGAACAAGCCGCGCGACCGCTCCCCCTCGCCCGGATCGCCGAAGCCCCGCGTCAGCTCGCCTTCCACAGGCGGCACCAGGCGTGTCGGTGCGGGCGCGGCCAGGGCGGGCGAACGACCCCGCACGTCGCCGACCAGGTCCCCCAGCGAACCGGCCTGCGCCGCCAGAGCGCGGGCCTCGGCTTCGGCCTGCTCCGCATCCAGCAGCAGGGAGCGCTCCAGGGCGCTTTTCTCGACCATCAGCTGTTCGATGCGCCCTCGGCGATCGGCCACCGTGCTCTCGGCCGTGAAGAGGGCCTCGCTGGCCGCCGCGGCCTCGCGTCGGACCCGCGTTATGGCGGCGGTCTCGGTCGCGAAAGCGTCGGCTCGGCGCTTCAGTTCAGGCGCGACGGCGCGCATCAGGATGGCCGCACGAACCGCGTCCTTGGCCGAGCCGGGGCTGACGAACAGGGCCGGAGGCGGATGGCGGCTGTACATCTGCAGGGCGCCGAGCAGGCGGGCCTGCTCGATCTTCGTGCGGGCCATGCGCGCCCTCAGCGCTGTCTCGCGGGCGTTCAGCTGCTCGAGGCGGGATCGTTCGCCGCCGACCTTGCGCTCGCCGTCCGCCTGGGCGGCGCCCAGCTGCAGCAGCTCACGACGGAGCCGGGCCACCTCGGCGCGGAGCTGAGCGGCGTCGGCGCGGAGCTGATCGCGTTCCGCCTCCCTGGCCCGCTGCTCGCTTCTGAGCGCGCCGGGGTCCCGTTGCGCCAGGGTGACGCCCGGCGCGAGCGCGAGGGCGACGGCGGCGAGCGGAATAAGCGGCGAAGGACGCATCAGTCCCGATGGTAGGGCGAGCCCGCCAGTATGGTCACGGCCCGGTAGACCTGTTCGGCCAACATGACGCGGGCGAGGGCATGGGGCCAGGTCTGCGGGCCGAATGCGAGCCGCTCCTGCGCGACGTCCAGCACGGCTGGCGCCAGTCCGTCCGCGCCGCCCACCACGAAGGCCAAGCGGCGCGCGCCGCCGTCTCGCAGCGCCGCGATCCGGTCCGCGAAGGCCCGCGAGGGCCAGGCGCGACCATGCTCGTCGCAGGCGATGACGTGGGCGCCTGCGAGGAGCGGGAGGAGGACCGCTGCTTCGGCCTCCTTGCCGGATTTGCGGCTTTCGACCTCGACGATGTCGACCGGGCCGAGGCCCAGCGAGCGACCGGCCGCGGTCGCGCGGGCGGCGTAGTCGAGGGCCATGGCGCCTTCCATCGTGCGGCCGAGCCGGCCGACCGTCACCAGCGCGATGCGCAACGCCTAGTGCGCGGTGCGAGGGGCGGGCGTGCGGTGCGGCGCGTCGACCGCCCAGATCTTTTCGATGTTGTAGAAAGCCCGGACCTCAGGGCGGAACAGGTGCACGATCACGTCGCCCGCATCGATCAGCACCCAGTCGCAGGCGGGTAGGCCTTCGACGCGCGCCTTGCCGAAGCCGGCCTCCTTGAGCGTGCGGAGCAGGTGGTCGGCCATCGCGCCGACGTGGCGATGACTGCGGCCCGAAGCGACGATGAGGCCGTCGGCGACCGAGCTCTTGTCTTTGAGGTCGATGTGGACGACCTCCTGAGCCTTGTCGTCGTCCAGGCGGGAGAGGATCAACTGCTCAAGGGCAGCCGTCCGTTCGCCTTGGGGCAGGGTCTCGAGATCGGTCGGGGTACTAAGGTCCTCGGCGCCGGCCGGTTCGGCGGCGTCGAATTGCGCAAGATGCGCAGGGTCGCGATTCAGCTTGGGTTCTCCTTGGGATGCCGAGACGCAGAGGTAAGCGTAACACGCGCGGGGCCATCGGTCATGGGCGAATGCGGTAGATGGGGTTGCTGTTGAACGGACAAGCGCGGCGGGAAGACGGGGCGACCGAGGCGTCGATCGGCATGCGGTCCTGGATGCGTCCGGCGTTCCCCGTGCTGGACGCGTTGGAAGCGCGTGGCGGCCCCGACTGCGCCCGGTTCGTCGGCGGGTGCGTCCGAGGCGCGGTGATGAACATGCCGGTCGCCGACGTGGACATCGCAACGACGCTGCGCCCCGACCACGTCCTTGAAGCGCTGGAGGCGGCGGGCCTGCGCGCCGAGCCGACGGGGCTGATCCACGGCACCGTCACCGCGGTGGTGCAGGGCGAGGGCTATGAGGTGACGACGCTGCGCCGCGACGTCACCACCGACGGGCGGCGCGCCACGGTGGCCTTCACCGAGAGCTGGGCCGAAGACGCGGAGCGCCGGGATTTCCGGCTGAACGCGCTCTACGCCGATCGAGAGGGGCGGGTGTACGACCCCGCCGGCGGCGGGCTCGAGGACGCCCGTGAGGGGCGGGTGGTGTTCGTCGGGGACCCGGAGACCCGCATCCGCGAGGACTACCTGCGCATCCTGCGCTTCTTCCGGTTCCAGGCGCTGTGCGGTCGAGGGGAGCCGGACGCCGCCGCGTTGGCAGCGTGCAACGCGCTCAAGGAGGGCCTGCACCAGCTGTCGGCCGAACGGGTGGCCAAGGAGCTGCTCAAGCTGTTCGAGGCGCCGGATCCCCGGCACGTGCTGCGGGCGATGGGCGCGGTCGGCGCGCTGCCGATCGTGCTGCCGGAAGCCACCAGCCTGCTGCGGTTCGAAAACCTGGTGGGCATCGAGACCGAGCAGCTCTACGAGGATCCGGACGCCGAGCTGCGGCTCGCGGCGGCGATCGCGCCGGGTCGGGCCGAAGCGGCGGGCGCGCGGCTGAAACTTTCCACCGCCCAGCGCGACCGGCTGGTCGCGGCTGAGGACGACGGGCTGGTGCGGATCGTCAGCTGGATGAGCCCGCGGGAGGCGCGCCGGGCGGTCTACCGGCTGGGCGGCCGCACCTTCCGGGACCGCGTGATGCTGGCGTGGGCGGCCGACCCGCGGCCGGTGACCACGCCTCAATGGCGGGGGCTGCTGATGCTGGGCGCTACCTGGAGCCCGCCGCCGTTCCCGATCACGGGCGAGCAGATCCTGGCGGCCGGCGTGCCGGAAGGGCCGCTGGTCGGGCGCGTGCGCAAGGAGGTCGAGGACTGGTGGATCGACCTCGACTTCATCGACGACCGTCTCTCGGCGGTGGAGCGGCTGAAGGCGGTCGCCCAGGGGCTGGCCTACTAGGGTGCGGCGCCCACGAAGGTGAGGATGGCGTAGTAGTGAGTGGCCGCTCCGGCCACCACGCAGGCGTGCCAGACCGCGCGGCGGAACCGCAGCTTGGGGTTCAGGAAGAAGAGGGTGCCGCCCGTGTAGATCAGGCCGCCGACGGCGAGCCAGAACAGGCCCGTGGCGCCGACGCCTTCGACCAGCGGCTTGATCATGAGCACGGCCAGCCAGCCGAAGCCGGCGTACACCGCCGTCCAGAACCGGTCCGAAAGGATCGGGAGGCACAGCTTAGCGATGACCCCGAAGATGGCCAGGGACCAGACGCCGGTGGTCGCGGCCACCGAGATCCAGCCGTCGAACTTGAGCACCGTGAAGGGCGTGTAGCTGCCGGCGATCATCAGGAAGATCGCCGCCTCGTCCATGCGGCGGAGAAGCGGACGCGCCGGGCAGACGTTCGACAGGTTATACGCAGTGGAGGCCGCGAGCATGCTGATCAGGCACACCGCGTAGAGCGCGATCGCAGTCGCACGCCCGATTCCGCCAGCCACGAAAGAAGAGCTGAACAGAAAGACGCCGCCCGCGACTGCAAGTCCAAGCCCGATCAGGTGAACCCACTTGTCCGCAGCCCGCTCGACCGGGTCGGAATAGTGCTCCATCCAGTCGAGTTCGCAAGGTGCGAACAGTGTTTTCATGGAACGACTACATCGTTGCTTCACCTACGATGCATAAAAGAATCCACAGGCGGGACCGTTCCGCCGCTCGCATCTTCGTGAGCGGGAGCCTGGGGCGCCGTTGCCGAAAGAGCGCGGTTCTCCGCCCGGATGCGGATGAACAGCACCGCTGCGTTCAGCAGGCTGAAGACAAGGGCGAACACCGGCAGGCCGAAGGCCAGCGGCAGGACGGCGATCTCGCCCGCCACCACGGCGTAGTTCGGGTGGGAGAGGAAGCGGAACGGGCCCCTCCGCACGAGCGGCACGCCGGGCAGCACGATAATCCGCGTCGTCCAGCGGCGGCCGAGGGTGGCCAGCACCCAGACCCGGAGCGCCTGCAGCACTCCGAACAACACGAGCCAGCCGAGGTGGACCGGGTTGTCCCACGCCAGCCACCACAGGCCGATCAGCCAGGCGGCATGGACGGCCACGATCAGCGGGTAGTGTCCCGGCGCGTGCTCCACCGCGCCCTGCGCCTTGAGCCAAGCCGTGTTGCGGCGGGCGATGACCAGCTCCGCCAAGCGTTGCGCGGTGACGAAGACGAGCACCGCGAGCGCGAGCGTGCTCATGCGGCGAGGCGGAAGTCCGCAGCCGTGGCGCTGAAGCCCGGCCCCATGGCGAGCAGGGTGAGCTGCTCAGGCGGGCGGGCCTTCAGCACCCGGTCCAGCACGAACAGGACGGTGGGGGAACTCATGTTGCCGTAGTCGGCCAGGGCTGCGCGCTCGTGGTCCAATTCGCCCTGCTGGAGCTCCAGAGAGCGTTCCAGGGCCTGGATCACCTTGGTCCCGCCGGGGTGGCAGACGAAGCGGCCCACCGCCTCGCGATCGAGGTTCATCCGGTCCAGCATGCCCGCTACGGCGGAGCCGAGGTTGGCCCCGGCGAAGGGCGGGATCGACTGGGCGAAGATCACGCCCAAGCCCTCCGGGTCGGCGCTCCAGCCCATGATGTCGAGCGTGTCGGGCCAGGTATGGGTCGCGTCCGCCTGGACGCTCCCGAGGCCCGCCGCGTCGCCGCCCGCCCGCAGGACGCAGGCGGCGGCGCCGTCGCCGAAGAGGGCGGTGGCCACCACATTGGCGCTGGTCAGCTGGTCGAGCCGGAAGCTGAGAGTGCAGAGCTCCACGGCCACGAACAGGACGTTGGTTCCGGGACGCGCCTCCGCCAGGCGCGTGGCGACGCCGAGCCCGGAGACGCCGCCGGCGCAGCCGAGTCCGAACACCGGCACGCGCAGAACGTCGGGCCGGAAGCCCATGCGGATCATGGCCCGGGCCTCAAGGCTCGGCGTGGCGATCCCGGTGGAGGAGACAGTCACCACGGCGTCGACTTCGGCGCCGGTCAGGCCTGCGGCCGCGAGCGCGCGGTCCGCAGCTTCGACGAAGAGGGCCTCGGCCCCCTGCAGGAAGGCTTCGGTGCGATCGGGCCAGCCGTGCGGCTCGGCGAACCACTCGAAGGGGCGGACGCTCCAGCGCCGCGCGATGCCGGTGGTCCGGAACACGGCCTTGAGCCGCCGGAAGTCGGGGAAGCGGTCCTCGAAGAGCGCCTCGGCGCGCGCGAGCACGTCCTCCTGCCGCAGCTCGTGAGGCGGCAGGGCGGTGGAGAGGGACAGCATGGCCGCGCCCGTCATCTGCGGCCGCCTTTCGGGTGAACTGGCGGCCGCGAGGCGCCGCCCGGACTCAAGAGCTAGGGCGCGGCGCGGTTCCGCCTACGGCCAGCGAACCTCGGGCGGCATGGAGCTGAGGATCGATTCCACGTTGCCGCCGGTCTTCAGCCCGAACAGGGTGCCGCGGTCGTAGAGCAGGTTGTACTCGACGTAGCGGCCACGGCGGACCAGCTGCTCCTCCCGTTCGGCTTGGGTCCAGGGCTCCACCATGCGCCGGCGGACCAGGGCCGGGTAGATCTCCAGGAACGCCTCGCCCACGTCGCGAGTGAAGGCGAAGTCCCGCTCCAGGTCGCCGCTGTCATGGTGATCGTAGAAGATGCCGCCGACCCCCCGGGGCTCGTTCCGGTGCGGGAGGAAGAAATACTCGTCGCACCAGGCCTTGTACCGCTCGTGCCAGGCGGACGGGGCCGGGTCGTGGGCGTCGCAGGCCGCCTTGAGGGCGGCGTGGAAGTCCACCGCGTCTGGGAAGCTCTGCTCGCGCTGGTAGGCCAAGAGCGGCGTGAGGTCCGCGCCGCCGCCGAACCAGCCCTTGGTCGTCGTGATCCGGCGGGTGTTCATATGCACCGCCGGCACGCGCGGGCTGCGCATGTGGGCGATGAGGCTGATCCCCGTCGCGTGGAAGCTCGGATCGACGGCGGCGCCGGGGATGGTCTTGGCGAAGTCGGGGGCGAAGGCGCCGTGCACGGTGGAGACGTGCACGCCCACCTTTTCGAATAGGCGCCCGTGCATCATCCCCATGACGCCCCCGCCGCCCGCCTCGCGGGTCCAGGGCTTCAGGACGAAACGGCCCGGTTCGCCGGGGAAGAGATCGGCGGGGGCTTCATCCTCCAGGCGCTCGAACGCCGCGCAGATGCGGTCGCGGAGGGTCTCGAACCAGGTTCGGGCCCGGTGCTGGATGTCGGCGCTCATGGCCGGCGTTCTTGCAACGCGGGCGGCGGGTCTGTCACCCGGCGGGGGGCGCGGCGTCCGGACCCGCCTCGTCCAGGGATCGGGCTTCTTCGGGCAGCATGACGGGAACGCCGTCGCGGATCGGATAGGCGAGCCGGGCGCCCTCGCTGACCAGCTCCCGGCGGTCGCGATCGTAGCGGAGCGGGCCGCGGGTCACGGGGCAGACGAGCACCTCGAGCAGGCGCGGGTCCGGTTCGGAGCTGGGCGTGGTGGTCATCGAAGCTGCGTCTTACTGCATGGACTGGGGTTCGTCGTCGTCGTCGCCGCCGCCCATGGCGGCGTCGATCTCAAGCAGGGCGGTGAGCGCGTCCACCCGGGCGGTCAGGTCCTCGGCCTGGAGCAGGGCCTGCTTCTCGGTCGGCTCGAAGGGCAGGGCCATGGACAGGCTGTTGATCAGCGCCTCGCCGGGCGCCTCTTTCGCCGTCGACCAGTCCACGTCCATGTTCCGCTGGTGCAGGTAGCTGCGCAGAGCCGCCAGCAGCCGCTCGCGATCGAAGCTCCAGTCCTCGGACGGGGACTGCAGGTCGGCCTCGAACGGCTCGAAGTCGGCCTTCACCTGGCGATACGGGGTCTGCACCGGCAGCTCCTCGCCGACGCGAAAGCGGGCGACCCCGGTCAGGGTTATGAGGTACCGGCCGTCGGAGGTCTCCGCATAGCTGGTGATCCGGCCGGCGCAGCCGACCCGCTGGAGCAAGGGGCGTGTCCGCTCCCCGCCGGGGCGGGTCTGCACCATGCCGACGATGCGCTCGCCGGCCATGGCGTCGTCCACCATGTTCAGGTAGCGCGGCTCGAAGATGTTCAGGGGCAGGGCCCCTCGGGGCAGCAGGAGGGCGCCGTTCAACGGGAACACCGGGATGACCTGAGGCAGGTCGCTCGCGTGGTTGTAGCTCGCCACTCCCCCGGCCTTACGAGAACAACACGGCGGACAGCTTGCGCCGCCCGGCCTTGGCCACCTCGGACGTCGGGCCGGCCGCTTCGAAGATCTTGATGAGCTGCTTGCGGGCGGCCTCGTCGTTCCAGGCGCGGTCCGACTTGACGATCTGCAGGAGGTGGTCGACCGCCTCTTCAAGCCGCCCCTGGCCGGCCAGGCCGTTGGCCAGCTCGAAGCGGGCCTCATGGTCGTTCGGGTCAGCTTGAAGCCGCTGCTGGAAGGCGGCGAGGTCGCCGGTCGGGCCCGAGGCTAGCTCCAGGGCCGCGCGGACGCCGGCGATCTCCGGGTCCTTGCTGTCGGGCGGGGCCATCTCGAGGATCTCCCGGGCGCGCTCGGCGTTGCCGCCCGAGAGGTAGGCGCGCGCGAGCCCCGCGATCGCCTTGGCGTTCTCCGGGTCGAGCTGGAGGATCTGGGCGTAGGCCTGCGCCGCCCCGCCGATGTCGTTCACGGCGAGCGACTCGGTTGCCATGGCGAGCAGCTCGTCCACCTCCGAGGCGCCCGGCGCGCCGCCGCCCTTGCCGAGCTTGTCGATGAACGCCTTGATCTGGCTCTCGGGCAGAGCGCCCATGAAGCCGTCCACCGGCTGGCCGTCCTTGAAGGCGTAGACTGTCGGGATCGACTGCACGCGCAGCTGGCCGGCGAAGCGGGGGTTCTTGTCCACGTCTATCTTGACCAGCTTCACCGCGCCCTTGGCGGCGAGCACGGCCTTCTCCAAGGCCGGCGTCAGCTGACGGCAAGGGCCGCACCACGTCGCCCAGAAGTCGACGATCACCGGCTGGTTGCGGCTTTCCTCGATCACGTCCGCCATGAAGGCGGCGTCCGAGCCGTCCTTGATCAGGGCCGACTTGTCGGGGCTGGCGGCGCCGCCGACAGGGCCGCTTGCGGGGCGAAGTCCGAGCATCAGGGGTCCCACTCAGAGATACAGGAAGTCGGCGCGTAACATGGTCGCAGGGCGGCTTGGCTTCAACGCGCTTCGATGTCCGCCGACATAGCGGGCGCGGTCGTAAGGGAAAGGTCGGCGAAGTCCACCACGAGCGGGTTTCGGCCGAGCGCCTCCAGAAAGGCGAGCAGGCCGCGACGCGATACGGCCGTGGTGGCGTCGTTCAATAGCGGGTGGAAGTTCACTGGGTCTTCCTCGAAGAGCGCCGCGTCGAGGACGGGCGTGACCCGGCCGCCCGTGTCGTTGATCAGGGCGAAGACGGTCACCGAGCCGGGGCGCACGCCCAGCGTCTGCCATAGCAGGGCCTCGTTCCCGAACGAGAGCCGGGCGGAGCCGATCACCTTGTGCAGGCGCTTGAGGTCCACCTGGGTCTCGCCGCGCGCCGACACCAGCCAGAGCCGGTCCTTGGCGTCCTTCAGGAAGAGGTTCTTGGTGTGGGCGCCGGGCATTGCGGCCTTGATCTCGCGCCCCTCCTCGACGCGAAAAACCGGCGGGTGGTCCATCGTGCGATGGGCGATCCCGTGCGCGTCGAAGAAGCGGAGGAGGTCGGCTCGGTCTAGAGGCGGGGTGTCGGGCATGACGCGTCCGTCTAGACGGCCGGAGCGGGCCGGGGCTAGACCGCACTCATGCCGCTTGAGCTCGAGTGCTATCCCACGATCGACCGTCCGCCCGAGATCGTCCCGGGCAAGCCCCAGCGCCCCTGGATGGACGCCTTCGCCGAGCGTCATCCCTATCGCTGCCTGCCACTGTCGATGGCCAACTCCACCGGCTGGGAGCTGCTGTGCAAGGTGGCCTTCACGGCGGAGTGGAACGGCGGCCCGCGGCAGGAGGACATCAAGCTCACGCCCGACAAGCCGCATCCCGACTTCCACCACCAGGTGACCAGCCACTTCACCCGCGGGATCATCACCTTCCACGCCGGCTATCTGTTCCGCACGCCGCCGGGCTGGTCGCTGACCTGCCAGGGCCCGCCGAACATGCCCAAGGACGGCATTTATCCGCTGCAGGGGCTGGTGGAGACCGACTGGCTGCCGTTCCCCTTCACCATGAACTGGATCTTCACCCGCCCGGGGCGGGTGCGGTTCGAGCGGAACGAGCCGTTCTGCTTCATCACCCCGGTGCAGGAGAAGCCGCTGGACGAATACCAGCCGGTGCAGCGGACGCTAGCGTCCGACAAGCCGCTGCGGGAGCAGTACGAGGCCTGGCACCGGCTGCGGGAGGAGTTCAACGCCCGACTGCGCAAGCGCGACGCCTCCGCCATGAAGGAGGCCTGGCAGCGGTTCTATTTCAAGGGCGAGCTGCCCGAGGACACCGGCCCGCCGCCCACCGACCACGTCAACAAGCGCCGGTTGAAGCCTCTTCGGCTTGGGTTCTGAGCGGCTTGCAATGGGCGGGGGAACTTGCCATAAGCCGCGCCTCTCGGGCCGAGACACCCCTGGCCCGGGTCGTGAGCGGGCGTAGCTCAGGGGTAGAGCACAACCTTGCCAAGGTTGGGGTCGGGCGTTCGAATCGCCTCGCCCGCTCCATGTCCTTCCCTTAAGACCAGCCGATTGAAGCTGAACGGGCGAACGGGCCCGCCATCCATGGCCTACGCCGTCAAGGAACTCTTCTACACGCTGCAGGGCGAGGGCCGGAACGCCGGCCGCGCGGCGGTCTTCTGCCGCTTCGCCGGCTGCAATCTCTGGTCCGGACGTGAGGTCGACCGGGCTTCCGCGGTGTGCACCTTCTGCGACACGGACTTCGTCGGAATAGACGGAGACGGCGGCGGGCGCTTCGCCGATGTGGATGCGCTGGCCCGCGCGATTGCGGCGGCCTGGGGCGCGGAGCACGGCGACCGGCTGGTGGTGCTCACCGGCGGCGAGCCGCTGCTGCAGCTGGACGCGCCGCTGATCGCGGCGCTGCACGCGCGAGGGTTCGAGATCGCCGTGGAGACCAACGGCACGCTGGAGCCGCCCCCCGGGATCGACTGGATCTGCGTCAGCCCCAAGGCGGACGCGCCCTTGAAGCTCACGCGGGGACACGAGCTGAAGCTGGTCTATCCCCAGCCGCTCGCGCCGCCGGAGCAATTCGAGAGCCTGGATTTCGAGCACTTCCTGCTTCAGCCGCTGGACGACCCTAGCCGGGAGGCGAACATCGCGGCCGCGGTCGCGTACTGCCTAGCGAACCCGCGCTGGCGCCTGAGCCTGCAGACTCATAAGCAGCTGGGCATCCGATGACCTTCGAGCTCAGCAAACAGTTCCGCTTCGAAGCGGCCCACACGCTGCGGAGGCAGGTGGACGCCGAGCCGAGCCGGCGTATCCACGGCCACTCCTATCGGGCCGAAGTGGTGCTGGCGGGGGAGGCGGACCCGGCCACCGGGATGGTCATGGACCTGGGCCTGCTGGAGCGGGCGCTGGGCGACGCGCGCGAGGCGCTGGACCATCGATTCCTGGACGAGGTGGGCGACCTTGGGCCCGCGACGCTGGAGAACCTGTCCGCGTGGATCTGGCGACGGGTGCAGCCCGTGTGCCCGGGCCTGCAGCGGGTGACGGTGCATCGCGATTCCAGCGGCGACGCCTGCACCTATCGCGGGCCGGCGCGGTGAGCGCGGCCGACGGCGCCGCGCTGGTGCTGTTCTCCGGCGGACAGGATTCGGCGACTTGCCTGGCCTGGGCGCTGGACCGCTTCGATCGCGTGGAGACGGTGGGGTTCGACTACGGCCAGCGGCACCGGATCGAGCTGGACGTGCGAATAACCGCACTGGAGCGGCTCCGGCGCGACTTCCCCGCCTGGCGCGACAAGCTCGGCGAGGATCACCGCGTCGATCTCTCCGCGCTCGGGCAGATCAGCGACACGGCCCTCACGCGCGACGCCGCCTTCGCCATCGAGCGTTCGGGCCTGCCCAACACCTTCGTGCCCGGGCGCAACCTGATCTTCCTAACCTTCGCGGCCGCCATCGCTTATCGACGCGGCGCCAAGCACCTGGTCACGGGCGTCTGCGAGACCGACTACTCGGGCTATCCGGACTGCCGCGACGACACGATCAAGGCCATGCAGCTGGCGCTGAACCTGGGCATGGACGCCCGGTTCGTGCTGCACACGCCGATGATGTGGATCGACAAGGCTCAAACCTGGAGCCTGGCGGAGGCGCTCGGCGGCGAGCCGCTGATCGGCCTGATCCGCGAGGACACGCATACCTGCTACCAGGGCGACCGCAGCGCCCTGCAAACCTGGGGCTTCGGCTGCGGCGCGTGCCCGGCGTGCGAGCTCAGGGCCGAGGGGTGGCGGCGCTACGCAGCCGGACGGGCGCCGACAACCGTCTGAACCGAAGGGCCGCACGGCGCGCGCTGCGCGGTTCGACGATCCGCCTATGGCGGGCCTCCACCAGCCCGAACAGCCCGAAGGCGACCAGGCCGGCGGCGACGGCGGCCAGCATCCACGAGCCGAAGGGCTGGGCCTCGAGCGTCTGCAAGGCGCCGCCCAGGTCGCGGATCTCCGCCGCGTTCTCGTTGAGCGCGCCCCGGAGAAGGAACAGGCCGACCAGCGCCATCGCCGCCCCGCGGGCCAGATAGCCCGCGCGGGCCAGCCGCTCAGCGCGACGCCGGAAGGTCGCGCTGCAACCCAGTCCCTTGCCGAAGTCGTCGATGAAGGCTCGCACGCCATTCGCGACGGCGCAGGCGAGCACCACCAGCGCGGCCGCGAGCATCAGCTGCGGCCCGAAGGGCGCGTTCAGCAGATCAGTCGCCGTAGGTCTGCCGTCGTTCTCCAGGCCATCGAGCAGTTCGAACGCGCTCAGGCCCATGAAGGCGTAGACCAGGCCGCTGAGCGCCTGACCCAACCGCGAGACGATCGCCTTGGGTGACGAGCCGAGCCGGTCCGCATCCAGCACGGCCTGGGCGAAACGCCACGTGACGAAGGCCCAGAGCCCCGCGCCCAGCGCCGCGATCCAGATCTTCCCGAAGGGCCAGCTCGCGAGCGTCTCCAGCGATCCGCCGGCGCCCTCCGTGGATCGTCGAAGCTCCACGGCGGCGAGCAGGGAGAACAGCCCGGCGCTGATGTAGACGACGCCCCGCGCGCCATAGCCGACGCGCGCCAACCATTCCCAGACGGACGCTTTCTCGGTGCTCATGGGAGCTGAACGCTCAAGCTTGGGCTTTGTTCTGGACGCGAACGCCCTCACGTTGGACAAGGCGCAGCTTTCTCCTGGGGAAACCATGGGCTCCACCGCCGCCCGCAACGCCGTCATCGTCATCGCGGTGGTGGTGGCGTTCGCCGCCGTCTACTGGCTGCGAGGGATACTCACCCCGCTGGCCTTGGCGGGCTTTCTTCTGATCATGATCGACGGCTTCGCGCGCACCATCGAAAAGCGCCTTCCGTCGGTGCCGCACAAGGCGGCCATGCCGCTGGCGATCACCCTGACCGTGCTGGCGCTCGGCCTGTCGATCTACGTGGTCGCCGACAACGTCACCTCGTTCATCAATCAGCTGAACGACTACATTCCCCGCCTGAATCAACGCCTGGCGGACACGGCCTCCCGCATCGGGCTCGGCGAGGAGGTGCCCACCATCCAGCAGCTGGTGGGCCGGCTCAATCCCGGCCGGATCGTCGCGACGGTGGCGCGGGGCGTCCAAGGCTTCGCCTCCGACGCGGTGTTCGTGCTGATCTATCTCGGGTTCCTCATCGCCACCCGTCGCGGGTTCTCCCGCAAGACCCGCGCGCTCTTTCCCGACCCGAACGAACGGCGCGAGGCCGCCGAGGTGTTCGACGGCGTCAAGCGCGGGGTGGAGAAGTACCTCTGGGTGCAGACGGTGACCGGCGCGATGATCGCGGGCGCCAGCTATCTCCTCATGCTGGTCATGGGGGAGTCGAACGCCTGGTTCTGGGCCTTCTTCATTTTCATCACGGGGTATGTGCCGATCATCGGGGCGGCGATCGGCACCATCGCTCCGGGCCTTTTCGCCTTCGTCGAGTTCGACAGCCTGTGGCAGCCGCTGGTGATCCTCGGTGGGCTGCAGGCGATCAACTTCTTCGTCGGCAACGTGATCTACCCACGCATGCAGGGCGAGAGCCTGAACCTCGACCCGGTGGTCGTCCTGCTGTCGCTGGCGTTCTTCGGGGCGCTCTGGGGCATTCCCGGCGCTTTCCTCTCCACGCCCTTGACCGTCACCGCCATGATCATCCTGGCGCAGTTCAAGGGGACGCGCTGGATCGCCGTGCTCATGTCCAACAACGGCAATCCGGCCGGCGCCGAACGTGCGCGAGAGCGGGAGGCTGAGCGCGGCGAGCTCGACCCGAGCCGCCCGTAAGCGAGATTCACGGCTTCGTGAAACGGGCGGGGTTACACTCGCGCCCCGACCGCTTATCTCACTGCCTGTCCGGCGCGCACCCTCCCCCCATAGCGCGTCGGGCAGGACGGCCGCCTCTCCCCGTCCCCCCTAGAAGCGGCGGTCGTCCACGAATCGTGTCGCCGAATCCCCCCTCGGCGAGACACGCGCCCCCGGACCCCCCCGTCCGGGGGCGCTTTCGTTTCCAGACGATCGTTTCTCCTGCAACTTTTCGCCCGACCGAGGTTGAACCGCGGTCGCTCATGGCTAGGCTCGCGGCCGAACCGCGAGGCCGAGTTTCATGGACGACGCAGGCGCACTTCCCGACAACGACGTGATGAGCCGGCTGCGGACCCTGACGGGAGATGCGAGCCCGGCGGCTCGAAGTTTCGCGGCGCAGGCCCTGGAAGACTGCGAGACAGGCGAGCTGCCGGACGTCGCGGCCGAGGATCTGGCGGGTTGGCTGGCGGGGTTCTGGAGTTTCGCCCAGCAGCGGGAGCCCGGCACCGCTCAGCTTCGCCTGGTGCACGCGCGTAAGGCGGACGGTTCGCCGGCGAAGCGCGATCTGCTGGAGATCGTGCAGGACGACGCACCGTTCCTGGTGGACAGCGTCATGGGCGAGCTGACCGAGGCCGGCTACTCGGTGCGAGCCATGCACCACCCCATCGTGGCGGTGGCTCGCGGCCCCGAAGGCCGACGGACCGCGGAAGGCGAGACCCGGCCGGAATCCTTTATCCAGGTCGTCCTCGACCCCGTCGGCGAAGACCGGGTGCAAGCTCTGCTGAACGGGGTGCGCGAGACCCTCGCCGACGTCCACGCCGCGGTCGAGGATTTCCCGGCCATGCTGGAGCTCTTCAGGCGGACGGTCGAGGAGCTCGAGGCCGGGGGCTCCCGCGGCGACACTGAAGCGTTCGAGGAGGAGCTGGCGTTTCTGCGCTGGGCGAAGGCCGACCGCTTCGTCTTCCTGGGCGCGCGCGTCTACGCCTACCCGCGGACCCCCGACGGGGGCTACGCGGCCGAGGAACCCATGTTCCAGCCCGAGGGCAGCCTCGGCGTGCTGCGTGACTCGGGGCGGGCGGTGCTCCGACGCACCAACGAGCCGGCCGTGCTGACGCCGCAGATCCGGGCGCGGATGCTCGACGCCTCGCCGCTGACCGTGGCCAAGGCCAATTTGCGCTCGCGCGTGCACCGCCGCTCCAACATGGACTACCTCGGGGTCCGGCGGTACGGCGCGGACGGACAGCCGGCGGGCGAGGTCCGCATCGTCGGCCTGTTCACGGCCGAGGCGTACGACCAGCCGACCCGCGAGGTCCCGCTGATCCGCCGCAAGGTCGCCAACGTCATGCGACGCGCGGGCAAGGCGCCCGACAGCCACAACGAAAAGCGCCTTCGCAACATCCTGGAGAACTATCCCAGGGACGAGCTCTTCCAGATCGGGGAAGACGAACTGCTGCACATCGCGCTCGGGGTCCTGCACCTCTATGACCGGCCCCGCGTGCGCGTGTTCGCCAGGCGCGATCCCTTCGACCGGTTCGTCTCGGTGCTCGTGTTCATTCCGCGCGAGCGTTACGACAGCCGCGTGCGGCAGGAGGCCGGCCGTCTGCTGGCGGAGGCGTACGGCGGCCGGGTGTCGGCTTACTATCCGTCTTTCTCCGACGCACCGTTGGCGCGTGTGCACTTCATCATCGGGGTCACGCCGACCGCCCACCTTGAGCCTGATCTTGGGGCCGTCGAGGCGCGCATCGCCGAGGCCGCGCGCACCTGGGACGACCGGTTCGAGGAAGCGGTCCGCGGCGGCGCCGCGGCCGGTTCCGTGGGCGAGATCCTGACGCGCTACGCCGGCGCCTTCCCGGCCGGGTATCGGGCCGCCTTCGACGCCGAGGAAGCCCTGGCCGACCTTCGCGTGCTCGAGAGCATGGGCGAGGACGAACCCATCCGCGTGCGAGCGTACCGGTTCAGCACGGACCCGCGCACCTGCTTCCGCTTCAAGCTGTATCGGCCGGGGCGGGCGGCGGGACTTTCCGACGTGCTGCCGATCCTGGAGGCCATGGGCCTGAAGGCGCAGGTGGAGGAGGGGAACCCCGTCACGCGCACGGTGACCGACGGCCGTCCCGCGGTGATCTGGGTGCACGAGTTCGTGCTCGACGACCCGAACGGGGCCGACCTGCAGTTCGAGGACGTGAAGCATCCATTCGAGGAGGCGTTCACCGCCGTCTGGACCGGCCGCACCGAGAATGACGGCTTCAACCGGCTGGTGTTGGAGCTCGGCGTCTCCTGGCGCGAGGCGGCGCTGGTCCGGGCGCTGGCGCGCTACCGGCAGCAGTCGGGACTGGACCCGAGCCAGACGGTGCAGGAGACCGCGCTCTCGGCCCACCCGGAGGTGGTACGGCTGATCCTCGACCTCTTCCAGGTCAAGTTCGATCCGCGGCTCGAGCTGACCCTGGAGGAGCGGTCGGCCCGGGCGGACGAGGCCTTCGACCGGATCGTAGCCGCGCTGCAGGACGTGGCGAGCCTCGACTACGACCGCGTGTTGCGCCGACTCGCCCTTCTGGTTCGAGCGATCAAGCGGACCAACTATCACCAGAGCGCCCCGGACGGGTCGCCCAAATCCTACATCAGCTTCAAGGTGGCGAGCCGGGAGCTGGAGGACCTGCCCCTTCCCAAGCCCTTCCGCGAAATCTTCGTCTGGTCGCCCATCGTGGAAGGCGTGCACACGCGGTTCGGGCCGGTCGCGCGCGGAGGGCTCCGCTGGAGCGACCGACGCGACGACTTCCGAACCGAGGTGCTCGGCTTGGTGAAAGCCCAGCAGGTGAAGAACGCCGTCATCGTCCCGGTCGGGGCCAAGGGCGGGTTCTACCCCAAGGCGCTTCCCAAGGGCGGTACGCCGGACGAGACCCGGAGCGCCGCCATCGAGGCCTACAAGACCTTCCTCTACGGGCTGCTGGACGTCACCGACAACCTCGACGCGGAAGGCCGGATCGTCCGCCCGCCTGCGGTGATCGCCCACGAACCGGACGACCCGTACCTTGTCGTCGCCGCCGACAAGGGCACGGCGAGCTTCAGCGACATCGCGAACGGGGTCTCCGAGGCTTACGGCTTCTGGCTCGGCGACGCTTTCGCGTCCGGCGGCTCCGCCGGCTACGACCACAAGGTCATGGGCATCACCGCCCGCGGCGCCTGGGAGGCGGTCAAGCGCCACTTCCGCGAGGTGGGCAAGGACATCCAGTCCGAGCCGTTCACCGTCATGGGCGTAGGCGACATGTCGGGCGACGTGTTCGGCAACGGCATGCTGCTGTCCAAGCAGATCCGGCTCATGGCCGCGTTCGATCACCGCGACATCTTCCTCGATCCGGACCCGGATCCGGCGCGCTCGTTCGCCGAGCGCGAGCGCCTCTTCAAGCTGCCGAGGTCGTCCTGGCAGGACTACGACAAGGCGCTGATCTCCACCGGGGGCGGCGTCTTCTCCCGTCAGCTCAAGGCCGTGCCGCTGTCCACCGAAGTGCGGGCGATGCTCGATCTGGAGGCCGAAGAGCTGACGCCGGCCGAGCTCATGCGGGCGATCCTGAAGGGGCGCTGCGAACTGCTCTATCTCGGCGGGATCGGCACCTACGTGAAGGCGCGCAGCGAGACGGACGCGGACGCCGGGGACAAGGCGAATGACCCGGTCCGGGTGAACGGGGACGAGCTGCGGGCGCAGGTGATCGGCGAGGGCGCGAACCTGGGCCTGACGCAGGCGGGGCGGATCGCCGTCGCGCGGGCGGGCGGGCGCATCAACACCGACGCGATCGACAACTCGGCCGGGGTCGACAGCTCCGACCACGAGGTGAACATCAAGATCCTGACCGGGGCCTCAGAGCGCACGGGGAAGCTGGACCGGCCGTCGCGCAACGCCTTGCTGGCTTCGATGACGGACGAGGTGGCCGCGCACGTCCTGGCCCACAACTACGATCAGACGCTGGCGCTCAGCCTGCTGGAGGCGACTGCGGCGGCCGACCTGGACGACCAGGGGCGGTTCATGGCCGAGCTGGAGGCCGCGGGGCGGCTGGATCGGGCGGTGGAGGGGCTGCCGACGGCGGCGGCGTTGGCCGAGCTGAAGGCGGCGGGGCGAGGGCTGACCCGGCCCGAGCTGGCCGTGCTCATGGCTTACGGCAAGCTGCAGCTGTTCGACGAGATCGTGCAGACCGCCGCGCCGGACGATCCGGCGTTCGAACAGACCCTGGTCCGCTACTTCCCGGGACCGCTCGCGGCCTTCGAGAGCGAGATGCAGGGCCATCGGCTGCGGCGCGAGATCATCGCCACGGTGCTGGCCAACGAAATGGTCAACATCGCCGGCCCGACCTTCGCCCCGCGCGTGCGGTCGAGCGCCGGCGCCGACACCGAAGCGGTGGTGGTCGCCTTCGAGGCTGCGCGACGGATCTTCCGCCTGGATGAGCTGTGGGACCGCGTTTCGGCCCTGGACCTCAAGGCGCCCGCCGCCGCGCAGACGGCCCTCTATCAGGAGCTCGCCCTGGTGCAGCGTCGCCAGACCTTCTGGCTGGCCCGCAAGGCCGCCAAGGACGGGGCGGGCGTGCAGGGGCTGGTGGACGCCTATCGAGACGCCGCGGACACCTTGCGCGCCTGCGGTTCGGGGCTGCTGTCCCCCTTCGAGCGGGGCGTGGCGGACGAGCGGCGGGCCAGCTTCATCGCGGCGGGCGCGCCGGAGGACCTGGCGGGCGACGTGGCCAACCTGCGGCCGCTGACCGCCGCCACCGATGTCGCGGACCTCGCGCGAGCGGCCGGGTTGCCGGCGATGGCGACGGCGCGGGTCTACCATGAGGTCGGAGCCGCGCTTGGGCTGGACCGGTTGCGGGCGGCCGCGGGCGCCGTGGCCTCGGGCGACCACTTCGAACGGCTGGCGGTGCGCCGGCTGATCGAGGACCTGCTGGTGGAGCAGGCGACCCTGACTCAGAGCGTCATCCGCTCGGCGAGCCCGAACGGCGTGACCGAGGAGACGGCGCGCGAGGCTGTCGCAGCCTGGCTGAGGGGGCGCGACGGGGCTGTCCAGGGCGCACGCCGGACATTGGAGGAGATCGGGGCCGCCCCGGGCGGCTGGAGCTTCGCCAAGCTGACCATCGCCAACGCCGCGGTCCGGGAGTTGACCCAGGCCGCTTGAGCGGCGGGACCGCGCGCAGTCTGCGCGCCATGATCAGGCTGCCGCGGGAGCGCGCAGACTGCGCGCGGTCCCCTTGCTACTCCAGCGAGCGGAGGAAGCGGGTGAACCGGTCCAGGTTCTCGGTCGCCAGGGCGTCGTCGTTGCGGATGTGCAGCAGCGTCATGCCCTCGTCGTAGCTGTGGGTCGCGTCCACCTCCTCCAGCAGCACGTCCGCGCCGGCGCGGATCGGCGCCCGGAACACCCGGCGCACGTCGGCCGGGCTGGTCACGTGGTCCTTCAGGCACAGCACGCCCTGCACCTTGGGGGTCCGCACCCACGAACGGCGGCGGCTGAGCGCGCCGAAGCCGCCGTAAGGGTAGGCGAGGAACAGGCCCTGCACGCCGGCGAGCGGCTCGGGCGTCGGGTCCGCCAGGCCCGCCTCGCCGGGCGTGGCCAGCGGCATGGTCATGAGGTCCATGATCGCCCAGCCGCCATGGCTCCAGCCGGCGAGGGCGAGGCGGTCGCGATCCACCCGGCCTTCCCGGATCAGCCCCCAGGCGGTCGCCAGCACGTCTCCGGCCCGCTCGCGGCCCCACAGCCGCAGGCCCGTGCAGACGGTCGAGAGCGCGAACGCGCGCGACCAGCCTCGCGGCGCGTAGCTGTCAATGATGTAGGCGGTCCAGCCGCTGTCCCGGGCGGCCATGGCGTAGCGGGGAAGGTGATCCCGCAGGCCGCCGCAGCCGTGGAAGAGCAGGACGGCCGGGCGGTCCGCGCCCTCCGGGCCGAACACCTGAACGTGCGGCTTCAGCGCCGCCCAGCGTTCCGCAAGCGTGGTCTTCGCCCGGCCGGGCACGTCAGCCCGCCAGGCTCAGGGCCTGTACTCGCGCGCGATGTTGCCCCTGAGCTGAGCTTCGGTGAACCAGACCGGCTTGGTGCGCTCCTCGGCGAAGAGGGGCGCCTGGTCGGCGTAGTGGGGCGAAGCCGCGTCCAGCGTGGCGGCGCCGTACTGGTGGATGCTCCGGGACGAGAGGCGTCCCTGCCGGTCCCACTCCACGAACATGACGTAGCTGTCGCCGATGAAGGCCCGGAGCCGGCCGTCCTTGTCGGGCTGGCCGTAGATGGCGCGGAAGATGTCGGGCCCGCCGTCGAGCGGCAGGTCCACCGCGCCGCGGCGGTGGCGGTTCACCTCGCCCCAGGTGGGGTCGATCCGGCCGAAGTTCTTCTTCAGGTGGGCGGCTGCGGCCTTCATGGCTTTCGCGGGATCCTCGTTGCCGGGAAGGCGCATGAACAGCCAGGTCAAAGCGGGGAGGGCGGCGGCCCGGTTCTCCTTGTTGGTGCGCCGGTCCCAGGTGCGCAGCACGCGCTGGATCTCGGCCAGGTCCGGGTCCCGGGCGGCGTCCATGGCCAGGATCTTGGTGACGAAGCCCTCGGTGTCGGAGCGGCGGCTGTAGGCGTCGTCGTACTTGTAGGCGTCCCACTCGGCCGGCGTGATGGTGCTGTCGGCGCCGTAGGTCTCGATCGCCCGCCAGGCGCGGTTGGTCATGTCCGTCTGGAAGCCCATGCTGGCCGGGTAGTCGGACCGCTTCAGGTCGTCGGCGGCCACGCTGGCGTAGAACGGGTCGTTGTTGGCGTTGAAGAGGAAGCCCGACCGCGGGTTCCAGATCTGCGGCGTCTGGCTGAAGGGCCGAGTGCGCGTCCAGATCAGGTCGCTGCGGTCGCCCGGGATCACGCCCTTCCAGTCCACGCCGGGAACGTCGGGGCGCTCGGCGTAGAGACCGTTGTGGACGAAACCGATGTTCCCGCGATCATCGGCGTAGAGATAGTTGATCGACGGCAGCGCCTGCATGGCCATGGCCGCCTGAAATTCGGCCAGGTTGCGGGCCTTGTTCATGCGGTAGTTTTGATGCAGCTGGCGCGCGCCGCCGCTGGTCACCCAGCGCACGGCGTAGACGCCCTTGTCAGTGCGAATCGCCGGCCCGTGGGCGGAACGAAGGATCTCCTTGCGCACGGTTTGAGTGGAGCCGTCCTTCTGCTTCACCGCGATGTCGACGAAGCGCTTGTCGAAGTCGCGCCATTGGCCGTCCAGCCGGTACTGGTCGGGGTTCGCGGGGTTGATCGTCAGCCGGTAGGTGTCGACCAAATCCGGCCGGTTCACGGTCGCGCCCCAGCCGAGGTTGCGGTTGTGCCCGCCGAGCAGGAAGGGCGCGCCGGGGAAGAAGCCGCCGGCCACGTGCCAGCCTTCGCCGCTCTCCACCACCGCCTCGTACCAGGCGTAGGGTCCGGTGAACGGCTGGTGGGAGTTGTAGAGCAGCCGCGTCGCGCCGTCGGCGGAGCGGTGGGGCGCGATGCTGACGGCGTTGGAGCCGCGCTCGCCCGCGGGGGTGGCGGACGCTGGGGGCGCGTCCTTCAGTCGGCCGTTGATCACCGCGTTGAAGGCGTCGTCCAGGCCGTAGAAGGTCGGACCGCGGAACACCGTCCCTGCCACGATGTCCTTGCCGGTGATCGGCAACAGGCCGGGCAGCACCTTGTCCGGATGGACGGCGGCGTAGCGGTTCAGCCCCTCGGCGTACCCCTCGATGACGCGGCGGACCTCGGGCGGTAGATCCTGCTCGTAGCGGGCCTCGGTCAGCGCCTTGGCGTCCATCAGGTGGAACATCCAGTCGTTGTTCACCTCGCCCGGTCCCTTCAGGGAGGCGAGCTGCCCGCGCGAGGTGAGGATGGACTCCTGGAACGTCGCCCAGTCGTCCTCGGCGTGGGCGTAGGCCAGTCCATAGGCCGCGTCGGCGTCCGTGCGCCCGTAGACGTGCGGCACGCCCCAGGTGTCGCGCCGGATGCGGGCGTCATAAGCCCGGGCGGGCGCCTCGGCGCCCGGGCCGGCGCCGGCCGGCGCCGTGGCGCAGCCAGCCATGCCGCCCAGGAGCAGGGCGGACGCGGCGGCGCTGACGATCAGGTGGCGAACGCTCGGCATGGAAGCTCCTCGTAGGACGGCGGGCACCCTCCTGAACTTCGCTCCTCAGCGCAAGCGCCCTCCCGCCTTACCGGAGCAGCCCGGCGTCGGTCAGCGCCTTCGCGATGACCTCGCGGACGTTGACGCCGCCCACCCGGGCGTTCCCGCCCAGGCCCGCCGCGTCCAGCGACCGCATCACGGTGTCGCCAGGACTCAGGAGCGGCGGCGAAGGCCGCGCGGAAGACGCCGACGGCGAGGCCGCCGCGAAGGTCGCCGGCGCGAGGCCCCAGAAGCCGGCGATCTCCAGGCTGGAGCCGACGCCCGTTTCGAGCAGGTAGGGACCCGCGGCGCCGTGCGGCTCCTCGCCGGTGGTGGCCAGCGGCGTGCCGTGTCCCAGGCCCGCCAGGGCGTGATGCTCGACCGCCACCCGGCCGTCCGGCGACAGCCACTCGCGGCGGCGGCGTCCGGCGGCGTCCGTGAGCCGCGGCGGGGCGCCGCTCAGGCCGTGCAGTGCGGTCCACTGGTCGACCAGCGCCTGACCGTTGCTGCTCGCCACCGTCGCGTCGGCCTCGCCATGCCAGACAGAGAGCCGGGGCCAGGAGCCCTGGTGAGGGCTCGCGGCCCGAACGGCGCCGGCCCACTGCTCCGACGAGCGGCGGCGGCCGCCGCCCATGGCGGCGAAGGCTTCCGGCATGCTGTCCGCCCCGCCGTACGGCAGACCGGCGACGATGGCGCCGGCGGCGAACACCTCCGGATAGGTCGCAAGCAACGCGGCCGCCATCGCCCCGCCGGCCGACAGCCCCGTCACGAAGACCCGGTTGTGGTCCAGACCACGTGTGTCGAGCATCGTCTGGATCATGGCCCGGATGGAGGCGACCTCGCCGCCGCCGCGAGTGGTGTCCTCGACCTGGAACCAGTTGAAGCAGCGGTTCGGATTGTTCGCCTGGGTCTGCTCGGGACAGAGCAGCGCGAAGCCGTACCGCTCGGCCAGGCTGAGCCAGCCCGCGCCCTGGGCGTAGCCCGCCGCGGTCTGGGTGCAGCCGTGCAGCACCACCACCAGAGCGGCGCTCGGCGGCGCCTGCGGGGGCACGTAGCTGAGCATGCGGAGCCCGCCGGGGTTGTGGAAGCCGTGGCCCTCGACCAGCCGCGGCTCCGAACTCGCGGTCCGCTCAGACCACGCCTGAGCGGTGTTTCGCTCCTTTTGGCGGCGCGCCAGTTCCGCCGTCACTCGGCCTAATCCCGCCATGGTTCACCCTTTCGACACGGAGGCGGAACGCCGCCGCGCCGCTTTGGATGCTGCACTGCAGCATCTTAGAGGCCAAGGCTCGTCAGGCGGCCAGTTCGCGTTCGATCTGCTCCAGGCGCTCCTTGCCGAAGAACATCTCGTCCCCGACGAAGAAGGTGGGGATGCCGAAGGCGCCGCGGTCCGCGCCGGCCTGGGTGGCGTCCATCAGCGCCTGCTTGACCGCGGGATCCTGGGTCCGGCCGACCAGCTCGGCGCCGGGCAGGCCGGCGCGGTCCAGGACGCCCTGCAACACCGCTCCGTCACCGATGTTCTCGCCCGTCTCCCAGGCTGCGGTCAGGACGGCCTCGATCAGGGGGCGTTCGTGGGCTGTCCCGCTGACGCCGACCAGGGTTCGCATCGGGACGATGGTGTTCATTGGGAAGTGCGGGTTCATGCGGAACCGCTCCAGCCCATGGCGGGCGACGAAGCGGCGGGTCTCAAGCATCTCGTAATCGAGCTTCCCCTTGATCCCGCCGAAGGCCGTCATCGGGGCCTGGTTGCCGGTGAGCTTGAACAGACCCCCGAGCAGGGTCGGCGTGACCTTCAGCTTCGCGCCGGTCCGCTCGAGGATGGGCGGCAGCGCGCGCCAGGCGAAGTAGGCGTTGGGGCTGGCGAAATCGAAGAGAAATTCAAGCGTCTTGCCCATCACGCCCTCACCAGCGCTCGGCCCACGGCCGCAGATCCATCTCGAAAGTCCACGCCGACCGGCCCTGCCGGTGCAGCCAGACGTAGTTCCGTGCGATCTCGTCAGGCTTGAGGATCTCGTCGCGGTCCAGCTTCGCCTGAATTTCATCGCCCAGCCGCTCGCGGCTGAAGACGCCGTCGATCGCCCCGTCCACCACGACGTGCGCCACGTGGATCCCTTGGGGACCGAGCTCCCGGGCGGCGCTCTGCGCCAGCGCCCGAAGCGCGTGCTTGGAGCCGGCGAAGGCGGAGAACCCGGCCGCCCCGCGGGTGCTTGCGGTGGCCCCGGTGAACAGGATCGTCCCGCGTCCGCGAGGCGCCATGACCCGCGCGGCCTCACGCGCCGCCAGAAAGCCGGAGAACGCGGCCATCTCCCAGACCTTCTGGTAGACGCGGGCGGTGGTCTCCACGACCTCGAAGCGCACGTTCGCGCCGATGTTGAAGACGACGACCTCCAGCGGACCGACCTCCGCCTCGACGGTGTCGAACAGGCGGACCATCTCCGCCTCCTCGCGCGCGTCGACGCCGAAGGCGCGGGCTCGGCCGCCGTCCGCCTCGATCTCGGCGACCAACTGCTCCAGTTCTGGCAGGTTCCGCGGGCGCCGGGTCACGCAAGCGGTCAGGCCTTCTCGAGCAAGAGCCTTCGCCACCGCGCCGCCGACGCCGACGCCCGCTCCGATGACCAGTGCCGCTCCGCTCATGGGGGCACCTTGGCGGAGGGTGCGTTGTTTTGCAATACGGAGTTGCCGGAGCAGACTCCTGTCGCGGTCGGCTGCTAGTCTTGGCGCGCCAGACGGAGGCGCCCCATGAAATACAACCAGCTCGGCCGCACCGGCCTCTACGTGTCCGAGATCTGCCTCGGGACCATGACCTTCGGCGACACCGGCGAGGCGGCGGGCTTCTGGCGCGCCATCGGCCAGCTGGACCAGGAGAAGGTGGACGCCATCGTCGGGCGGGCGCTGGAGGCGGGGGTCAACTTCATCGACACCGCGGACGTCTATTCGTTCGGCTCGTCGGAGGCCCTGCTCGGCCAGGCGCTGCAGAACCTGGGCGTCGACCGCAAGGACGTGGTGATCGCGACCAAGGTGTACGGCGAGATGGGGCCGCGGCCCAACGATCGCGGCGCAAGCCGGGGCCACATCATGGACTCGGTGGAGCGGAGCCTAGACCGGCTGCAGACGGACCACATCGACCTCTACCAGATTCACGCCACCGACCCGGTGACGCCCATCGACGAGACGCTGCGGGCGCTGGACGACCTCGTCCGCCAGGGGCTGGTCCGCTACATCGGCGTATCGAACTGGCAGGCGTGGCGGATCGCCAAGGCGCTGGGGATCAGCGAGGCCAAGAACTACGAGCGGTTCGAGACGCTGCAGGCCTACTACTCGGTCGCCGGGCGGGACCTGGAGCGGGAGATCGCGCCCCTGCTGCTGGAGGAGCGGATGGGGCTGATGGTCTGGTCGCCGCTGGCGGGCGGCTACCTGTCAGGCAAGTTCGGCCCGGGTGCGGAGCAGGGGGCCGCCAACGACGCCCGTCGCTCGGCCTTCGATTTCCCGCCGGTGGACAAGGAGCGGGCGGACCGCTGCATCGCAAAGATGCGGGAGATCGGCGACGCGCGGGGCGTGTCGGTGGCGCGGGTCGCCCTGGCCTACGTCCTCGCCAAGCCGTTCGTGACCACCGTGATCATCGGCGCGAAGACGACCGAGCAGCTGGACGACAACCTGGCCGCCGCCGAGCTGACGCTGACGGCCGAGGAGCTGGCGGGCCTGGACGAGGCGTCGGCCCTGCCCATGGAGTACCCCGGCTGGATGCTCGCAAGGCAAGGGGCTGCGCGCGCGCCCAAGCCGTTCACGCCCAAGCCCAAGTGAAGGAGCCTCGGGCCGCCGCAGCGGCGGCCCGAGGACGTTCTCACCGCGCCGGGGCCTCGCCTTCCGCGCGGACGTGGGCCTCGACGCCGGCCCGGGTGAGCGGCTTGTCGTAGCCGTGGACCATGGGCGGCGCGCCCCGGGTCCGCAGGATCGAGAACAGCACGCCTGCCGCGAGCAGCCCCAGCGTGATCGCCAGTGACCAGGGCGCCGGGAACTTCCCGCCGAAGAACCAGTCGCCCAGGAACACCTTGGCGCCGATGAAGATCAGCACCGCCGAGAGGGCGAACTTCAGGTACTTGAAGCGGTGCACCGCGTTCTCGAGCGCGAAGTACAGCGCCCGCAGGCCGATCACGGCCATGATGTTGGACGTGTAGACGATGTAGGGGTCTGTGGTGATGGCGAAGATCGCCGGCACGCTGTCGATCGCGAACACCAGGTCCGCCAGCTCCACCAGGACCAGCGCCAGGAACAGCGGGGTGGCGAACAGCACCGCCTTGCCGGTCGCCGCATCGGGCAGCCGCACGAAGAACTTGTGCCCGTAATAGCCGTCGCTGACCTTCATATGCCCGCGCAGCCACTTGAGCACGGGGTTGTTCCCCACGTCGTCCTCGGTCGATTCCGCGCCTTTGACGGCGTCCCAGAGCATCTTCACGCCGGTGAAGAGCAGGAAGGCGGCGAAGAGGTAGAGCACCCAGGCGAATTGGCTGACCAGCGCCGCGCCGAAGCCGATCATGAGCGCCCGCAGCACGATCACACCGAGCAGGCCCCAAAACAGGACCCGGTGCTGGAACTCACGCGGAACGGCGAAGTAGCCGAGGATCAGGCTGATGACGAAGACGTTGTCGAGCGCCAGCGTCAGCTCGACAAGGTAGCCGGTGTAGTACTCCACCGCCTTGGCGGAGCCGAGGTCGTAGAGCACCCAGAGGCCGAACAGCAGGCCGATCGCCACATAGCCCGCCGCCATCTTCAGCGACTCGCGGGCGCCGATGACGTGATCCTTCTTGTTCAGGACGAACAGGTCCAGGAAGAGCAGGCCCACGACGACGCCGATGAACAGCAGCCAAAGCCAGGCCGCTTTGCCCAGGAAGGGCTCCTGTAAAAATGCAAGAAGGGCGTCCATGACCCCTGTCCCCCATAGCCGAAGCCGCGCCGCGTCAGCGCCGAGATGGTTGGATCCGACATCACCGCGCGCGCCCGCGCGGCCAGAGGGGCCCGGATCGAGGCCGAGATGGGGCGCTCCCGCGCGCCCGTCAAGCTGCGGTCGGCCATGAGCGAGAATGATCTTGCGCCTAGAGCCGCCGCCCTGGACGCGCTCGCCGCCGCTCTTGATCGCCGCAACGGCCTCGACGAGGCTCTGAGCGGGCCGGCGTTCGGGCGGCTGTCGCCGCTGGACCGCGGCTTCGCACGCGCGCTCGTCATGGCCACGCTGCGCCGCCTCGGGTCGTTGGACGCCCTGCTGCAGCCGAAACTCCGCAAGGCGCCGCCGGATGCTGTGATCCACATCCTGCGGCTCGGCGCGGCCGAACTGCTGCTGCTCGACACGCCCGACCATGCGGCCGTGGACAGCGCGGTCCGGCTAGTGGAGCAGCGCGTCCGCCCCTTCAAGGCGCTGGTCAACGGCGTCCTGCGCGGCCTCGCCAGGGACCGCGCGGCTCCAGGCTGGAGCGAGCCGCCTCCGGAAAGGGACGTGCCGCCCTGGCTCTTCAGCCGCTGGCGCGCGGCGTACGGCGAGGAGGCTGTCGCGATCGCGGCGGCGCTCCGCAGCGAGCCCCCGACCGACCTGACCCTACGGGAGCCGAGCGAGGCCGCCGACCTGGCTGAAGCGCTGGAGGCCGAGGTGCTGCCCAGCGGTTCGCTGCGAACCCGCCGCGGGGGGTCGGTCGCCGAGTGGCCCGGCTTCGGCGAGGGCCGCTGGTGGGTGCAGGACGCCGCGGCGGCGCTCCCCGCCCGCCTGCTGGCGGTCCGGCCTGGAGAGACGGTGCTGGACCTTTGTGCGGCGCCGGGCGGAAAGACGCTTCAGCTTGCGGCCGCCGGCGGAGCCGTCACCGCGCTCGACCGCTCAGAGCCCCGCCTGCGTCGCCTGCGCGAGAACCTCACCCGGACCGGCCTCGGCGCGGAGGTGGTCGCCGCCCCCGCGGAGACCTGGGCCGACCCGCGGCGCTTCAAGGCCGTGCTGCTCGACGCCCCGTGCTCGTCGACGGGCACGTTCCGACGCAACCCCGATGTGCTGTGGGCGATCAGCCCGACCGACGTCAGCAAGCTCGCCGGCGTGCAGAGCCGGCTGCTGGACGCGGCTGCGGACCGGACCCAACCTGGCGGACGGCTGATCTACTGCGTGTGCTCCCTGGAGCCGGAGGAGGGGGAGGGCCAGGTCGCCGCGTTCCTCAGCCGGCGGCCGGACTTCCGCTTGCAACCGGTGGAGGTCGGCGAGGCCGGCTCGCCCAAGGAGGCCGCACGCGACGGCGCCCTGCGGCTTCTGCCGTCGATGTGGGCTGAGCGCGGCGGCATGGACGGCTTCTACGCGGCGAGGCTGGTGAGGGGGTGAGTCAGGGCGAGGCGGACCGGTAGGCGTCGAGCTTGGCGCGGGTCCGGGCGATCCGGCCGGGGTCCCGGCTGCGGATCGCCTTGTTCAGCGCGCCTTCGAGGAGCGTCGCCCTGAGCCGGCTCAGGCCCCTCGGCGCGGTCGGTTCGACACCCGAAACATGGTGTCGATCGTGCCGATCGTGCCGATCCGATGGTGTCTCGTCGGGCTCCGTCGACTCCGAGCGAACCTCCTCTGCGGGCCGGGTGCTCGCGCGACGCGCGCGGGCCATGTCGCGGCGCGCCCCGCAGTAGCGGGTCCAGAGCGAGAACCAGCCCCGCGCCTCGGCCAGCCGACCCATGAGGGCGGCACGGGCCTGTCGCCGCCACGCCAAATCGATCAGCTGGTCGATGTCGGGCAGGGGCGCCTCGGCGATCTCCCCGGAACACACGGCGTGGCTCATCGCCAGACGATAGGGCGCCCCTGCGACAGATGCGGTCGTAGAGGCGGCCCTTCGACGGCCGACCGGCTCAGGCGTCGAAGACGATGACGCTGCGGGCGACCTCGCCGCGCTTGAGCTCCTCGAAGGCTTCGTTGACCTGCTCCAGCTTGATGCGCTGGCTGATCATGTCGTCGAGCTTCAGCTTGCCTTGCATGTACATGTCGACGAAGCGCGGCATGTCCACGGGAAAGCGGTTGGAGCCCATCAGTGAGCCCTGAATACGCTTCTCGCCCAGGAAGTCGGCGCCGTGCAGCTCGATGTTCACGCCCACCGGGATCATGCCGATGATGTTCGCCGTCCCGCCCCGGCGAAGCATGCGGAAGGACTGCTCGGCGGTCGCTTTCAGCCCGATGGCTTCGAAGGAGTGATGCACGCCGCCGCCTGACAGCTCGATCACCTGGGCGACCGGATCGCCCTGGCTGGCGTCGACCACGTCGGTCGCGCCGAAGTGTTTGGCGAGGTTCAGCTTGGAGCCGATCCGGTCCACCGCGATGATGCGGCCCGCGCCCGCGATCGCCGCGCCGTTGACGGCCGCCAGGCCCACCCCGCCGCAGCCGATCACCGCCACGGTCTCGCCGGCCTTGACGCTGGAGGTGTGGATCACAGCGCCGACGCCTGTGGTCACCGAGCAGCCGATCAGGGCCGCGCGGTCCAGCGGCATGTCCTTGCGGATGGCCACGCAGGCGTGCTCGTGGATCAGCATCTGCTCGGCGAAGGAGCTCATGTTCAGGTACTGGTTCATCGGCCCAGGGTCGGCTCTCAGGCGCGGCTCGTCCTTCTTGCCGCGCCGCGTGTCCGGGCTGATGCACAGGCTGAGATGGCCGGTCACGCAGTGCTCGCAGTGGCCGCAGAAGGCCGAGAGGCAGGTGATCACGTGGTCGCCGACCTTCACGGTGCGGACCTCGGATCCGACCTGCTCCACCACGCCGGCGCTTTCATGTCCGAGGACGGCCGGCAGGGGGTGGGGATACAGGCCTTCCACGAAGTGGAGATCGCTGTGGCAGACGCCCGCGGCGGCGACGCGGACCAGCACCTCGTGCGGCCCGGGCTTGCTGATCTGCACGTCTTCGATCTGGAGGGGCTGGCCCACCTGCCGCAGCACCGCAGCTTTCATCACGTCTCTCCACGCTGATCGGTCCGGTCTAGCGCGGCCCTTCCTCCGGTTGGAAGCCTGACGTGGAGGAAATTCAGGATCTCCTCGTCAGCGGCGAACCGCCGGGTCAGGCGCCGAGGCTGGCCGGCCCTCCATGTAGTCCAGGGCGAGGTGGGCGAGGGTGCGGACGCCCAGCGGAAGCGCGCTCTCGTCGGCGAAGAACAGGGGCGAGTGGTTGGCGGCCGCCGTCTTGAGGTCCTTCTCCGGCGTGACGCCGAGGAAGACGAACAGGGCCGGCGCCTTCTCGCCGTAGAAGGCGAAGTCCTCCGCGCCCGTCTGCTTGTTGGCGATGAACCAGCGGCCCTCGCCCGCGACCCGCTTCAGAGTCGGCTCCATGCGCGCCGTCAGCCCCGGATCGTTCGCCGTCGGCGGGTACTGCTTGATGATGGTCACCTCGGCCTTGGCGCCGGCGCTCTCGGCGATGTTCACGGCCGTGCGTTCGACCCGCTGGTGGATGTCGTCCTGCATGGCGCGGTCGAAAGCGCGGATGGTGCCGTGCATCTCCGCGCGATCGGGGATGATGTTGTTGCGCACCCCGGCGTTGAACTGGCCGATGGTGACGATCGAGGGCTCCTTGGTGACCTCCACCTGCCGGCTGGCGATGGTCTGCAGGCCCAGGACGATCTGGCTGCCGACCACGATCGGGTCCACCCCGGCCCAGGGCGAGGCGCCGTGGGTCTGCTTGCCCTGAACGCCGATCTTCAGCAGGTCCGAGGAGGCCATCGCCGGTCCCGAGCGCCACGCCAGGGTTCCGGAGGGCTGACGGGCGAAGACATGCAGGCCGAAGACAGCGTCTACTTTGGGCGCGTTCATCACGCCCTGGTCGACCATCAGCTTGGCGCCCCAGACGCGCTTGCCGTCCGGTTCGAAGTCGCTCGGGCCCTCCTCCGCCGGCTGGAAGATGACCTTGATGGTTCCAGGCAGGCGGTCGCGCATGCCCGCCAGCACCTCCGCGGTCGCCATCAGGATGGCGACGTGGGTGTCGTGACCGCACGCGTGCATCACGCCGACAGGGCGGCCCTGGTAGGTGGAGGTGACCTGCGAGCGGAAGGGGAGGTTGTTCTCCTCCTTGACCGGCAGGGCGTCCATGTCCGCCCGCAGCGCCACGACCGGCCCGGGCCGCCCGCCCTTGAGGACGCCCACCACCCCCGTGCCGGCGACCCCGGTCTTCACCTCGAAGCCGAGCGTCCGCAGGTGGTCAGCGACCAGCTTGGCGGTCCGCGTCTCCATGTTCCCAAGTTCGGGGTGCTGATGGATGTCGCGGCGCCAGGCGATCAGCTTGGGCGTGATCGCCTGCGCCCGGGCGTCGACGTCACGGGCGAGACTGCTCTGCGCCGCCGCCGCTCCGGCCGTGGTCAGGGCGAGGATCGCCGCCCCCGCAACGCCCGCCATCGCCTTGATCATGCTGAACCTCCGCCGTCGCGGGGCATCGAAGGGCGCCCCGACGGACGGCGCAAGAGGCTGAATGGAACGCGCTTGCGCCCGCTTGGCCGCTTCCGTATCTATCCGCCTCCCTCGCGGGCCGCCTTAGCTCAGTTGGTTAGAGCGCTAGATTGTGGATCTAGAGGTCCCCGGTTCGAGCCCGGGAGGCGGTACCATCGAGACGCCCCGCTCCTGCCGGACGCGGCGGAGCGGGGGTCTTGATTCAGCGGCGGCTCACGCCTTCGGCAGCTTGGCCAGGTCCGCCTGGATCTTGGCCAGAGCCTCGTCCGTGATGATCCCGCCGGAGAGAGGCTGAAGCTCCTTCAGCGACATCATCTTGAACGACTCGTAAGCCTCGTGGCTGGTCAGCATGGGCAGGTTGGCGTCCAGCACGGCCTTGGCGGCGGGGTTGGCCGCCAGGTCCTGCACCGGCGAATCGGTGGTCAGGGCGCCGGACGCAGCAGGCGCGGCGGCGGCGGGCGCGGCCGGCGCGGCGGCGGTCTGGGCCGCGGCGGCGCCCGCAAGGGTGCTCAGGCCTAGGCCGAGGGCGACGATCAGAGACTTAGACATGGGTTTCCTTCCCGACTTGACGGGCGGGACACTGCCCCGGTCGGCCTGCGCCTGACAAGGCGTCAGATTCGCCCCCGGGCTCGATTTGTTCAGCTTGCGTTAACGGTTGCGCCATGTTGCACTGCAACGCAATCCGGCTGGAACATGGGAACCGACCACGTCCAGCTTAGTTGAACAGGACATGAATGGTGTTCTGTTCGAGTTCGCGTCGAGGGCCGCCCATGGCTGACGTCGTCGTTCATCTGCCCGTCGAGGCGGGCGAAGAGGCTCAGCTCTTCGGCACGTATCTGAACCGATTCATGGAGGCTTGCAGCTTCGAGGCGGAGCGTCATGCGGCCACCGCGGACGCCCCGTACCTGATGGTCCGGTCCGATCCGGCGCCGGATCGGGAGCTGAAGATGCTGATTTTCCAGGAAGCCGACGTGGCGAAGGCGTTCGCCAACGGCTGGGCGAGGGCGCGGCGTGGCTTGAGAGTGCAGGCCAACTGATCGCGACACCGCGGCGGCCGTGACCGCCGCTCATCGGACAGCTCTGGTCGTCGGCGCAGGCGCGCTCGGCTCTGCCTGCGCGTGGATGCTGGTGCGACGGGGTCTGGACGTCACCCTCATCGATCCGGGCCAACCGTCGGCGTCCGGGGTTGCGGCGGGCATGCTGGCGCCGGCCTTCGAGGCGGCGCTCGAGGGAGCCGACCAGCGCCGGGCGGCGCTGTACAGGGCGGGGCGGGATCGCTGGACAGCGTTGGCGGCGGCGGCGCGGATCGATCTCGTCCAGGACGGGGCGCGCTGGGTTCCGGCCGACCCCGACGACCGAGTCCGTGGCGCCGAGGCCTATGCCTGCATGCAGAGCCTGGGCTTTGCGGTCGAGGGGGCGGCTGACGCGCCGCGCACGCCGGAAGATTGGCGGCTCGATCCGGCGGCCAGCCTGGAGCGCCTGAGCCGAGGGTCCGCCCGGAGAACGGGGCGCGCTGTCGCGGCGGGTGGGGACGAGCGGCAGGCCTGGGTCGCCCTGGAGGGCGGGGAGCGGTTGGACGGCGACCTTGTCGTGCTCGCCACGGGTGTAGGCTCGATCGACTGCGCAGCCGCTCGAGCGGCGCTCGACGCGGTCACCCCGATCAAGGGACAGATCGTCGATGTGGCGGGCGCCGCTCCGCCGCCCCAAGTGCTGCGCTCCGGCCGGGCCTATCTGACGCCGACCCGCGAGGGGTTCAGGATCGGCGCCACCATGCAGGCCGGGCTTTCCGACCTGGCGCCGGACGCGGCGGCCACCCGTCGCCTGCTGGAGGCCGCGGCGCGGATCTGGGCCCCCGCCCGGGGTGCGGCGAACGTCGAAGCGCGCGTCGGCGTCCGCGGCGCCTCGCCCGACGGCCTGCCGCTGGCGGGCGCGGTCGCGCCGCGGATCGCGGTGGCGCTGGCGCCCCGGCGCAACGGGTGGCTGCTGGCGCCGCTTGTCGCAGAAGTGGTCGCGGCCTATGCAACCGGAGACGACCCGGGCCCCTTCGCGGCGGCGCTCGATCCCCTGCGCTTCCAGGAGTCCTGACCTCGCCCGGGGTGGTGGAGACCGTATGTCCGCGTTCTGGTTAGACGAGCAGCAGGAAGCCATCCGCGACGGCGTGGCCCGCACCCTCGCCCCCTTCGGCGACGACTACTGGCGGGAGACCGACGACACGGGCAAATTCCCCGAGGACTTCGTGGCGGCCATGGCGGACGGGGGCTGGCTCGGCGTCGCCATGCCCGAGAACGTGGGCGGGGCGGGGCTGGGTCTGACCGAAGCCGCGATCGTCATGCAGACGGTGGCGCAGTCGGGCGCGGGCTTCAGCGGGGCCTCGGCCATCCACCTGAACATCTTCGGGCCCATGCCGCTGGTGAAGTTCGGCACGGACGCCCAGCGCGAGCACCACCTGCCGCGGATCATCTCGGGCGAAGACAAGATGTGCTTCGCCGTGACCGAGCCGAACTCGGGCCTCGACACCTCCAGCCTGGAGACCAAGGCGGAGCGGACCAACGGCGGATACGTCATCAACGGGCGGAAGATCTGGACCACCTCCGCTCAGCGGGCGAACAAGATCCTGATCATCGCCCGCACGACCCCGAAGGATCAGTGCGCCAAGCCGCATCTGGGCCTGAGCCTGTTCTACACCGACTTGGACCGCAGCCACATCGAGGCCCAGCCCATACCCAAGATGGGCCGCAAGGCCGTGGAGTGTAACACCCTCTTCATCGACAACCTGCGAGTGCCCAAAGAGGACCTGGTCGGGGAGGAGGGCAAGGGCTTCCAATACCTGATCAGCGGCCTGAACCCCGAGCGCGTGCTGTTCGCGGTCGAGGCTGTGGGGCTGGGCCGCGTGGCGCTCGCCAAGGCCGCCCAGTACGCCAACGAGCGGGTCGTCTTCGGGCGGCCCATCGGCCAGAACCAGGGCGTGCAGCATCCGCTGGCCAAGAGCTGGGCGGAGCTGGAGGCCGCCAACCTGCTCGCCTTCAAGGCCGCCGCGCTGTTCGACGCCAATCGGGACTGCGGCGCGGAGGCCAACGCGGCCAAGTACCTGGGCGCGGAGGCGGGTTTCCGGGCGTGCGAGGCCTCGGTGCTCGCCCATGGCGGGATGGGCTACGCCCGCGAGTACTACGTGGAGCGCTACTTCCGCGAGGCGATGATCGCCCGCATCGCGCCGGTCAGCCGCGAGATGATCCTGAACTTCATCGCCGAACGCGTGCTCCACCTGCCGAAGAGCTACTGAGGACACTCCATATGGCCGACATCGAGGTGCGACGGAACGAGGCCGCCGGGCGGTTCGAGGTGGAGCTCGAGGGGGATGTCGCCTTCGCCGAGTACCGCCGGCTCGGGTCGGGCGACATCCTGTTTCCGCATACGATCGTGCCGGAGGCGTTCGAGGGGCGGGGCGTGGGCTCGGCCCTGGTGGAGGCGGGTCTGACGTGGGCCCGCGAGCGGCGCGCCAAGGTGATACCCGCCTGCAGCTTCTTCGCCCGTTACATCGAGCGGCACCCCGAGCACCAGGACTTGGTCAGCACCGCCGCCCGGCGCTGAGGCCGGTTACGACCCCGCGCCCGACTTGACCTCCGGCTTCAGCAGCGCCTCGCGGTTGGCGCCGGCCGCCCGGGCCCGCCTCAAGGCGTCGTTCCACTTGTAGGGCAGCGCCTCGGGGGTGACCGCCACCTCGGTGGTGAATTTGAACGGGTGCTTGCCCGGACCGTCGTAGACCAGCTCGACGAAGTAGGCGGTGTAGCCCTTCGCCGGCTTGGCGAGCCGGGCCAGGTAGGTTCCATCGGGCTGGGGCTGCAGAGTCGTCTTGGTGTAAGCCTTGCCGATGACGTCGAGGCGGAAGTCCCGCGCGTTCGGATTTGTGGCCTGCCAGAGGTTCACCTCCCGCGGCTTCTGCTTGGTCCGCACGAGCATGGCCCCGTCGCGCAGCTTGCTCCAGCTGTACTCGGGCCTGGGCGTGTCGGTCAGCACGGCCTCATAGAAGGCCAGCATGCTCTCCACCACGTCCGAGCCCGCCAGGTTGTGCTTGGCGTTCGGCACGTAGCGGAGCCGCTTCTCCTCCCTCAGGCCCGGGTAGTAGAACTGCGAGTTGGTCGGCAGGAAGAACTCGTCGCCGGCGGCGTTGATGATGTACTTGGGCATCCGCATCGCCGCCGTGTTCCGGTAGCTGTAGGGGTCCTCAAAATCGCGGATGCGCCCCAGTTCGGGCGAGCCGATTTTCTCAGGCATGAGACCGTGGCGCACGTAGTCGCCGAGCGCCGGCGAGAAGTACCCGAGCGCTTCATAGTGGTGCTTGCTCACCGGATCGACGTTGAGCACGTCGATCACCAGCGGCATGATCGCGGCCACCCGCCTGTCAACCGCGCCGACGGTCCAGGTGGTCCAGCCGCGCTTGGAGCCGCCGGCCACCACGAACTTGTCGATCTTGACCCGCCCGCCGGCGTCGCTGGCCATGAACGCCTGCACGGCGTCCATCGCGCGAACGCCGGACTTGGTCATGGGCAGACGCAGGATCCACTCGTCGTCCTTGGACGCGATCTGCTTGTTCTGGACGTGGGAGATGATGTCGTCCTCGTAGCGGGCGACATCGGGGCTGTCGGAGAACCGAAGAGGCTGGTTGGGGACCATGCCGAGCTCGGCGACCACCGAACCGGTCCCGGTCGCCAGCTGGGCCGAGCGCTCGGAGACCTTGGTCGGCGCGGGGTCGCCGTTGTTCCCGCCGGTGATGTAGAGCAGCGCCTTGTCGTGCTTGACCTGGTCGGGCTTGATCACCGTCAGCCAGTGCTTCCAGACCGTACGATCGACCTCGTTCGGCTTGCGCCAGGTCTGGCTGGTCAGGTCGATCACGTAAGCGGTGTACCCAGGCCCCTTGAAGCTGGAGTTCAAGCTCCAGCGATAGCTCGGGTCCGGTCGCGCGACATACGCCTCCAGCGGGTTCAGCTTCGCAGCCGCCGAAGACCGCGCCGCCTGCGCCTGCGCCTCGGGGCCGACCGCCGCCGCTCCGAGCGCCGCGACCACCGCCAGCGCCCGCCATCCCTGCCAGCCCGCCATCCGTCCCTCCGTTCTTCTTGTTGATGAGAGCCTACGCCAGCGATTCCGCTTCGACTAGTGCTGAGAGTGTGCTCAGCTTTACTAATGCGGCGGGGCGCCAAACCCCTGCTGCGGCTTGCGTTCAAGCAACCTGGACACCCTTGTTAGTTTAACTCCGCTTTCGCATCCCGAACGCCCCCGTCTAGCTGGACGGGTCAGCTTGGCTGAACGCGGAGGATCGTATGAATGGGCGGCGCAGTCTGTGGGCCAGCGTTTCGACCTGCATGCTGCTGGCGGCGGCCGGGGAGGCCGCGGCTCAGTCCGGTCCGTCAGCCGAGGCTTCGCAGTCGGCGCCTCCAGCGCCCTCGCCGCAGGCCGCCGTGGACGTGGGCGAGGTGATCGTCACGGCGCGCCGGCGTGAGGAGGACGTCCAGGACGTTCCCATCGCGGTCGCGGTCGCCACGGGCGAGCAGCTGGAACGTCAGGGCATCTACAACGTCGGCCAGATCACGCAGCTGGTCCCGAGCGTGCAGCTGCTCTCGTCCAATCCGCGCAACACCGCCGTGACCATCCGCGGGCTGGGCGCCAGTTACGGCCTGGCCAACGACGGGCTGGAGCAAGGTGTCGGCGTCTATATCGATCAGGTCTACAACTCCCGGCCCGCCACCACGACGTTCGACTTTGTCGATATCGAGAGGGTGGAGACTCTGCGGGGACCGCAAGGCACGCTGTTCGGCAAGAACACGACCGCCGGCGCGCTGAACATCACCACGCGCGCGCCTTCGTTCGATCCAGAAGGCCGCGTCGAGGTCTCGGCCGGGGACTACGGCTTCCTCCAGCTGAAGGGCACGGTCTCGGGACCCCTGATCCCCGATCGGCTGGCCGGCCGGCTGTCGGCCGTGTCGACACGGCGGGACGGCTTCCTGGAGAATGTCGTCGTCGGGCGATCCCAGAACGAGCAGAACAGCCAGGGCTACCGCGGGCAGCTGCTCTGGACGCCGTCCGAGAACCTCGACGTGCGCCTGTACGCCGATTGGGCCAAGCAGGACGTGGAATGCTGCACGCAGGTCTACGTCACATACGGACCGACCCTCAAATCAGCGGCCCAGCAGTTTCCGGCGTTGGCGGCCGGGCGGGGCTATCGGCCGGCGAGCTTCGACTACAGCGACCGACTGGCGGACGTGGACAGCCGGATCCAGGCGAACCAGACGCTGGGCGGGTTCTCGGCGATCGTTGACTACGACTTCGGCCCGGTCGTGCTGACCTCGATCACCGCGTTCCGCGAGTGGGACTGGGAGCCTGCGAACGATCGCGACTACACCTCGCTGGACATCGTGCGGCAGTCAGCCAACCCGTCCCACCAGGACCAGGTCAGCCAGGAGCTGCGCCTCACCTCCGACTACGAGAGCGCGGTCGACTGGGTGCTGGGGCTCTACTACTTCGACCAAAACGTCACCACGACGGGCGTGACCGAGTACGGGCGCGACGCGTCCTACTGGTTGGCGGCGGCGGGGACGCCGGACGCCCTGCTGGACGGCTACAAGGTCTTCAACAACTCCAGCATCGACACCACCAGCTACGCCGCGTTCGGACAGCTGACCTGGCGCATCACCGACCGGCTGCGGTTCACGCCGGGGCTGCGGTACACGCAAGAGAAGAAGGACGGCGTCTACGAGGCGACGACCACCGGCGGGCTGGTCACCGCCGACCCCGTGCTGATCAATCGCCGGCTAGGGATCGCCCGGCCCCAGTTCTACCAGGCCGACATCGACGACGGCAGCCTGTCTGGCCAGGCGTCGCTCTCCTACGACCTGACGCCCCGGATCATGGCCTACGGCTCCTACGCGCGCGGCTACAAGTCGGGCGGCATCAACATGGCCGGCATCCCGAACCGGGCGGACGGGTCGCCGAGCCTGACGAGCGCCGTGGTCGAGCCGGAGGTGGTCACCACCTACGAGTTCGGGCTCAAGTCGCAGCTGTTCGAGAACCGGCTGACCGCCAACCTCGCCGCCTACTACACGCAGGTGAAGGACTTCCAGGCGAACGTGGTCGACTCAGGGCCGGGGGCGCTGCGGGGGTACCTGGCGAACGTCGAGGAGGTCCGGGTCAAGGGCGCCGAGCTGGACCTGACCGCCCGCCCGACGGCCGACCTGAGCGGCTATCTGACCGTGTCCTGGACAGACGGCGAGTACACCGACTTCGAGAACGGGCCTTGCCCGCTGGAACGGATCGGCGCGTCCACGGCCGCCTGCGATCTGTCGGGCCAGGAACTCCCGGGCGTGTCCCGCTGGGCCGGGTCCTTCGGCGGGGAGGCCCGGCGTGCCGGTCGCCTGGCCGGGGCGGCGGGCGACGCCTACCTCGCCGCCGACCTGACCTACCGCTCGGCTTACTTCTCGGACGCGGCCGACAGCCGATACGCCCGGATCGAGGGCTACGCGCTGGTGAACGCGCGGCTGGGCTTCCGCTCGGACGGGCCCTGGGAGGCGTTCCTGTTCGCCAGGAACGTCTTCGACCAGGACTACCTGCAGTTCGTCAGCGTGCAGACGGGCAACTCGGGGCTGGTGATCGGCCAGCCGGGCGATCCCCGGACCGTGGGCGTCACCGTCCGGCTCCGGTACGGCGGGTGAAACGAGAAACGCCCGGGCGATCGTCGCCCGGGCGTTTCATCGTCGCAACGATCGAGGTCAGGAGCGGCGCGCCGCTCCGCCGAGCTTGCAACCTTCGCCGATGTTCGTGGCTTCGGCGCAGGTGAAGACCCCCGTGGCGGGCGCGAACAAGGGCGCGCCCTCGGCGGCGTACTCGATCATCAGGCCCGAGCCGGCCGCGCAGGCCACCTCCACGAACTCGGTCTTGGCCTTGGTGGTCATGCCGGCCCCGCGGTACGCGGTCACGTCGCAGGTCTTGCCGTACTTGGAGATGTCTTTGGTGAGGCGGGGCTTGATGGCGTCCAGCTTGGTCAGGCTGCAGGTCTGCTTGTGGCGCCAGTTCTTGGTGCAGTCGTAGAGATCGATCTTGCCGCCCGCCGCGGCCGGGAAGAACCCGATCACGCCTTCGGGCAGGTTCTTGCAGGCTAGCTCCACCACCTCGCGCTTGGTCGTGGTCTCCATGCCAAGCAGGCGGTACTGGCCGACGTCGCAGTTGAACCCGGCCTTCTGCGCCAGGCCCTTGTAGATGCCGGCCTCAGCGTTCTGAGCCGCGACGGCGTCCGTCAGCGTGCAGCCGCCGGAGACGCCTTGGGCCCGCGAGCACTCGATGGTGCGGGCGACGCCGCCCTGGGCGTTGCCGACGAGCATGAAGCCTTCGCCCGCGGCGCACTTCACCTCGTAAAAGTCTTCCTTGCTGGTCGTGCTCGAACCGACGTAGCGCATGTCGCTCGCCTGGCAGGCCGCCTTGTTCGAGGCTTTGACCAGGCCCTGCATCGCGGCCAGCTTCTCTTGCTGGGAGGTGTACTCGCACTGGGCGTTCCCCTCCGGCGAGATCTTCAAGCAGGGAATGGCGCTGGGCTGGGTCGTTCCGCCGGGAGCGGCGATCTTGACGATCGCGCCCGGTTGGCCGGCGCAGCCGATTTCGTAGTTGTTCTCCTTGGTGGAGACGCTGGTGCCCATCCACCGCGCCTGGTCCGCCTGACAGCCGGGCAGGAGCGAAGCCGTGACCTTGGCGACGTTCGCCACGAGGTTGGCGTTGCCCGGCAGCTTGCAGGTGAGAGGATTGGGGTTCGCCTTGCCGGCGGCGGCGTTCATGGCGTTGCCGTCGCGGAGCTGGAGGCACTCGTAGCCCTCCTTCAGCGTCTTGTCGGCGTTGGCGATCAGGACGTAGCCCGGGCCGTCGGAGCAGGCCACTTCGTAGAGGCTCTCACCGCCCTTGCTGGAGCCGATGAAGTTCGCCCCGGCCACCGTGCATCTCAGTCCCGCGGCCTGCACGATCGCCGGCGCCTCGGCCATGCCGCGTGCGGAGCCGTCCGGCGCGGCCGCCGGCGTCTTGCCCCCGCGCTTGCGACGCGCCTCGCGCTTGGCGTCGGCGTCGCGGTCGATGTCGCTTCCCGACGTCGTATTCTGTCCCGGCGCCGTCGGCTGGGACACCCCCCGCCCGTCCTGGGCGAATGCTGGCGGCGCGACCAGCGCCAGTACGGCGGCGGCGAGCGCCAGGGCCGAACCTCTCATCGATGTGAACTCCTGAACGTTCCTTGCGCGCCAGCATCCGCCTTCGGCCCGGCGTGGGTCAAGCCGAAGCCCAATAGCGCCGATTGCGGCCGTCGCAAGGCGCGAGGGCTCAGCTTTGACGAGGGCGGGCCCGAGGTTCAAACGGGACTCAGGAGAAGCCCATGCGCGACGGCCTGGAAGACAGTGAGGTAGACCTCGACGCCCGACGCTCACGTTTCCGTGCGGGGAAGCGCCCGCGCCGGGCGAGGCCAAGACGATCGCGCCTGGCGTGCTGTGGCTGAGGATGCCGATGGGCGGCATGCTCGACCACATCAACGTGTGGGCTCTGGAGGACGGCGACGGCTGGACGCTGGTCGACACGGGACTGCAGACGCGGGAGACCGCGGACGCCTGGCGCGCCGCCATCGCCGGGCCGCTGGGCCGACGTCCGATCAAACGGGTGATCGTGACCCACATGCACCCCGACCATATCGGCATGGCGGGGTGGCTGACGCGCAAGCACGACGTGCGTCTGTGGATCACGCGGCTGGAGTACATCTCCTGCCGCATGCTCGCCGCCGACACGGGACGCGAGGCGCCGGCGGACGGCGTCCGCTTCTACCGCGCCGCGGGCTGGGACGAGGACGCGATCGAGACCTACAAGGCCCGGTTCGGCGGGTTCGGGAAGGGGCTCTACGCGCTGCCCGACAGCTACCGGCGCATCAACGACGGCGAGGCCATCGAGATCGGCGGACGGGATTGGCGGGTGGTCGTCGGGAACGGTCATTCTCCGGAGCACGCCTGCCTGTGGCAGCCGGAGCTGGGGCTGCTGATCAGCGGCGACCAGGTGCTGCCCAGGATCAGCAGCAACGTCTCGGTGTTCCCGACCGAACCGGACGCGGACCCCCTGACCGACTGGCTGGACAGCCTAGCCAAGGTGAAGCGGACGGTGCCGGACGATGTGCTCGTGCTGCCGTCGCACAACGACCCCTTCCGCGGGCTGCATGCACGGCTCGACCACCTGATCGCCGGGCACGAGAGGGGCCTGCGCCGGCTGGAGCAGCGGCTGGCCGAGCCCAAGCGTGCGGTGGACGTCTTCGGCGCCCTGTTCGCCCGCGCCATCGGAGACAACCTGCTGGGCATGGCCACGGGCGAGAGCCTGGCGCACCTGAACTGCCTGAGGACGAGGGGACGCGCGGCGGCGGAGCCCGACTCTGACGGCGTGATCTGGTGGCGGGCGACCGCCGCGGCGGCTCCGCCCGGGCCGGTCATGGCCGGCGCGGCCGGACCGGACCTGCAACCGAGCGACGCGGAGCCCTGCTGACTTCTCCGGGGAGGCGAGAAGGGTTACATCGCCCGGCAGCACTCTCCGGCGGTTCCATGCCCCTCGACGCCCCGATCCCTGCAACATCCGTTCTCGACTGGGACGCCCTGGACGCGTCCAAGTACGTGGACGAGACCGAGGCTGTGCGGGGCCTGCTGGCCGCGGCGCCGCTCTCGGCGGCCGACCGCGAAGCGGTGCGGGCGGAGGCCGTGGGCCTGGTCGAGGCCACCCGTCGGGCCGCCAGGCGCCAAGGCGTGGTGGAGAGCTTCCTCCAGGAATACTCGCTCGGGGCGAAGGAGGGGCTGGCGCTGATGGCGCTGGCGGAGGCGCTGCTCCGCACGCCTGACGAGGAGACGCGCGACCGGCTGATCGCCGAGAAGATCACCGCCGCCGATTGGGCCAGCCACGCGGGGAAGTCGGACAACCTGTTCGTGAACGCCTCCACCTGGGGGCTGATGCTGACCGGCAAGCTGATCGACGTGGAGCCGGAAGCGCGGAGCGACTTTCCCGCCTATCTCCGCCGCATGGCCGCACGCGTCGGCGAGCCGGTGATCCGCGCGGCCGTCATGCAGGCCATCCGCATCATGGGCGAGCAGTTCGTGCTGGGCCGCGACATCGATGCGGCCCTGCGCCGGGCGCGCAAGGAGGAGACGATGTGCTCCTTCGACATGCTGGGGGAGGGCGCCCGGACCGCCGCCGACGCCGCGCGCTACGAGGAGAGCTACGCGGCCGCGATCGAGACGGTCGGGCGGGCCTCGGCCGGCGCGGGGCCGGAGCGCGGGCACGGCGTGTCGGTGAAGCTGTCGGCCCTCTCTCCGCGGTACGAGGCGGTGCAGGAGGCGCGGGTCTGGGCCGAGCTCTACCCCCGCCTGAAGCGCTTGGCGCTGATCGCCGCCCGGCACCACTTGAACTTCACCATCGACGCGGAGGAGGCGGACCGGCTGGTCCTGTCGCTGAAGCTGCTGGACCGTCTCGCCCGCGAGCCCGAGCTCGGCGCCTGGACCGGGCTGGGCCTCGCGGTGCAGGCCTACCAGAAGCGCGCGCCGACGGTGATCGCCGAGGTGGCGGAGCTGGCGCGGACGACCGGCCGCCGGCTGATCGTGCGCCTGGTGAAGGGCGCCTACTGGGACAGCGAGATCAAGCGGGCCCAGATCGCCGGTCGTCCGGACTACCCCGTGTACACCACCAAGGCGGCGACCGATCTCAGCTACCTGGTCTGCGCCAAGGCGCTTATCGAGGCGGCGCCGCACCTCTACGCCCAGTTCGCCACCCACAACGCCCACACGCTGGCGGCCGTGCGGCGCATGGCGGACCAGCGCGGCGTCCGGATCGAATTCCAGCGCCTGCACGGCATGGGCGAGGCGCTTTACCGCGGCGCCGGGGAGGCTTACGGGGCCATCACCCTGCGGGCCTATGCGCCGGTGGGCGGGCACGAGGATTTGCTGCCGTACCTGGTGCGTCGGCTGCTGGAGAACGGGGCCAACACCAGCTTCGTCCACTCGCTCCTCGACGAGCGCGTCCCGGCTTCGACCGTAGTGGTCGATCCGATCTCCGCTATCGAGGCGGCCGGCGGGCCCGGGCCGCACCCCAAGATCGCCCACCCGCTGCGGCTGTATGGAGACGACCGCAGCAACTCCCTCGGCGTCGACCTCTCGGTGCGGGCTGAACGGGAGCGGCTGGTCCACGCCATCCAACAACTTTCCTTCCCTCTGGATGGGGGAAGGTGGCCCCGCGGAGCGGGGTCGGTTGGGGGTGATCTCTCGGCCGTGGTGTCGCCCGTCGATGGCCAAGTGCTCGGCCGGCTCTCGGAGCCCGCCAGCGCCGACGTGGAAGCTGCGATGGCTGCAGCGCGGGCCGCGCAGCCCGCCTGGGACGGCCTCGGCGGCGTCGGGCGGGGCCGCATTCTGCGCGCCATGGCCGACAAGCTGGAGGGGAACCGCGAGCGCCTGATCGCGATCTGCGCCCGCGAGGCCGGCAAGACGCTCTCCGACGGCGTGGCGGAGGTGCGCGAGGCCGCCGACTTCTGCCGGTACTACGCGCACCTCGCCGAGACGCAGTTCGCGGGCCCCGAGACCCTCGCCGGGCCGGTCGGCGAAACCAACCGGTGGTCACTGGGCGGCCGCGGCGTGTTCGTCTGCATCAGCCCGTGGAACTTCCCGCTGGCCATCTTCACCGGACAGGTCGCCGCTGCGCTCGCCGCCGGCAACGCCGTGCTCGCCAAGCCCGCCGAGCAGACGCCGCTAGTCGCCGCCGAGGCGGTGCGCCTGTTCATCGAAGCCGGCCTGGACCCGCGTCTCGTGTCGCTGCTGCCTGGCCGCGGCGAGACGGTGGGGGCCGCTCTGGTCGCCCACCCCGAAATCGACGGGGTCGCCTTCACTGGCGGCACAGAGACCGCCTGGCGCATCAACCAGGCGCTTGCGGCCAAGCGCGGTCCGATCGTCGCCTTCATCGCCGAGACCGGCGGGCTGAACGGCATGTTCGTGGACACCACGGCGCTGCGCGAACAGGTGATCGACGACGTGATCCTGTCCGCCTTCGGCTCCGCCGGGCAGCGCTGCTCCTCCTCGCGGCTGATCTTCGTCCCGCACGACACCGCCGACAGCCTGATCGAGGGCCTGTCGGGCGCGATGGACGCCCTGGTTATCGGCGACCCCGCCGATCCCGCCACCGATGTCGGGCCCGTCATCGACGAGGACGCGCGCCGCTCCCTGCAGGCTCACCTCGACCGGCTGCGGCGCGAGGCGAAGGTGATCAAGCAGCTGGACCCTGGCCCCTGGGCCGAGCGGGGGACCTACTTCGGCCCGGTGCTGGCGGAGATCCCCTCGGCTGACTTCCTGGAGCAGGAGGTGTTCGGGCCGATCCTGCACGTGATCCGCTACGATCCGGACGACCTGCGGGAGGTCGCCGGCAAGCTGGCCGGGCGGGGCTACGGCCTGACGCTCGGCGTGCACAGCCGCATCGAGGCCTTCGCCCGGGAGGTCCAGGCGCTGGTCCCGGCCGGCAACGTCTATGTGAACCGGTCGATGATCGGCGCGGTGGTCGGCGTGCAGCCGTTCGGCGGCCAGGGGCTCAGCGGCACCGGACCTAAGGCGGGCGGGCCGCACGCCTTGCTGCGGTACGCCGACGAAGTCGCTGTCAGCGTCAACATCACCGCCCAGGGCGGCGACCCCGCGCTGCTGAACCTGTAGGCCGCCCCGCTCAGCCGCCGTTCATCGCCCGCTCTGTTCCAGGGAAGTCATGCGTAAGCTCGTACCGACCCTCGCCGCCGCCCTCGCCCTGAGCCTCGCCGCTTGCGCGACGGCTCCGGGCCAGTCCTCGCCCCCGGTCGCCGTCGCGCCCGTGATCGCGCAGGACGTGCTGTCCCACGCGCGGCCGGAGATCGCGCGGGTCACCCATGTGGACGTCGATCTGCGTGCCGACTTCGCGCGCAAGACCCTGGCGGGGACGGCGACGCTCGACCTGATCACGGCCCCGGGCGCGCCGGAGCTGGTGCTCGACACGCGGGAACTCACGGTCGAGGGCGTGACCGACGGAGCGGGCCGGACGCTGCGCTGGACGCTGGGACCGTCGGCGCCCGGGGCGAAGGGGGCGCCGCTGACGATCGCGCTGGACGGCGCGCGGAGGGTGGCGGTGCGCTACCGGACCGCGCCGACGGCCCAGGCGCTGCAGTGGCTCGCGCCCGAGCAGACCGCGGGCAAGCGACGGCCTTACCTCTTCAGCCAGGGTCAGCCGATCTTCACCCGGACGTGGATTCCGACGCAGGACTCGCCGGGCATCCGCCAGACCTACAGCGCGCGCATTGTCGTGCCCGAAGACCTTCGCGCGGTGATGAGCGCGGAGATGCTGACCCCCGACGGCGAGCCCGCGGGGCCGGGCATGAAGGCCTACCGCTTCCGCATGGACCGGCCGATCCCGCCGTACCTGATCGCGCTGGCGGTCGGGGACATCGCCTTCCGGCCGCTTGGTCCGCGGTCGGGGGTCTACACAGAGCCCGCGATGCTGGAGCGCGCCGCGAACGAGTTCGTGGACCTGGAGCGCATGATCGCGGCCGCGGAGCGCCTGTATGGTCCATACCGCTGGGGGCGTTACGACCTGCTGATCCTGCCGCCCGCCTTCCCGTATGGCGGGATGGAGAACCCGCGGCTGACCTTCGCCACGCCGACTATTCTAGCCGGCGACCGCTCGCTTGTGTCGCTGGTGGCTCACGAGTTGGCGCACTCCTGGTCGGGCAACCTGGTGACCAACGCGACCTGGGCGGACAACTGGCTGAACGAGGGCTTCACCACCTACTTCGAGAACCGGCTGATGGAGGCGGTGTACGGCCGCGAGCGGGCGCTGATGGAGGCCGCCCTCAGCTGGCGCACCCTGCAGGAGACCGTCCAAGAGCTGGGCGCGAACAGCCCGCAGACCCAGCTCTATCTCGCGCCCTCCGCCAACGACCCGGACGAAGGCGGCAGCCAGGTGATCTACGAGAAGGGCGCCGCCTTCCTGGCGACCCTTGAGAACGCGGCGGGCCGGGAGCGCTTCGATGCCTGGTTGCGGAGCTACTTCGACGCGCACGCCTTCCAGCCGATGACGACGGACCGGTTCCTGGGCCACATCCGCGCCAACCTGATCCGCGGCGACGCGGCCCTGGAGCGCCGGCTGATGCTGGACGAGTGGATCTACCGCGCGGGGATCCCGGCCAACGCCCACGTGCCGCGCTCGCCTGCGTTCGACGCGGTGGAGGCGCAGGCGAAAGCGTTCGGGGCGGGGACGCCCGCGTCCCGGCTGCCCTGGAAGGCCTGGAGCACGCAGGAGCGCCTGCACTTCTTCAGCCAGCTCCCCATGACGCTCGCCCCGGCGCGATTGACCGATCTGGACCGCACCTTCGACTTGTCCCAGTCGGGCAACAGCGAGGTCCTCTTCGCCTGGTTGGAGCTTGCGGTCCGTAATCGGCACGAGCCGGCGCTGCCCGCGCTGGAGCGGTTCCTGACGACCGTCGGCCGGCGCAAGTTCGTACAGCCGCTGTTCAAAGCGCTGGTCGATCAGGGGGAATGGGGCCGGCCGATCGCCCGGCGGCTCTACGCCCAGGCTCGCCCCGGCTACCACGCGGTGACGACCAACGCCGTGGACCCGCTGGTCACGCGGCAGGCCCGGTAAGCGGGGTGGCCGCGAGCTCTCAGCAGCTTGATCGATCTCGCCTTGACCTGACCGGTTCAGGGCGGGTTCATGCCCGCGGCGGCTCAGTCAGGGGCCGTTGCTTGCTTCAAGAGCCCGTCTGTTGATGAAGTCGCTTCTGCTCGCCGCCTCGGCGGTCCTGGCCCTCGCCGCCGCTCAGCCTGCACTCGCCCAATCCGCGGCGAAGCCCACCCCCGCTGAGGCCCAGGCCTTCGTCAAGGCGGCCGAAGCGGATCTCGCCGCCCTCAGCGAGCGCGCCAGCCGCGCGCAGTGGGTGCGCGCCACCAACATCACCCACGACACGCAGATCCTCGACACGGAGGCGACGGGCCGCTTCAACGAGGCGCAGTCCCGCTACGGGCGGGAAGCGGCACGCTTCAACGGCGTGCAAGTGGACGCGGCGACCCGGCGCAAGCTCGAGATCCTGAAGAACGGCATCACCCAGCCGGCCCCGAGCCGCCCGGGCGCCGCCGAGGAGCTGGCCGCCCTCGCGACCAAGCTGGACAGCACGTATTCGACGGGCAAGTTCGTCTACAAAGGCAAGCCGATCACCCTGAACGATGCGGAGGACATCCTCCGCACCTCGCGCGATCCGAACGAGACCAAGGCCGTCTACGAAGGCTGGCGGACGATCTCGCCGCCCATGAAGGCGGACTACGAGCGGTTCGCGGCCATGATGAACGAGGGCGCCCGCGACCTTGGATACAAGGACACCGGCGCGCTGTGGCGTTCGGGCTACGACATGCCCCCCGAGCAGTTCGCGGCCGAAACGGACCGGCTCTGGGCCCAGGTCCGGCCGTTCTACGAGAACCTGCACTGCTACGTCCGCACCCGGCTGAACGAGCGCTACGGCGACGCCGTGCAGGCCAAGACCGGGCCGATCCGCGCCGACCTCTTGGGCAACATGTGGTCCCAGCAGTGGGGCAACATCGCCGACATCGTCGCGCCCAAGGGTCTGCCCGCGGGCGTGGACCTGACGAAGGCCCTGGTCGCCAAGCGCTACGATCCGGTCCGCATGGTGAAGACCGGGGAGGGCTTCTACACCTCCATGGCCTTGGCGCCGCTGCCGCAGACGTTCTGGGAGCGGTCGATGATCGTGCGGCCGCAGGACCGGGAAGTGGTCTGCCACGCGAGCGCCTGGAACATCGACGCCAAGGACGACCTGCGGATCAAGATGTGCACCAAGGTGAACGGTGAGGACTTCTACACCGTCCACCACGAGCTCGGGCACAACTACTACCAGCGGGCCTACAAGAACCAGCCCTACCTGTTCCAGGAAGGGGCGAACGACGGCTTCCACGAGGCGATCGGCGACTTCGTGGGCCTGTCCGCGCTGACGCCGACCTACCTGAAGCAGGTGGGGATCATCGACCAGGTCCCGCCGGCGGAGGCCGACACGTCGTTTCTGCTGGACATGGCGCTGGACAAGATCGCCTTCCTGCCGTTCGGGCTGCTGGTGGACCGGTGGCGCTGGGATGTCTTCTCGGGCGCCACCCCGCCGGAGAAGTACAACGACCGCTGGTGGGAGCTGGTGCGCCAGTACCAGGGGCTGGTCCCGCCGGGCCCGCGTCCGGCCGACGCCTTCGATCCCGGCGCCAAGTACCACGTGCCCGGCAACACGCCCTACACGCGCTACTTCCTGGCCCACATCTACCAGTTCCAGTTCCACCGCGCGGCCTGCAAGCAGGCCGGCTGGAAGGGGCCGCTGCACCGCTGCTCGGTCTACGGGAACAAAGAAGTCGGCGAGCGCTTCAACGCCATGATGGAGATGGGGCGGTCCAAGCCCTGGCCCGAGGTGCTGAAGACCTTCACCGGCGAGACCCGCACCGACGCCAGCGCGGTGACGGAGTACTTCCAGCCGCTGAACGCCTGGCTGACGCAGCAGAACAAGGGCCGCCAATGCGGGTGGTGACCGGGGCCTGACGCTGCGGGCGGCTTGATCGGCGCCCGCCCCTCCGCCAGAGGTGGGGCGGGAGGTGCCTCGCCATGGCCGACTACCAGTTCATCACCGTCGAGCGCGGCGGACCGCTGACCATCGTCACCATGAACCGGCCGGAGGTGATGAACGCGCTGCACGCTCCCATGCACCACGAAATGGCGCAGGCGTTCGACGCCTTCGCCGCGGACCCTGAGCAGTGGGTCGCCATCGTCACGGGTGCGGGCGAGCGGGCGTTCTCCGCCGGCAACGACCTGAAGGCCACGGCGGCGGGCTCGGGGGACGAGGGGCTGCGCTGGCCCGACAGCGGGTTCGGCGGGATCACCAGCCGCTTCGACCTCGACAAGCCGGTGATCGCCGCGGTCAACGGCGTGGCGATGGGCGGGGGCTTCGAAATCGCGCTCTCCTGCGACCTCATCATCGCGGCCGAGAACGCCGTGTTCGCCCTGCCGGAGCCGCGGGTCGGTCTCGCGGCGCTGGCAAGCGGCATGCATCGCCTGCCGCGCTCCATCCCGCTCAAGCAGGCTATGGGCATGATGCTGACCGGCCGCCGCGTGCCGGCGGCGGAAGGCGAGCGGCTGGGCTTCGTCAACGAGGTGGTCGCGCCCGGCGAGGCCGTCGCCGCCGCCAAGAAATGGGCCGCCCTCATCGGCGAGTGCAGCCCGATGTCCGTGCGGGCCACAAAGCAGGCCGCGTTGCGGGGTCTTGACGAGCCCTCGCTCGAGGCGGCGGTCAAGAACCAGGGCGGCTACCCGGCCGTCCGTGCGCTCTACAAGTCGGAGGACTTCGTCGAGGGACCCCGAGCGTTCTCGGAGAAGCGCGCCCCGCAGTGGAAGGGGCGTTAGATCTCGGCCCAGCGAGTGAGCGCGTCTTTCAGAGCTTCCTCCGTGAGATCGCCCGCGGCTAACGCGTAGAATACCCGTGCAAGCTCCGAATCGCTCACCGTCAGCCGGACACCATCGAGCGCGAGGAACGTAGCGCAGGCGAGTGCCGCCACGCGTTTGTTGCCGTCCACGAAAGCATGGTTGCGCGCGAGGCCGAAGGCGAGCGAAGCGGCGAGCGCGAACACGTCGGATTCGCCGTAGCTCTCACGGTGCTTCGGCCGGTTCACTGCGGATTCGAGCGCACCCTTGTCTCGGATTCCGCTCGGCCCGCCGAATCTGGCGAGCTGGCGATCGTGCAGGAAGATGACGTCGTCGACCGAGAGCCAGTCAGGCTCGGTCATTTAGCGAGCTCTCGAAAAGCGGCCTCGTGCCGGTCCATGAAGTCGTCTGCGGCTTCAGTGATCTTCGCCCGACGTACCTCCGCGTTTGTAGGTTCCGCCCGCTCGTCGTCGAACTTCGCCGGGGCTTCCTCCACGCCGATCGGCCGCGGACCGTCGCTTGAATTGGTCATCTCACGCTCTGGTTGTGTGAGGGCACCTTACCACAACCCCATTCGATGGCTAGATCCCGCCCATGACCGACACCCCTCCCCAGCAGAAACGCGGCTGGTTTCAACGGCTCACGGACGGCCTTTCCCGCTCCTCGCGCCAGCTCAGCGACAGCTTGGCGGGCGTGGTGGTGCAGCGGCGCACGCTGGACCAGGCCGCGCTCGACGAGCTTGAGGAGATGCTGATCGAAGCCGACCTCGGGCCGGAGGCGGCTGAGAAGATCGTGCGGGAGTTCGGCGCCTCCCGCTTCGGCCGCCAGGTGGACGAGCGGGAGATCAAGCAGGCCCTCGCAGACGCCGTCTCCCGCGAGCTGGTGACCCGCGAGGGCGTGTTCGACCCCTTGTCCGGACCGCGGCCCTTCGTGGTGCTCTTCATCGGCGTGAACGGGTCGGGCAAGACCACGACGCTCGGCAAGATCGCGCATGACCTGCGCGGGCGCGGAGCGCGGGTGTTGATCGCGGCGGGGGACACCTTCCGCGCGGCGGCCGTGGAGCAGCTGCAGATCTGGGCCGAACGGACGGGGGCTGATTTCATCAGCCGGCCGACCGGCTCGGACGCCGCGGCCCTGGCCTTCGAGGCGGTCGAGCGGGCGCAGCGCGAAGGTCACGACGTGGTGCTGATCGACACCGCAGGCCGGCTGGAGAACAAGGCCCAGCTGATGGACGAGCTCTTCAAGATCGTCCGCGTGGTGAAAAAGCTCGAGCCTGACGCGCCGCACGAAACATTGCTGGTGCTCGACGCCACCGCCGGGCGGAACGCCGTCGCCCAGGAGCGGGCCTTCGGCCGCCTGGCCCAGGTCTCGGGCGTGGTGATGACCAAGCTGGACGGCACCGCCCGCGGGGGCGTGCTGGTGCCCATCGCCCAGAACTCCGACGCCCCGATCAAGCTGATCGGGGTGGGGGAGGGCCTGGATGACCTGCAGCCGTTCGACGCCCGCGCCTTCGCGCGGTCGCTCGTCGGCCTGACGGACGCTTGAGGTGGCCGGCGGAGAGAACCCGGGCGGGAGCAATCGGCGGCAGTGGGTGCGGGCGTTCGTGGACTACGCCGCCCCGATCGCCTTCGCGGTCACCTTCTTCGGCTTCGGCCGGGACATGCAGCTGGCGACCCTGGCGCTTGTGATCGCGTCGGTGATCGCGCTGACGGTCGGGTTCGTCGTCGAGCGGCGTGTGGCGCCGCTGCCGCTGTTCGCCGGAGGCCTCGCGGTCATCTTCGGCGGACTGACGCTGGCCTTCGACGACGATCGGTTCGTCAAGATGAAGGTGACGGTGGTGAACGGCCTGCTGGCGTCCGCCCTGCTCGGCGGGTTCGTGCTACGGCGCAACTTCATGAAGCCGCTGTTCGGGGAGGCGATCCGGCTGCCGGACGCAGCCTGGCGCCAGCTGATGCTGCGCTACGGGGCCTGGTTCACCCTGATCGCCGTGGTCAACGAGGCGGTGTGGCGGACTCAGCCGGACGCCACCTGGGTGACCTTCCGCACCGCCCTGCTGCCCGCCGCGATCGTTTTCTCGCTGCTGCAGCTGCCCTTCATGCTGAAGCACATGGAGAAGGACGCGCCGGAGCCCCCTGAGCCGGGGTTCTAGGTTCCCGGCGGGTTGCCGAAAGGCGGGAACCGAGAATCCAGCCGGCTCGCCTCGAAGGCTTCGAGCGCCCAGCGCACGGAGTGGAAGGCCAGGCTCTTCCAGGGAATATCAGCCCACCAGAACAGAACGGCGTCGAGGCTTTCGGGTCCGGCGGCCACGTCCGGCGCAGCGAGCGTCGCCCGATGCATGATCTGCACCTGGCTGCGGTTCGCCACGTCGTAGAGCGCCAGCACGCCGTCGATCACCAGGTCGGCGCAGGCTTCCTCGCGGGCCTCGCGGCGCGCGGCCTCCGCGACCGTCTCGCCGGTCTCCATGTAGCCCGCGGGCAGGGTCCAGTAGCCCCGCCTGGGCAGGATCGCCCGGCGGCAGAGCAGGATTCGCACGCGGTCCAGCGGTACGGCGGCCGGGCCGAACGCCGGGCCGTCCGGGCTCCAGGCCACCACCGAGCCGACCACGATCAGCGGGTTCACGTAGCGGATGAAGCCGCAGTGGTCGCAGACGTCGCGGGGGCGATCCTCGCCAGCCGGGACCTCCTGGTGAAAGGCGGGCGTCAGGCTCACGCCGCCGCGGCCCGTGTCGAGGCGATGAACCCCCCGCCCAGCACCCGGTCGCGGTCCGCCGCATCGTAGAGCACGCAGGCCTGGCCGGGCGAAACGCCTTCCTCGGGCGCTTCGAAGCTCACGCCGGGCGCGCCGTCCACCCTCGCGATCCTGGCGGGCGAGGGCTCGCGGGTCGAGCGGACGCGCGCCAGCACCGGCCGCCCCTCGGCGGCGTCGAACGAGGGCTCCTCGCCGAGCCAGTTCACTTCCTTAAGGGTCAGGGCGCGCGTGAGCAGGGCCTCGCGCGGGCCGACGATCACCTGGCGCTTGTCGGCGTCGAGCCGCACGACGAACAGCGGCTCGCCGAGCGCCACGTTCAAGCCTCGACGCTGGCCCACGGTGTAGCGGGTCACGCCCTCGTGCCGCCCCAGCACGCGGCCGTCCAGGTGGACGATGTCGCCCGGCACGGCGCCCTGGGGCCTGAGCTTGTCGATCAGGTTCACGTACTTGCCTTCGGGAACGAAGCAGATGTCCTGGCTGTCGGGCTTGTCGGCCACCGTCAGCCCGAGCGACGCCGCGGCGTCGCGCACGGCGGGTTTGGGCAGGGCGCCGAGCGGAAAGCGCAGGTAGTCGAGCTGATCGCGGGTGGTGGCGAACAGGAAGTAGCTCTGGTCCCGACCCGGGTCGGCGGCGCGGCGAAGCTCCGGGCCGGCGTCGCCGATGGTGCGGCGCACGTAGTGGCCGGTCGCCATCGCTTCGGCGCCGAGCGAGCGGGCCACGTCCAAGAGGTCGCTGAACTTCACCGTCTGATTGCAGCGGATGCAGGGGATGGGCGTCTCGCCGCGCAGGTATGCGTCGGCGAAGTCGTCGATAACCGACTGTCGGAACCGGCTCTCGTAATCGAGCACGTAGTGGGGCACGCCCATGCGCTCGGCCGCCGTGCGGGCGTCGTGGATGTCCTGGCCGGCGCAGCAGGCGCCCTTCTTCTGGACGGCGGCGCCATGGTCGTAGAGCTGCAGCGTCACCCCGACGACGTCGTAACCCGCCCGTTTGAGCAGGGCGGCGGTGACGGTGGAGTCCACTCCGCCGGACATGGCCGCCACGATCCGCGCACCGAGCGGCAGGCGCACGGCCTCGACCGCCGCGGCGGTGGCGGCGTCCAGCACGTCGGGCCTGACCAGCGTGTCGAGCATGGGCCCAAGATAAGGGTTGTGAGGCGAAAAACAGAACTGGCGGCGGAGACGCCCATCAACGCGCGGCGCATCAAGGCGGCGGGGGCGCGCCGCGAAGGGTTCTTATGCTTCCCTTAACCTCGCCCGGTCGTCATGCTGGCGAGAACGCATGACGAACACGACTCGCATCCTGGGGCTCGATCCCGGCCTTCGACGCACCGGCTGGGGCGTGGTGGCCGTCGACGGCGCGCGTCTGTCGTGGGTGGCGCACGGGGTGATCACCCCGCCGACCACGGACGCGTTCGCCGAGCGCCTTCGTGTGCTGTTCGACGCGGTGGAGGCGGTGATCGCTCTGCACCGGCCTGACGAAGCGGCGGTGGAAGAAACCTACGTCAACAGCAACGCGGCCTCGGCGCTGAAGCTGGGTCACGCGCGCGCCGCCGCCCTGATCGCGCCGGCGCGGGCCGGCCTGCCCGTCGCGGAGTACGCGCCCACCGTCATCAAGAAGGCGCTGGTGGGAACCGGCGGCGCGGACAAGACGCAGGTCGCCTTCATGGTCCGCCGGCTGCTGCCGGCTTGCGGAGACGCGAGCGCGGACTGCGCCGACGCGCTCGCGGTGGCCATCACCCACGCCAACAGCCGCAAGGCGCGCCGGCTCGGGGCCGCCGCTTGATCGCCCGGCTGCGCGGGCTGCTGGTCGAGGTCGGCGAAGAGGACGCCGTCATCGACGTCGGCGGGGTGGGCTACCTAGTGAAGGCGGGGGCCAAGACGCTGGCGCGCATGCCGGAGGCCGGGGCCGAGGTGGTGATCCACGTCGAGAGCCAGACGCGCGAGGACGGCACTCGCCTCTACGGGTTCCTGACCCGGGAGGAGCGCCGCGCCTTCGTGCTGCTGCAGTCCGTTCAAGGAGTGGGGCCGAAGGCGGCGCTGGCGGTGCTGGACGTGCTGCCCCCCGGCGAGCTGGCCGGAGCGATCGCGCGCGAGGACAAGGCGGCCGTGGCTCGGGCCCAGGGCGTGGGCGCGCGGCTCGCCCAGCGGATCGTCGTGGAGCTGAAGGACAAGCCGATCGGTGGCGGCGACGTGGCGAGCTTCGCGCCGTCCGCCGCAGCCGCTTCGCCGCGGCCGACCGCGGCCGGCGACGCGGTGGCGGCGCTCATGGGCCTGGGAACCGCCGAGCCCGTGGCGCGACGAGCGGTGGACGCCGCCGCGGCCCGGCTCGGTCCTGATCCGGCTGTTCCGGCCCTGATCAAGGCGGCGCTGCAGGAGCTCGGCCGTTGAGCCGGGTGGTTTCGGGCGACGCCCAGCCGTTCGAGGCCGTGGACAAGGCCCTCCGGCCCCAGACCCTGGCCGAGTTCGTCGGGCAGGAGACCGCCAAGTCCAACCTGAAGGTCTTCATCGACGCCGCCCGGGGGCGGGGCGAGTCGCTGGACCACGTGCTGCTCTTCGGCCCGCCGGGGCTGGGCAAGACGACGCTGGCGCAGATCGTGGCGCGGGAGCTCGGCGTGGGGTTCCGCGCGACCTCCGGTCCGGTGCTGGCCAAGGCGGGCGATCTGGCGGCCATCCTGACCAACCTGGAGCCGCGCGATGTCCTCTTCATCGACGAGATCCACCGCCTGGCTCCCGCCGTTGAGGAGATCCTCTATCCGGCGATGGAGGACAGCGTGCTGGACCTGATCATCGGGGAGGGGCCCTCGGCGCGGTCGATCCGCATCGATCTCGCGCCCTTCACCCTGGTGGCGGCGACCACGCGGGCGGGGCTGCTGGCGACCCCGCTGCGGGACCGGTTCGGCATTCCGCTCCGGCTGGAGTTCTACACGGTCGAAGAGCTGCAGCGGGTGCTGACCGGCGCGGCGCGCAAGCTCGGAACCGAACTGACCGCTGAAGGGGCTCGCGAGATCGCCGCGCGGTCGCGAGGCACGCCGCGGGTGGCCGGCCGGCTGCTGCGCCGGGTGCGGGACTTCGCGGGGGAGACGGCGATCGACCGCAAGGCGGCCGCTTCGGCGCTCGCGCGGCTGGAGGTGGACGAGCTGGGGCTGGACTCGCTGGACCGGCGCTATCTCCGCGCGCTGATCGAGAACTACGGCGGTGGGCCGGCGGGCATGGATACGCTGGCGGCGGCGATCGCGGAAAGTCGGGATGCGGTGGAGGACGTGATCGAGCCCTATCTGCTGCAGCAGGGCTTCATCCAGAGGACGCCGCGCGGCCGAACGGCCTGCGCCAAGGCGTACGCGCACCTGGGGCTGACCCCGCCGGCGCGGCCGGGTCTGTTCGAGGACGGCGCCTAGGCCGTCAGAGCGGTATGCAGGTCGAGAACTGATTGACGAGGGCGGCGATGGCGGCGACGCCGCCGGCGGTGAGCGTGGCGATCAAGGCCGCCGAGCCTACCGGGCCCGCTAGTCGGACCATTGTCCGCATCCTGAAGTTCTCCCTTGTTATGAATTTTGAGTAATCTTGACGCACTCGTGACGATTTGGAAACGGGAACGGAACGGGCACGCCGCTGACGGGTTCGGAGGGCTCTGAAAGCGGAGCGCCCGATGATCCGAGCCGTCGTCTTCGACGTGGACGGCACCCTGGTTGACACTGTCGACCTGCACGCCGCCGCCTGGACCGAGACGTTCAAGCGCTTCGGCGTGGACGCCGAATTTGCAGAGGTTCGAACCCAGATCGGCAAGGGCGGCGACCAGCTCATGCCGGTCTTCCTGCCGGCGCAGACGATCGAGGCGCGTCGGGAGGAGATCGAGCGCTTCCGCAGCGAGCTCTACAAGCGGGATCACCTTCCCAAGGCGCGACCCTTTCCCGGCGTGCGGGCCCTGTTCGAACGGCTGAGGGCGGACGGGCGCAAGATCGTCATCGGCTCGTCCTGCAAGGCGGACGAGCTGGATCATTACCTCGGGCTGGTCGGGGTGACCGACCTGATCGACGGCGCCGCCACGGGCGACGACGCCGAACACAGCAAGCCGTTCCCGGACATCTTCCAGGCGGCGCTCGCCCAGCTCGACGGGGTGGAGCCGGCGGATGCCGCCGTCGTCGGGGACAGCCCATTCGACGCGCACGCGGCCCTCGCCGCGGGCATGAAGGCCGTCGGCGTCCTGTGCGGCGGCTTTCCCGAGAACGACCTGCGGGCGGCCGGCTTCGTCGAGGTCCACCGCGACCCCGAAGCCTTGCTGGCGAGTTACGAGCACTCTGTCCTGGGACGGTCCAAATGAGCCAAGACGCCCACGTCGAGCCCGAAGGCGGGCCTCACATGCGGCTGGTCGCGATGCCGCGCGACGCCAACCCGAGCGGCCAGATCTTCGGCGGCTGGACGCTGTCGCAGATGGATTTGGCGGGCGGCATCTTCGCGGCCGCGACCGCGAAGGGGCACGTCGCCACCGTGGCCATCGACGCCATGCGCTTTCTGCGACCGGTGTCCATCGGCGACGAGGTGAGTTGCTGGTGCTCCCTGGTCGAGACGGGCGACACCTCGATCAAGGTCAAGATCGAGACCTGGGCGCGCGGCCGCAGCTCCGAGAAGGCGGAGAAGGTGACGGAGGGCGTCTTCACCTTCGTCGCGCTCGACGAGCACGGGAAGCCGAGGGCGGTCGACTCGCAAGCTTGACGGCGCGTCCGGACTACGTCGCCATGCGCCGATGAAGCGCATCGGCAGGACGCTCGGCGTTCTCTTCGTCCTTCTGCTGGCCGCGAGCGTTGCGGGATGCTTGGCGATGCGGCGCGGCGACATCCCGTATCCGCAGCTGGAACAGCGCTACGCCGACGCCCAGAGCCGGTATGTGGACCTGCCGTCCGGCGTGCGCATGCACTACCGCGACCAGGGCCGGCGGGACGGCCCCGCGCTGCTGCTCGTGCACGGCTTCGGGGCCTCGCTGCACACTTGGGAGCCCTGGGTCCGGGAGCTTGGCGATGCCTATCGGGTCGTCAGCGTCGACCTGCCCGGCTTCGGCCTGACCCGGACGCCGGAAGGTTTCGCGCTTGGGACGGAGGCTTACGTCACCGCGCTCGAGCAGTTCGCGGCCGCCCACGGGCTGGATCGGTTCGTGGTCGCCGGCAACTCGATGGGCGGCGCCGCGGCGTGGTCGTACGCCTTGGCCCATCCGGAGCGCGTGCAGGCGCTCGTGCTCGTGAACTCGGCGGGTTGGCCGAGGCCGGCGAGCGCGGGCGAGCGGCCGCCGTTGATCTTCGCCCTGCTCGCAAACCCGCTCGGGCGCGCCTTGCTGAGGGACATCGATACGACGCCGATGGTCCGCTCGGGACTGAGGAGCGCCTTCGCCGACGATCGCCAGGTGACCGAGCCCATGGTGGCCCGCTACGTCGAGCTGAGCCGCGCGCCGGGCCGGCGCGACCAGATCCTGAACAGCCGCCAGCCGCGCGATAGGGCGGACGTCCCCGAACGGCTGAAAGCGATCTCGGCGCCCACCCTGGTGATGACGGGGCAGGCGGACGGGGTCATCCCTGCAGCCCAGTCCCGCCGCTTCGCCGAGGGGATCCCGGGGGCGAAGCTGATCCTGTACCCCGGCGTGGGGCACGTGCCGCAGGAGGAGATCCCGGAACGCTCGGCCGCCGACCTGCGACGGTTCCTGACCGACGCCGGCGTGGCGCCGCCCTCCACACCCGCCGGTTAAGCGGCGGCTACTCGGCCGCGAGCGCGACGGAGCGGGTGAGCCGGGCGAGCCGGCCGTTGATGATCGCCTCCGCCTCTTCGACGATGCGCTCCACGAGCTCCTTCACCGTGGGCACGTCGTGGATCAGGCCCTGGATCATGCCCGCCGACCAGATGCCGTCGTCCGTGTCGCCGCGGGCGAGCGCGTCGCGGCCGCGCGTCCCCGCCACCAGCTCGCGCACGTCCTCGAACTTGGCCTGGCCGCCCTTCTCGATCTCCACGACCCGACGGCTCACCGCGTTGCGCATCACCCGGGCGGTGTTGTGCATGGTGCGGAAGATCAGGTCCGTCTGGCGTTCGTCGTTGGCAACCATCTGCTGTTTGAAGCTGTCGGGGATCGGCGCCTCCTGGGTGACGCAGAAGCGCGTGCCCATGTTGATGCCGTCCGCGCCCAGGGCCAGCGCCGCCACCAGCCCGCGGCCGTCGCCGAAGCCGCCTGACGCGAGCATGGGGATCTTCACCTTGTCGGCCGCGGCGGGGATCAGGATCAGCCCCGGGATGTCGTCCTCGCCCGGGTGCCCGGCGCACTCGAAGCCGTCGATGGAGATCGCGTCCACGCCCATCCGCTCGGCCGACAGGGCATGCCGCACCGCGGTGCACTTATGGATGACCTTGATCCCGTGCTTCTTGAACTCGTCCACGTGCTCCTGAGGCTTGTAGCCGGCGGTCTCCACCGCCTTGAGCCCGCTCTCGATGATCGCGGCCCGGTACTCGGCGTAGGGCGGCGGGTTGATGGCCGGCAGAATGGTCAAGTTCACGCCGAAGGGCTTGTCGGTCATCTCCCGCGTGCGGGCGATCTCCTTGGACAGCGCCTCGGGGGTGGGCTGGGTCAGGGCGGTGATGAAGCCGAGCGCGCCGGCGTCGGCCACGGCGGCGACCAGCTCGGCCTTGCCGACCCATTGCATGCCGCCTTGGGCGATCGGGTGCTCGACCCCGAACAGCTCGGTGAAGCGGGTCTTGATCGCCATCGGGGCCTCCTGGGTCGCTGAGAAGTCGGCTGCCGACGAGCTTCGAGGCTTCCCCCAACGTCAGTCGAGCGGGGGGCGAGCCGGGCTAGAGCATGGCCGGGATGACGCGGTCCGGCGGCTTATGCCCGTCCATGAAGGTCTTGATGTTGATCAGCACCTTCTCGCCCATGTCGATCCGGCCCTCCACGGTGGCCGAGCCCATGTGGGGCAGCAGCACGACGTTGGGCAGCTTCAGCAGCTTCGGGTTGATGGCTGGCTCGTTCTCGTAGACGTCGAGGCCCGCCCCCGCGATCTCGCCGCGGCCCAGCATGTTGGCGAGGGCGCCTTCGTCGATGACCTCGCCGCGGGCGGTGTTCACGACCGTGGCGTGCGGCTGGAGCAACTTCAGCCGGCGGGCGGACAGCAGGTGGTAGGTGGCCGGCGTGTGGGGGCAGTTGACGCTGATCACGTCCATGCGCGCCAGCATCTGGTCCAGGCTCTCCCAGTAGGTGGCCTCCAGCTCCTGCTCGATGCGGCTGCTGACGGGCTTGCGGTTGTGGTAGTGGATCGAGAGGCCGAAGGCCTTCGCCCGGCGCGCCACCGCCTGGCCGATGCGGCCCATGCCGACGATCCCCAGGCGCTTGCCCCATATCCGGCGGCCCAGCATCCAGGTGGGCGACCAACCGTGGAAGCCGCCGTCCTGAACGACCGTCGCGCCCTCCACGACACGGCGGGCGGTGGCGAGAATGAGAGCCATGGTCATGTCGGCGGTGTCCTCGGTCAGGACCCCGGGCGTGTTGGTGACGGTGATGCCGCGGTTCACCGCCGTGGCCACGTCGATATTGTCGACGCCGGCCCCGAATTGGGCGATGAGCTTCAGCTCGGGACCGGCGCGGGAGAGGATTCGGCTGTCCAGGCGATCGCTGATGGTGGGCACCAGCACGTCGGCCCGGCCGAGCGCGTCCACGAGCGCGTCCGTCGGCATGGGCCGGTCCTCGAGGTTCAGCTCAGTGTCGAACAGCTCGCGCAGCCGGGTCTCCACCACGTCCGGCAGCTTGCGCGTGACGATGACCTTCGGCTTGCGGACGGGCATGGGGCGGACGGACCAGAAGCGGCGGGAACAAGGGTCTCTAGACCACGGGCTGATCCTGTCCAACCCGCGCCCTGGCCTGTGGGCGGCTGCGGCGGCCGCCCTCAGCCTGGCGGCTTGCGGCGAGCGGGAGGCGGGCGCGAGGGAGACGCCGGCCGCGGCCGCCGAGCGACCCACCCCCTCGGGCCTGCCGGTGCCGCGTTGGGTGTCGCTCAAGTTCGGGGAGGTGTCGGCCCGCAACGGCCCCGGGGAGGATCACCGCCTGCTCTGGACCTACCGCGCCAAGGGCCTGCCGGTTCAGATCGTGGCGGAGACGCGCGAGTGGCGCCGGGTCTGTGACGGAGACGGTCAGCTCACCTGGGTGCACAAGCGGGGGGTCGACGGCCGCCGCAACGTCATGAACCTGACCGGAGCGCCCCTGCCCGTCCAAGGAAAGGCGAACGACAGGGCCGCGACCGAGGCCTACCTCGCCCCGGGAGCGATCGCGGAGCTCGACCGCTGCCGCGATAACTGGTGCCGCCTCGAGGCCGCCGGCATGAAGGGATGGGTCCCGGCCGCGCAGCTGTGGGGCACGGCGGAGGGGTTGGGCTGCAACGCGCCGCCCCGGCGCTGAAAACCGGCCAAGGTTGAGGGGCCGAGCGAGGCCGTGCTAGGCGGCTGCGGTCATGACCATCCCCGAGCGCCGCCCGCCCTCCACGCAGAACAGCTACTCCATCGAGGAACTGCTGGCCTGCTCGCGCGGGGAGCTTTTCGGCCCCGGGAACGCGCAGCTTCCTTATCCGCCCATGCTGATGATGGACCGCATCGTCCAGATCACGGCCGACGGCGGCAAGTACGGCAAGGGCTACATCGAGGCCGAGTTCGACATCAATCCCGACAAGTGGTTCTTTCCCTGCCACTTCATCCGGGATCCGGTCATGCCGGGATCGCTCGGCGTCGACGCGCTCTGGCAGCTGGTGGGCTTCTTCCTGGGCTGGACCGGCGCGCCGGGTCGGGGACGGGCGCTCGGCTGCGGCGACGTCAAGTTCTCGGGCCAGGTGACCCCGGACGTGCGCAAGGTGGTCTACAAGATCGACATGAAGCGCGTGATCAACCGCAGCCTGGTGATGGGGGTGGGCGACGGCGTGCTGGAGGCCGACGGCAGGCCCATCTACACGGCGGCCGACCTGAAGACGGGCCTGTTCATCTCCACCGATTTCTGAGCCGGAGAGCCTTTTCACATGCGTCGTGTCGCGGTCACGGGCATCGGGATCGTCTCCTCGATCGGGAACAACGCGGACGAGGTCTCGGCGTCGCTGAGGGCGGCCCGGTCCGGGATCGTGGCGGCGCCCGAGTACAAGGAGCTCGGCTTTCGCTGCCAGGTGCATGCGCCGCCGAAGCTGGACTGGCCGTCCCTGGTGGACCGCCGGGCAGGACGCTTCCTCGAGAGCGGGCTGGCTTATGGCCACATCGCCATGGAGCAGGCGATCGCCGATGCGGGTCTGAGCGCGGAGGAGGTCTCCCATGAGCGGACGGGCCTGATCTTCGGCGCTGGCGGGCCCTCCACCAAGGCCATCGTCGCGGCGGCCGACATCACGCGGGAGAAGGGCCCTAAGCGGGTCGGGCCCTTCGCCGTGCCCAAGGCCATGTCCTCGGGCCCCTCCGCCGTGCTGGCCACTTGGTTCAAGATCCGCGGGTTGAACTTCTCCATCTCGTCCGCCTGCGCGACCTCCGTCCACTGCATCGGCTCGGCCTACGAGCAGATCGCCATGGGCAAGCAGGACGTGGTCTTCGCGGGCGGCACCGAGGAGCTCGACTGGGCGCTCTCGGCGCTGTTCGACGCCATGGGCGCCATGAGCACGGGCTTCAACGACACGCCCGAGCGCGCCAGCCGGGCCTATGACGCGAACCGGGACGGGTTCGTCATCGCCGGCGGCTCCGGCATGGTGGTTCTGGAGGAGCTGGAGCGGGCCAAGGCCCGGGGCGCCAAGATCTACGCCGAGATCGCGGGCTATGCGGCGAATTCCGACGGCTTCGACATGGTGGCGCCCTCAGGCGAGGGCGCGGCGCGGTGCATGCGCCTGGCGCTCGAAGGCGTGAACCGCAAGGTCGACTATCTCAACCCGCACGGGACCGGCACGCCGGTGGGCGATCTCAAGGAGATGGAGGCGGTTCGCCAGGTGTTCGGCGACGAGGCCCCGCTGATCTCGTCCACCAAGTCGCTGACCGGCCATTCGCTCGGGGCGGCCGGAGCGCAGGAGGCGATCTACTGCCTCTTGATGATGAGGGACGGTTTCGTGGCGGAAAGCGCCAACATCGAAGAGCTCGATCCGGCGTTCGCCGACATGCCCATCGTGCGGGAGCGGATCGACCGCTCGCTCGACACGGTCATGAGCAACAGCTTCGGGTTCGGCGGCACCAACGGCAGCCTGGTGATGACCCGCTACGAAGGGTGAGCCGGACCGCGCGGGTGAGCGCGCGGTCCGTTCAGGATCAGACCCGGCGGCGGCCGGCCACGGCGTGGTAGATCAGCAGCACGACGATGGCGCCGACCACGGCGACCAGCAGGCTCCACAAGTTGAAGCCGGTGACGCCCGCTTCGCCGAAGAGGCCGAACAGGAATCCGCCCACCACGGCGCCGACGACGCCAAGCACCAGGTCGAACACAAGTCCGCCGCCGGTCTTGTTCACCAGCTTGCTGGCGATGAAACCCGCCACCACGCCCAGCACGATCCAGGCGAGAATGCTCATCAAGTCCATTGTCTTCCTCCGAAACGCCGCCCGGCTTCTTTGAAATAGCCAAGCCTGTGGATGCTTAAGCTTCGGCGGGCCTGAATCGTTCCCAGGCTTGCCCGTTCATGGTCCGCGGTGGTTCAAGGGCGGTCACCACTTCTCTGAGAGAAACGATGGCCGACGGTTACGACTTCCCCCAGGGCGAGCTGATGCGCGGGCGGCGCGGCGTGGTCATGGGCGTGGCCAACGACAAGTCGATCGCCTGGGGGATCGCCAGCCAGCTGGCGGCCCAGGGCGCGGAGGTGATCCTGACCTATCAGGGCGAGGCGCTGGAACGGCGCGTGCGGCCGCTGGCCGAGAGCATCGGAGCCCAGCTCGTTTCCGCCGACGTCACCGACGACGCCTCCATGGACGCGGCTTTCGCTCAAATCGCGGAGCTCTCGGGCGGGCGGCTCGACTTCCTCGTCCACTCCATCGCTTTCGCGGACAAGAACGAGCTGAAGGGCTCCTTCGTGGAGAACACCACGCGGGACGCTTTCCTGAAGGCCATGAACATCTCGGTGTTCAGCTTCGTGGACGCTTCGCGCCGCGCCTCCGCCCTCATGGGGGACGGCGGCTCGATCGTGACCATGACCTACCTCGGATCCGAGCGGGCGATCCCGAACTACAACACCATGGGGGTCGCCAAGGCGGGGCTGGAGGCGGCCACCCGCTACGTGGCGCGCGATCTCGGGGCCAAGGGGATCCGGGTCAACGCGATCTCCGCCGGCGCCATGCGGACGTTGTCGCTGGCGGGCATCTCAGGCGGGCGGGGGATGCTCGCTCAGGGCCGTGCGCTCAGCGCGCTGAAGGCCGACACCAGTATGGAGGGCGTGGCCGGGTGCGCGCTTTGGCTGCTGTCCAGTCTCGGGCTGTCGACGACGGGCGAGGTGATCCACGTGGACGCCGGCTTCCACATGATGGGCCTGCCGGATGACGGGGCCGAGTGACGGGCAGGCGCTGAGGACCGCCCGAGAGGGCGAGCGTGCGGCTCTCGAGGCGCTGCAGCTGCGCGCCTCGCTCGCCTGGGGTGACCATGTCCAGGAGCTGACGGATCATCCCGATGCGGTGACCATCGATCCCGCCCATCTGCCCCACACGGTCGTGCTCGAAGCAGACGGCGTGGTCCTCGGGTTCGGGACCGTGCTGGTTCAGCAGGGCGCGGCTGAGCTGGACGGGCTGTTCGTGGAGCCGGCCTGCTCGGGACGGGGTCACGGCCGACGGCTCCTCGCTCGGCTGGAGCGACTGGCGGAGCAGGCTGGGGCGCGCCGACTGGACGTCGTCGCCAACGCGCGAGCGATCCCCTTCTACGAGCGGTGCGGGTTCACGTTGACGGGCGAAGTCATGACGCGATTCGCGGTGGCGCCGACGATGAGCAAGCGGCTCGGCTGAGGCTTCAGGCTTCCTCGGTGGCCGCGGCGTCTTTATCGGGGTGGGCGAGCAGGCGCAGCTGGATCACCGCGAGGACGGCGATGCCGGCCCAGACCCACTCGCTGAAACCCATCTGGCCTTTGGCGGCGAAGACGCCGATCACGGCGCCGACCACGTAGCCCAGGAGCGCCACGACGCGCTCTCCGGTGAGAATGTCGGCCAGCCGTTCCATCGCGAATCCCTCGCCCGATCTGAGAGGCTTAGGACACGCCGCAGAGGGTTAAGTCGCTGTGACCAAACAGCCCGGCGCGCAAGGGGTGCGGCGCCCGGCCGCGGCGCGGGTCAGCGGCGAGGAGGTGAGCGAAGCGGCTCCTTTGCGGGAATGGCGTCGCTGACGTCGTAAGGCATTCGGCAGAGCACCGTCTTGGTGACGGCGGCGGGCGGCAGGCGGTCGAGCGGCACCACCCGGTTGGACGGCGGATTGTCGACCCGCGGCGCGGCCCGATTCCACGGCTGCGACTGCCGTTGGGCGATGGCCTCGCGCACGCAGTGGTGCTGTCCCTTGGACGACGCAGGCTCCGCCGCAGTCGCCGGGCCCGAGAGCGCCGTCAGAGCCAGAGCCGGCGCGAGAACGAACATGCGCATGATCGTCTCCCTTTCTAGGCTCCAGAACCTACCACAAATCGCGTGTCGAGCCGAGTCAGTTGGCCGCGGGGCGCAGGTGCTCCAGGGCGGCGTTCAGGCAAGCCCGGTCCCCTGCGCAGAGGAACTGGCCGCCCTCACGGCCGATCCGCTCGCCCCGCCAGTCGGTCACGACTCCCCCGGCGCCCTCGACCACGGGGATCACAGCCTCCACGTCCCAGGTCTTCAGTCCGCTGTCGACGGCGAGGTCCATGAACCCGGCCGCCACCATGGCGTAGGCGTAGGCGTCGCAGCCGAGCCGGGCCAGCCGGACCGACCTGCGCAGCGACCGCCAGGCCTCGCCCTCCGCGTCGCGGAACAGGACCGGGTCGGTGGTCGCGATCACCGCCTCGCTGAACTCGGGGCACGCGCGCACGCGGATGGGACGGCTCTCCCGGCCCCGGACCAGCCGGGTCCCGAGGCGCGAGCCGACGAAGGCCTCGTCCAGATAGCTTTGAGCAATCACCCCGACCACCGGCTCGCCGCGCCAGCGCAGGGCGATGAGATGGGTCCAGAGCGGCAGGCCGGCGATGAAGGCGCGGGTGCCGTCGATGGGATCGAGCACCCAGACGAACTCGGCGTCCGGCCGGTCCTGGCCGCGTTCCTCACCGATGACGCCGTGGTCCGGGAAGCGCGCCGTGATGATTCGCCGGATGGCGTCCTCGGCCCCGCGGTCCGCCTCGGTGACCGGGTCGAACGCCTCGTCCTTGGCCCGGCCCTTGTCTTCAAGCCCGTGCTCGCCCCGGAACAGCGGCAGGGCGACCGCTCCGGCCGCGCCCGCAAGCTCCAGGGCGAAGGTCTCGAACCGGCTCAGGTCGGCGTCGCTCAGCATGGAGGCTGAATACACGAAAGCGCCGGCGCGGGTCCCCCGCCGCGCCGGCGCTCGTTAGCCCCCCTGAACGGGATAGGTCAGGCCGCGTCGCTGCCCTGGTGCAGGCTGCGGGCCAGGTCGAGCAGGCGACGCCGCGGTCGCTCGTCGAGCTTGTAGTAGGCGTGGACCAGGTCCTGGGTCTCCTTGCGGTCCAGCATTTCGCCTTCCCGCGCCTTGGCGCGCGGCGCGGCGGGCGAGGGCGGCCGGTCCACCAGCTCCTCCAGGCCGTCGAAGAAGTAGGACACGGGAGCCTCCAGCGCGCGGGCCAGCTGCCAGAGCCGGGCGGCGGAGACGCGGTTGGCGCCGCACTCGTATTTCTGCACCTGCTGGAAGCGGATGCCGACGGCTTCGGCCACCTGCTGCTGGGTCAGCCCCAGCAGCCGACGGCGCCGCCGCAGCCGGCGGCCGAGGTGAAGGTCGATGTCGGTGGGCATCGTCGCCGCACTCCCCTGAACGGTGTCCCAGCCCGGGACGTTCGCCGGTGAGGGGAGCAACGGCCGTGCCGCAGACGGGCGGTTCCGCCCCGCGCCCGCTCGCCCTAAGCTTGGCGAAATCGGTTCAGGAGGACGCATGGACGGCGGGAGCGAACGAGGAGCGAGGCCGGTCCGGATCGCGGTCGCCGGCGCGCTCGGGCGCATGGGCCAGGCGGTGCTCGCCGCGGCCGGCGCGCGCGGCGACGTGATGGTGGCGGGCCTGTTCGATCGGCCGGACATGGCCGGCCGCGGCGACCTGCTCACCCGCGACGAAGCGATCCAGACCGCGGACGTGGTGATCGACTTCACCGCGCCGGACGCCTCCGTCGCGCTCGCAGAGACGGCCGCGGCCCGGGGCGGGCCGGCGCTGGTGGTCGGCTCCACCGGCTTCACCGACGCCCAGCTCCAGGGGCTCACGCGCGCCGCCCAGCGGCTGACGATCGTGCGGTCGGGCAACTTCTCCATCGGGGTGAACGTGTTGATCGGCCTGGTGGAGCAGGCGGCCAAGCGCCTGCCGGGGCGCGACTGGGACGCCGAGATCACCGAGGCGCACCACCGCCGCAAGGTGGACGCGCCGTCGGGCACGGCGCTGATGCTCGGCGAGGCGGTCGCCCGGGCGCGCGGCGTGGACCTCGGGACCATGTCCGAACGCGGGCGCGACGGGCTGACCGGGGTGCGGGGGGAGGGGGCCATCGGCTTCGCCTCGCTGCGCGGGGGCGGGATCGTTGGCGAGCATGCCGTCACGTTCGCCGCCGACGACGAGCTGATCACGCTCTCCCATTCCGCCCGGGATCGGAGCCTGTTCGCGCGGGGCGCGCTGGAGGCGGCGGTCTGGGCGGCTGGCAGGCCGTCGGGCCTCTACGACATGCAGGACGTTTTGGGCTTCCGGATGGAGCCGCCCGCTTGACCGACTGGCTGGCCCGCGACGCCACCGACCAGCTGCGAGGCCTTGCGGCGCAGCGGGTCCGCGCGCGCGACCTGCTGGAGCTGTCCCTCGCACGCGCGGACGCCACCCATGCCGCACTGAACGCCGTGGTGGTGCGGGATGTGGAGGCGGCTCGGCGGCGTGCGGACGCGGCGGACGCCGATCTGGCGGCCGGTCGACCGATCGGTCGGCTCGCCGGTCTGCCGATGACCGTCAAAGACACCCTGGACGTGGAGAGCATGCCCGCTTCGGCCGGGCTCGCCGCCATCCTCAAGCGGAACGCAGGCGACGCGGCCTCCGTCGCCCGCGTGCTGGGCGAAGGCGCCGTGATCTGGGGCAAGACGAACGTGCCGGTCATGGCCGGCGACTGGCAGAGCTACAACAAGCTCTACGGGCCCACGAACAACCCGTGGGACCTGGAGCTGACGCCTGGCGGCAGTTCGGGCGGGGCTGCGGCGGCGCTGAGCGCCGGGGTCACCGCGCTGGAGATCGGCAGCGACATCGGGGGCTCGCTGCGTATCCCGGCCAGCTTCACCGGCGTGTTCAGCCATAAGCCGACCTGGTGCCTCGTGCCCCAGGCCGGGCACGTGCCGCCGCTGCCCGGCCGGCTGAACGAGCCGGACCTGAACGTGGTCGGACCCATGGCGCGGTCGGCGCGGGACCTTCGCCTCCTGCTCTCGATCCTGGCGGAGGGCTTCGTGCCTCCGGAGGCCCCTCCGGTCGACTTGGAAGGCCTGCGCGTGGCCGTCTGGCTCCAGGACCCGAACCTGGTTCTCGACGCCGAGGTGGCGGCCGCCATGGCGGCGTGGATCGAGCGGCTCGCCGCTGAGGGCGCCAAGCTCGAACTGGTGAAGAGCCCGGTCGACATGAGCGCGCTGTTGGAGGCCTACGTCGTCCTGCTCATGTCGCTGCATGGCGGCGACCTTCCGGCCGCGCGGCTTCGTGGTATGCGGCTGGCGCGGGGGCCGGCGAAGCTGTCCCGCCGGTTCGGGGCGGGCCCGCTCAGCAAGGCCGCCTTCACGCTGGGCTATACCGCCAGCCATGCCGAGTGGCTGGAGGCGCACGAGGTGCGCCTGACCGCCGGTCGGACGATGGCGACGTTCTTCGAGCGCTACGACGTCCTGGTCGCGCCCATCAGTCCCGTGGCGCCGTTCCCGCACGACCATCGCCCGTTCTGGCGGCGGAAGCTGACCTGCTCGGACGGCCAACGCATCGCCTACGACAGTCTCCTGCACTGGATCGCGCTCGCGACAGCCTGCGGCCTGCCGTCGACAGCGGTTCCGGCGGGTCTGACCACGACCGGCAAGCCCGTGGGGGTGCAGCTGATCGGCCCGCGCCTTGGCGACAGCCGCATGCTGGCCATCGCCGAATCCATCGACGAACGGATCGGCGGCTACGTCCCGCCGCCTCTGCTCGCAGATCTTTAGCCGCTCAGACGCCGGTCGAGCCGAAGCCGCCGGCACCCCGGGCCGTGTCGTCCAGGCTCTCGACCTCGGCCCACCGGGCCTGAACGACTGGGGCGATCACGAGCTGGGCGATGCGGTCGCCCCGGCGGACGGTGAAGGCCTCCGCGCCCAGGTTGATCAGGATCACGTGCACCTCGCCGCGGTAGTCGCTGTCGATGGTGCCTGGCGTGTTCAGGCAGGTGACGCCGGCGCGGGCCGCCAGTCCCGAGCGGGGCCGCACCTGAGCCTCGAAGCCCGCGGGGACGGCCATGGCGAGGCCCGTGGGGACCATGGCGCGGCCGAGCGGCTGGATCACCACCGGTTCGTCCTGCGGGACGGCGGCTCGGAGGTCCATGCCCGCGGCGCCTGCGCTTTCGTAAGCGGGCAGCGGCAGGTCTTCCCCGTGTGCAAGGCGGCGGACGTGAAGGATCGGAGTCATGGCCCCCGCCTACACCGAGTCCGCGTCGGAGCGACACGTCACGCCGGCTCCGGATCCTCCGAAGCTGATGACTGAGACTCGCCGGTCGCCTTCTCCAAGGCGACGCCCGCGGTAAACCCCAACAGGATGGTGGAGGCGAAGATGGCGAAGGCCACGGTCGCCCAAAGCTCGGCCTCGTTCACCAGGTCAAGGTGGCTGCCGGCATAGCTCAGGTAGTAGATCGAGCCGACGCCCCGCACGCCGTAGACCGCCGCCACGAGCCGCTCCCGTCCCTTCAGGTGGGTGCCCGCGAGCGAGAACCAGCCCGCCAACGGCCGGATCAGCAGCAGCAGGGCGGCGCCGATCGCCGCGCCCGCCCAGTTCAGAGCGGGGACGAGGGCGGGGAGAGCGGCTCCGAGGGCAATCAAGAGCACGGCGGTCAAAGCGTGCTCGATGGACTCGACGAAGTCGTGCAGCCGGCCGTGGAACTCGTGCTCCGACTCCATCCGGCGCAACGTCAGCCCCGCCACGAAGGCCGCGACGAAGCCGTAGCCCTCCAGCAGCTCGGCGGCGCCATAGGCGACGAAGACGCCGGCCAGGGCGATCACGCCTGCCTCGGTCTTCGCCAACGCGTTCTCGCGGGGCCACTCGAAGAGGATCTTGCCGAGCAGCCAGCCCGTGCCTGCGCCGACCACCCCGCCCACCACGGCGCGATAGAGCAGGTCGCGCACCACCCACTCGCCGAGCAGCTCCGGCGTCAGCACGCCCGCTGCGGCGATCGCCGCCCCCAGGTGGACGAAGGGAAACGCCAGTCCGTCGTTGAGCCCGGCTTCGGTGGTCAGCGTGAACCGCACCGGATGCTCGCCGCCCTCGGTCGGCCGGCCCACCTGGACGTCGCCCGCCAGCACGGGATCGGTGGGGGCCAGTACGGCGCCCAGCAGCAGAGCGCCGGCCAGGGTCATCCCGGCGAGCCACCAGCCGCAGAGCGCGACCGCCAGGATCGTCACCGGCATGGCCACGGTCAGCAGGCGCACCGTCGGCGCCCAGGTGACCCGATCCATCAGACGATCGATGCGAAGGCCGACGCCGAACAGGCCGGCGATCACGCAGAGCTCGCTGACGATCTCCCACGGCTTGGGCCGGGTGATGGGGCTGACCGCCTGCGGCAGGTCAGGGATCCAGCCGAACCCGATCAGGCCCAGCCCGATCAGCAGGGCGGAAGCCGCCGGCTCCCGCCCTGAGATGAAGCGCGGCAGCCAGTAGGCGAGGATGATCGCCGCCCCGGCGCCGAGCAGCACGATGTGATAGGCGGAGAACTCGAACATGGCCGCTCCACCGGGCGGAGCGGCCCGACTCGCGGCTAAACCCCTGAACGCCGACGAGGGTCCGCCGCTCAGGCGGCTTTCGCCGTCTCCTCCATCACTGGCATGGCGTAGTCGCCGATGGCGTCGGTCAGGCGGGCGAGCAGGCCCTCGTACCCGGCCCGCACGTCGCCGCTGAGCTCACTGCGATCTTGGTTGGCCAGGCGAAGCACCTGCGCCTGCTGCATGCCGAGCTCGGTCAGGGTCACCGCCGCCATGCTGGTGCTGCCCGCCTCCTTGGCGGCCTCATAGTTGCGGACCGCCACGCGGGTGCGCATCTCGGTCGCGTTCGCCAGGGCGACCACGAGCCCGGTGAGAACGTCCACGTCGCGGCGGAGCCGGGCGATGATCTCGGCGTCGGTCATGGGGCTCCTCAGAAGGGCGAGAACTGCTCGACAAGCGACTGCGCGGCCGGGACCTGCTGCACCCGGCTGATCGGCCCGCGTCCGCCGTAGTTGATGCGGGCTTCGGCGATCTGGGTGTGGCGGATGGTGTTGGCGGAGCTGATGTCCTCCGGCCGCACGATGCCGGCGACCGTGAGCTCGCGGAGCTCCTGGTTCGTGCGGACCTCCTGGCGGCCCTGGATCATCATGTTGCCGTTGGGCAGCACGTGGGTGACCACCGCGGCGATGGTCAGGTTGACCTTCTCCGAGCGGTTCACGCTGCCGCTGCCGGCCGACGAGGTCTCTCCGCCGAAGCGCACCGCGTTCGCCGGGTCGAAGCCGCCCGGCAGAATGCGGCCCAGGCTGGACTCCAGGCCCAGGAAGTTGGTCACGCCGGCGCTGATGTCGTTGTCGCGCGAGCGCGTGGTGCTGTTCTGCAAGCGGGCGCTGTCGTCGATCTCGATCGCCACGGTCAGGATGTCGCCGACCCGGCGAGCGCGCTGATCGTTGAAGAAGGCCCGTGCGCCGCTCCGCCAGAGCGAGTTGGCGCCCGCCGCCACGTTCACCGGCTGGCGCGAGTTGTAGCCTTCCGCCAGCACGAGCTGGGTCTGGGGAACGAGGGCGGACGGGTAGCCGACGGGCGACAGCTGGGGTCCGCGCACGGCCTCGACGGCGGTGGAGCAGGCGGCCAGCGGCAGCAGGGCGAGCAGGAACAGGGGACGCATGGGGCGGCTCTAGCGTTGGGCGGCGACGATGGTCCGGAGGCGTTCGGCCCCGGCGCCCACCACGGCGGCGCCCGGTCCGGTCGCCACGGCCTGGATGATCTTGTTCGATTGAGGGTTGCGCACCTGAACCGGCTCGCCGAAGGCGGCGTGGTTGAGCGCCTTGCCCTGCAAGGTCAGCGTGATCCCGCCCGAGGCGAAGGCCACGGCCACGACGTCGTCCTTGGCGATCAGCCGAGGGCTGGCGAAGTCGCGGGCGCCCACGGCCGCGCCTGCGCGCAGCGGCCGCTTCGCCGCCTTCCCGATGACCCCGTCCACATCGGCGGGCGCGTCGGCGGGCCTGAGGTGCGCCTGGACGGGGGCGTAGGCCACGTCCTCGGCCGCGATGGTCTCGCCGGCGGCGAGACTGCGCGTGTAGACCAGCGCCTCGACGGTGCGAGCGCCGGCTCGTGCAACCGACGCCGGCGCACTCGCCGCCGGGCCGCTGCGGACCACGAGGCGACGAACCCCGGCGGCGTTGGTCCACGTCAGCCCGGCTTGACGGGCCGCCACCTGGACACGGCCCGCGTCCAGCACGGTCGAGCCTGACGCCGAGGCGCTCGCCACCAGCACCGACGACGCGGCGCCTGCGCCTTCGAAGAGGTCGCCCAGAGTGATCTGCCCGTCGTCGTCGGTCGGCTGCGCTCGCAGCTCCACGGGCGTTGCAGCCTCGACGAGGGGCGCCGCGATCATTGTCGTCATCCCGAAGATGACGGCGATCACGGCGCGCAAATGGCGAGGATCGCGCTTTCCATGACGACGATCACGACGCCGGATCATCACCTTACTGCTTCAGCTGGGTGGAGACGTTCAGCATCTCGTCGGCCGTGTTGATGACCTTGCTGTTCATCTCGTAGGCGCGCTGCGCCACGATCAGGGCGGTGATCTCGCTGACCGCATCGACGTTCGAAGCTTCGGTGTAGCCCTGCAGCAGGCTGCCGAAGCCCGGGGCGTTCGGCTGGCCGGTGGTGGCGGGGCCGGATGCGCCGCTCTCCAGAAACAGGTTGTCGCCGAGAGCGTCCAGGCCCGCTTCGTTGACGAAGGTCGCGAGCTCCAGCGTGCCCACGATGGTCGGGGCGGTCTGGCCCTGCTGGGTGACCTGCACCTGGCCGGACTTGCTGATGCTGACGTCGATCGCGTCCTGGGGCACCGTGATCTGCGGGTTGACCGCGTAGCCGTCCTCGGTGACCAGCTGGCCCTGGTCGTTGAGGGCGAAGTTGCCGGCGCGGGTGTAGGCGGTCTCTCCGGAGGGCAGGGTGATCTGGAAATAGCCACGCCCGTCCACCGCCAGGTCGAATCGGTTGTCCGTGCGCGTGGGCGAGCCCTGCTCGGTGATGCGGTAGACGCTGCCGGCCTTCACGCCGTGACCGATCTGCACGCCGGTGGGCACCACCGTGCCGGCCTCCGACGACTGGGCCCCCTGCTTCTCGAGCGACTGGTACATCAAGTCCTGGAACTCGGCCCGCTGGCGCTTGAAGCCGACGGTGTTCATGTTCGCGATGTTGTTGGAGATGACTTCGACGTTCAGTTGCTGGGCCATCATCCCGGTGGCGGCGGTGCGGAGCGCGCGCATCTAGGGTGGTCTCCTATTGGGTGCGGCCGAGCCGCTCTACGGCGCGGCGCGACAGGTCGGTGGTCTGGTCGACGATGCGGGTGGCCCGCTCGTAGGCCCGGGACACCTCCATCAGCTGGGTGATCTCAAGGACCGGTTTGACGTTGGACTGCTCCAGCATCCCTTGGCGGACGCGGACGTCGGGGGCGCGCTGAGCCGGGGCGGTGCTGACAAAGAGGTTGTCGCCTTCCTTGCTCAGCCCGCGGCGGCTGTCGAAGCGCACGAGGTCGAGCCTGCCGAGCTGCACCGCGCCCTGGCTGATCGTGCCGTCGGGCGCGATCACGGGCGTGGGCTGTTCGGGATTGAAGGTCACCTCGCCGCCGTTCACGAGCACGGGGTCCCCTGCGGCTGTGACCAGCCGGTTGAGCCCGTCCAGCTGCAGCCGGCCATCTCGCGTGTAGCGGGTCCCGGCGGCGGTCTGCACGGCGAGGAAGCCGTCGCCCTCGATGCCGACGTCGAAAGTGTTGCCCGTCTGGGTCAGGGCGCCCTGGCCGAAATCGCGGGCCACCTCGCCGTCGATCACGAAGTCCACCGGCGGCTTCAGCCCGAAGCTGCGCGCCGGACGCGTGGGTTCTTCTTCGGTGAGCAGTTGCTCGGCCTTGAAGCCCGCGGTGTCGGCGTTGGCGACGTTGTTGGCGATGATGTCGAGCTGGCGCCGAAGCGTCATCTGCCGCGAGAGGGCGACGTAAGCGGCGTTGTCCATCGCGTCTGACCTCCCTGGCTGTCGCGACCGGCCTGCAAGCGGCGTGCCGCGGAAAACTCGACGAGAGGGTGGGGCTTAGGTGGTTAACGACCTCCTTCCCGGATCGGGACGCGCCGTGTGCAACCCTCCGTTAACCGCCGCCCGCGACATTGACCGGCAGATTTTTCCCACCCCCGAGCGGCAGGTCTCCCCATGGCCAAGAAGGACGCCAAGAAGACCGAGGCGCCGGCGGACGGCGCCGAGGGCGCCGACGGCGAAGCGCCCGCCAAGAAGGGTCTCCCCAAGAAGATGATCATCATCGGCGCGGCGGCCGCCGTGCTGGTGCTCGGCGGCGGCGGCGCGGGCGCCTTCTTCCTGCTGGGCGGCAAGGGCGGCGAGGAGCACGGCGCGGCCGGCGAAAAGCACGCCGAGAAGAAGCCCAAGAAAGAAAAGAAGGGCGGCGGCGGTCACGGCGGCAAGGCCGGCGAGGAAGGCGGATACGGCAAGGTCAGCGAAGGACCTGAGGGCGTGGTCTTCTATACGCTGCCAGACCTGGTCGCGAACATTCAGTCCAGCTCCGGCAAGACCGCCTACCTGAAGCTCAAGCTCACCCTGGAGCTTCCCGACCATGAGACCGCCGACGCGTTCGAGCCGAACGCTCCGCGCCTCTCCGACATGTTCACCACCTTCCTCCGTGAAGTGCGCGAGGAGGATCTGGCCGGCAGCGAAGGGTCCTATCAGCTTCGGATGGAGCTGCAGCGGCGGGTCAATCTGGTGATCGCGCCGGCGAAGGTGAACGCGGTCCTGATCGAAGAAATGCTGATCCAGTAGCGATCGTGAGCGACGTCCTGACCGCGGAGACCGACGACTCCCAGTGGGGCGCCGTGCTCGAAGAAAATCCGGAGGCCGGCCCCGCAGGCGCCGACCCGGGCGCCGCGACTCTGGGCGAGCGCATCCTCAATCAGGACGAGATCGACAACCTCCTCGGTTTCGACGTCGCTGACGAGGAGGGCGCCGAACGGACCGGCATCCGCGCCATCATCAACAGCGCGCTCGTCTCCTACGAGCGCTTGCCGATGCTGGAGATCGTCTTCGACCGGCTGGTCCGGCTGATGACCACGAGCCTGCGCAACTTCACCAGCGACAACGTCGAGGTCAGCCTCGACAACATCAGCTCCATTCGTTTTGGCGACTATCTGAACTCGATCCCGCTGCCGGCGATCCTGGCGGTGGTGCGGGCTGAGGAGTTGGACAACTACGGCCTGTTCACCGTCGACTCCAACCTGATCTACTCGATTGTGGACGTGCTGCTGGGCGGGCGGCGAGGCACGGCCGCGATGCGGATCGAGGGCCGACCCTACACCACGATCGAGCGGGTCCTGGTTCAGCGGATGGTCGAGGTGGTGCTGGCGGACCTGACCGCGGCGTTCGAGCCTCTCACCCCGGTCACCTTCAACCTCGATCGGCTTGAGACGAACCCCCGTTTCGCCGCCATCGCCCGGCCGGCGAACGCGGCGATCCTGGTCAAGCTGCGCATCGACATGGAGGACAGGGGCGGACGGATCGAACTCCTGCTGCCCTACGCGACGCTCGAGCCGATCCGGAAAATGCTGCTGCAGCAGTTCATGGGCGAGAAATTCAGGCGCGACAACATCTGGGAAGGCCACCTCGCGACCGAGCTCTGGACCACGCAGATGGAGGTCCGCGCCGTGCTGGACGAACAGCAGATCCCGCTTTCGCGCGTGCTCAGCCTGCAGGTGGGCGAGACCCTTTTGCTGAACGCCACGCCAGAGAGTCTGGTGGAGCTGCGGGCGGGCGCCATTCCGCTGACCCGCGGCCGCATGGGACGCAAGCACCAGAACATCGCCGTCCGGGTGGAAGCGCCGCTGGCGCCTGCGGCCAAGAAAGCCCTGACTTCGCCATGACCTTCGTCACCCTGCTGCTGCAGACGCTGTTCTCGGTGCTCGTGATCGCGGCGCTGGCCTACGGCGTGCGGCTGAACCGCAAGCTGGTGGAGCTTCGGGACGGGCAGGCGGCCTTCGCCAAGGCTGTCGGCGAGCTGGACGGAGCGGCGTCGCGGGCCCAGGCGGCGCTTGAGACGCTCCGGGCCTCGACGGACACCGCCCAGTCGGAGCTTGCGGACCGGATCGATGAAGCCCGCATGCTGGCCGGGCGGCTGGAAGTCGCAGCCGCCGACGCCGCCACGGCTTTGAAGCGGCTCGAAGCCGCGCCTCACCCGCGACCGCTCCATCCGGAGCCCGCGCGGGAGGCGATCGTCCCCGAGGACGTCAGGCGCGAACCCATCATCATCCAGCGGGCGCTTGCTCGGGCGGCCGAAGCGGCCGAGGCGCCGGTTCCGGCGCCGATCGAAAGCTCTTCGGCCCGGTTGAAGCGGGTGGCCGAGCTGCTGCGGGCCGCCGACGCCGAGCCCGCCCCCGTCGCCCGCCGCAGAGCCGGAGCCCGCTCATGAGCCGCTTTCCCCGACTGCTGCCGCTGATTGGTGTCGCCGCAGGCGGGGTGCTGGCCGCCAATGCGCTCGCCGGCGCCCGGGCGCTGCCGGAGCTGCTCGGCTCGTCCGCGGCCCATGCGGAAGAGGCCAAGCCGGCGGCGGCAGCTCCGCCCGCCAAGCCGGCGGCCGCGAAACCCGCTGCTAAACCGGCCGCCGCCAAGAACGTGTGCGCGCCGACCGCGGCGGATCTGGCGCGGCAGGCGGGCCTGTCGCCTTCCGAACTGCGCATCCTGCAGAGCCTGGGCGAGCGTCGCGGCGAGCTGGACCAGCGGGAAAAGGATCTCTCCACCCAGCTCACCCTGATGGCTGCGGCGGAAGCGAAGCTGGACGCCCGCATCAAGGCCCTGAACGCGGTGAAGGCCGACATCCAGAGCCTGATCGGCCAGGCTGACGAGCAGAAGGCCAGCGAAGTCGATCGGCTGGTGCGCGTCTATGAGAAGATGAAGCCCAAGGACGCCGCGCCGATCCTGACGACGCTCGACGACAGGGTCCGGCTTCCGGTCGCGGCGCGCATGAAGGAGCAGTCGCTCGCCGCCGTCATGTCGCAGATGGAAGCCAAGGACGCCAAGGCTCTGACCGAGAAGCTTGCCGATCGATTCACCGCCGAAGCGCTGGCGGCGCGCGCCAAGGCGGCCGCGGCGAACGCCGGCGGCCCGCCGGCCCGGAAGACCTGACGCTCAGGCCGGAACGACGCTGACCCGGCCAGCCGCGTCGCGCGCACGGCGCCGTGCGGTGTCCAGGTCCGGCCCCGTCGCGAGCGCCACGCCCATTCGTCTACGTTCGAACGCTTCCGGCTTGCCGAACAGGCGTAGGTCCGTGCCCGGGGTCGCCAGGGCCTCGGCGACGTTCTCGTAAGCGACGCCGACCGCGTCCAGCCCGCCGTAGATCACCGCGCTGGCGCCCGGCTCGCGGAGACTGACGTCGACCGGCAGCCCTAGGATCGCCCGCGCGTGGAGCGCGAACTCGCTCATGCGCTGGGTGGCCAGGGTGACCAGGCCAGTGTCGTGGGGCCGGGGGCTGACCTCGCTGAACCAGACCTCGTCGTCTTGCACGAACAGCTCCACGCCGAATACGCCCAAGCCGCTCAGCGCGGCGGTGACCTGGCCGGCGGTCTCCCGCGCCCGCTGCAACGCCCGGGCGCTCATGGACTGGGGCTGCCAACTCTCGACGTAGTCGCCCTTCACCTGCCGGTGGCCGATCGGTTCGCAGAAGTCGGTCCGGATTTGTCCGTCGGGACTTCGGCTGCGAACCGTAAGCAGGGTGATCTCGTGGTCGAACGGAATGCGGCCCTCGACGATGACCCGCGTGGTCTCCACCCGTCCGGCGCTCTGGGCGTAGGCCCAGGCCTCGCCCGCCATGACCGCCTCCGTGATGAAGCTCTGGCCCTTGCCGGACGAACTCATCACCGGCTTGACGAAGACGGGGTAGCCTATGCCCTCCGCCGCCGCTTCGAGCTCGTCGGCGCTGGAGGCGAAGGCGTAGGGACTGGTCTGGAGCCCGAGCTCCTCCGCGGCGAGGCGGCGGATGCCCTCCCGGTTCATCGTCAGGCGCACGGCCCGGGCGGTCGGGACCACGGTCGCGAGACCTTCGGCCTCCACCTGCTCGAGCACGTCCGTGGCGATCGCCTCGATCTCGGGCACGATCAGGTGCGGGCGTTCGGCTTCGATGACGGCGCGAAGGGCCGCGGCGTCCGTCATGGCCAGCACGTAGCTGCGATGCGCCACCTGCATGGCCGGGGCGTCGGGGTAGCGATCCACGGCGATGGTCTCGACGCCGAGCCGCTGCAGTTCGATCACCACCTCCTTGCCAAGCTCGCCCGCGCCGAGGAGCATGACCCGGGTCGCGGCGGGGCTGAGCGGCGTGCCGATGCGAGAGCCCGCCACGTTCAGGCCGCCGCTGAGCGCACGCGGTCCAAGACGGCCTGCGCGACCGCCTCGGCCGTGATGCCGAACTCCTTGTAGAGCCGCTCGTACGGGGCGCTGGCGCCGAAGCCGCTCATGCCGATGAAGACGCCGTCCTCGCCGATGAAGCGATCCCAGCCTTGCTTGACGGCGGCTTCGACGGCGATCCGCACGGGCGCGGTTCCGATGACCTGGGCCTGGTAGGCGGCGGTCTGGCGCTCGAACAGCTCGAAGCAGGGGACCGACACCACGCGCGCGGCCACGCCTTGGGCGGCCAGCAGCTCGCGCGCCTTCACGGCGACAGCGACCTCGGTCCCAGTGGCGAAGAGGGTCGCCTGCGCTTCGCCTTCGGCGGGCAGCAGCTCGTAGGCGCCCTGGGCAGACAGGTTGGCTGTGGCCGCCGTCGCCCGCACGGCGGCTGTCTTTTGGCGTGACAGCGCCATGATGGAGGGCGTCGCCTTCGCCTCCAGCGCGAGCCGCCAGCACTCGGCCGTCTCCACCGCGTCGGCCGGGCGGAACACCAGCAGGTTCGGCATGGCCCGGAGGGAGGCCAGGTGCTCCACGGGCTGGTGGGTCGGGCCGTCCTCGCCCAGACCGATGGAGTCGTGGGTCATCACGTGGATCACCCGGACGCCCATCAACGCGCCCAGCCGGATGGCCGGCCGGCTGTAGTCGGCGAACGCCAGGAAGGTGCCGGAGTAGGGGATCACCCCGCCATGCAGGGCCATGCCGTTCATGGCAGCGGCCATGCCGTGCTCCCGGACGCCGTAGTGCACGTAGCGCCCGCCGTAGTTCGCGTTGGTCCCCGCCGAGGGCGTGTCGTAGGTCGGCATGCCCTTGGTGCGGGTGTTGTTGGAGCCGGTCAGGTCCGCCGAGCCGCCGATCATCTCGGGCACGTGCGGGACCAGCGCCTCAAGCGCAGCGCCCGAGTGCACGCGGGTGGCGTTGGCCGGCATGTCGGCGACCATCGATGCGATGTGCGCGTCCAGGGCGGTCCAGGCGGCCTGGGGAACGTCGCCGGACAACGCGGCCCGGAACTCGTCCGCACGAGCGTGCTCGGCCAGGCGCTGCTCCCAGCGCTTGCGGTCCCGCGCGCCGCGACGCCCGGCCGAGCGCCAGGCCTTTGCGATCGGTTCGGGAACGACGAACGGCTCGTGCTCCCAGACCAGGGCCTCACGGGCGTGGGCGATCTCCTCGTCGAAGAGCGTGTAGCCGTGGGAGTGGGGGTCGCCCTCCTTGCGGCCCGCGCCCTTGCTGATCTTGGTCTTGCAGGCGATCAGGCTGGGGCGGTCCTGCCGCTTGGCCCACTTCAGGGCCGAGGCGATGGCCCGGTGATCATGGCCGTCGATCGTCTTGACGGCCCAGCCGGCGGCCTTGAAGCGCGCAGCCTGGTCGCCGGTCTCGGCGATGGTGGCCTCGCCGTCGATGGTCGTGTTGTTGTCGTCGAACAGGACGGTGAGCTTGTTCAACCGGAGCCGCCCGGCCAGCGAGATCGCTTCGTGGCTGACGCCCTCCATCAGGCAGCCGTCGCCGGCGACCACCCAGGTGTGGTGATCGACGAGATCGTCGCCGAACCGGGCGGCCATGAACCGCTCCGCCATGGCCATGCCGACCGCGGTTGCGAGCCCCTGGCCCAGCGGGCCCGTGGTGGTCTCCACGCCCGGCGTGTGGCCGTACTCCGGGTGCCCGGGCGTGTTTGAGCCCCACTGCCGGAAGTTCCGGAGCTGCTCCATGGTCACCGCCCTGACGCCCGAGAGATGGAGCAGGGCGTAGATCAGCATGGAGCCGTGCCCGGCGGAGAGCACGAAGCGGTCGCGGTCCGCCCAGTCCGGTCGCGAGGCGTCGAACTTCATCGCCTTGGCCCAGAGCACCGTGGCCACGTCCGCCATGCCCATGGGCATGCCCTGGTGGCCGGACTTGGCCCTATGCACCGCGTCCATCGACAGCACGCGGATGGCGTCGGCCATGCCTTGCAGGCTCGGCTTGGCGACCTTGGGCGGGCGCACGGCCATGTCGAGGGGCATCGGGAACTCCGGGGCAGGGCGGGCTTGTCGCGCGAGTCGCCCCTTCCAACGAACGGGTCAAGCGCTGGCGACGTGAGACAAGCCTGCACGCGCGGGCTAAACATCGCCGCATGTGATGCGTAAGGGCGCCTGCATGCCTGCTGAAGACACCTCCGCCTCCACCCTGGAGTCCGCCGCGCGGCGGCTGGAGCGCAGCCTCGCCGCTCTCGAGCGTCGGCTGGAGCCCTTGCTGCGAAGCGCCGTTCCGCCCGACATGTTCGGCGACGATCGGGCCCGCCTGGCTGAGGAACTCGACCGGGAGCGCGCCCGCTCACGCGAGCTCGAAGCGGCGGCCGAGGAGGCCTCCGCGGCGCTGGGTCGCGCGACGGCCGAGCTTCGCGACATCATGGCCCGGGAGAGCTGACCGATGGCGGTCGTCGAAGTCGAAGTGAACGGCCGGCGCTATCCGATCGGCTGCGAAGACGGCCAGGAAGCGAGCGTGCTGGGGCTCGCGCGGCAGTTCGACGCTCAAGTCCGGGAGCTAGCGGGGGAGGTCGGGCAGGTCGGCGATTTGCGCCTGGTGCTGATGGCCGCCTTGTTGCAGGCCGACGAGCTCGCCGACGCCCGCGCCCGGACGGCTGAGGCCCAGGCCGCGCTCGCGCGCTTGCAGGCCGAGCGGGATGGGCTGGAGCGGCGGGCGGCGCAGGCGCTCGACGTCGCGGCCCAGCGCGTCGACGCCTTGGCCGCCAAAGCGGGCTGACTGTCGCGCGGCTTGCGAGTCGGATACGGCTGAGACATTTTCCGGCCCGGTTCAGTCGCGAGGCTTCATGGACAACCAGCCTGGGCGCGTGGTTCGCGCGCCTCCCCGTGTGTTGGTCCTGGTCGCGGGCGCGGCGATTGCTGTGACGTCGGTGTTCAGCTTCGTGGGCGCTTTCAGCTCTGCAATGCCGAACCTGGGCCGGCGTGCGGCGCCGGCTGCAGCAGCCGCGCCCGCTGTCGCTCCGGCCCCAGGAACGTCCGGACCGACGCCGGCCGAGCTCTACGCCGCCGAGCTGGAAGCGGAAGCCAAAGCGGCCGAGGAGGAGAAGCGGAAGGCGGATGAGGCCAGGGCGAAGGCCGAAGCCGAGCGGACGGCCGAGCGAGCGCGCCGGCAAGCGGAAGCCGAGCCGGAACCGACCACGCCGCCGACCGCGCCCCCTCCGCTGCCGTCCACGCCGCCCCCGGCCCCGCTGCAGCCCCCGCCTGCGGAGCCCGCCCCCGACCCGACGCTCACCGAGCCGCCGCCATTCTAGGCGCTGGCCGTCGTCGGCGCCGTGAACTGCGCGGCCCGCGTCTGATGCAAGCTTGACTTGGAAGCCGCCTTGATTTGTCGATCAGGGCGGCTTTCCCTTGTCGCGCGCAGTCGTTACAGGGACTCCCGCGGGCTCAGCCGCCCGGCCAAGACGACGCCCCTAAGGACAAGCTGATGGCTACCGGTACTGTTAAGTGGTTCAACGCCAGCAAGGGGTTCGGCTTCATCCAACCCGACGACGGCGGCCAAGACATCTTCGTGCACGCTTCGGCTCTGGAACGTGCGGGCCTGCATTCTCTCAATGAAGGCGACCAGGTCTCCTTCGAACTCGAGCAGGATCGGCGGTCGGGCAAGACCTCGGCCGGCAACCTGGTCGTGACGGGCCAAGGCGCCGCCCCTGCGGCTCGTCCGCCGCGCTCGATGGAGCCGCGCCGACCCGCGTTTGGCGGGGGTGGTGGTGGGGGTGGCGGCGCGTCCCGGGACGCGGCCGGCTCCGGCACGGGCACTGTGAAGTGGTTCAACACCACCAAGGGCTTCGGCTTCATCCAGCCTGACGACGGCGGCGGCGACGTGTTCGTCCATATCTCGGCGGTCGAGCAGGCCGGCCTTCGTGCGCTGAATGAGGGCGCGACGGTGGCGTTCGACCTGGAAGCCGACCGGCGCTCGGGCAAGACTTCTGCCGTGAACCTGCGGGTGACCGGCGAGGGCTCGGGCGGCGGCGGCGGTGGCGGTTCGCGTCCGCCCCGGCGCTGGTGATCTGAGGGAGGGCTCCGCCCTCCCTGGTTCCCGTCCTGGGCGTTCGCGGTTGTCCGCACCTCCCGGACGCCTCAAGAGCGGGTTCCATCTGGCGTGAGCGGCCCCGCCGCGTAACGACCACCGTGCAACCCGGCGATCGAAGTCCCTTCGTTCGGCCGACCACGGAGCGGAGGATCGTGTCGGAGCAGGCGACCCCCCGTGAGCGCGACGGCGCTGCGACATCCGGCCCTCTCTGGAAAAGGGCGGCGGACGTCACGCTGGCCGGCGCGGCTCTGGTGTTCTTCCTTCCGCTGCTGCTGCTCGTCGCCGCGTCGGTGAAGCTGGATTCGCCTGGGCCGGTGTTATTTCGGCAGCGGCGCACGGGCCAGAGCGGGCGCGTTTTCCAGATCTACAAGTTTCGGACGATGCGGGTCATGGAGGACGGCGAGCACGTTCGCGCCGCGTCGCGGGACGACCGCCGCGTGACCCGGATCGGATCCTTCCTCCGGCGCAACAGCTTGGACGAGCTGCCGCAACTGCTGAACGTGCTCCGCGGGGACATGTCGTTGATCGGGCCGCGTCCCCACGCCCTCTCGCACGACGCCGCATTCGCCCAGACCATCCCCGGGTACGAGCAGCGCTTCCAAGTCAAACCGGGAATGACGGGACTGGCTCAGGTCCGCGGGCTCAGGGGCGAAGCGGCCAGCACACGAGAGATGGCGGCGCGGGTGCAGAGCGACTTGGAGTACGTGGACCGGTTGTCGCCTAAGCTGGACCTGGTGATCGCGCTGCGGACCCTTGGCCTGCTGTTCCAGCGGGAGGCGAACGCCTTCTAGTAGGCGTTCGGGTCTCGACCGAGCAGCAGGGCGACCGTCGCCAAGGCGATCCGAAGGTCCAGCAGCAAGGACCAGTTCTCGACGTAGTCGTTGTCGCTGTCGACGCGGGCGGTCATCTCGCTCAGCTCGCGCACCTCGCCACGGTGGCCGCGGACTTGGGCCAGGCCGGTCAGGCCGGGCTTGGCCCGGAACCGGCCGCGGTAGGTGGGCACCAGCGCGCCGAAGCGGGCGTCGTGCGCCAGCGCATGAGGGCGCGGACCGATCATGGACATGTCGCCCTTCAGCACGTTCCAGAGCTGCGGCAGCTCGTCGATGCTGGTCCGGCGCAGGAAGGCGCCGACACGAGTGACCCGGTCGTCGTCCTTGCGGGCCTGGCGCACGTCGTCGCCGTCCTCCGACACGCGCATGGTGCGGAACTTCAAGATCTGGAACACGCGCCCGTTCAGGCCTGAACGGCGCTGGCGGAACAGGACCGGGCCAGGCGAGTCCAGCTTGACGGCTAGGGCGCAGACCAGAAGCAGGGGGGCGAGAAAGAGCAGGGCGAGAGCGGCCACCAAGATGTCCAGCGCGGATTTGGACGCGCTGCGAGCCGGGGCTGCGAGCCGGGTCTCCAGAACGCTGCTGGTCGCGAGATCGTACACCTGACCCTCCCAAACCCGAGCTTCAACCGGCGCGCCCGCTCGGTTCGGCTCGCCGCTTAGCTCAAAACTGGCACGGTTGTGCGACACCGGTTGCGCCTCGCCTGTGTTCAGCACGGGAGCTCGACGAGCTGGCGTCTTACTCTCGAACGCTAGCCCCGTCTCAGAGCAAGACGGGCGCCGTAGTTCAAAGCGCAAAAGCGAGGCGGATCGGGTCTCATTGTGAACACGATCCGAGCGTTTGCTGATCGTGCTTTCAGCGAAAGTGAACGAATCGGACGTATGGTCGTTAGCACTCCCGAGGCGGACGCAAGATCCGCCGGAGGCAGCGTCCGTTGGGAGGCGAGTTCCAGGGATGTCGACGGCTCTCGAGAACACTCGACTGGGTCTCCCCCAGCGGTCAACGGACCGCAATGAACGACTTCCGGCCTGGCGATGCGCCCTCTTCATCACCGGCAGCTCGGCGCTCCTCTGGTCAGCGATCATCGCCGGCGCAACGGCGATCCTCGCTTAAGGCGGAGCGAGAGACCCTTAACGGTTTAGACCATTGAGAGCATTGCATTTATCGGCCACGCGGCCCGATAACGCCGGTCTCCGTTGTCGCAGGCGCGCCCTCAAATCTCCTGATTGTAGGCCCCGACCGCGGCGTGCGCTGACAGCCGCGGCTTCACCTCGTCGCGGAACAGGGCGCGCATGTCGTCCTGCGAGCGGGTGCTCTCGACAACCACGACCAGCTCCGGCTTGTTGGAGGATGCGCGGACCAGCACCCAGCTGCCGTCCGCCAGGTGCACGCGGGCGCCATTGACGGTGATCACCTCCCGGATCGCCCGTCCCAGGATGGTCCCGCCGTTCGCTGCGAGGTCCTGATACTCGCGCACGATCCGCTCCAGCACCTGGTACTTCAGCTCGTCGGCGCAATGAGGCGACATGGTCAGCGAGGTGTGGGCGACCGGCAGTTCGGCGCGCAGCTGGCTCAGCGTCTTGCCCGGACTGCGTTCCAGCAAAGCGAGCACGTTCGCGGCAGCCACGAGGGCGTCGTCGTAGCCCCGGCCGAGCGGGGCGTTGAAGAAGAAGTGCCCGGACTTCTCAAAGCCGGCCAGGGCGCCGAGCTCGGCGGTCTTGCGCTTGATGTAGCTGTGCCCGGTCTTCCAGTAGACCGTGGTCGCGCCGTTCGCCTTCAGGACGGGATCGGTGGCGTAGAGCCCGGTCGACTTCACGTCGACCACGAAGGTCGCGTTCGGATGAACGCCCGACAGGTCGCGCGCGAGCAGCAGGCCGATCTTGTCGGCGAAGATCTCCTCGCCCCGGTCGTCCACCACGCCGCAGCGATCGCCGTCGCCGTCGAAGCCGAAGGCGAGGTCCGCCCCGTGCTCGCGGACCGCGGCGGCCATGTCCTGCAGCATGCCGTGGTCTTCGGGGTTGGGGTTGTACTTGGGGAAGGCCCAGTCGAGGTCCGTGTCGAGCTCGACCACCTCCACCCCCATGCCGCGCAGCGCCTCGGGCGCGAAGGCGCCGGCGGTGCCGTTGCCGCACGCGGCGACCACTTTGAGCCGGCGGGTGACCTGAACGCGGGCGGCGCAGTCGGCGATGTAGCGCGCCCGCACACCGTCAACGCGGGTCAGGCGGCCGCCGGGCCGCTCGACGCCTTCGCCGTTCAGGGTGATGTCGCGAAGGCGGCCCATCTCCTCGGGGCCGAAGGTGAGGGGCGGCTGGACGCCCATCTTCACGCCCGTCCAGCCGTTCTCGTTGTGGCTGGCGGTCACCATGGCCACGCACGCCGCCTCCAGATCGAACTGCGCGAAGTAGGCCATGGGACTGACGGCCAGGCCGATGTCGAGCACCTCGCAGCCCGCCTGCAGGAGCCCGAGCGAGAGGGCTTGCTTCACCGAGAGCGAGTAGCTGCGGAAATCGTGACCGACCACGATCCGAGGCGTCACGCCAAGCTCGTGGATGTAGGTCCCCAGCGCCAGCCCGAGCGCCTGAAGCCCGAGCAGGTTGATCTCGGCCGCAAGCACCCAGCGAGCGTCGTACTCGCGAAAGCCGGTGCGCTTCACCAGCGGCTCGGTCTCGAAGGCGAGGGTGTTGGCGGCCAAGTCGGCGCGGGGTCTTGTGACGGTCATGGCTTGTCCGGGCGCCTTGCGGCAGGCGGCGGCTCTTAGGGCGCTCCGGCCGGGTTGGCTATGGCGGCGACAGCTCGCAGGGCCCCGAGCGCGCGGCTTGCGCCGTGACCCTTTCCTGAAACCAGCAGATTGTGGTCACCGCGGAGGCGCCTCAGACCTGGAGCCGGAGCTACGAGCCACGGTTAGGGTTGTTCGGCCACCCGGAAGTTGCTCGGGCGCCGGTGAGACGGCGCCCGTCCGCGGTGGAAGGAGGTGCGAGGATGAACGAGCATCATGGAAGCTGCGATTGCGGGCGGACGCGCCTGATCCTCCGTGCGACGCCGGCGGATGCGGGCGAATGCAACTGCTCGATATGCCGCCGCACCGCCGGCCTTTGGTTCTACTGCGCGCCTGACGCGGTCAACGTGGAGGGCGAAGGCGTCTCATACCAGCGGGGCGACCGCACGCTGGACCTCTGGCATTGCCCCACTTGCGGCTGCACCACGCATTGGACGCCGGCCGATCCGGCCTACCCGCGGGTGGGCGTCAATCTCAGGATGTTCGATCCCGCGTTGTGGCGCGACCTGCCGCGCCGCCTGATCGACGGCGCCAGCTTCTAGCGCACCGGAGGTCTGCCTCCCCGGCCCACCCGGCGGGCGCCGGTCAGGCCGGGACGTAGGTCAGTCTGATCGCGCCCTCGCCCACGCGCTCGTGGGCGGTCAGGCGGAGCGGGGGCGGCGATCCGGTGAAGAACGGGCTGCCGCCGCCGAGCACGACGGGGTGGAGGTAGATTCGGTACTCGTCGATGAGACCCCACTCGCTCAGGCTGCGCGCAAGATCCGGCCCGCCCACCTGAACCTCGCCGGCCAGCTCGGCCTTCACTCGGCGGACCGCCCCCTCGACGTCGCGCTGGACCAGCGTGGCGTTGGGGCCGACCGACGTCAGCGAGCGCGACACGACCCACTTCGGCTGGCGCCGCCACGCCATCGCAAAGTCGCGTTCCGCCGCGTCCCACGCCGGATCATCCTCGTCCCAGTAGCGCATCACCTCGTACAGGCCGCGGCCGTACACGGCGCCTGTCTGTTCTTGCGCCTGCTCTACGAAATGACGGAAAAGCGCGGGACCTGGCGCGAATCGCGTGTGGTCGACGTAGCCGTCCAAGGACTGGTTCATTCCAAAGACGAGCTTCGCCATGCTGCAAGTCTCCCCCTCAGGTCGTCAGATCAACGCGCGTCGGGGCCCCGGTTGGGCCCAATCGCGACACGTACTAACGCGAACGGCCCGGGGTCGCCCCCGGGCCGTCGCTGGTCCACAAGCCTGAGCGATCGGGCTCAGAAGCGATCGCCGGCGTCCATCTCGTGGCTGCCCGCGCCGCCCTCGACCAGGTCCTGGGCCTGTTCGGCCGCAAAGGCGCGGTCGGCGTCGAAGGCGGAGGCGATGACGTCCTCGCCGTGCAACTGGCGGTTGGCCTCGTCGATGGTGCGGGCGACGTTGGCCTTCACCGTGATGGTGACCTCCGGATGCAGGCGCACGCGGATGTCATGCATCCCCACCGTCTTGATGGGCGTGTTCAGCACCACCATGCCGCGCTCGATGGTGTGCTCGCCGTCGGCGTTCACCGCATCGGCGATGTCGCGGGCGGAGACCGAACCGTAGAGCTGGCCGCCTTCGCCCGCTTGACGCAGGATCAGGTAGTCGCGCCCGTCGAGCTCCTTGCCGACGCGCTCGGCGCGGGCGCGGGCGTCGGCGTTGCGGGCCTCGATCTGCGAGCGCTGGGCTTCGAACACCTTCAGGTTGTTGGAGGTGGCCCGGAGCGCCTTCGATTGCGGCAGCAGGTAGTTGCGGGCGAAGCCGTCCTTGACGGAGACGACGTCGCCGATGGCGCCGAGCTTCTCGACGCGTTCAAGCAGAACGACTTTCATCTCACTTCACCACGTAGGGCAGCAGCGCAAGAAAGCGGGCGCGCTTGATGGCGCGGGCCAGTTCCCGTTGCTTCTTGTTGGAGACCGCGGTGATGCGGGCCGGGACGATCTTCCCGCGCTCGCTGATGTAGCGCTGGAGCAGCTTCACGTCCTTGTAGTCGATCTTCGGGGCGTTGGCGCCGGAGAACGGGCACACCTTGCGGCGACGGAAGAAGGGACGGCGCGCGCCGCCGCCGGAGGGGGCGGCTGCGGGGGCGTCGGTGTCGATGTCGGCGACGTCGGTCATCGTTCGGCGTCTCCCTTAAACGGCCAGGTCGTCGAAGCCGGTGCGCGGCCGGTCGCGCTCGCCGCGCTCCCGTTCACGCTCGCGGCGGGCGAGGATGGGGGACAGCTCCAGGTCGAGCTCTTCGACCCGAACCGTCATGAAGCGCAGGACGTCTTCGTTGATGGAGAGCTGGCGCTCCATCTCCTTGACGGCCGGGGCGGGGGCGTCGAGGGCCAGCAGGGAGTAGTGCCCCTTGCGGTTCTTCTTGACGCGATAGGTGAGGTTGCGCAGGCCCCAGTACTCGATCTTGGCGACGCGGCCGCCGCCTTCTTCGATCAGAGCCTTGAGGGTGTCGTTGAGCGCTTCGGCCTGTTGCGGCGAGATATCCTGCCGCGCGATGACCACGTGTTCGTAGTACGCCATGGATGTCCTCTTCCGGGAGGGACGGCGGCGCCGGAGCCGCCCGGAAGGGTGCGGCCGCAGCGATGGATCTCGAATGCGCGCGCAAGCGCGTGCGGAGACCGCCGTCCAGGGAGCGCGGGCCTATACAGGAACAGGCGCGAAAGGCAAGGCGAAGCGGGTCAGCGCTTGAGCGCCTTCACCGCCTCCAGCGTCTTGGCGACATGTTCGTTCGGCTTCAGGTCGGTGTAGGCGAGGGCGATCTTGCCGTCGGGCGCGATCACATAGGAGGTGCGGTGACTCCAGTCGGGCTTGGCGGGCAGCACGGCGTCGTACTGCTTGGCGAGCTTGGCGCCGGGGTCGGCAGCCACCGGGAACTTGCCGCTGCACTTCTCCTGCGAGAAGGCGGCGAGGCGGTCGAGGTTGCCGGCCGTGACCCCGATCACCGTGGCGCCGGCGGCCTGGAACTCGGGAACCGCCTGGGCGAACATGCCGGCCTCGATATCGCACCCGGCCGTGAAGGCGGCCGGGAAGAAGTAGAGGACGACCGGGCCCTTCTTCAGCGCCTTGACCAGATCGAAAGTCAGGGGCTTGCCGTCCTGGAATCCGGGCGCGCTGAAGGCCGGGGCGGCGGCGCCGGGCGCGAGGGCCGCGGAAGCCGGGGCGGCGCCCGCGAGCAGGGCGGCGACGGCGAGAGCGGCGGCGTAGGGGCGCATGGGGCGAGCCTCTGGCGGAAACAGCGGGGGAGCTTAGCGCAGCCGGCGGCGGACGCCAGCCCTGAGAGCCTGACGCTTGTGGCGGGGGCGCGTCGGCGCTAGCCCTGCCGGCCCAGCCCTGCCGGAGCCGCATCCCGATGAGCCTCGCCTTCCTCTTTCCCGGACAGGGCAGCCAGGCGGTCGGCATGGGAGCGGCGCTGGCCGAGGCCCATCCGAGCGCGAAGGCCGTGTTCGACGAGGTGGACGAGGCGCTGGGCCAGAAGCTTTCGGCGTTGATGCGGGAGGGACCCGAGGACCAGCTGACCCTGACGGAGAACGCTCAGCCCGCGCTGATGGCGGTCAGCGTGGCCGTCATCCGCGCACTGGAGGCGGAGCACGGGGTGGCGGTCAGCCGGGCGGCTTACGCGGCGGGGCATTCGCTGGGCGAGTACTCGGCCCTGTGCGCGGCGGGCGCGCTGACCCTGGCGGACACGGCGCGTCTGCTGAAGCTGCGCGGACAGGCGATGCAGCGGGCCGTGCCGGTCGGGCGCGGCGCGATGGCCTCGCTGATCGGGCCCAAGACCGACGTCGCCCTGGCCGAGCAGGCCGCCGCCGCGGGCGCGGAGGTCGGGGTCTGCGTCGTGGCGAACGACAACAATCAAGGCAACGTCGTGATCAGCGGCGACAAGGCCGCCGTCGACCGGGCGATCGAGGCGGCCAAGGCGCTGGGCGCTCGGGCGATCCCGCTGAACGTCTCGGCGCCCTTCCACTGCCCGCTGATGCAGCCCGCCGCGGACGCCATGCGGGACGCGCTCGCGGGCGTGCGGATCGAGCGGCCGGCGGTGCCTGTGGTGGCCAACGTGACGGCCCAACCGGCGGACGACCCGGAGACGATCCGGCGGCTGCTGGTGGAGCAGGTCACCGGCCGGGTGCGCTGGCGCGAGAGCGTGGCGTGGCTTGCGGGCGAAGGCGGGGTGACGCGGTTCGCCGAGGCGGGCCCGGGCAAGGTGCTCAGCGGCATGGCCAAGCGGATCGCGCCGGAGACGGAGGCGACGCCGCTGAACACGCCTGAGGACTTGCAGGCGTTCGCCGCGTCGCTGTGAGCGGAGGAAGCATGTTCGATCTGACAGGCAAGACGGCGCTGGTGACCGGCGCGAGCGGAGGCATCGGCGGGGCGATCGCGCGGGCGCTCCATGTTCAGGGCGCGCACGTGGTGCTGTCGGGCACCCGAGAGGCCGCCCTCGCCGAGATGAAGTCGGAGCTGGGCGAGCGGACCGCCTTCGTGACAGCGAACCTCTCCGATCCGGCCTCCGTGGACGGGCTGATCGGCCGGGTGGAGGCGGAGGCCGGTCCGGTGGACATCCTGGTCGCCAACGCCGGGATCACGCGGGACGGGCTGCTGCTGCGCATGAAGGACGACGACTGGGAGCAAGTCATCCGGGTGAACCTGGAGGCCTACTTCCGGCTCAGCCGCGCGGCGCTGAAGGGCATGATGAAGCGGCGCTGGGGCCGGATCGTCGGGATCACCTCGGTGGTGGGCGTCACCGGCAACCCGGGGCAAGCCAACTACGCCGCCTCCAAGGCCGGGATGATCGGCTTCACCAAGGCGCTCGCGCAGGAGGTGGCGAGCCGGAACGTGACGGCGAATTGCGTGGCGCCGGGCGCTATCGCAAGCCCCATGACCGACGCCCTCAACGAAGGGCAGAAGGCGGGCCTGCTCGGGCGCATCCCCGCGGGGCGCCTGGGCGAGGGCTCCGACGTCGCCGCCGCGGTGGCGTACCTGGCGAGCGAGGAGGCGGCTTACATGACCGGCCAGACCTTGCACGTGAACGGCGGCATGGCGATGATCTGAGGCGGAGCCTGGGGCCGCTAGGCGCGTTCGAAGCCGTGTGTTAAGCGACCGCGACGCGGCGCTGTGTGTGGCCGCGACCGGCCTGAAACGAGGGACTACAACGCATGTCCGACATTCTGGAACGCGTCCGCAAGATCGTCATCGAGCACCTGGACGCCGATCCCGAGAAGGTCACGGAGAAGGCGAGCTTCATCGACGACCTGGGCGCGGACTCTCTCGACAACGTCGAGCTGGTCATGGCCTTCGAGGAAGAATTCGACATCGAGATCCCCGACGACGCGGCCGAACACATCCAGACGGTCGGCGACGCGGTGAAGTTCATCTCCGAGCGCACGGGCGCCTGAGACTTCCAACCTGGTGAACATGACGGGCGCGCTCCGGATTTGACCCCGGGGCGCGCCCGTTCTTTTCTGCCCCCCGGCTAACGTCCAAGGTCGAATCGCATGCGTCGCGTCGTCGTTACGGGCCTCGGTCTCGTCACTCCGCTCGGAGCGGGGGTCGACGTGACCTGGCGCCGGCTCCTGGCGGGCGAGTCCGGGGCGGGGCGGATCACCTCATTCGATCCCGAGGGCTACGCCTGCCAGATCGCCTGCGAGGTCCCCTGGGCCGAGGGCCGGGGCGGCGGCGGGGCGGACGTCGAAGGCAGCTTCGACCCCGACAAGGTGATGGAGAAGAAGGACCGCCGGCGGGTGGACACCTTCATCCTTTACGGCATGGCCGCCGCCGACGAGGCGGTGCGCGACGCCGGCCTGGACCCTCAGACCGAGGAGGAGCGCGAGCGCATCGGCGTGATCATCGGCTCCGGGATCGGGGGCCTGGGCGCCATCGCCGAGAACGCGATCGAGCTGAAGGAGAAGGGGCCCCGCCGCATCAGCCCGTTCTTCATCCCCTCGGCTCTGATCAACCTCGTCAGCGGCCAGGTCTCAATCAAGCACGGCTTCAAGGGACCGAACCACTCGGTGGTGACGGCCTGCGCCACCGGCGCGCACGCGGTCGGCGACGCCTCGCGGCTGATCGCCTACGGCGACGCGGACGTGATGCTGGCGGGCGGGGCCGAGGCGGCGATCGTCCCGCTGGGGATCGCGGGCTTCATCGCCTGCCGCGCCATGTCGACGGGCTTCAACGACGCCCCGGAGAAGGCCTCGCGGCCCTACGACAAGGGCCGGGACGGGTTCGTCATGGGCGAGGGCGCGGGCGTGCTGGTGCTGGAGGAGTACGAGCACGCCAAGGCCCGTGGCGCGAAGATCTACGCCGAGGTGAAGGGCTACGGCCTCTCGGGCGACGCCTACCACATCACCGCTCCGACGCCGGACGGCAGCGGCGGCTATCGGGCCATGACCGCATCGCTGAAGCATGCGGGACTGCGGGCGGAGGACATTCAGTACGTCAACGCCCACGGCACCTCCACGCCGCTCGGTGACGAGCTGGAGCTGGGCGCGGTTGAGCGACTGCTGGGTCAGCACGCCCGCGAGGCGACCATGAGCTCCACCAAGAGCGCCATCGGCCACCTGCTCGGGGCGGCCGGCGCGGTGGAGGCGGCGTTCACCTGCCTGGCGATCCGCGACCAGGTCGCGCCGCCGACCATCAACCTGGACGAGCCGTCGGTGGAGACCTCCATCGACCTGGTGCCGCACAAGGCCAAGCCGATGGCCATCGAGGCCGCGCTGTCCAACAGCTTCGGCTTCGGTGGGACCAACGCCTCGCTCGTGTTCGCGAAGGTGTCGTGAGGCGGCCTGTTCCGCGCAACCCGTTCGGGCCGGCGCGGACGCGGCCGCGCTGGCAGATCATGGCCGCGAGCGCGGTGGCCGTGGTCGGAGCCGTCGCCCTGATGCTCGTGCTGTGGGGCGTGTCGACCTACGCCGGTCCCGGACCCAAGGCCGTCAACGGGCAGGAAACCACCGTCATGCTGCGGCGGGGCGCGGGGCTAGCCGAGATCGCCGATACGCTGGAGAGCGCCGGCGCCATCCGCTCCTCAGGCGTGTTCCTCCTGGCCGCCCGGGTGACCGGGGCGGCGTCCGCGCTGAAGGCCGGCGAGTACGCCGTGCCGAGCGGGGCCTCCATGGCGAGCGTGCTGGACAAGGTCCGGCGAGGCGAGGTGGTCCGCCACTTCGTCACCATTCCGGAAGGGGTGACCAGCGAAACCGCCGTCGAGATCCTGATGCGCTCGCCGGTGCTGACCGGGGCTGCGGCCGTTCCGGCCGAAGGCACGATCCTGCCGGAGACCTACGACATCCAGCGGGGTGAAGACCGCGGCGTGGTGCTGCAGCGGATGATTGACGCTCAAGACAAGCTGATCCGCCAGCTCTGGCCCCAGCGCAGCGAAGGCCTGCCGGTGCGCACGCCGGAGGAGGCGATCACGCTCGCTTCCATCGTGGAGAAGGAGACGGGCTTGCCGGCGGAGCGGCCGCGCGTCGCAGCGGTGTTCGTCAACCGGCTGAACCAGGGGATGCGCCTGGAGACTGACCCCACCGTGATCTACGGCCTGACGGGCGGGCGACCGCTGGGCCGCGGCCTGCGCCGTTCGGAGCTGAGCGCGCCGACGCCCTACAACACCTACCTGATTGCGGGCCTGCCGCCCGGACCCATCGCCAATCCCGGGCGGGCCTCGATCGCGGCGGTGCTGAATCCGCCCAGGACCGAGGAGCTCTTCTTCGTGGCGGACGGCACCGGCGGGCACGTGTTCGCCAAGACCTTCGACCAGCACCTGCGCAACGTCGGCCGCTGGCGCGAGGTGGAGCGCAATCGCGCCGCCGCGGCGGCCGCGGAGGCGAAGGCCGAGAACAAGCCGCCCGACGCCGGGCTGCAGGGCACGGGCTGAGGCCATGGCGATCTCAGGCATGACGGGGTTCGCCCGCACCGAGGGCGCGCACGGTCCATGGACCTTCGCCGTCGAGGCGCGGTCCGTGAACGGGCGCAACCTGGAGGCCCGCTACAAGGGGCCGGCCGGCTTCGAAGGGCTGGAGCGCGCCGTGCGCGAGGGCGCGCAGGCGCGCTTCGCCCGCGGACAGGTGAACGTGTCGGTGCAGGCGCGCCGGGCCGACGCCGGCGCGGGGGTGCGGATCAACCGCGAGGTGCTGGACCGGTACCTGGCGCTTGGACGGGAGCTGTCGGCGGCGGGTCAGGTCGCGCCTCCGACGGTCGACGGATTGCTGGCTCTGCGCGGCGTGCTGGAGGCCGACGAGGGCGAGCCCGCGGCGGAGGAGCGGGCGGCTCTGGAGACGGCCATGGCTCTGGCGGTCTCGGCGGCGCTCGAGGGCCTGCTGTCGGCCAGGCGGGCGGAGGGCGCGGCGCTCGCGCCGGTGTTGATCGGCGTCCTGGACCGCATCGAGGCGTTGGTGGCGGAGGCCGAGGTGGAAGCTGCAGCTCAGCCTACCCAGCTCAAGGCCCGCTTCGCAGCGCGCATGGCCGAGCTGGTGGGGGAGGGCGGAGCGCCCGAGGAGCGGATCGTGCAGGAGGCGGCGGCCCTGGCCGCCAAGGCGGACGCGCGCGAGGAGCTCGATCGGCTGGCCAGCCACGTGCGGTCTGCGCGCGAGCTGCTGGCCGACTCGGCGGCCGTCGGACGCAAGCTGGACTTCCTGTCCCAGGAGTTCATGCGCGAGAGCAATACGCTGTGCGCCAAGTCGGGGACCCTGGCCCTGACGCAGCTCGGCCTGGGGCTCAAAGCCGCCGTGGACCAGTTCCGAGAGCAGATCGCCAATGTCGAGTGAAGCCGCCCGCCGGCGTGGATTGAAGCTGGTCGTCTCCAGCCCTTCGGGGGCGGGAAAGACGTCGCTGTGCCGGCGGCTGATCGTGGACCACCCCTACCTGGAGCTGTCGGTGTCCTGGACCACGCGTGAGCCGCGGCGGGGCGAGCAGGACGGGCGGGAGTACCACTTCGTCAGCCGCGAGCAGTTCGACGCCGAGATCGAGCGCAAGCGCTTCCTGGAATGGGCGGAGGTTCACGACAACCGCTACGGCAGCCCGCTCCCGTCGGTGGAGGCGGCGCTGGCGCGAGGTCACGACGTGCTCTTCGACATCGACTGGCAGGGCGCGGCGCGGATCGCGAGGAAAGCGCCCGAGGATGTGGTTCGCGTGTTCATCCTGCCGCCCTCGCTCTCTGAGCTGCGGCGGCGGCTCGAGGCCCGGGCGCAGGACCATCCGGACGTCATCGAGCGGCGGATCGCGCGGGCCAAGAGCGAGATCGGGCACTGGCGCGAGTACGACTACGTGATGGTCAACGACGACTTCGACCGGACCTACGCCGAGCTCGCCCACGTCTACCACGCCGAGCGCCAGCGCCAGGTGCGCAACCCGGGCCTGGAAGGCGTGGTTCAGGCGCTCATGGAAGAGGACGTCGCCGGCTCGCGTTGAGCCGGCCTGAGCCCGATCTGGGCCGCATAGCCGAGCAGCGTGGCCGCATCCTGCTCGGGCGACGTAAACGCGACGTGGCCATCTGGCCGGAGCAGATAGACGGCGTCGCGCTGGAGGCCGGCCTTGGCGGCGACCGCCCCGTAGGGCAGGGCGACTAGGCGGAGTTCCAGCGACTGGGCCGCCGTTCGGACGCCGGGCGTCGCCTCCCCGTAGACGTGCAGGCTCCAGTCCGCGGCGAAGGCGGCGTAGTTGTCGGCGCCCGATTCGGGCGCCCAGGGCAGCCGATCGCCGGCTTGAACCCGGCCGACGCGACCTTGGCTGAGCGCACTGTCGCGGTAGGCGATTCGGGTTTGTGAGATCAGGCTGAACATTAGTCGACGAGCGAGCGGCAAACGCGCGAGGAGGCCCGCCGCCCGGGGCGCGAGCTCGGTCCGCAGCGCCCGGCTGGCAGGCCCTTGTCCGACCGCGAGCCGGAACGCGGCGTCGGTGGTGGAGACGAGCTGTCGCGCGAAGGCGATGCGCTCGCTCTCATAGGTGTCGAGCACGGCCGGAGCGAGCCGGCCCTGAAGCACGTCGGCGAGCTTCCAGCCGAGATTCACCGCATCGCCGATCCCGGTGTTCATCCCCTGGCCGCCGGCCGGGCTGTGGATGTGGCCGGCATCCCCGGCGATGAAAACGCAGCCGTCGCGGAAGCGGTCCGCCACCCGGTGATGCACGCGGTAGGTCGAGAACCAGTTCACTTGGTCGACGCGCACGCCGATCAGTCGTTCGGCGGAGGGCCGGATGTCCTCGAAGGTCAGGTCGGTCCGGTCCTGCAGCGCCTCAGGGACAGTCCCGATCACCCGCTGCATTGCCCGGCTGCGGACGGGCAGCATGAGCGCCACGCCGCGCTCGCCGAGGTTGACGAACAGGTCCTGGTCCACGTCGCCCACCGCGTGCACGTCGGCGACGTAGAAGCTCTGCTCGTACGTCCCGCCCGGGAAGTCGAGGCCGAGTCCCCGGCGCACGGCGCTGTGGGCGCCGTCGCAGCCGCACAGGTAGTCGGCCCGGACGGTCTCTTCGCCGCCGGCGCCGCTCAGGACGGCGTGAACCTCGTCGGCTGACTGGTCGAAGCGAACCAGCGCGGTGCTCCACTCGACCTTGACCCCAAGGTCCTGCAGGCGATCAACCAGGAACCGCTCATGGTCGTCCTGCGGCAGGCTCAGTGCGAAAGGGAAGGGGCTGATCCCGCGGCCGATGTCGTGGAGCGAGATGCGAGCCGCCTCGTGCCCGCCCCGCCGAAGATGCAGGGTCGGCACCGGGATGCCCAGAGCGACCGCTGCGTCCGCGATCCCGAACTGCTGGTAGAGCTCAAGCGTGCGCGCCTGGACCGCCATGGCGCGGGACGCCTCGCCAGGGCCCTCCGCCTGATCGACGATCCGGACGGGGACGTTCCTGCGGGCCAGGGCGAGGGCGAGCACCAAGCCCGTCGGACCTGCGCCGACCACGAGCACTTGGGGACGAAACATGGCCGAACCCTCCGCGGGCCAGCCCTAGCACTCCTGCAAAGCTTAGTTGAGGGCGGCCGCCAGGTTCAGGAAGCCGGCGACCTCGACCGTTTCGGCCCTGACGCTCGGGTCGACGCCGGCCCGTTCGCAGAGCGCCTCGCCGCCCAACGGCTTGAGGCTGGAGCGGAGCATCTTCCGGCGCTGGCCGAAAGCGGCGGCCGTGACGCGTTCCAGGGCGGCGAGCAGGGGCGGCTCCGGGCGATCAGGCCGCGGCGTGAGGCTGACCACCGCGCTGTCCACCTTGGGCGGCGGGGTGAAGGCGCGGGCGGGGAGGTGCAGGGAGATCGAGGCGTGGGCCGCCGCCTGGGCGAGCACGGCGAGGCGGCCGTAAGCGTCCTCACCGGGCGCGGCGGCGATGCGCTCGGCGACCTCGGCCTGGAACATCAAGTGCAGCCCCTCGTAGCGCCCGATGTCCTTGAGCCAGCCGATCAGGAGGGGCGTGCCGACGTTGTACGGCAGGTTGGCGACGATCTTGGCCGGCAGGTCCGGGGCGTGCTCGGCCAACAGGGCGGCGTAGTCGGCGCGGGTGGCGTCGGCGTCGACGACCGCGAGCCGGCCCGGCGCGGCCTCGGATAGTTCGTCGAGCAGCGGGAGGAAGCGGGCGTCCTTCTCGATGGCGATCACGCGCTCGGGCCCGGCCTCCAGCAGCGCGCGGGTGAGGCCGCCGGGACCGGGACCGACCTCGATCACCGCGCGGCCCTCCAGCGGACCGGCCAGGCGGGCGATCTTGCGGGTGACGTTCAGGTCCAGGAGGAAATGCTGGCCGAAGCTCTTCTTGGCCCAGAGTCCGTGCGCCTCCAGGCTCTCCCGCAACCGCGGCAGGTCGTCCAGGCTCATCGCGCTTTGCGGCGGGCGGCGATCTCGGCGGCGGCGCGGATCGCCGCGATCAGGCTGTCCGCCCGGGCCACCCCGCGGCCGGCGATGTCGTAGCCGACGCCGTGGTCGGGCGACGTGCGCACGATCGGCAGGCCCAGCGTGATGTTCACGCCGCCCCAGAAGTCGATGGTCTTCAGCGGGATCAGCGCCTGGTCGTGGTACTGGCAGATCACGGCGTCGTAGCCGGCCCGCGCCTCCGCGTGGAACAGGGTGTCGGCCGGGCGGGGATCGGAGCAGTCGACGCCGAGCTTGCGCAAGGCCGCGGCGGCGGGGGCGAGCACCTCGATCTCCTCGCGCCCGATCGCACCGGACTCGCCGGCGTGGGGATTGAGCGCGGCCATGGCCAGCCGGGGCGAGGCGACGCCGAAGTCCCGCTGAAGGGCTTCATGGGTGATCAGCCCGATCAGCGCGATGCGTTCGGCGCTGAGCAGGCCCGGCACGCGCGCCAGCGGCTCGTGAACGGTGCTGAGCACCGTGCGCAGGCCCGGCGCCGCCAGCATCATGACCGGCCCGCGCGCCCCGCTGTAGGGCGCGCCGGCGGTCAACTCCGCCAGGTACTCGGTGTGGCCGGCGAACTGGAACCCGGCCTCATAGAGCGGCGCCTTGGCGATGGGCGCGGTCACCACGGCGCAGACGGACCCGCCTAAGGCCAGCCCGGCCGCCGTGTCGATCCACTGGATGATGGAGGCCGCATGGGCAGGCGACGGCTTGCCGGACACCACCGCCTGAGTGAGCGGCTGATCGATCACCGGCAGCGCATCGGGGAAGACGCCCAGCGCTTCGTCGGGCGTGAACACCCGGCGGGCCGTCGCGCCTCGGGCGCGGGTGGCGACAGCCGCGGCCGCCGTCTCGTAGTCGCCGATGAGCACGAAGGCGGGGCCTTCGTGCTTCAGCGCGTCCCAGGCGCGGGCGATGATCTCGGGACCGACGCCGGCCGGGTCCCCCAGTGTCAGGGCGAGGGGCTTGCGCCTCACCGGCTCTCGATTGTGGCCGAACTCCGCAAGTCGCGGAGGAACCGGCGAGACAACATGGCGAGCTGCTGGCCAAAGAGCCGGTTCTCGATCTGGTCGCGGGAGGGCGTCTCCGCGCCCGACTGCCGGCGGCCGCAGACCGCGACGAGGTGCATGCCCGCGGAGGTGCGGATGGGCGCGCTGAGCTGGCCTTCGGGCAGCGTCTCGGCGGCCTGGCGGAACTGGGGCGCGAGGTCGTTGACGGCCGCCTCCCCGAGGTCGCCGGCGATGGCGCCCGGGAGCGTCGCGGCCTTGGCCTGCATGTCGGCGCACCCGTTCACCTGGCCGCGGAGCGCCTCCAGCTTGCTCTGGGCCGCCTGCACATCCGTCTCGCTCGCGCCCGCGGGCAGGCGCAGAGCGATCTGGCGCAGGCTCACCAGCGGCGCGCCTGCGCTGTCGCGGCGTTCACGCAGCGCCAGGATGTAGACGCCCTCGCGCGTCTGAATGGGACGGGACAGCTGGCCGGGACGCAACTGGGCCAAGGCCTGCTGCAGCTCGGGCGCGACCGCGTCGGCGCTGATCCAGCCGGCGTCGCCGCCGACCACGGCGGTGGAGGCGGCGGAGAATTGGCGGGCCACGGCGGGGAAGGGGGCGCCGGCCTGCATCTGCACGAGCAGCTGCTCGGCGCCGCTGAGCGCCTCCTGAACGCCGCCGACCCGGGCCGGGTCGATCAGAATCTCGCTGATCAGGTACTGGGGCTTGCTGGCGTCAGCCTTGAGACGGGCGAGCGCGGCGTTGATCTGATCGTCGCCGATGCGCAGCCGCGAGCCGTAAAGGCCCCGAATCAGGATGCGCCAGCCGAGCTGGGCGCGGACCTGCTCGTTCAGGGTCTGGGGCGAGATGCCTTGGACTTGCAGTTGGCGCACCATCGCCTCGGGCGTGGTGTTGGCCTCGCGGGCGATGTCCGCGAGCTCCTGTTCCACGTCCTTGTCGTCGATCTCTACGTCCCGGCGCCTCAGCTCTTGCATCTGCAGCCGTTCGTCCACGAGCGCCCGCAGGGCCTCGCGCTCGATCTGCGGCAGGGTCTGCTCCGTCGGCCGCACGCCCGTGGTGGCGATGAGCAGCAGCATCCGCTGGCGCAGGTCGTAGGTGGAGATGATGTCGTCGTTGACGATCGCGGCGACGCCTTCGGCGATGCCGGTGGGCTCGGCGACCCCGAGTTCGGCGGGCGGCGCGCCCGCGCCTTGCGGAGCGGTGGCCTGAGGCGCCGCCTGCTGAGCGAGGGAAGCGACGGGAGCGAGCGCGGCGAGGAGGGCGGCGGCGGCGCATGCCCCGAAGCTCCGCCCGCGTACCATGGTCAAGGTCATGCCTGTCTTAACTCTGCACGACGCCCCCTAAGCGCTTAGCGGGAGTCGTAGTCCTGCAATGTTGTAACGCCCAATGTGGCGAGTGAAAGGCGCACGGTCACCCCCTCAGACGGCCCGAGGGTGCGGTTGAACGTCTCTTCCCGCTCGTAGACGATCTCCAGGCGCACGCAATCGTCCTGGTAAAGCAGGCCGAGTTCGCCGCGACGGAAGACGTCCTGCTCGATGTCTCGGGACCCGAACGCGATGATCCCCCAGTTGCGGGTCAGCATGACTTCCCCGAACAGGTCGAGGTCGTGGGCGCGCACCCCGCGCGGATTGGCGTCATCGTACCAATAGCGGACCGCGCCTCGGACGCGTGAGAAGTTGACGTTCGCCGCAGCTTCCGCCCGCCGGACCTCGCCGGTCTCGCTGTCCAGACGCGCGCGCGTGTACACGAAGAGCTGGTCGAAGGGCCGCGCCGTCGCCGCGAGGAGGTAGTCCGACGCCTTCTCGCGCAGGCCGGAGGTAGGAGCCAGCGTCAGGTCGCGGTCGGTCCGGAAGCTGCGGCCGGCGAACAGGGTCGCCTCGCGGCCGCCGCCCCAGTCGAAGGTGGCGCGGCCGCCCAGGTTGACGCGTTGGCCGCCCTCGTAGCGATCGAAGCCGGGATAACGGTTCTCACTGAAGAGGTTGGTCTCGTCGAAGGTGAGGACGGTGCTGTCCTCGTTCGGAACGTCGGCGCTGCGGTCGGCGTCGGGCGAGATCAGCACCTGGACGATGGGCTCGAGCATGATCGAGCCGGTCCGCGTCCGGCGGATGAAGGGCCACTTGGCCTCCGCGCCGATCGTGGCCGTGCCCCGCGTCACGCGGTCGTCGAAGCCGGGGGCGTCCGACAGGCTGTAGGCGTCGCCCCTGACGAGCGCGAGCGGCTCCACGCGCAGGCCGTTGCTGAAGGTGAACGGGCGGCGCCAGTCCGCCTCGATCGTGGCCCGGCGGCTGTCCGTGCCGGCGATGTTCGGGTTCAGCGGGCTCTCGTCGCGAAGCAGAACCACGCCGCTGCCGCGCACGCGCAGCCGCCCACCGGCGATCGGCGAGTCGGGCTCGAAGCGGCCTTCCACGAGAGGGGCCACAGTCGGGAACGTACCGTCGTCGTCGAGCGGGCGCAGGCCCTGGAAGCTCATCGCGCCGACCGAAAGGTAGGAACGTGGGCCGCTGCGGACGGTGTAGAGCTGGGAGATGAGCCGCTGGCTGTCGGCCAGGTACAGCCCGCGATCCTGGTAGACGCGCCCGATATCGTACTTCCGGAACAGCAGGTCGTCGCTGGTCCGCTCGGCCGAGAAGCCCCACCGCCAGTTCTCGGTGAGGTCGAACTGACCGTCGGCCAGGACGTAGCTGCGGGACGTGTCGTCCCCGAACTTCACGTCCCGCGCCAGGCGCTTGAACTGGCCATCAGCGGGATCGACGCCGAAGAGATCGCCGAAGTCCTGCTCGTGCGTGTATCCGAGCCTGGCCCGGACCTGACCCGAGTGGAAGCGCTTGCGGTAGTCGAGGTTCAGGAACGGGTTCACCCGCTCGTTGAACTGCGGGCTGATCACCAGGTCCTGCGACGGCGAGATCGCCCAGTAGTACGGCTGTTCGTAGCTGACGCCGCGGCGCCTGCTGAGCTCGATGTCTGGGACCAGGAATCCCGAGGCGCGCTGAGCCGTGGGGTCGGGGTGCCAGAAGACCGGTAAGTAGGCGACCGGCACGTTCTTCACGCGCAGCACGGCGTTTCGATAGTAAACGATGCGGCGGCTGCGGTCCTGCGTCACCCGCTCGGCCTGAAGCGAGTAGGTCGGCGACTTGGGGCGGCCGTTGTCGGCGCAAATGGCGCAGGGCGTGTAGATGGCCCGGTTGAGGTCGGTGACGGTCTCGCTGCGACGCACGGCGCTGGCGGCGGCGATCTTCACCCCCTGTCCAAGCTGGCTGGAGAAGCCGGTGGCCACCCCTGCGGTGAGCTCCTCGTCCAGCTCGATCTCGTCCGCGAACTGGGCGGTGCCGTCGGCGTTGATGATCTGGGCGTCGCCGCGGGCGATCACCACGCCGGTCTCGGTGCGGTACTCGACCTCGCGGGCCCGGAGAGTCCGGCCCTGGTAGCGCGCCTCGACCGAGCCGCGGGCGATCACCCGCTGATTCTCGCCATCGTCGATGAGTTCGTCGGACTCCAGGTAGAAGCCGTCTTCGCCCAGGACGTCGGCGCGTGCGGCGGCCTCGTTCGCATCCGTGTCCACGGAAGCGGGCCGGGTGTCGGGAACGCACGTCTGGCAAGGCGCGGTCTGCGGTTTGTCTTGGGCGAGCGTGGGCCCGGCGGTCGCCGACAACAGGGCGAGGGCGGCCGTTCCGGCGAGCAGGCGCAGGCGCGCGGCGGCGGTACGCGAGAACATGCGGCGGCAGACCCCCGACAGACGGACGTGCATCAACCGTCCTCGGTGTAACAAAGCAAGGTGAACCCGGTCAGGATCGCGAGCAGCGGGGGTATCCAGGCGGCGAAGAACGGGGTGATCACGTCGGCGCGGCCGAGGGCTCCACAGAGCTGGGCGAAGAAGAAGAACACGAACCCGAGCGCCACGCCCGCGCCGGCCAGGCCCGCCAGGCCCCCCAGCCGGAGCAGCCGGAGCGAAAAGCCGGCCGCCAGAATCGCCATGGCCGCGAACATCAGCGGCGTCGCCAGAAGCTGCTGGAATTGGATCCGGTAGTTCGTGGCGGAGAAGCCGGCCTGCTCCACTTGTGCGATCCGGCCAGGAAGCGACCAGAACGGAACGGTCTGGGGCGCCGCCTGTGCCTCAAGCGCCCAGCGAGGGTCGAGGTTGGTGGGGATGGACAGCGCCGCGGCGCGCACGGCGGTCTGCCCCGGCATGGCCTCCCGCACGTCCGTCAGCCGCCACTGACCGTCGGCCAGACGCGCCTCGCGGGCTTCGATCCGGCGGGCGAACACGGGCGGGCCGTCCTCGATCACGGTGTAGACCAGCATGGTTACGTCGCGGAGGATCGCGCCGCTCGGATCGCGCGAGCCGGCGCGGATGACGATCTGCGTGTTCTCGTCGCCCTGGCGAAGCCAGACGTCCTCGGCCTTGTTCTCGGCCAGGTAGCCCGACAGCATCCTACCGCGCACGTCCTCGAACTGGGCGTTGGCGACCGCCACCAGCGGGTTCACCACCGTCACCACCAAGACGCCGATCGCGAAGGCGGCGGCGGCGGCCGGGAAGATGAAGCGCCAAGCCGACACGCCGGCGGCGCGCATGGCGATGAGCTCGCTGCGCCGGTTCAAGGCGACGAACGCGGCGAGCACGCCGAACAGGAAGACGAACGGCAGCAGGATCAGGATGGTGCTGGGCGACTTCATCAGCGTCAGGCCGAGCACCTGGACGAAGCTGACCTCGGCGCGCGCGCCGACGTCCCGCGAGAGCTCCACGAAGTCGATCAGCAGGACCACCAGCGCGATCACCGCCAGGGCCGCCCCGACCATGGCCAGGGTTCGCAGCATCACGTAGCGCTCAAGATGGGTGAGCACCCGCATCAGGCGCGCTCCAATCGGGGCAGGCCCAGCTCGACCGGCCGGCTCTCGCCGCCGCGTCCCATAAAGCTCTGCAGGTCGCTCTCGCCGACGTGACGCTTGAACAGGATGCGCCAGGAGAGCCAGGCGGGGATGAGGGGTATCAGGTACTGGATGACGTTCAGCCAGGCGGCCTCCTCGCAGGCGGCGGGAGCGCCGAAGCCGAGGATCAGGGTGACGGCGGCGGCGGCGCCGGCCGCAGCGATCCGGCGGCCGTAGCCGATGCGGCTGAACCCGCCGCCGATCACGGCCGCGAGCGCCATCAGCATCAGCGGGATCGGGTACAGGCTGGAGGCGATGCGGAAGTTGGCCTCGGCCAGCATGCTGCTCCGGTTGTGGCGCTCCCAGTCGTGCCGCAGGTCGGGGAACACCAGCTCGTGCAGGAAGCGGTCGGAGATCTTGTAGAACACGTCTTCGGTGTCGTTCACGTACGGGCTGAGGTCGAACACGTACTCGTCGAAGGCGAGCAGCGTGAGGACGCCGTCGCTGTTGATCTCCTGGTTGGACCCGTTGCGCATGAGCAGGACGGGCTTGCCGTTCTGTCGGCTCATGCGTCCGTTCGCCGCCGAGATGGTGGAGTCCGTGCCGTCAGCCTTGCGCTCGTTGATGACGATGTTGGTGAGGCGGCCGCTCGCCTCGCTGGTCTGAACGTAGACGGTCAGGCCCTCGGAAGGGTGAGTGAACTGGCCCTCGCGGATCATGGTCGCGGCAAGATCGGTTCGCGCTGCGAAGAGCTTGTCCCGGACCTCGCGCGCGGCGAGCGGCTGGACGAAGAGGTTCACGGCCAGGATCAGGAGCACCGCCGCCGCCGCGATGCGCATGGCGGGCGCGATGACCCGCCAGCGGCTCATTCCTCCCGCGAAGCAGACGACGATCTCGTGCTCGGTGTGCAGCCGGTTCAGCGCGATCAGCGCGCCAACAAACACCGCGATCGGCAGGATCATCACCGTCAGCCGAGGCAGCGACAGCAGCACGATCTGCAAGAACACCAGGGCGCTCTGGCCCTGCTCCACGATGATCTCGAAACCATCCAGCGCCTGGCTCAGCAATGCGACGCCGCACAGCGCCGAGACGGCGAGCAGAGTCGGGCCGAGCAGCTGGACCAGCAGATAGCGTTCGATGAGTTTCATGCGGCCGCCGCAGGGGCGGGAGTCTCCGTTGCGGCGCACGAGGAGCCGGGGCATGTGTTACACGCCCGCCGTTCCGGGCCGCAACCGCCGTAAAGCGCGTTCGGCCGAACCTTCCAGGAGTGATGCATGCAGGTCGAATTCGCAGCCGCACACGCGCCCGGCGCGGCGCTGGCGGTGGCCGTGTTCGAGCAGAACGGCTTTTCCGAGGCGGCGCGGCGGGTCGACGGCGCGAGCGGCGGGGCTGTGACCCGGGCGCTGCAGTCGGGACGGTTCACGGGGGGCAAGGGGCAGACGCTGCTGCTCAACGGCGTGCCCGGCGAGGCGCCGCTGGTGCTGCTGGTGGGCGTCGGGGCGGAGGGCGCGTTCGACGCGACGGCGGCGGAGACGGCCGCGGCGGCGGCGTTCGGCGCGGTGAAGACCTCGGGCGCGGCCGCGCTCGACATTGAACTGCCGGTCCAGGGGGCTCAAGCCGCCGCGCAGGCGGCCCTCGGCGCGCGCCTGGCGGCGTACCGTTTCGACAAGTACCGCACCACCGAGAAGCCGGAGAAGAAGCCCTCGGTGAAGACGGTGCGGATCGTGACCGGCGACGTGGCCGCCGCGCAGGCCGCCTATGCGCCGCTCCAGGCGGTCGGCGACGCGATCGTCTTCAGCCGCGATCTGGTGAGCGAGCCGGCCAACGTCCTCCATCCCGAGGAGTTCGCCCGCCGCGTGAAGGCGCTGGAGAGCCTGGGCCTGGACGTGGAGGTGCTCGGCGAAAAGGACATGGCCAAGCTGGGCATGGGATCGCTGCTCGGGGTGGGGCAGGGGAGCGTGCGCGAAAGCCAGCTGGTGGTGATCCGCTGGAACGGCGCCGCCGACAAGGACGCCCAGCCGGTCGCCTTCGTGGGCAAGGGCGTCTGCTTCGACACCGGCGGGATCTCCATCAAGCCGGCGGACGGAATGGAGGACATGAAGTGGGACATGGGCGGCGCCGCCGCCGTGGCCGGCCTCATGCACGCGCTCGCCGGCCGCAAGGCCAAGGTGAACGCGGTGGGCATCCTGGGATTGGTCGAGAACATGCCCGACGGCGCGGCCCAGCGGCCGGGCGATGTGGTCACCTCGATGTCCGGGCAGATGATCGAGGTGATCAACACGGACGCGGAAGGGCGGCTCGTGCTGGCGGACGCGCTCTGGTATTGCCAGGACCGCTTCAAGCCGAAGTTCATGGTCGACCTGGCCACGCTGACGGGCGCCATCATCATCTCGCTCGGCAACGACTACGCCGGCCTGTTCAGCAACAACGACGAGCTGTCGGAGGGCCTGCTGGCCGCCTCCAAGGCGGAGGGCGAGCCGCTGTGGCGCATGCCGCTGCCGGACGCCTACGAAAAGCAGATCGAGAGCGCGATCGCCGACGTGAAGAACACCGGCGGGCGACCCGGGGGGTCGATCACCGCGGCCCTGTTCCTGCAGAAGTTCGTCAACGGCCTGCCTTGGGCGCACATCGACATCGCCTCCACGGCCTGGAAGAAGCCGTCCACCGTGCCCACGATCCCGGACGGCGCCACGGGCTACGGCGTGCGTCTGCTGAACCGGCTCGTGGCGGACCGGTACGAGGTATGAGGGCGCAGGCAGCAGGCAGCAGGCAGCAGGAGTCGGCGCGTGTCGCTGCACGATGTCGTGGGTCACGCCGCTGCCTGACATTCTCCGGGTCGCGCTTGCCTGCTGCCTGCCGCCTGCTGCCCGCTGCCTCGCCGTGACCGAGGTCTGGTTCTACCACCTCGAGCGGACGCCCTTGGAGCAGGTCTTGCCCGAGCTTCTGGAGCGGACTTTGCAGCGGGGATGGAAGGCCCTGGTGCGGACGGTGGACGCCGGTCGGTTGGCTGCGCTCGACGAGCATCTCTGGAGCTTTCGGCCCGACAGCTTCCTGCCGCACGGTCGGGCCGACGAGCCGAAGGCGGAGCGTCAGCCGGTGCTGCTGACCACGGACTCGGCGAACCTGAACGGCGCGAACGTGCTGTTCCTGGTGGACGGGGCCGAAGCCGAAGGACTGGCGGGATACGAGCGATGCGTGCTGCTGTTCGACGGCCGCGTCGAACTCGAGGTGGCCGAGGCGCGACGGCGTTGGGCGGGGTTCAGGAAGAGCGGCTTAAGCGTGTCGTACTGGAAGCAGGGCGAAGGCGGTTGGGAGAAGATGCAATGAAGCGGCTGGCGGGACTGACCGGACTGACGCTGCTGCTGGCTTCCTGCGCCACGCCGCCGCCTCCGCCGCCCGCGCCGACCCCTATCGCATCGCGGGCCCCGATCTACACGCCGGTCCAGCCGATCCAGCCGCGCGACACGTGCGGCGCCGTCGAGCTGCAGGGACTGGTGGGCCAGCCGCGGACTGAGATCCCGGTGCCGGTCTATCCCGGCGCGCGGCGCGTGACCTGCACAACCTGCCCGGTGACAATGGACTACAGCCCCGGGCGGCTGAATATCCTCTACGACTCCGAGACCGGGATCATCCGCGAGGTGAAGTGCGGCTGATCCCGTCCAGGACGGCGTTCGATCAGATGTAGCGACGCAGGCTGCGAGCCAGTTCCGAGGCCGCGCTGCGGCCCTTCTTCTGCGCAGGCTGGTAGGCGACCTGCGCGTGGTTCACGCAGTAGGGACCTTCCGACGCGCGGGCTCCGCAGAAGCTGAACCCGTCAGACGACGGGTCGCCGATGGGCCATTTGCACATGTGGGCGCCGAGCGTGAGCACGGTGGCGGTGCCCGGGGTGTCGGTGACGTAGTACCGAGGGGCGGGCGGAGGCGTCGGGATCGAGGGCGTGTCGCGGCGCACCGGCGCGGCGGCGACCGGCCGCGGCGCCCTCGGGGTCCGAAGGGCCGGAGCCCGCACGGGCTGGGACGGCGCAGCGCGGCCCGAGAGGCCGAGCCTGTGCACCTTGCCGATCACGGCGTTCCGGGTCACCCCGCCGCCCAGCTGCTTGGCGATTTGGCTGGCGCTGAGGCCGTCGAGCCAAAGCTTCTTCAGCACTTCCACTCGTTCGTCGGTCCAGCCCATGCCCGCCTCCTGGAACGCTGTTCTTTGATGCCGCTATATCTAGTGCCTGCCGGAGCCCATCCCTGCTCTCGACAGCTACATATCGTAAACGAAGGCTTAAGGACCACAATAGGTGGGTTGCTGGTTATCCCCAGCGATCAACATCTAGGGGCTGAGAAGGTTGCGGCGGGTTGACGCCCGCGAATCTTGCCCGAGCGCCTGCGGGGGCGCACATGAGGGCCATGCCCTACGACTCCGCCGTTGCGCCCGCGCCCGCCACGAAGGAGGCCCGCCTGAAGCCGCGCGACTACGCCGGCGTGAACTGGCTGGGCTTGCGGACCCTGTACATGAAGGAGGTGCGTCGCTTCCGGAAGGTGTGGATGCAGACCGTGGCGGCGCCCGTCGTCACGACGCTGCTCTACATGATGATCTTCGTGGTCGCGGTCGGGTCCGACCGGGTGGTCTCGGGCGTCGGCGGTGTCCCGTTCAGCCACTTTGTGGCCCCCGGGCTGATCATGATGGCGATCCTGAACAACGCCTTCGCCAACTCGTCCTCGAGCCTGATCCAGGCCAAGCTGATGGGCACCGCGCCCGACTTCCTGACGCCGCCGCTGTCGCCGAGCGAGCTGACGGCCGCATTCGCGCTCGGGGCCGCGACGCGGGGCCTGTTCGTGGGGCTGGTGACGTCCATCGCCGTGATCCCGTTCGCCGGCTTCCACGTGGCCCAGCCCTGGGCGGTGCTCTACTTCGGCGCGGGGGCAGCGCTGATGATGGGCCTGATCGGCGCCGTCGGCGGGCTGTGGTCGGAGAAGTTCGACCACCTGGCCGCCATTCAGAACTTCATCGTCATGCCGATGACGTTCCTGTCGGGCACCTTCTACAGCGTGGACCGGCTTCCCGAGCCGTTCGCGACGCTCAGCCACTTCAACCCGTTCTTCTACCTGATCGACGGCTTCCGATACGGGTTCATCGGCCATGCGGACGGGAACCTCGCCGTGGGCATGGCGGTGACCGCGGTGCTCGTCCTCGGGCTCGGGATCTGGTGCCTGTCGCTATTTCGGAGCGGCTGGCGACTGAAGAGCTGATCGTGTTGACTTGATCGCGCCCGCGCGCGATCAGTCGCGGCCTCCCGTCCCCGGACCCCGTCCGGGGACGCTTTCGCTTTTGGAGGCCTGCCGTGAGCTCTTCGGGCGCCGACGTCGCCGTTCCCGCCGACCACATCATGGGCGTGTACAACCGCGCGCCCCTGGCGTTCGAGCGAGGCGAGGGGGCGCGCCTGTACGCCACTGACGGCGGCGTCTACCTGGACTGCGTCGGCGGGATCGCCACCACGGCGCTCGGTCACGCGAACCCCAGGCTCGTGGAGGCGGTGAAGCGCCAGGCCGAGAAGCTGTGGCACGTGTCCAACATCTTCCGCATTCCCGAGCAGGAGGCCTTGGCGGCGAAGCTGACGGCGGCGACCTTCGCGGACGTCTGCTTCTTCACCAACTCCGGCACCGAGGCCGTGGAGTGCGCGCTGAAGCTGGCGCGCAAGCACCACGCGGCGAACGGTCAGCCGGAGCGGATCGACATCATCGGCTTCGACGGCTCCTTCCACGGGCGCACCTACGCGGCGGTGAATGCGGCGGGGAACCCGAGCTATGTGGAAGGTTTTGGCCCCCGTCTGCCGGGCTACCTGCAGGCCGCCTTCGGCGAGTGGGACGCCCTCAAGGCCATGATCGCCGCGCCCACGACCGGGGCGGTCATCCTGGAGCCGGTGCAGGGCGAGGGCGGGGCGCGCGCGTTCCCGGACCCGCTGCTGCGCGAGCTGCGCGAGCTCTGCACCGCGCAAGGCGTTCTGCTCATCTACGACGAGGTGCAGTCGGGCCTCGGCCGCACCGGCAGGTTGTTCGCCCATGAGTGGGCGGGCGCACCTCCGGACGTGATGGCCATCGCCAAGGCGCTGGGCGGCGGCTTCCCGGTGGGCGCGTGCCTGGCGACCGCCGAGGCGGCCAAGGGCATGACGGTCGGCGCGCACGGCTCCACCTTCGGCGGGAATCCGCTGGCGATGGCCGTGGCAAACGAAGCCTTCGACATGCTGTCCGACCCGGGCCTGCTGGAGCACGTCAACGAGGTGGCGGGCTACTTCACCCAGCAGCTGCACGGGCTGAAGGAGCGCTACCCGGACCAGGTCGTGGACATCCGGGGCCGCGGTCTTCTGATCGGGATCAAGCTGGTCGCCAACAACCGGGCGTTCATGGCTCTGGCGCGCGAGCGCGGGCTGCTGGTCGCCGGCGGGGGCGACAACTGCGTGCGGCTGCTGCCGGCGCTCACCCTGACCCTGGAGGAGGCCCGCGAGGCGGTCGAGAAGCTGGAGCTTGCGCTGCAGGACGCGCGGGCGACGGCCGGGAGCCAGGCGGCATGAGCATGTGGACGGAGGGCGAGACCCGCCACTTCATCGACCTGTTCAAGCTCGAACCGGCGATCCTGCGTGCGATCCTCGACGACGCCCACGCCCGCAAGGCGCGTCGGGCCGGCAAGCCGAAGGGCGCGCTGGACGAGGACGCGCCGGGCGCAGGCCGCACCCTGGCGATGATCTTCGAGAAGAACTCGACCCGCACCCGCTTCTCCTTCGACGCGGCCATCCGCCAGCTCGGCGGCGACTCGATGATCGTGAACTCGATGGAGACCCAGCTGGGCCGCGGCGAGCCGGTGGAGGACACCGCCCGCGTGCTGTCGAGGATGGTGGACGCGGTGATGATCCGCGCCGTGAACCACGACGACGTGAAGCGCTTCAGCTACGCGGCGTCCGCGCCGGTCATCAACGGGCTGACGGACAAGAGCCACCCCTGCCAGATTCTGGCGGACCTGCTGACCTTCGAGGAGCACCGCGGGCCGGTGAAGGGGCGAACGATCGCCTGGGTGGGGGACGGCAACAACGTCTGCGCCAGCTTCATCCACGCGGCGGCGGCGTTCGGGTTCCGCCTGAACATCGCCTGCCCGGCGGAGTACCACCCCGATCTCTACGACCTGGCGCGGGCCGAGGAGCGCGGGGCGACGGTGGTCATGACGCAGAACCCGCGCGAGGCGGTGCGCGGGGCGGACTGCGTGGTGACGGACACTTGGGTCAGCATGGGCGACACCGACGGCGAGGACCGGCTGGACGCGTTCGAGAGCTTCCAGGTGGACGAGGCGCTGATGGCCGAGGCCGGCGACAGGGCGATCTTCATGCACTGCCTCCCGGCGCACCGCGGGGAGGAGGTCACCGACGCCGTGATCGACGGCCCGCGCTCGGTGGTCTGGGACGAGGCGGAGAACCGCATCCACGCGCAGAAGTCCGTCCTGGCTTGGTGCTTCGGCGCGATCTGACGGTCCAGCTCGCGAGGCGGGGAGGGCGGACCTATATGGGGAAGCCGCTCTCCTGATCGCCTTTTGACGCCGCGCGATCCCGCGCCGCGAGAAAGCTCGCTTCGTGACCGACGCTCCCGTTCCCCTCACCGACGATCTCGTCTCCACTTTCCAGATCGAGGGCTGGCCCGTGCGCGGCCGCATCGTGAGGCTGGGCGACGCCGTCCACGAAATCCTGACCCGCCACGACTATCCCGAGCCCGTCGCCGCTCTGCTGGGCGAGGCGTGCGCGCTGGCGGCGCTGGTGGGTTCCAGCCTGAAGTTCGACGGCAAGCTGATCGTTCAGGCGCAGGGCGACGGGCCGGTCGCCTACGTGGTGGCGGACTACGACACCTCCGGAGGCCTGCGCGGCTACTGCCGCTTCGACCCTGAGCGCGTGGCGGAGGCCTCGAAAGGCTTCGCCCGGCCGGGCGCCAAGTCGCTGCTGGGCAAGGGCGTGTTCATCATGACGGTGGATCAGGGACAGTTCCTGGACCGCTACCAAGGCGTGACCGCCATCGAGGGGGAAAGCCTGTCGCTGTGCGCCGAGGCCTACTTCGCCCAGTCGGAGCAGACGCCCACGCGCGTGCGCCTGGCCGTGGGGCAGGTGCAGGTCGGGGACAGGCCCACCTACCGGGCGGGCGGGGCGCTGATCCAGAACATCGCCGAGGATGACGCCCGCGGCTCGACCGCCGACGCCTGGGAGAGGGCGGAAGCCCTGTTCCAGACCACGGCCGACGACGAGCTGATCGATCCCGAGGTGCCGCCTCAGCTCCTGCTTTATCGCCTGTTCCACGAGGACGGCGTGCGGCTGTTCGAGCCGAAGGCCTTGCGCGCCTTCTGCCGGTGCTCGGAGGACCGCATCCTCGGGCTGCTGCGGTCGTTCCCGGCTGAGGAGCGGGCCGAGATGGTGGAGCCTTCAGGCCGCATCAAGGTCACGTGCGAGTATTGCTCGCGCGTCTACGAGGTGTCGCCCGAGACGGTCTGACCGCGGTCAGCGGAAGGCGTCGACCAGCGCCCGTAGCCAGATCGGCACGTTGTCCTTCAGCTCCAGCGGCGTGCGGCCGTTGCGGACGACGACGAGATCGAGATCAGGAACGATGACCGTGTACTGGCCGTCGTAGCCGTTGGCGCTGAACGAGCCCGGGCCCGCCATGTCGAGCCACCAGTGGGCGCCGTAGCCCATCCCGCTCGGATCCGGCGGCGTTGGCGTCGGCGTTCGGGCGTAGTCGACCCAGCCTTCCGGCAGCAGTCGCCGACCTTCCCACATCCCGTCCCGAAGATAGAGCAGGCCGAAGCGGGCGAAGTCTCGCGGCGTGCAGAAGCAGAACGAGGAGCCGATGAAGGTTCCGGCGGCGTCGAACTTGGGGATCGGCGACCGCATCCCGAGCGGCTCGAACAGGCGTTCGCGCATGAACGCCTCGAAGGCGGGGCCACGAGCGCCCAGCACCTGAGCGCAACGTCGGCTGACGATGTTGGTGGTTCCGCTGGCGTAGGACCAGTGCGTTCCAGGCGGCTGCTGCAGGGGGAAGCGGGCGGCGAAGCCGGCCACGTCGTCCTTGCCCGAGCCGAAGAGCATCTCGATCACGTCCGAAGGCTGGTCGTGGGTGTAGACCTCGGTGAACTGCAGGCCGCTCGACATCCGGAGCAACTGATCGAGGGTGATGGCGGCGCGGGGGTCGCCCGGGCCTGACCACTCGGGGGCGTCAGCCGGGGCGTTGACGTCCAGCCGGCCGTCCGTGACCAGCAGGCCGATGAGCGCGTGGGTGATGCTCTTGGCTTTGGACCAGGAAGGCTGGGTGTCCTCCGGCCCGACGCCCTCCGCGTAGCGCTCGGCCACCAGCCGGCCGCGATGGATGATGACGGTCGCACAGGTCTCGCCCAGGCGGTCGCGCGCGTCCGGCGAAAAAGCCTCCACCAGCAGGTGCTCCACGCGCTCGCTCGCGTGGTTGGGGAGGGGACCCTCGGGCCAGGCGTTGGTCGGCCATGGCGTGTCCACGGGCTGTCGGGGGAGCGGCGGGAGCGAGGTCATGCCGGCGATTAAGGCGGACCAGGGCCGTTGAAGGCAAGGCTGGGCGTTCGCGCCGGAGTCGGCCTAAGCTGGACGTCCAACGGTAGGAACGCGTGATGAAGCGTACGGCGAGCTGGCTGATCGGGGGTGCGTTGCTGCTGCTCGGCGCGGGCGAGGTCTGGTCCCAGTCGACGGACAGGACGGGCCTGCTCTCCGATCGGCAGCTGATGCGGATGGTCGTCAATCCCGCCGCCGAACTGTTCTGGAGCGGCGGCGGCGTTGAGGAGACGGAGGCGGGCAGCGCCAACCGCGCGCCGGTCAGCGACGAGCGCTGGACCCAATTGGCGAACGCGGCGGCGGTGCTGCAGGAGAGCGGAAATCTGTTGGCCATGGACGCGCGGGCGCGCGACGCCGACTGGACGCGGTTCGCCAAGCAGATGAACGCCGCCGGGGCGCAGGCCCTGGCCGCCGCCCAGGCGAAGGATCAGGACAAGATGTTCGAGGCGGGCAGCGCGGTCTACGACGCCTGCTACGCCTGCCACGGCAAGTTCATCGTCCGGCCCGCGAACTCGCTCTACAAGCAGAACCTGCCCGACGACGCGTTCAAGCCACCGATGTAGGCCTCAAGCGGCGTCGAGGGCGCGGCTCACGTCGCGGGCGAGGTCGAACTCGCCCTCCAGGCCTACTGAGATTCGCACGCAGCCTTCGGTGAGGTCCATCTCCCGCTGCTCGGGTTCGGGCACGGAGCGATGCGTGGTCGTCGGCGGGTGGGTGGCCAGGGACTTGGCGTCGCCCAGGTTGTTGGAGATGTCCACGATCTCCAGCGCGTTCAGGAACCGGAACGCGGCGTCCTTGGAGCCGAGGTCGAAGGCGACCACGTTGCCGCCGCCGCTCATCTGCCGGGCGGCGATGTCCGCCTGCGGGTGGTCGGGCCGGCCGGGATAGATGCAGCGAACGACCTTGGGGTGATCGGCGATCCGATCGGCGAGCGACCCGGCGGTCGCGGTCTGTCGGCGGACGCGCAGGTCGAGCGTCTCCAGTCCTTTGAGCATGATCCAGGCGTTGAACGGGCTGAGCGACGGGCCGGTGTGACGGAGCATGTCCCGGTAGGCTTCCTCGAACAGAGCCTGGGCGCCGAGGAATGCGCCGCCGAGCACGCGGCCCTGGCCGTCGATGTGCTTGGTGGCGGAGTAGACCACCACGTCGGCGCCGAGCGTCAGCGGCTGCTGGAAGATCGGCGTGGCGAAGACGTTGTCCACGATCACCTTCGCCCCGACCTCCCGGGCGATGGCGGCGACGCCGCCGATGTCGGTCAGCTCCAGGAGCGGGTTCGCCGGCGTTTCGATCAGGAAGGCTCTCGTGTTCGGGCGGACGGCGTTCCGCCAGGCGTCCAGGTCGGGGCCCGGGACCAGCGTGGTCTCCACGCCGAACCGGGGCAGCCACTGGGTGACGACCCAACGGCAGGAGCCGAACAGGGCCCGGCCCGAGACCAGGTGGTCCCCGGCCTTGAGCAGCCCCATCAGCGCGGCGGTGACGGCGGCCATGCCGGACGCGGCGGCGCGACAGGTCTCGGCGCCCTCCAGCAGGGCCAGCCGGTCCTCGAACATCTGAGTGGTCGGGTTGCCGAAGCGCTGGTAGATGAAGCCGGGGTCCTCGCCGGAGAAGCGGCGGTCGGCCGCCTCCGCCGTCGGATAGGCGAAGCTCTGGGTCAGGAAGAGCGCCTCGGAGATTTCGCCGTAGGGCGTCCGGTTCAGGCCGCCGCGCACCAGGCGGGTGGCGGGCTCCCAATCTTTCGGGTCTTCGGCCATGACGATCCTCTCTCCCGGCCCTCCTAGCGGAGTTCAGCCGAGGCGCGCAAAGCGGCTTTGCTGAGCTTGAGGGGAGACGGGCTGGCGCTTAGCTTGTCCGCAGCCTCGTGGGTGAGGTCGGCGGGCCGGCATGGGCCAGGAGAGACCCCATGCGACTGAACCACGTGACCTTGCCCGCCCAAGACCTCGCCGCCTCCATCGACTTCTACCAGGCGCTGGGCCTTGAGCTGATCGTGCGGGCCGATCTGCGGTACGCCCGCTTCGCGGTGGACGATGCCAGCACGCTGTCGGTGGAGGTGACCGAAGCGGGCCGGGCGGGCTCCGCAGAGATCTTCCTGGCTTGCGAAGACGTGGACGCAGACCACGTCGCCGCCGTCGACCGAGGGATCGCCTTCGACTGGCCGCCGACCGACCAGAGCTACCTCTGGCGCACCGCAGGCACGACGGATCCGGCCGGCAACCGCATCATCCTGTTCACGGCGGGGACCAACCAGCACTACCCGCCCTGGCGGCTGGACGGACGTACCGGATGACCGTCGAGGAGCCGGTCCGGCGCCCGCAAGCAGCCGTCGGCGTGGTCTGCCTCCGCGGGCGGGAGGTGCTGCTGATCCGGCGGGGGACGCCGCCGCTGATGGGGGCCTGGAGCCTCCCGGGCGGGCGGATCGAATGGGGCGAGCGGGCCGCCGACGCCGCCCTTCGGGAGCTGCGCGAGGAGACTGGCGTGGAGGCGGAGCTCGCCGGGCTGCTGGACGTCGTGGACGGAGTGTTCACGTCGCGCAGTTCGGGGGAGGTGACCCGGCACTACCTGCTGGTCGACTTCGCCGCCCGCTGGCTCTCGGGGGAACCGAAGGCTGGCGACGATGCGAGCGAGGCGGCTTTTCACCCGCTGGAGAGCCTCCAGGGCCTGGAGCTCTGGGACGAGACGGTCCGGATCATCCACCTGGCGGCCGAACGCTTGACCTGACCCGTGACGCCCCTAAGCGTGGCGGCCAATCATAAGCGAGGGAGCGCCGCGTGGCCTACAAACCGTTCGATCTCACCGGCAAGGTGGCGCTGGTCACCGGCGGCAACGGCGGCATCGGCCTGGGCATGGCCGACGCCATGGCCCAGGCCGGCGCGAGCGTGGTGATCTGGGGCACCAACGAAGGAAAGAACACCCGCGCGCTGGAGCAGCTGAAGGCGCACGGCGGGCAAGTGGTCGCGCGCCGGGTGGACGTCTCGGACGAGCAGCAGGTCGTGGAGGAGACGGCCCGGGCGGTCCAGGAGATGGGCCGGCTGGACACCGTCATCGCCAACGCCGGCATCGGCAAGGGCGCGCGCTCCTTCTCCGAGTTCGACACGGAGACCTACCGCCGCGTGCTGGCGGTGAACCTGGACGGCGCGTTCTGGACGCTCCGCGAGGCGGCCAAGCACATGGTCGAGCGGGCGAACCGCGGCGACAAGGGCGGTTCGCTGGTGGGCGTCGCCTCCACGGCCGCGATCGAGGGCGCGGCGCGCAACCAGGCCTACGCCGCTAGCAAGGGCGGGCTGGTCTCCATGCTGAAGGCCATCGCCGTGGAGCACGCCCGTTACGGCATCCGCGCCAACGGCATTCTGCCGGGCTGGATCGCGACGGAGATGACCGAAGGCGCGCAGAACAACCCGACTTTCGCCGAGAAGGTGCTTCCGCGCGTGCCCGTGCGGCGCTGGGGGGAGCCGGAGGACTTCGGCGGCATCGCCGTCTACCTGGCTTCCGACGCGTCCGCCTACCACACGGGCCAGATGCTGGTGATCGACGGCGGCTACACGATCTTCTGAGGAGGCGATCATGAGGGGGATCGTCGCCGTCGCTGTCTTGGTCCTAGGCGCCGGCCCCGCGCTCGCTCAAGCCCCGGATGCGCAGCGGGCGCGCATCGCCCGCTACGAAACCATGTACGCGCAGACCCGAGATCCCGGCGTGCTCTGGGTGCTGGCGGAGGCCTACGCCCGCGTCGGCGAGAAGGCGAAGGCGGTAGAAGCGCTGGAGGGGGTCGCGGACGCACGGCAGGACTTCCTGCCGGACGCCAGCGTCGCCTTTGAGCCGCTCCGGGGTGATCCGGGCTTCGAGGCGGTGCGCGCGCGGATGCTGCGGGAGCTGACCCAGGTCCGCCGCGGGCGGACCGCGCTGGAGATTCAATGGCCAGGGCTCGTGCCCGAGGGCGTCGCCTATGATCCCGCGACGCGCCGGACGTTCATCGGCGACGGGAACAGCCAGCAGGTCTACGCCGTCGATCGGGACGGCCGGGCGCGCAGCTTCTCCGGTCCGCTGCAGGCTCCGCCGCTGGGCATGAAGGTCGATGCGGCCCGCGGGCGGCTCTGGGTCGCCACCGCCAACACCTTCTGGGACGTGAAAGAGAAGCGGTCCGAGGTGCTCGCCCTGGACCTGAAGACCGGGGCGGTGCTGCAGCGGGCCACGCACCCGGAAGCGCAGTCGTTCAACGACATGGCGCTGACGCCGAACGGCGACCTCTACGTCACGGACACCTTGGGCGGGGCGGTGTTCCGGCTTGGCTCCGGCGCGCGCGAGATGGAGCGGGTCACGCCCGCGGGCGCGGTGAACGGGCCCAACGGGATCGCCGCCACCGATGACGGCCGCAGCCTGTTCGTGGCGCAGGGGGCGAACCTGCGCCGGATCGACCTGGCCGACCGGAGCGTCACCACGATCGCACGCCCTCAGGGCGCGACCCTGATCGGCATCGACGGCCTTTACTGGAGCAAGGGCGGGCTGATCGCCGTGCAGAACGTGGGCATGCGTGGCCGCGTGCTCCGGCTTGGCCTGAACGCCGCGCGCGACGCGGTCGAGCGCGTCGAGGTTCTGGAGGCGGGCGGGCCGGTGCTCGACACCCCCACCACCGCGGCGGTGGTGGGCGACCGCGCCTACGTGCTCGCGAACGCGCAGCTTGACCGCCTGAAGAGCCCCGGCGTGCTCGACAAGCCGGAGCTGCTGAAGCCGATCGTCATCCTGGAGCTGCCCGTCTGAGCGTGTCCTGGCCGCATCAGGGGTGATGCGAGACGAGGCGGCATGTCGCAGGTCCTGTGGACAAGCGGGGCGGCGATCCCCACTAAACGGCGTGTGTCGGGAGCACTCAAACCACAGCGTCGGGCCGATCTGGACTGGCTCAGGGTCGGGGCGCTCGGCCTGCTGATCCTGTACCACGTGGGCCTGGTGTTCGCCCCGTGGGACTGGCACGTCCACAGCCGCCACACGTACGACTGGCTCGCCTCCGCCGCGCTGGCGACCAATCCGTGGCGGCTGACGCTGCTGTTCCTCGTTTCGGGGTGCGCGGTGCGCCTGATGGCGCGTCGGCTCACGGCCGGCGAGGTGCTGCGGGCCCGCGCCGCCCGGCTGCTGCCGCCTTTGGCGCTGGGCGTCTTCCTGCTGGCGCCGCTGCAGTCCTGGCTGGAGGCGCTGGACAAGGGCTGGTGGGCCGGCGGCTTCGGAGGGTGGTGGATCGCCGAGTACAGCCCGAACGGCTGGGCGAACGGCGTGCCGCTGAACCACCTGTGGTTCGTGCTCTACATCTGCGCCTACACGCTGGCTGCGGTCGCGCTGATGACCCGGCCCAAGGCGCTGGCCAAGCTGGAGGCGCTGCTGGAGCGAGCTTTGACGGGACCGTGGCTGTTCATCCTGCCCATCGCCTATCTGGCGCTCGCGCGGCAGCTCCTGTTCCCCTGGTTCGGCTTGACCAACCAGCTGCCGGTCGACTGGTACAACCACGCCATGTCGCTCGGCGCGTTCGTTTTCGGGTTCGCGATGGTCGGGCGCGAAGCCCTGTGGCGGGAGCTGGAGCGGCAACGCCGCCGTGCGCTGGCGCTGGCGCTGGCGGCGCTGCCGCTGCTGATCATCATGTACCTGCACCCGGGCGGGACGGCGTTCGGCAGTTCGGTGCGCAATATGGTCTTCGCGGTCGACCAGTGGGCGACCATCGCCGCCCTGCTGGGTTACGGCAGCCGCTACTTGCGAACAGCCGACGGCCCGGTGCTCCGGTACCTGACCGAGGCCATCTTCCCCTGCTACCTGGCGCACCAGACGATCCTGGTGGCGGCCGCCTTCCTGGTGAAGCCGCACGGATGGAGCGGGCCGGCCGAGGCGGCGCTGATGGTCGGCGTCACCCTGCTCGGGAGCCTTGCGGTGTATGAGATCGTCCGTCGCATAGATCCGATCCGGCCCCTTTGGGGGCTGAAGCTCGCCGCTCGCCCGGCGAAGGGACGGCGGCCGGCCATGGAGCCGAGCGCGGCGTGATCGCGACCGGCGGGCGTTTCCGCCGCCGTCGACTGGCGCTGCTCTGGCTCGGGTTCGCCGCCCCGCTGTTCGCGGCCGCCCTGGTGCTGGGGGCCGTCCTGAGCAACCCGCAGGTGGACGGCGCCACCCGTTACGTCAGCGAACTCGGCGCCCGTGACGCGGCCAACCCCGGCCTGTTCAACGGCGCCATGCTCCTGGCCGGAGCCGCCGCGGCCGGTCTCGGAGTCGGCTTCGCGCTGGCCGTGACGGCCCTGGGCGGCGCTGCGCGTGCAGCCTGGGCGTCGGCGGCGCTGTTCGCGATCGCCGGGGCAGGCCTGATCCTCTCGGGGCTGTTCCCCTGGCCGGACCCCCGCCACCTCGCCGTGCAGGCGGGCCTGGGCGCGCAGCTGGCGCCCGCGCTGCTGGCCTACGGGCTTAGACGCTCGGCTGGCGTGGAGCGCCTGCGCAGGTTCTTATGGGCCGCTTTCGTCGTGCTGCTGGCTTTGGCGATCGTGAACTCGGGCTGGATCTTCGCCGCCGTGCTCAAGGTCCAGCCTTTCGGCTGGCTGGTCCACGGCGCGAACGTCGGCTGGTGGGAGCGGGGCTACATGCTGGCGCTGGCGGGCTGGGTCGTGGTCGCGGCGGTCTGGCTGGAGCGTCGGCTCGCCCGCGAGCCTTAGCGGTGAGCGAACCTTGGGGCTCCGGCGGGGTTGTCGTCTGACAATCACGGAGTTCTCGACATGGGCATCCTCGGATCGGTCTTGGGCAGCGTCATCGGTTCGCGCGTGGGCGGGCCGATGGGCGGCGCTTTGGGTGGCGCGCTGGGCGGAGGCATGGGGGTCGGCGTTGGCCGGGGCGGGTTCGCCCGCGGCGGCTTCGGCCGAGGGGGGATGATGGGCGGCGCCATGATGGGCGGGGGCATGGGCTCCCCGATCTCTAAGGCGCTGATGCTTCTGCTCGCGGGCAAGTTGGCGTCCGACTACATGGGGCGTCGCGGCGGCTCAGGGCTGCCAGGCGGGCTCGCAGGCGGCGCCAACGGCGGCGGCCTGGCCGGGATGCCGGGCGGAGGGGGGCTCGGCGGCCTGATCGAGCAGATGCGCAACCGTGGGCACGGCCAGGCCGTGGACAGCTGGGTCCAGCCCGGCCCCAACCAGCGCTTGGCGCCCCAGCAACTGGCCGAGGCGCTCGGTCCCGACACCGTGGACGATCTGGAGCGGCAGACGGGGATGCCGCGGGACCAGCTGCTGGCCGAACTCGCCGACACCCTTCCCGACAGCGTCGACCAGCTGACGCCGGACGGTCGGGTGCCGCGCGACGAGGATCTCGTCCGGGACTGACGCCGGGTCAGGCTTGCGCGCCGGCGTACGGGCGTGAACATCGCCCGCCGAGGAGAACGTCATGGCCCTGCGCACCCCGCTCTGCGACCTGCTGGAGATCGAGCATCCTGTGCTGCTGGCCGGCATGGGCGGCGTGTCCTACGCCGAGTTGGCCGCGGCTGTGTCGAATGCGGGCGGCTACGGCGTGCTTGGGATGGCCGGCCGGGGCCCAGACTTCATCCGCGAGCAGATGCGGCAGGTGCGGCGGCTGACGGACCGGCCGTTCGGCGTGGACCTGCTGGCCGCGAGCCCGGAGAGCCTGACCGCGGCGGTTGACGTGATCATCGACGAAGGCGCCTCCGCCTTCATCGCGGGCCTGGGCGTGCCGATGCCGATCATGGAGCGCCTGAAGGGCGCGGGGCTGAAGGTGATGGTGGTCTGCGGCGCCGTCCGCCACGCGGAGAAGGCGCAGGCGGCGGGCTGCGACGCGGCGATCTGCCAAGGCGGCGAAGGGGGTGGGCACACAGGCCTGGTCGGCACCCTGCCGCTGGTGGCCCAGGCCGTGGAGCGGGTGAGCATCCCGGTGGCGGCCGCCGGCGGCATCCACGACGGGCGGGGCTTGGCGGCCGCCTTGGCGCTCGGGGCTCAGGGCGTCTGGATGGGCACGCGCTTCGTCGCTTCGGAAGAGGCGCACGCCGGCGAACTGTATCGGCGCACGATCCTGGAGGCGGGCGACGAGGACACCGTCCGGACCCGCAGCTACTCGGGCAAGCCCATGCGGGTGCGCAAGAACGCCTGGGTGGAGGACTGGGAGCGCCGGCCCGAAGAGATCCAGCCCTTCCCGCAGCAGGCGATCCGCTCCAGCCAGGCGGGCGTGATGGGCGGCATCGGCGGCCAGATCGAGGGCCTGGACCCGGACAGCTCCTGCTTCGCCATGGGGCAGAGCGCAGGCGGCGTGCGGGAGGTGCTGCCCGCCGCCGAGATCGTCCGGCGCGTGGTGGCTGAGGCGGAGGCTGCGATCGACCGCATGGCGGCGATCCGCGCCGGTGCGCCTGCGCGGTCGCCCGTGCCGGCCTAGGCCAAGCTCAGCCGCCGCTCGTCTCGATCTGCGGCATCGGGGTCGCCTGGAGCGCCCGCGCCACGCCGGCCATGATCTTGGCGGCGTTGCGGCCGGTCATGTCCGACCAGTCGTGCCCCTTGTCCGTCTCGGTGTAGTCCGGGCCCGGACCCGGCCCGAGGTGCCAGTAAGTCCAGGCCTGGCCCGGCACGGTGAAGCCGATGTCGATGAGCGCCTGGGACACCGTCCCGACGATGTGGTGCGCGCCGTCCTCGTTGCCCGTGATCACCACGCCCGCCACCTTGTCGAAGGCGATCGGGCGGCCGTCGGGCTTGGTCTCGCTGAGCATGGCGTCCATGCGCTCCAGCGCCCGCATGCAGACGCTGGAATGCTGGCCCAGCCAGGTCGGCGTGGCGATCAGCAGGAGGTCCGCGGCGAAGATCTTCTCCCGGACCGCGGGCCAGTCGTCACCTTCGCCCATGTCGGACTTCACGCCCGGCTTGATGTTCAGGTCCACGAGCCGGACGATCTCGGAGGCGATCCCCTGCTGGGCCCAGACGCCGGTCAGCACGCGGGCCAGCGCCTCCGTGTTGGAGGGCTCCGGCGACGGCTTGAGCGTGCAGAGCAGGACGACGGCGCGCATGGGTTTCAGCTCCGCGAAAAAGGGCGCCGAGGAAGCTAGCCCGAGCTGAGCGGCGGTCCAGGGCTGGGCCGGGGTGGACAAGGGAGGTCGCGCCGCGGAAGCTTCGCTGGCGGGGGCGGGGGATAAGATGGCGAGAGCACGATGGGGCGCAGGCGTTGCGGCGGCCGCTTGGCTTGGCGCGGCCCCAGCAACGCAGGCCCAGCCTGTCGCGCCCGCCGCTCCGACGCCGGTCACCGTGGCGCAGTCGGAGCAGTTCGACTTCACCAGCAAAGTGACGGGGCGCACTTACCGGATCTTCGTCGCGCGGCCGTTCACGCCCGCGCCCGCGGCCGGCCATCCGGTCCTTTACGTGCTCGACGCGAACGGCGAGTTCCTGACGGCCGCTGAGACGGCGCGTCTGCGTTCGCTCACCGGCGAGGTCGCGCCCGCGGTGGTCGTGGGGATCGGCTATCCCACCGACAACCCTCTGGTCGTGCTGAGGCGGCGCAACGCGGACTTCACGGCCGAGGGGCCGAACGCCTCGACGAAGGCGGTGCTCGGCCCGATGGCCGCCGCCATGGGGGACGCGACCTACGGCGGCCTGGGCGACTTTCTCAAGATGATCGAGACGGAGGTGAAGCCTGCGGTCGCGGCGAAGGTGAAGCTGGATCCGGCGCGCTCGGCGCTGTTCGGCCACTCGCTCGGGGGCCTGGCAGTGCTGCACGCCCTGTTCGACGACCCGACCCGGTATGCGACCTACATCGCCGTAAGCCCGTCCATCTGGTGGAACGATAAGGCGGTCCTCGCAAAGGCCGACGGCTTCCTGGCGAAAGCGAAATCCGGAGCCGCCAAGCCCCGTGTGATGATCGGGGTAGGAGCCTTAGAGGCCGCCGCTTCCGCGGGCTCGCCCGAGCCGATCCGGCTCGCCTCGGAGCAAGCGGCCATGGTGTCAAACGCCGAAGCCCTGACGGCGCGGCTGAAGGCCGGCGGCGCGGACGTGCGCGGCTACACGTTTCCGGGCGAGACGCACATGAGCGTCGTCGGCGTGGCGGTGAACCGAGGGCTGGAGCTGGCGCTGGGCAGATAAGCAGAAGGGCCGCGGCTTGCGCCGCGGCCCTCGCTGGTCAGTTGAGGCTCGTCGCCTCAGTTGCTGAAGTACATGTCGAATTCCACCGGGTGCGGGTGGAGCTGGAGGCGGGCGACTTCCGTCATCTTCAGCTCGATGTAGCTGTCGATGAAGTCGTCATCCATCACGCCGCCCTTCTTGAGGAAGGCGCGATCGGCGTCGAGCGCCTCGAGCGCCTCGCGGAGCGAGCCGCAGACCTCAGGAACGTTCTTCTGCTCCTGCGGGGGCAGGTCGTAGAGGTTCTTGTCCATCGGATCGCCGGGATGGATGCGGTTCTCGATGCCGTCGAGGCCCGCCATCAGCAGCGCCACGAAGGTCAGGTAGGGGTTCCCCATCGGGTCGGGGAAGCGCACCTCGATCCGCTTCGCCTTGGGCGAGGAGACGTGCGGGATGCGGATGGAGGCGGAGCGGTTGCGGCTGGAGTAGGCCAGTTTCACCGGGGCCTCGTAGCCGGGCACCAGGCGCTTGTAGCTGTTGGTCGTGGAGTTCGCGAAGGCGTTGATCGCCTTGGCGTGCTTGATGATCCCGCCGATGTAGAACAGGCAGGTCTCCGACAGGCCCGCGTACTTGTCGCCCGCGAACAGCGGCTGGCCGTCGCGCCAGATCGACTGGTGGCAGTGCATCCCCGAGCCGTTGTCGCCGAACATCGGCTTGGCCATGAAGGTCGCCGTCTTGCCGTACGCCGCCGCCACGTTGTGGATGACGTATTTGTACAGCTGCATCCGGTCGGCCATGGTCAGCAGGTCGCTGAACATGAGCCCCAGTTCGTGCTGGGCCGGCGCGACCTCGTGGTGGTGCTTTTCGGGCTTCATGCCCAGCTCGCCCATGACCGCCAGCATCTCGCCGCGCAGGTCCTGGCCGGAGTCCACCGGGTTGACGGGGAAGTAGCCGCCCTTGGGCCCCGGGCGGTGGCCCATGTTGCCCTCGTCGTACTTCTTGCTCGTGTTCGCCGGCAATTCGACGCTGTCGAACGAATAGCTGGTGTCGTGCGGCGAGGTGTTCCAGCGCACGTCGTCGAAGATGAAGAACTCGGCTTCCGGGCCGAAGTACACCGTGTCGCCGACGCCCGAGGACTGAACGTAGGTCAGCGCCTTCTTGGCGATGGAGCGCGGGTCGCGGTTGTAGGGCTCGTCGGTGTCAGGGTTCAGCACGTCGCAGAACAGGAACAGCGTCGTCTGCTGGTAGAACGGGTCGATGTAGGCGGTGGAGAGATCCGGCCGCAGCTTCATGTCGGACTCGTTGATCGCCTTCCACCCGGCGATGGACGAGCCGTCGAACATGGTGCCGTCGGTGAGGAACTCCTCGTCCACCAGCCCCAGGTCGAAGGTGACGTGCTGCATCTTTCCCCGCACGTCGGTGAAGCGGACGTCCACGTACTGGACTTCCTTCTCCTTGATCATCGCGAGGATTTCGTCGGCGGTCATAGGCTGTCTTCCCCTCTCAGGAGTGCTGTGTAGCGGCGGCGGTCAGATGGCCTGCGGGCCGGCCTCGCCAGTGCGGATGCGGACGACGTCGAGGACGTCGGTCACGAAGATCTTGCCGTCCCCGATGCGGCCCGTGCGGGCGGCCGTCTGAACGGCCTCGAGCGCGGCGGCGAGCTGCCCGTCCGGCACGACCACCTCGATTTTGATCTTGGGAAGGAAGTCCACCACGTACTCGGCGCCGCGGTACAGTTCAGTGTGCCCCTTCTGACGGCCATAGCCCTTAGCTTCCAGCACCGTCATGCCCTGGACCCCGAGCTCCTGCAGCGCCTCCTTCACCTCGTCGAGCTTGAAGGGCTTGATGACGGCTTCGATCTTCTTCATCGGCGCGGCGGGACTCGGTACGGGGCTGGGCGCCAGGCGGCGTGGCGACGACGTGCCCGGCGGCGAGCCTGGGCGCAAGGGTCGAGGAACAAGCCCCGTAGGCCACCGGGGCAGGCGAGAGCGGCGCCCGTTCGATAGGCACCTTGTGCCTGCTTTCTGGGCGACGTTGCCCGCTTGAGCGGCCGTAAGGTCAACACCTAGGGTGCGGGGGGAACCAGGGAGAGGTCGAGCGATGGCGAGCGGGCGGGTGGACGAGCGGACGCCGGTGCTGATCGGCGGCGGGCAGTTCACCTATCGCGGTGACCCGCTGGACGCGCCGGCGCCCCTGGCGCTGCTCACGACGGCGGCCGAACGGGCGATCGCGGACGCGGGGCTGACGGCGGAGCAGGCGAGGGCCTTCGATACGATCGCCGTGGTCGCCTTCACCGTCGACGCGCCCGGCAACACCATGCAGATTCCGCGGCTGCGGAACCCGCCCGCGAGCTTGGCGCGGGCGCTCGGCGCGAGCCCCGCCACTTCGATCTACACCGAGACTGGCGGCAACAGCCCGCAGCACCTGATCAATCTCCTGGCCGAACGGATCGCGGACGGCGCGGTCGACCTGGCCCTGGCCGCGGGGTGCGAGTTCCTGGGCTCGCTGCAGAAGAAACTGCGCGCAGGCGTCTCCACCGCCGACTACGAGGACGAGCTCCCGGGCGCCGCCGATCCGGAACGAGTGGGCGATCCGCGGGCCGGCGTGACCCCCTATGAACGGGCGCACGGGCTGCACTTCCCGGTGAACACCTATCCCCTGTTCGAGAACGCGCTCAGGGCGCGCCAGGGCCGCTCGATCGAAGAGCATCAGCGCCGCCTGGGTGCGCTGTTCGCGCCCTTCACCAAGGTGGCCGCCGCCAACCCCCACGCCTGGTTTCCGGTCGAGCGTTCGGCGGAGGAGCTGATCACGGTCTCGGACCGGAACCGGATGGTGAGCTTCCCCTACCCGAAGTACCTGAACAGCATCATGGAGGTGGACCAGTCGGCCGCCGTGATCCTGTGCAGCGTCAAGAAGGCCCGCGAGCTGGGCGTGCCGGAGGACCGCTGGGTCTTCCTGCACGGCTGCGCCGATGCGGCGGACCTCTGGTTCCCGCTGGACCGGCAGGACTATCACTCCAGCCCCGCCATGCGGCTGACCGGCGCCAAGGCCCTGGAGATGGCGGGCGTCGGCGTCGGCGACCTCGGCCTCTTCGACCTCTACTCCTGCTTTCCGGTCGCGGTGGAGATCGGGGCGGAGTCCATCGGGCTGGACCTAGCCGACCCTCGCGGGTTCACGGTCACCGGGGGGCTGCCCTACATGGGCGGACCCGGGAACAACTACGTGATGCACTCGGTGGCGGAGATGACGACCCGCCTGCGGGCGCGGCCGGGCGCGCGTGGGATGGTGACCGGCAACGGCTGGTACCTGACCAAGCAGTCCGTGGGCGTCTACTCGACGCAGCCGGTCGAGGGGCCGTGGCGGCGGGAGGCGCCCAAGGCGCTCCAGCGCGAGATCGACGCCCTCCCGCACCCGGAGGTGATCGAGACCCCGTCAGGGCCGGCCGCGATCGAGACCTACACCGTGGTGCATGACCGCGGCGGCTATCGCATGGGGATCGTGATCGGCCGCGACGAGGCCGGGCGGCGGTTCGTGGCGCACACGCCGGACGACGAGGCCACGCTTCGCGACCTGGAGACGAGGGAAGGCGTCGGCCGACGGGGGACGGTGGAGCGTCACCCCGACGGCAGGCGAAACCTGTTCAGGCCGGCCTGAACCGGCTCAGACCTCGCTGACCACCTTCACGAAGCTGCCCGGGGCGTCCTCGAGCGGCTGGAGCGGGCCGGCCGAAGGGTCCCGGGCCGCGACTAACCCGCCCGAGCGGCCCTTCAGCCATTCGGCCCAATAGGGCCACCAGCTGCCGGGGTGCTCCTGGGCGCCTGCGACCCAGTCTTCGACCTTCGCGGGCTTGTCGGAGTCGGAGCGCGTCCAGTGCTGATACTTCTTCGCGTTCGGATGGTTGATCACGCCGGCGATGTGGCCCGATCCGGCCATCATGAAGGTGGTGTCGCCGCCGAAGAGCTTCGCCCCTTTGTAGACTGAGCGAAGAGGAGCGATGTGGTCCTCCTTGCTGGACTGGACAAAGATCGGGACCTTGATATCGCCCATGTTCAGGCGCACGCCGCCGAGTTCAAGCTCGCCCTTGGAGAACTTGTTGTCCTTGTAGAACTCCCGCAGGTAGAAGAGGTGCAAGGTCTTGGGCATGCGCGTCTGGTCTGAGTTCCAGAACAGCAGGTCGAACGGCATGGGCTCTTTGCCCATCAAATAGTTGTTCACGAAGAACGACCAGATCAGGTCGTTGGCGCGCAGGGAATTGAAGGTGTCCGCCATCGACTTGCCGGGAAGCACCCCGCCGTGGGCGTCCATCTTCTTGGAGATGTCGTCGAGCCAGTCGTCGTTGATGAAGATGAGCAGGTCGCCGGCTTCGCTGAAGTCCTGCTGGGCGGCGAAGAACGTCGCCGAGGCGATGTCGGTGTTCCCCTGCGCGGCCATGTGCGCGAGCGAGCAGGCGAGCAGCGTGCCGCCGATGCAGTAGCCGACGGTGTTCACGGCGGCCGCGCCGGTCTGCTTTTTCACCTGGGCGACGGCGTCGTAGACGCCCTCGAACATGTAATCCTCGAACGTCTTGGTCGAGAGCTTCGCGTCCGGGTTCACCCAGCTGGCGACGAAGACGGTGATCCCCTGGTCTGTCAGCCAGCGGATCATCGAGTTCTCAGGGCGCAGGTCGAGAATGTACCACTTGTTGATCCACGGCGGGAAAATCAGCAGCGGTATTTCCTGGACCTGTTCGGTCGAGGGGCTGAACTGCAGCAGCTGCAGGATGTCGTTTTGGTAGACGACCTTGCCGGGGGCCGTGGCGACGTTCTCGCCCACCTTGAAGCGGGCGGCGGTCTGGGTGATCGCGAGCTCGCCGCCGCCGCGGGCCATGTCGGCCGCGAACTGCTGCATCCCCTTCACCAGGTTCTCGCCGCCGCTCTCCATCGTCGCCTTGAGCACGGCGGGGTTGCTGGCGAGGAAGTTGGACGGCGAGAGCGCGTCGGTGAGCATCTTGGTGAAGAACTCCGCCCGGCGCTTCACGACGGGGTCGACCCCTTGCGTGTTGGCGATCAGCCCGTTCAGCCAATCGCTGGTCAGCAAGTAGGACTGCTTCATCACGTCGAAGACGGGATGCTCGGACCAGGCCGGGTCGTTGAACCGCTTGTCGCCTTTGGCGGGCGTCACGGCGGGCGCGACTTCGCCGTCGGTGAGCCGCCGGGTCGTGGACTGCCACAAGTCCATGTAGCGCGTGAACAGGTCCGCTTGAGCCTTCATCAGCTGGTCGGGATGCTCCGCCAGCTTGGTCGCGACCTCTTGCAGCGCCGGCCCCACGTGCATGGGGTCGGGATTGAACTGAGACCCGCGCTCGGCCTGCTTGAACGCGGCGTCGGTGAGCGCGCCCTGGGCGGTCAGCGCCGCCTTGGCCAGGTTCAGGGACAGCTTCTCGATCGTCTCCCTGTGCTCGGGAGCCAGGTAGGCGGCAGGATCGAAGGCGCTGCTGGAAACGGACGCGGCCGCGCCGGATGCGCGGGGAGAGTCGTCGGCCATGCTTCACTCCCTGGCGCGAGGCTCTTGGCGGCCTCGCTTGGTGTGGGCGGAGATCATGGCATATGTGGCGGGCGATGCTGAAACGCACCTTCGGTTTGTTGACGATTTGCGCGGGGCTCGGCGGGTGCGTGCCCTTCCCGGACCCGCCGCTGACCTCGCGCGCCGTCGATCCGACCTCGCCGGTCGCCAACACCATCCTGCGGGCCGACAATGCCGAGCGCCCGCCGGCCTACCCGACGTTTCGAGGCATCCCGGCCGTGCCGACCGACCTCCGACCCGCCGACGACTGGAACAAGGCGGTCACCGCGCTGCAGGGCGCGGGGGCTGAGCTCGACGAGTGGAAGCGGGCGAACCCGGCGGAGCTGACCGACACCGAGCAGTTCGCCGCCCGCACGCGCGCCGAGGTGGGGCTTGACCCCGCCAACCTGCCGCCCGCGCCGACGCCCGAGGAGAGCGCCGCTTTCGCGCGCGAGCAGGTCCAGCGCGCCACGCCGCGGTGAGCGCTCGCGGGTTGGCGTGAGGGGAGGGGCGGTCTAAGGCTGAACGCCCCACGTCCGGCCCTCGTCATGATCCCCGAGTTCCATCGCATCCGCCGCCTGCCGCCCTACGTCTTCGAGGAGGTGAACCGCCTCAAGGCTCAGCTGCGAGCTCAGGGCGTGGACATCATCGACTTCGGCATGGGCAACCCTGACATGCCGACGCCCAAGCACATCGTCGACAAGCTGGTGGAGACCGCGCGCGACCCGAAGGCCGGGCGCTACTCGGTGTCGAAGGGCATCATCGGCCTGCGCCGGGCCATGGCGGGCTACTACGGCCGCCGCTACGGCGTGAAGCTCAATCCCGATCGGGAGGTGGTCGCCACCCTTGGGTCTAAGGAGGGGTTCGCCAACCTCGCCCAGGCGATCACCGCGCCGGGCGACACGGTGATCTGCCCCAATCCCGCCTATCCGATCCACGCCTACGGCTTCATCATGGCGGGCGGCGTGATCCGGCACGTGCCGGCGCTGACGCCCGAGCAGTACCTGTCGGGCATAGACCGGGCGGTGAAGCACTCAGTGCCCAAGCCGAACGTGATGATCGTCAGCTATCCGTCCAACCCGACGGCTCAGTGGGTCGACCTGGAGTTCTACCGGGACGTGGTGAAGCTGGCGCAGCGGCATGACCTGCTCGTGCTGTCGGACGTCGCCTATTCGGAGATCTACTTCGACGACAATCCGCCGCCGTCCATCCTGCAGGTGGACGGGGCCCGCGAGCGCTCGGTCGAGATCAACACTTTGTCAAAGACCTACGCCATGGCCGGATGGCGCGTGGGGATGGTGGTGGGCAACGAGAGGCTCTGCTCGGCGCTGGCTCGGGTGAAGAGCTATCTCGACTACGGCGCCTTCACGCCCGTGCAGGTGGCGGCGGCTTGCGCCCTCAATGGCCCGCAGGAGTGCGTGGAGGACATCCGCAACATCTACAAGTCGCGCCGCGACGTGCTGGTGGAGAGCATGGCGCGCGCCGGCTGGCGCATCCCCTCGCCGCCGGCCTCGATGTTCGCCTGGGCGGAGGTGCCGGAGGCCTGGAAGGCCGCAGGCTCGATGGCCTTCTCCAAGGCGCTGATCGAGGAGGCGGGCGTGGCCGTCGCGCCCGGCGTCGGCTTCGGCGAGTACGGCGAAGGCTACGTCCGGATCGGCCTGGTGGAGAACGAGCATCGCATCCGTCAGGCCGCTCGCAACGTGAAGCGCTTCCTGCAGCGCAACGGCCCGGCGGTGGAGAGCGGCGAGGTCGAAGCCTTGGTTCCGGCGCAGTAGGGCGAGGCGATGGCGGGGGAGGTCTTGCGGATCGGCATCGCCGGGCTGGGTACGGTGGGCGGCGGGCTGATCCGTTTCCTGCGGGACGATCCCGCGTTCGCGCCTGGCGGACGGCGGGTGGAGATCACCGGCGTGACCGCGCGTTCACGGTCGCGGCCCCGCAGCGTGGATGTCTCTGAGCTGCCCTGGTTCGATGACCCGGTCGCGCTGGCCCGGGCCGAGACCACCGACGTCTTCGTGGAGCTGATCGGCGGCTCCGACGGCCCGGCGAAGGCCGCCGTGACCGCCGCCCTCCAGGCCGGCAAGCCGGTGGTGACCGCCAACAAGGCGCTACTCGCGGAACACGGGCTGGAGCTGGCGGCGCTTGCCGAGTCCCGGGGCGCGCCGCTGCTCTACGAGGCCGCCGTGATGGGCGGCACGCCGGCGGTGAAGATGCTGCGCGAGGGGTTGGTCGGCGACGACGTGGACTCCGTCTCGGGCATCCTGAACGGCACCTGCAACTTCATCCTGAGCGAGATGGAGGCCAAGGGCCTGCCGTTCGCGACCGTTCTGGCGGAGGCGCAGCGGCTCGGCTACGCGGAGGCCGATCCCACCATGGACGTCGGCGGCTACGACGCCGCCCACAAGATCACCCTCTTGGCCGCGCTGGCTTTCGGCGGCGCGCCCGACTACGCCGCCGCCGAGATCGAGGGCGTCGAGAGCGTGGCGCCCCTCGACATCCGCATGGCCCGCGACCTGGGCTACCGAATCAAGCTGATCGCGTCCGCAGAGCGCGTGGACGGCGCCGTATCGGTGCGGGTGCAGCCCTCGCTGGTGCCCCTCGGCCATCCGCTGGCGCAGGCGGGCGGCGCGTTGAACGCGCTGTTCATCGAGGGCCGGCGGATCGGGCGCATATACCTGCAGGGTCCGGGCGCCGGCGCCGGGCCCACCGCTGCGGCGGTCGCCGCCGACATCGCCGACGTGCTGGCCGGCGGGACGCGACCCGTCTTCCGCCAGCGCGCCGAGCGGCTGTCGACCCTGCCGAGCCTGTCCGCCGAGAACCGGACGGAGAAGGCCTACATCCGCCTCATCGTCCGCGACCAGCCCGGTGTCATCGCCGCCGTCACCGAGGCGCTCGGCGAGGCGCAGGTCTCCATCGACAGCTTTCTGCAGAAGCCGGTCGAGGACCACGACGGCGTGCCGATCGTGCTCACCACTCAGGACGCGCCGGAAAGCCGTCTGCAGGACGTGGTGAAACGCATCGCCGCCCTGCCTTTCCTGCTCGAAGCGCCGAGACGCTTCCGCCTGGCGCCGATATAGCGACGCTCAAAGACCAATCCCGAGGAGACGCTCAAAGATGAGCAGCACTGAACTCGACCTGGCCATGGAGGCCGTGCGGGTCACCGAGGCCGCGGCTATCGCCTCCGAGCGCCTGGTCGGACGCGGGGACGAGAAGGCGGCCGACCAGGCCGCCGTGGACGCCATGCGCACCGCGCTCAACGGGCTCGACATCGTGGGCCGCATCGTGATCGGCGAGGGCGAGCGCGACGAAGCGCCCATGCTGTACATCGGCGAGGAGGTCGGCTCGGGGAACGGTCCCGCCGTGGACATCGCGCTCGACCCCCTCGAGGGCACCACGCTGACCGCCAAGGCCATGGCTAACGCCTTGGCGGTGCTCGCCATCGCGCCGCGCGGCGGCATGCTGCACGCGCCCGACGTCTACATGGACAAGATCGCCGTCGGTCCCGGCTACCCCGCCGGCGTCGTCGACCTGGACCGCTCGCCGGCCGAGAACGCGCGCGCCGTCGCCAAGGCCAAGGGCTGCGACGTGGCCGACATCACCGTGTGCGTCCTGGACCGTCCGCGCCATGCCGAGATCATCGCCAGTCTGCGCCAGGCGGGCGCCCGAATCCGCCTGATCTCTGACGGCGACGTGGCGGGCGTGATCCACACAACCGATCCCGCCACCGGCATCGATCTCTACCTGGGCTCAGGCGGGGCGCCGGAGGGCGTGCTGGCCTGCGCGGCGCTCAAGTGCGTCGGCGGCCAATTCCAGGGACGGCTGCTGTTCCGCAACAACGACGAGCGCGGCCGGGCGGAGCGCATCGGCGTCACCGACCTGAACCGCAAGTACGACCTGCACGAGCTGGTCAGCGGCGACGCCGTGTTCGCCGCGACAGGCGTCACCGACGGCGCCCTGCTGGAGGGGGTGCGTCGGCATGACTCATTCGTCTCGACTCACTCCATCGTCATGTCTTCGGCGACGCGCACCGTGCGCGAGATCCGGCTGAAGAGGCCCTTGCAGACGTGACTGAGACGGCGGACTTCCTAGGCGTGGGCCGGTCGCTCAGCGGCCGGGCCTGGCGCGAGAGGCCCGCCGATCCCGACCTGGTCCGCACCCACCAGCAGCGGCACGGGCTGGACCAGCCCATCGCCCGCGCGCTGGCGGCCCGCGGCGTGCCCGCCGACGGCGCGGAGCACTATCTGAACCCGACGCTGAAGGCGTTGTTTCCCGACCCGTCGAGCTTCCTCGACATGGACCGGGCCGCTTCCATCCTGGTCGACGCGCTGGAACGTGGCCGCCCGGCGTTCGTGTTCGCCGATTACGACGTGGACGGCGCCTCCAGCGCCGCCCTGCTGGTGCGCTGGTTCCGCGCCATGGGGCGCGAACTTCCGGTCTACGTGCCCGACCGCATGACCGAGGGCTACGGCCCCAGCCCCGCCGCCTTCCGCCATATCCGCGAGCAGGGCGCGGAGCTGGTGGTGACCGTCGATTGCGGCGCCTCGGCCTATGACGCCGTGGCCGCCGCCGAGAGCATCGGGCTGGAGGTGGTGGTGATCGACCATCACCTGATGCGCGAGGACCCGCCCCGCGCCGCCGCCGTGGTCAACCCCAACCGCCCCGGCTGCGGATCGGGGCAGGGGCACCTGGCCGCCGCGGGCGTCACCTTCGTGCTGCTGGCCGCCCTGAACCGCGAGGCGCGGCGCCGGGGCCTGTTCTCCGAGCGCGCGGAGCCGGACCTGCGGCTGTGGCTGGACCTCGCCGCCATGGGCGCGGTCTGCGACGTGACGCGCCTGCACGGGTTCAACCGCGCCCTGGCGGCCCAGGGCCTGCGGGTGATGTCGGGCTGGCGCAATCCAGGCCTCGCCGCCCTGATGGCGGTGGCAAAGGCGAGCGGCGCCGCCTCGACTTTCACCGCCGGCTTCATCCTGGGCCCACGGATCAACGCGGGCGGGCGGATCGGCCGCTCCGACCTCGGCGCCCGCCTGCTGGCGACCGACGACCCCGAAGAGGCCGCCGCCCTGGCCGAGGAACTCGACGCGCTGAACCATGCCCGCAAGGACGTGGAGCGAGCGGTGTTCGAGGAGGCGGTCGCCCAGATCGAGCGCGGCTCCAACCAAGCGAGCGATCCGGTCGTGCTGGCGGCGGGGGAGGGCTGGCACCCGGGCGTCGTCGGGATCGTGGCCGGGCGGTTGCGCGAACGCTACCGCAAGCCGGCGATCGTCGTGGGCCTGGACGGGCAGGCGAACGTGGGCAAGGGCTCGGGCCGCTCCCAACCCGGCGTGAACCTGGGGGCCGCGGTCGCCCGCGCCTTCGACGCCGGTCTCCTGCTCACAGGCGGCGGGCACGCCATGGCCGCCGGGCTGAGCGTGCGGCCCGACGCCATCCCCGAGCTGCGCGAGTTCCTGAACCGCGAACTGGCCCAGGCCTGCGAGGACTCCGCTGCGCTCGATGCGGTGGAGATCGACGCCGTGGTGTCGCCGGGCGCCTGCGACCGGCCGCTTTGGGCCGCGTTCCAGCGGCTGACGCCCTTCGGCCCAGGCAATCCCGAACCCCTGTTCGCAGCGGCGGGCGTGCGCATCGAGCAGGCCATGACCGTGAAGGGCGGCCACGTCCGCTGCCGACTGGCCGACGCGAGCGGCCGCAATCTCCGGGCGGTCGCCTGGCGCGCCGCCGACACCGCGCTCGGTCAGCGCCTGCTCGAGGGCGCCACCAACCTGCACGTCGCCGGCCGGCTCAAGCCCGACGACTGGCAGGGGCGGGAAGGGGTGGAGTTCGAGATCGAGGACGCCGCCGACCCCAGGCTCTGTGCCTGAACACGGTTGCGCCGCGACGCTAGCCTCGCTAGATACGCCGCCCTGCCCAAGCGGCACGCGCCCGTAGCTCAGCTGGATAGAGCATCAGACTACGAATCTGAGGGTCGGACGTTCGAATCGTTCCGGGCGCGCCAATCTCCCCTTTTTCAAACGGGCGAAACTCGTCAGTGGGGCGCGCCGGCGGGCGAGTTTAGATCACGTGCCCGCTAGCGAAGAACAACGGCACTGAGGATTGCGCCGAGTTGAATCAGCGGTGCTGCCATGAGTTGAGGAGAGCCCGTCGGCGCCGCGTCGTCATAGGACCCGATCCCACGGCTGTCGCCGCCGACCGCCCGTCATTCCGGAACGAGTTCCCCCGATCCTCCTAATTGCTCGGGCGTGTCGCGAAACTTCGGCAGGCCATCCCGTACCGCTAGGACCCGTTCCGCGTAGAAGAGGTGCGCCCTTGGCGCGAAGGCGAGGTCGGGAAGCGCGCCGGCGCGCACGTCGACGACCCTCATCTCCGGATGTTCGAGGTAGAGGTGGCCGCCGCAGCGGGTGCAGTGTTTACGGTCCGTCGCGCCGGTCTTGTTGAATCCGGCGAGCAGCTCGCCCCCGCGGGTGACCGTAAACATCTCTGAGGCCCAGATGGCGAAACCTATGAAGGGCGCGCCGGAGTAGCTCCGGCAAGACGTACAGTGGCAATAGCCCATGTCGAGAGGCTCGCCACGGAGATTGATCTCAACGGATCCACAGAAGCAGTTACCCTTGTGCGTAGACATGCAGAGCTCCAGTATCGCTGGGCCAAGAATGACAAGGCTCGGCAGCCGCTTGCATCAGCTCAGGAGAGTAAAACGAGAGCTCGTCAGCCCCAATGCCCGATTCTGGTCAGTGCTTCTGGCGGCAACGGCTTCGCTCGTGAAGCTCGGCTGTCGGCGTTCGTCGGGCTAAGCTGCGGCAATGGACACGGCGTCGAATAGCGACAGCATGCGCCACCGCCGAACGTGATTGACCTCCGATAGATTGGCCGTACCCGGGCCATAGACGCACGCAGCCCAAAGCGGGAAGCCGTGTTTGCGGGTCAGCCGGCTGGAGACGCCTGAACTCTATTTTCACGGGCCACGCAGGGCACGAACTCCGTCGGCGATGCCGCCAGCAGCCGCATCTCGGCGACCGATACAGCGCTGCGACCTCTCGTAAACTCGACAGCCGAGAGGCGCTCGCCCAGCAGGGCGACCGCTCGCTGATGAGCCGGACTCGCGAGGGCCTCGCCGGCCGCGCGCAGGCCCGGCTCGCCGAAGAAGCGATGGATCACTTGCGTCAGAAGCCCGCGCTGATCGACATAGGCGACCAGTTCCGCGTCAAGTTCACTCGGCGCCGCCGCGCCGACCCGCAGAGCGGACGTCTCCAAGGTTCTCAGGTACCTCACGACGGAGATGTCTTCATGAGGGTCCGCGGTGGTGTCCACCTTCCGTAAGCCGCGGTCGCCGACCGAATAGGTTTCCGTGATGAAGCAGCGTTCGCGTTCGACCCGAGCTGCTGCTGCGTCATGCGCCGGGGCCTCGCCATCGCCGGACATGCTGAACGTCCCGAACAGGTTGCGAGGCAGCGCGTCGGCCAACCTCCCCATCGAGGTGTTCTGGCCGCGATGCTCGCCCAGGGCCGCCTCGACTTCCGCTTCACCGCAGTCCGTTGGCAGGCGGCCGACCCCGGCCAGAGCGACCGTGCCTTTGGCCTGACACTCGAACCCCGCCCCAGCGATCGCGAACATCGCCCGCAAAGGTCGCGGGTCCAGGGTCGCCGCCACGGCCTCCGGAGTCCGCAGCTCCGGCCCGCGCACGAAGACGAACGCCAGCACGGCGGCCATGGCGCCGATGGCCATCTCGCGCGACAAGCCAGAGCGAACGGCCCGAGTCGGCTGAGGCGCCTCGCTGCGCTCCACCCGAGCGCCTGCCGCGGCCGCCTTCCGGCCGAAGTTCGAGCGCGGTTGCTCGACGGCCCGGAAGGTGCGCGTGTCTCGGCGTGCGGGCGCGTTCAGCGCCATCGAGCCGGTCACCGCGATGATGGCCCGGATCCGTTCGGCGACCGTGGGGTGCGTCGCCATCGCCCCCGTGTGCTCGCCGTCGATCATCATGGCGTCCTGTCCTGCGCCGATGCCCGCCAGGCGGCTTCGGCCGTCGATCCGGCGGAGCGCGGACACCAACGCCGCGGGGTTGTGCGTCAGGCGGACCGCCTCCGCGTCAGCGATGAACTCGCGCGACGACGCGATCATCAGCCGAGTCAGGCGCGCCCCTTCCAAAGCCAGTCGGCGCAGCAGCCACACGATCACAATGAGGACGAACAGGATGGGCAGGGTGACCGCCGCGATCGGAAGGGCGACCGCCTGCTGGACGCGATTGACCGGCTTCCCGGGGTGGGCCTGCAGCAGCAACAGGCTGTTCAGGCAGACATTGGCTGCGGCGATCAGGCGGATGTCGCCGTTCACGACGTGCGTGAGCTCGTGCGCGGCCACCGCCGCCAACTCGTCGTCATCAAGCCCGTCGATCAGCCCTCGAGTGAACACCAGCACCGCGTCCTGGCGGCGGATCCCGCAGGCGAAGGCGTTCATCGCCGGGCTTTCGATCACTCCGACGTAGGGGGACGGGAGCCCCGCCGCGATGGCGAGAGGCTCGATGATGCGGCACAAGCGGGGCTCGTCGCTGCCGTCCACAAAGCGGAAGGCCGTCTTGGTCCGCACGAAGCGCACGTGCCAGATCATCTGCACCGCAAAGAGCGCCCCGCCGGCCAGCGTCACCAGCGGAACCCACCGCGTCAGATATCCCGACCAGCCGTACAGCGGCGAGTGCTCGGGGTCGAACATGGCCAGCGGCACGAGCAGGCTGACCATAGCCATGACGTGGAAGGCGAGCAGGAAGGCGCCAAACAGCGCCAAGGACCGCGCATCGTTGCTGCGGACGTGACCGTATAACCCGTTTACGCGCATGCCGCAGCCCCCTTGCCGGCCGCCGCCGCTCAGAACTTGATCGCGACCGGCTCGTCGATCAGGACCCGCTCGATGCCCAGGTCGAAGGGCGTGCGGACGCTCATCTTGCGCAGCCGCGCGACGAGGCTCCCCGGAAACTGCCGGAGCGTCGCACCGTGTTCGCCGACAGCCAGGTTGTAGAACCGCCGCGACGCGGTGATCCGGTTCTCGCAGTCGACCAGCTCTTGCCGAAGCGCGAGGAAGTGCGAGGATGCGTTCAGCTCCGGATAGCGCTCGGCCATGCCCATCAGGGCATTGATGTTCTGCGTCAGGTTGTGCTCCGCGGTCAGCCGCATCTCTGGCGCGGCGGCTTGCAGCGCCTCCGCCCGCGCTTTGGTGACGCTTAGCAATATGTCGCGCTCGTGGCCCGCGAAACCCCGTACTGTCTCGACCAGCCCCGGGATGAGGTTCTGCCGGTGCTTAAGGTGAACGTCGATGTCTGCAAACGCGGTCGAGCAACGCTCGTCGAGGGCCACCAGCCGGTTGTTCGTCGCCAACGCCAGCCAGAGCGGCGCGGCGAACAGCACGCCCAAAGCCCCCAGCAGTACGGTGATCAGCAGCATCGAGGGTCCCTCGTCTTTCCTTTTCGCGAAGCAGCTAAACCGAACCTGGTTTCCCGTGTGTTGAGGATAGACACGTTTCCCGACTTAACTCGCCTTTAAATAGCGTCCGCTCTACTGTGCTGCACAGAACGCACGAGGGCTCCATGGCTGAATCCATCTTTGCGCGCGTGTCCCGCCTGTTGTCGGCGACGGTGGAAGACTCGGTTGACCGCATGGAGCAAGCCGGCGGCGACGCGGTCATGCGCGAGGCGATCCGCGAGGCCGACCGCGCCATCGATCAGGTCCGCTCTCAGCACGAGACCGCCATGGCCCGCCGCCTCCAGGCCGCCCGACAACAGAAGATGCTGGCCGGCAAGCTGGAGGAGCTCACCGCTAAAGCCCGCTTCGCGCTGGACGAGGGCCGCGAAGACCTCGCCGAGGCGGCGCTCTCCCGGCAGATCGACTTTGAGGAACAGAGCCGCAAGCTAGACGGCGTCCAAGCCCAGGCACGCGAAGAGGAGGCCCGCCTCGATGACGGCCTGACCGCGCTGAAGGCGCGCAAGGCTCAAATGGAGGAAGCCCTCTCCGCCTACATGATCTCTCGCCGCGAAGCGGCCCTTGGCGGCGACGGCCCTTCCCAGGCGGAGCGCTCCGTCGTCCGTAAGGTGGACGCCGCGGAACAGGCCTTCGACCGCGCGATGTCAGGGGCCGGGGGCGTGGGCTTCACCCGCGCCGACGCCGACACGATCAACCGGGTCGCCGAGATCGATGGCATGCAGAAAGGCGCGGCCATCGCCGAGCGCCTGGCCGCGTTGAAGGCCCAAAAGGCCGCTTGATGATCCGCAAGCCCGACGCGGACTGGGGCCGCGAGAGCGCCACGGTCGCCTTTGCTCAATCCGCCCATGGCGCCGCGAGTAGCGGGGCCACCCTGGTCGGCCGCGGCGGCCACGCGGTACGTGGCCTCGTCTGCTGGGCCTTGGCCGTCCTTTGGGGCTTCGCCGCGCTCGCTGGTGGTCTCGGCGGCAGCGTTCCCACCCTGATCGGCGTCGGCGCCATGGCCGCCGGGATGGCATGGTTGGGCCGACGAGCCTTCGCCCGCGCCCGCGCCCGCGGCGAGGAGACCCCCGCCATCCTCCCTCGCGACTGAAACGCGATCCGTTCCGAAGCTCGGGTCACACCCGACCGCCGCTGCCTCGGGGAGCATGAGCTGCTCGGGTTCGGTCGAGAGCTGGCGCCCGGGCCGTCCAGGTTGGTCCACGGACTGAGCTCGCGGAACCCGACCTGGAACGCGGGCCGATGTCTCGGGGTTCAGAGCGCGTCCCCCAAGACGTTCCCCAGGACTTCGGGGACCGGCCCGGCGGTGCGCATCAGCAATTCGGCCGCCGGGCACCCGCGATTCGACGACCCCGGCCTCCGATGCCCCGCGACTTGTGTCAGGCCGAGGGCGCCGCGTTCGTCCGTGTCCCGGCCGGGCTGAAGGTTGCATCTTCCTGCGCCGACCTGTTTCCATTCGGGCCGGTCGGCGGGGGGCGCCATGGACGGGGGCAATGCTGGCACTCAGGTGCTGCTCGCTCGCTGGAACAGCGGGGAGAACAGCGCGCGCGACCGGCTGATCGCTCGCCTGTATCCCGAACTGTCCCAGATCGCCGCGGCGAGGCTGCGCGGAGAGCGCGGCTCTTCGCTGTCCACCGGCGATCTTGTGAACGAGGCGGTCATGCGGCTGATGAAGGCGCAGCCGCTCGGGCTGGTCGACCGCGCGCACTTCACCGCGCTCGCCTCGCGGCTGATGCGCAACATCCTGGTCGATCACGCGCGGTCCAAACTGTCGGCCAAGCGCCGTCACGCGAAGGTGGAGCTGCAGACCCGCATCGACGGCGAGCAGCGGTTTGATCTGATCCAGCTCGAAGCTGCGCTTGTCAGGTTGGGGGTGATCGACGCCCAACTGATGGAACTGGTGGAGATGCGCTACTTCGGGGGGATGACGATCCAGGACATGGCCGTCGTGACGGGCCTGTCCGAACCGACCGTGAAGCGCCGATGGCAGGCCGCGCGCGCCTGGCTGGCCGACGCGATCGCCAATCCCATCGACCATGACTGATCCTTCGCTCGAGCGTGAAGCGATCGCGCTCTTTGAGCGCTGGCTCGACATCCCGGAGTCGGAGCGGGCCGCATGGCTGGCGGAGCGGACCGCCGGGCGAGCCGAGCTGCGGAGCCGGGTGGAGGCCATGGCCGAAGCCGACCGGCTTTCTCAACTGCGCACCGGGGCTGCCGTGGACCAGGTGGAGGAAGCGCCGCCCCCCGAGCGCATCGGCGCCTACCGCATCGTTGAACGGATCGGTCGCGGCGGCATGGGCGCGGTCTATCGCGGCGAGCGCATCACCGGGGACTTCCGGCACGCCGTCGCCATCAAGATCGTCAAGCCGGGTTTGCTCTCGGAGGCGCTCGTCGAGCGCTTCGGGCGCGAGCGGCAGATCCTCGCTCAGCTCTCTCACCCCAACATCGCGCGCCTCTATGACGGGGGCGAGACCGAGTCGGGTTCGCCCTACATCATCATGGAGCTGGTGGACGGCCAGCCCGTGCTGGAGTGGGCGGACGCGCGCGGGCTCGGGATTGAGGCGCGCAGGCGGCTGTACCTCGACATCTGCGGCGCCGTCGGCTTCGCCCACCGCAACCTGATCGTCCATCGGGACCTGACGCCCTCCAACGTGCTGGTGACGGCCGACGGCGTGATCAAGGTCATCGACTTCGGCATCGCCAAGCCGGCCGACGGCGAGGGCGGGAAGGACGGGTCAAGCCGGCCCTCGCTGGCGAGCCTTACGCTCACGCCTGGCTACGCGGCGCCTGAACGGATGACGAGCGCCGCCGTGACCACCGCCGCCGATGTCTACTCGCTCGGCAAGCTGCTGCAGAAGCTGATCCCGCAGGCCGGGGCCGACCGTGAGCTCCAGGCCGTCGTCGCCCGCGCCACCGCGACCCTGCCCGAGGACCGCTACGCAACCGTGGACGCCTTGGCCGCCGACGTCGACGCCTGGGGGCGTGGGTTCCCCGTCAGCGCGGCGGCGAGCGGTCGCGGGTACGTCTTGCGCAAGTTCGTGGGACGGCATCGGGGGGCGGTCGCGGCGTCCGCAGCGGGCGTGGCGCTGCTGCTGGGCGCCTTCGGACTGACCGTGCAGGCCTACGCTCGGGCGGAACAGGCGCGTCAGGCGGAGGCGGCGCGTTTCGACGACCTGCGCCGACTCGCCCGCTTCACGCTGTTCGACCTGAACGGCCGGCTGGAGCGGGTGGCGGGGAACACCAGCGCCCGGGCGGCGGTGGCGGCCGAAGCGCAGCGCTACCTTTCGGGCCTGGCGCGCTCGGCGGCCGACGACCCCGAGCTGCAGCAGGAAGCCGCTCAGGGATTCATCGCCCTCGCATACGTCCAGGGGGTGCCGGGCCAGCCCAACCTCGGGCAGAGCGAGCCCGCGCGCCGCAACTTGCAGGCGGCGCTGGACATCCTGAACGGCCTTGAGCGTTCCGCAGCCACGATCAATCCCGATCGGGCCCAGGCGCTGACCGGGTTGGCCATGATCAGCGCCCATACCGACAGCGCCTTGCCGAAGGCGGAGGCCCAGGCGAAGGAGGCCAAGGCGCTCCTGGGCATGATCCCGGAGCCTCAGCGCACGCCGGGCTGGCGACTGGCCCGAAGCAGGGTGCGGAACCTAGAGCTCGAGCTGGCCGTGCTGGGCAATCGCCCGGCCGACCTGCTGACCCTCGCCGCCGCGTTGGAGCGTGATCTGGAGGCTTGGCCGGAGCCGCTGCGCAGCAGCCGCCAGGCGGAGCTCGATCGGGCGAGCGCGGACTACTACCGGGGCGTTCACGGCTACTTCACCGATGCGCTGGAGGAGGCGCATGCCAGCGGCTTGCGGGCCGAGGCGCGGCTGACCACCCTCGACCGCGCTCTGCCCAATGACCCCATGGTGCTCTTCACCTTGGCCTGGAACAGCTACATCACCGCCAGCTCGATGACAGGCCTGCCGGGCCGCGAGGCGGAGGGCCGGCGTCTGCTCGAGCTGGCGCGCATCACCGCCGAGCGTCTCTTGGCCATCGAGGAGACCGACAACGCGGTGCGCAACTTCGTGGGACAAATCCGCCTGGCGGAAAGCCAGCAGCTGAGCGCCGAGGGCCGCCACGCGGAGGCCCTGGCCGCCCAGCGCGCGGTGATCGGCTACTGGGAGCAGGCGCTGGGCTCGGATCGGCCGGCGTCGAGGGTGAACCGGCTTGCAACCGCGCAGGTCGCGCTCAGCAAGGTGGCCATGCAGGCTGGGGATCGCCCGCTTGCGTGCGACAGCTTCGGCCGGGCGCGCGAGCTCATTGCGGAACTGGAGGGCCGCCGCGAGCTGGTCGGGTCGGTCGGAAGCTACAGGGGGCCGCTCGACAGGAACCTCGGGCTCTGCGCCAGCGGTGCGCCGCTGACGGCCATGGCGGTGTTCAAGTAAGGCGCAGATCGCCGCAACCGCGCTCGTGATCCGTTTCCTGCGATCTCTTCGCTGAGCCTTCCGAGGACGTGCGCGTCCGGGGGGGGATGAAGCGATGGCGAACGGAATTGTAGCACTGGGCGGCGAGACGCGGGCGAATTCGGCGACGTTGAACACCCAGTTCGGCGGTTCGGTGACGGCCCTGACCAACGGCCGCTACGTCGTGGTGTGGACGCTGGAGCAGGGCGACCCGACGCTCGGGGACGCCGGCGTGTGGGGCCGTGTGTTCAACGCCGACGGGACGCCGCTGACCGGCGACCTCCAGATCTCGCAGCCCGCCGGGACGGCGAGCGGGGAGCCCAGTCACGGCGGTCAGGGCGATCCGGACGTGGCGGCGCTGCCGGGCGGCGGCTTCGTGGTGATATGGGGACGATCGGGCGAGGAGTACGCCTATCAGGATGACGTAGGCGGCGTCTTCGGCCGCATCTACGACGCGTCCGGAACGCCGGCGACAGGCGAGTTCCGGGTCGACGTGGAGGCGGAGACCGGCGAGTCGGCGCTGTCGCTAAGCCCAAGCGTCGCGGCCCTGACCGGCGGCGGCTTCGTCGCCAGCTACATCCACGGCGGCGAGGTCTTCGTCCAACGGTTCACCGCCGCCGGCGCCAAGATCGGGGGCGCGATCGAGGTGCAGCCGCCGGGCGCGACCACTGACGGCTGGCCGGCGGTGGCGGGCCTGGCCGACGGCGGGTTCGTCGTGGCCTTTGGCGCCATGGGCTTGGCGGCGGATCGCCCGGGCGTGTACTGGCAGAAGTTCACGGCCGCCGGCGTGCCCTCGGGCGGGCCCTACAGCGACCCTGCGAGCGCGAACAACAACGGCGGCAACGTGGCCATCGCCGCGCTTGAGGGCGGCGGCTGGGCCTACGCCTATGAGGTCCCTGGCGCGGACGGGTCCGGATACGGCGTGCGCTATCAGGCCTTCACGGCGACCGGCGCGCCCATCGGAACCGATCGGGTGGCCAACACCACCACCACGGGCGATCAGCGCTTCCCGTCCATCGCACCTGCCGACGGCGGCGGGTTCGTGATCGCCTGGACCTCCGCCGACGCCAGCGGTCGCGGGGTCTACGCTCAGGGTTTCGGCGACGACGGCCTCCCCATCGGCGGCCAGACGCTCGTCAATGAGACCACGAACGGCGACCAGTACACGGGCCTGACGGCGCCGCCGCAGACGAGCAAGACTCTCGCCCGGTTGACCGACGGCGACTTCATCTTCGCCTGGAGCGGAGCCGGCGCGGTCGACCCGTCGGGCGTGCACACCCGGCGGTTCGAGCTCACCTTCAACGCGCCGCCTGACGCGGTGAACGACGCGGCCAGCGTGGCGGAGGACGGCTCGGTCGACGTGGCGGTCAAAGCGAACGACACCGACCCGGACGGCGAGGGGCTGACCGTGACCGCCGTCGGGACACCCAGCCACGGGACCGCGCAGCTCCAGGCGAACGGGACCATCCGCTATACGGCGACGGCCGGATACAACGGGTCCGACAGCTTCAGCTACACGCTAGGCGACGGGAGCGGCGAAACCGACACCGCCACCGTCAGCATCACCGTCACGCCGGTGAACGATGCGCCGCAAGCGGGCGACGACGCGGTCGTCACGCCTGAGGACACGCCGCTCGAGTTCGCTGTGAGGGCCAACGACGCCGACTCCGACGGCGACGCCCTGACCGTCACGGCCGTGTCGGCGCCCGGCAACGGGATCGCGACCATCCAGTCCGACGGCACGGTCCGCTATGCGTCCACGCCGAACTACAATGGCGCCGATAGCTTCACCTACACCGTGAGCGACGGGAACGGCGGGACGGACACGGCGACCGTCAACGTCACCGTCACGGCGGTGAACGACGCGCCGGTCGCGAACGGCGACGGGCGGCTGATCAACGAGAACACGGTCCTGAGCTTCGATCCGCGGGCCAACGACGCCGACGTCGACAGCGACGCCTTGACAGTCACGGCTGTGGGCGCGGCCGCGCACGGGACCACCGCGATCGACGAGGCGGGCCAGCTCGTCTACACGCCGGACACCGACTGGTGGGGCGTGGACGCCTTCACCTACGAGGTCTCGGACGCAAACGGCGGGACCGCGCAGGCGACCGTCACGGTGACGGTGAACAACCGGCCCGACCCCGGAGCGGAGGTGGCCTACACCCGCGAGGACGCGCCGGTCACCATCGCCGTGCTGGCCAACGACGCCGACGCGGACGGGGACGGGCTTGGCGTCACGGCGGTGAGCCAGGGCGCCAAGGGCTCGGTGACAATCGGCGGCGGTGGAGCGGTCATCTACACGCCAAACCTGAACGTCTTCGGCCAGGACAGCTTCACCTACACCGTCAGCGACGGCCGGGGCGGGACCCAAGTCCAGACCGTCGCGGTCAGCGTCAGCGAGGTCGTGGACGAGGGCGAGCTGCTGGTGAACAGCGACAACATCACCGGCCAGCAGGACGAGCCGACGGTGACGGCGCTCGCCGGCGGAGGCTACGTGGTGCTCTATCACGAGTGGACCCTGGGCGAGATGAAGGCCCGGATCTTCGACGAGGCCGGCGCCCCCAAGGGCGCACCCTTCCAGGTGAACACCTACACCTCCGGCAATCAGGCGGACGGCTCGGTCGCGGCGCTCGCCGACGGGGGCTTTGTCGCCGTTTACCGCTCGACCGACTACGACGCCGGCCGAGACGGCATCGCCGGACAGCGGTTCGACGCGGACGGAAACAAGATCGGTCCGGAGTTCCTGGTCGGCCCGTCGCAGACCGCGGACCGCAGCTCGCCGTCCGTCGCCGGCCTTGAGGACGGCGGCTTCGTAGTCGCCTATGGCCGGGCCACCAGCACCGACATGCAGCGCTACGACGCCGACGGCCAGCCGGTCGGCGGGCCTGTGCAGCTGAACACCACCTACAGCTACGGCGAACCGAGCGTCACGGCCCTGAAGGGCGGCGGCTGGCTCGTGACCGAGTGGAAGTTCTACGACAACGTCGCCCATGTCTTCGACGCGCAGGGTGAGCTGGTCCGCCCGCCCTTCGTGATCGAGTCCACCGCCGGCGACGTGCCCCAACGCGCCGCAGCCGCCGCGCTGGAGGGCGGCGGCTTCGTGATCGTCTGGGATCACGACCGTGGGGGCGCCGCCCTGACGGACGTCATGGCGCGCCGGTTCGACGCGGCCGGCCAGCCGGTCGGCCCCGACCTCCTGGTCCCCCCGCGCACCGCCGATCTCCAGATGTTCGCCTCAGTCGCGGGGCTGCCGGGCGGCGGCTTCGTGGTGAACTGGAGCGACCGCGGCAGCAACGGCGACAGCGCGTTCGACGTGTACGCCCAGGCGTTCGCGCCGGACGGCGCAAAGGCCGGCGATCCCTTCCGGGTCAACGAGACGCTGGCGAGCCAACAGTCCAACCAGGGCGTCGGCACCAGTCGGCTGCCGCACAATCCGACGGTGGCGGTCCTCTCCGACGGCACGGTCGCCTTCGTCTGGAACGGCGTCGGCGAAGGGGAGGCGACGTCGAGCGTCGGCGTCTTCACCCGCCGGTTCGATCCGCTCGGCGTGCTGGACGGTCCTCCCGAGGCGTCCCCCGACAGCTTCGCGGTTCAAGAGGACTCCGTCCTGAACGTCGGCGCGCCGGGCGTGCTGTTCAACGACGTGGAGCCTGTCGGCGAGCCGCTCACGGCCGAGCTGGCCGAGGGGCCCTCCAACGGCGCGCTGACCCTGAACGCCGACGGCTCCTTCCGTTATCAGCCGAACGCCGGCTTCAGCGGGACCGACAGCTTCACTTATCAGGCCCGCGACCCGTCGGGCGCCCTCTCGGCCGCCACCGTGGTCACCCTGTCGGTCGGCGCGGTTGACGACGCGCCCCAGGCGGCCGCCGACAGCGGCTTCAGCACAGCGTTCGGGGAGCCGCTCGAGACGCCCGTAGCGGCGCTGCTGGCCAACGACGCCGACCCGGACGGCGATCCCTTGGCGGTCAGCGGCGTGCAGAATGCGGTGAACGGGACCGTGTCGCTTTCGGGCGGCGTGGTCACCTTTACCCCGGCGGACGGCTACAGCGGGCCGGCGTCCTATCGCTACACGATCGGCGACGGGAACGGCGGGACGGCCAGCGCCGTCGTCTCGCTCACGGTCGGGGCGCTGCCGGAGGAGAACCTCGCTCCCGAAGCGGCCGACGACGAAGGCTTCAGCACGACAGCCGGCCAGCCGATCAACATTCCCGCCGCCGGCCTGCTCGCGAACGACGTGGACGCGGACGGAGACAGCCTGACGGTGACCTCAGTGCGGAGCTCGGTCGGAGGGGCCGTCAGTCTGGCGTCCGGCGTGGTCACCTTCACGCCGAGCGCCGGGCATGTGGGTCCCGCCAGCTTCAGCTACACGATGTCGGACGGGCAGGGGGGCTCGGACACCGCGACAGTGCGGATCACGGTCGAGCCGGACCCCGACGCGCCCCAGCCCGGGACCGACCAGCTGGTGGTCACCCGCGGTGTCGAGGCGCGGCTGTCGGCGGCGGCGTTGCTGGCCAACGACACGGACCCGAACGGGGACGCGTTGACGCTCACGGGGGTGAGCGGCGGGCCGGGGGTCAGCGTGGCCCTGGTGGCCGGCGAGGTGGTGCTGACCGCTGCCGACCCGAACGCCAGCTTCACCTACACGGTCACGGACGCGACCGGCGCCACGGAGACGGGGACGGTCAACGTTCGCAGCCTGGTGGCCGGCGCGGGGGCGGACAGCCTGGTCGCGGCGGCCGGCGAGATCGCGGTCCTGCACGGGCTCGGCGAGGCGGACACCGTCACGGGCGCGGAGCTCGGGGACCGTCTGTTCGGCG